>VOFH01000469.1_pt1 | contig 357939 bp, 339 predicted proteins | sample 5384091 | NCBI WGS metagenome assembly VOFH01 (sample SAMN12384727, study PRJNA508395) | human gut metagenome | isolation source: healthy gut G | host: Homo sapiens
ACACCGACCAGTGGCTGGCGGTGATTGAAAAATGCCGCAGCATCGGCATTCCGCAGCTGACCTTTTACCGGCGGCGAGCCGACGCTGCGCCAGGATCTGGTCAGCTGGTGCATGCCGCACAGTGGTTTGTTACCCGGCTGAACACCAACGGCCGCATGCTGACCAGCGCCCTTTGCCGGGAACTGGCGGACGCCAGCCTGGACAGCGTGCAGGTCACCCTATATTCGACGGATGAAGCTATCCATAACACGCTGGTGAGTGCCCCCGGCTATGCGGACACCATCAGCGGCATCCGCAATGCGGTGGAGGCGGGGCTGAATGTCAGCATCAACACCCCGCTGTGCAGCCTGAACCAGGATTACACCGCAACGCTGGCGCTGGCCAACTCTCTTGGCGTGCGCTATGCCACCTGCAGCGGGCTAATTCCCACCGGCGGGGCCGAAACCGACCCCAGCAAGGCCACCCGCTTAACGCCGGAAGCACTGACCGCCGTGCTGCGCCCCGCGATGGCCTATGCTGAACAAAACCACATGGAGATCAACTTTACCAGCCCCGGCTGGCTGCCGGATGCGGTACTGTTGGACCTTGGCTTTACCCAGGTGCCCAGCTGCGGGGCCTGCCTTTCCAACATGGCCGTTGCGCCGGACGGCACCGTTCTGCCCTGCCAGAGCTGGCTGCGGGAGGGCGCTGGCCTGGGCAACATCCTGCATGATCCCTGGCACAAGATCTGGAATGCCCCCGCCTGCCGCCGTGTGCGGGAAGAAAGTGCGAAAATGGAACACATCTGCCAGCTTGGCACAACCGTTCCCGCACAGGGAGGTTTGTGATGAAACAATCCGTTTTACGCTTTGCCGCGCAGCTGTGGGCTATGCTGGCCGTTCTGCTGCTGTTTGTTGCCGCCGCCCTGCCCGCCCATGCGGATGACGGCGACATGGATGAGATCACCCACTATACCGTAACAGTGGACACCCGCGCCGATGGCTCCGCCGATATCACCTATGAGCTGGACTGGAACGTGATCGGCGGCAGCCTGGATGAACCGCTGACCTGGGTGCGCATTGGCCTGCCCAACAGCCACAACGACAGCCTGGTCAACCTGACGCCGGATACAGTTCTTAACGTAAGTTCCGTGGATGACGGCGGTTCCTTTGCCAAGGTTGATTTTATCAACGCCTACTTCCCGCCGGATATTGCCGCCACCATCGGCGCACAGAGCAGCGTACACTTTGCGTTCCAGGTACACCAGTCCCATCTGTTTTTGCTGAACGAGGACGGCAACGCCGACTACAGCTTTACCCCCGGCTGGTTCGATGATTTGTGTGTGGATGAGCTGACCATCCGCTGGGTGGCGCTGGACGGTATCCAGGCCGATAACGACAGCCAGGACGGCAACTATCTTGTGTGGAACTTTGGCCCGCTGGACCATGGCGAAAGCGCCACGGTGCATGTCAGCGTTCCCGCCCATACAGCACAAAACTACTCCCCCGATGCTGCCGCAACGGACAGCGAAATGTATTATGACGACAGTGACCAGGTACTGGTTTTCTTCTTTGTGCTCCTTCTGGTCATTATCGTGATTGCTCTGATCACGGTTTCCGTTTCCCGCACAAACGGGATCTGGAACGGTGGTTTTGGCGAGGATGACCCCGACGACTGGTACTGGTATTCCAACGGGCACACCCATATCCATGTTGCCCGTAATCTGCCCCCGCCAGAAGGCTACCATCGCGTTCCCCCACCCGCAAACTTCAAGGCCGGGGGCGGAAAGACCCGCGGCGGTGGTGCCGGGCGGCGCAGCGGCGGTTCGGATCACTCCAACCATTCCAGCTGCGCGTGTGCGTGTGCCTGTGTTTCCAGCTGTGCATGCGCCTGCGCGTGTGCGGGCGGCGGCCGCGCCGGGTGCAGTACCAAAAACTTTTATAAAATTACCGTGAAAAAGGCCGACTGATATAACGGAGGGCAAAGCCATGAGCCTGGAAGATCAATACGATGCCTGGGTGCGCAGTGTGACCGGTACAGGCCGCCACAGCGCTACCAAACAGGACCGCGATGCCGCGCAAAACAGCCTGAACGCTATGCAGGCCCAGCTGGACGCTTTGGCCGAAAGCCAAAAACGCCAGAAATCTGCCGCGGACGCCCTGAACGCCGTGCAGCGCGCCGGCGCCGCCACCGCGGACAGTGTGCGCCGCATGAGCAGCGAGCTGACCCAAAGCCTGCGCCAGGACGGCCTGCTGGGCGGCAAAACCGCACAGCCTGCCCCCGCAGCAGAACCGGTAAAAGCCGGCCCGGAAAACTTTAATGGCCTGGCCGACCGGGTGCGCCAGCAGGTGCTGGGGCAGGATGCCTTTGTGGGGCAGGTGGTCAAGGCGTTCCGCCGCCCCTTTGTGATGGGCACCGCCGATACCGCCCATGCCCGCGGCAGCATGCTGCTGTGCGGCCCCACCGGTACCGGGCGGCACTATGCCCTGACCTGCATTGTGGACGAGATGGCAGGCCGCGGACTTTGCACAGCGCCCTGATTGAAACGATGGATCTGGCCCTGTACCCCGGCCCCGCACAGGAAAAGCTGTTTTTGCAGGACCTGTATGCCGCCTTGCAGTCTGACGCCGAGGTTCTGGCCTTTGACCATTACGAAAGCTGTGCATCCAATTACCTGAACATGCTGGCAACGCTGGCCATTGACGGCACTCTGCCGCTGACCAGCCGCTATGTATTGCAGCGCGGCATTCTGGTGGATGTGGGCACCGCCCTGGCCCCCGGCGCGATCGGCGAATTGCAGGCTGCCGGCAAGTATTTTGTATTTTTCTCCAACCGGGACGAAACCGCCCTGGCGGACAAGTTCGGCGCGCGGTTCGTGGACGCGCTGGAGGGGGACATCTGCCGCACCCAGGCGTTCACCCCCGAAAGCCTGGCCGCCATTGCCGCGCGGGAGCTGAACCACCTGGCCCAGCGGGTCAAGGCGCAGTGCGGCCTTGTGCTTGCCATGGGCAGCGATGTGCGGGACCTGGTTGCCGCGCAGTACGGCAAAACCAGCGGCATGACCGCCATGCGCGATTATGTCGACAGCATCTACCGCGCCTTTGCAGAGTACGTTCTGGATGCGGACGACATTCCTACCGCCGGAACGCCCGCCAAATTGACGGTGGACGGCAGCCGCCTGATGGCCGCCATTGGCAGCGGTGAACCGTTTAACCTGCTGGCCCTGCTGCCCCGCCAGTACCGCGGCGATGTGGATGCCGTGGAAGCGGAGCTAGATGCCATTGTGGGCCTTGACGAAGTAAAGGATTTTGTGCGCGGCATTGCCCAGAACGTGCAGGCCCAGCAAAAGCGCAAGGCCCAGGGCCTGAAAGTTGCCGATGTGAACATGCACATGATTTTTACCGGCAACCCCGGCACCGGCAAAACCACGATTGCCCGCATTCTGGCCAAGTATCTGAAAGCCATCGGCGCACTGCGAACAACCAGAAACCATCTACCTTATTATATAGGGCCGCCAGCCGCTGGCGCAGCCAAACCAAAAAGGAGCAACCAATGGCATCATTGCGCGAAGAAATTGAATCCCGGCGCACGTTTGCGATCATTTCGCACCCGGACGCCGGCAAAACCACATTGACCGAAAAGCTGCTGCTGTACGGGGGAGCCATCCAGACCGCCGGTTCCGTCAAGGGCAAGCAGAGCGCCAAACATGCCGTTTCTGACTGGATGGATATTGAAAAACAGCGTGGTATCTCTGTTACCTCCTCTGTTTTACAGTTCAACTATCAGGGCAAGTGCATCAACATTCTGGATACCCCCGGCCACCAGGACTTCTCCGAGGATACCTACCGCACCTTGATGGCGGCGGATTCCGCCGTCATGGTCATCGACGCCGCCAAGGGCGTTGAGGCCCAGACCATCAAGCTGTTCAAGGTCTGCACCCTGCGCCATATCCCCATTTTCACCTTCATCAACAAGATGGACCGCGAAGCCCGCGACCCGTTTGAACTGATGGAAAACATTGAGACGATTCTGGGCATCAAAACCTACCCGATGAACTGGCCCATCGGCTGCGGCAAGGAGTTCAAGGGCGTGTTTGACCGCGGCACCGCGCAAGGTGCTGGCTTTTGAGAGCGATGGCCGCGCCAACGGCGTGAAGATGGTGGACGAGATCACCGCCGAGCTGGGCGACCCCCGCCTGGACGAGCTGATCGGCGCGGCCAACCACGCCAAGCTGGCGGAGGATATTGAACTTTTGGACGGTGCAGCGGAAGAGTTTGACCTGGACGCTGTGCAGCACGGCCAGCTGAGCCCCGTATTCTTTGGCTCCGCGCTGACCAACTTTGGCGTGGAACCTTTCCTGAAAGAGTTCCTGCGCCTGACCCCCACCCCGCTGCCCCGCAAGGACAGCGTGACCGGCGAGCTGGTCGACCCGTGCAGTGAACAATTCAGCGGCTTTGTGTTCAAGATCCAGGCCAACATGAACAAGAATCACCGCGACCGCATTGCGTTTTTGCGCATCTGCTCCGGCAAGTTTGAGCGCGGCATGGAAGCATTCCATGTGCAGGAGGGCAAGAACATCAAGCTTGCCACCGGCACCAGCCTGATGGCTGACGACCGCGCCATCGTGGACGAAGCCTATGCCGGCGATATCATCGGTCTGTTTGATCCGGGCATCTTCTCCATTGGCGATACGCTGTGCACCGGCAAGCAGCATGTGCAGTTTGCGGGCATCCCCACCTTTGCACCGGAACATTTTGCCCGCGTGACCCAGGTAGACACGATGAAGCGCAAGCAGTTTGTGAAAGGCATGGAGCAGATCGCACAGGAAGGCGCGATCCAGATTTTCCGCGACCTTGGCTCCGGTATGGAGGAAGTTATCGTCGGCGTGGTCGGCGTGCTGCAGCTGGAAGTGCTGGAATACCGCCTGCGCAACGAATATAACGTTGACATCCGTATGCAGACCCTGCCGTATGAGCACCTGCGCTGGATCATGAACGACCCGGACGAGCTGGACCCCAAGACGCTGGACCTGACCAGCGACACCCGCTGCATCGAGGACCTGAAGGGCAACCACCTGCTGCTGTTCGGCAGCCCGTGGAGCATCAACTGGGCCGAGCAGCACAACGAACAGCTGAAGCTTTCCGAGTTTGGCAACCTGACGTTCTAAGGGGGATGCCTTGTGCTGACTGAGGTAAAAAAGCACCTTACACCGAAACAAATCCGGGCGGATGCAGAGTTCTTCTTTCTGCTGAACCTGGGGCTTGTGGCCACTGCCGCAGGCATCGCCCTGTTTAAAACGCCCAACCATTTTGCATTTGGCGGCACGTCGGGCCTGTCCATTGTGCTGGCGACGCTCTTCCCGCGATTTAACGTAGGTGCGTTTATGTGGGTGGTCAACGCCGTGCTGGTGGTTTTGGGGTTCATCTTCCTTGGCATACGTTCCATGGGATGGACGATTTACTCATCGTTTGCACTTTCTTTTTATGTGTCCGCTTTTGAATGGGCTGTACCTTTACGTGCGCCGTTGACCAACGATGTTTTTCTGGAGCTTTGCTACGCGGTGATCCTGTCGGCCGTGGGCGCGGCCATCGTCTTCAACATTGGCGCATCCACCGGCGGAACCGACATTGTAGCGATGATTTTGAACAAGTACACCTCCATGCCGGTGGGCCGCGCCCTGATGGTCAGCGACTTAGGGATCGTGCTGGCGGGGGCTTACCTGTACGGGCCGGCCACCGGGCTGTACTGCATTTTGGGCATGATCTTGAAAAGCACCGTGGCGGACAGCGCGATTGAAGGGATTAACCTGCGGAAGGTTTGTACCGTCGTGACCTCCCGGCCGGAACCGGTGCGGGATTTTATCGTGAACGAGCTGCATCGTTCGGCCACCATGGAGCAGGCCCAGGGCGCCTACACCCACGAGGAAAAGTGGGTGCTGGTTACTGTGCTGACCCGCGGACAGGCGCAAAAATTACGGTTGTTCGTACATTCGCTGGATGAACATGCGTTTATTACGATCGTGAACAGCAGTGAGATCGTGGGTAAGGGGTTCCGGTCGATTTGATTTTTTGATTTTCATAGCAGCCTTACGGGCGTTGCCACCATGCGGCAACGCCCTTTTTTATTGGCTTCTGGCCGAAAGGTGTTCCTTATATCATACCTGAATACTTGAATACTACCTTGGTACTATTCACTACTATTCAAGTTTGAATACTGGTTAAATATAACGTATTTATGTACTATATTTAACTACTATTCTAGTAGTCAAGTTTTGATTACGCGCGCGTCCTCCAACGTTAACTGCACGGGAAAGCCATCTGGAAACTTTTCGGTGTCATACCAAATGGTGTATGCGCCTTTTTTGCCCCTGTTGCAAGTGTATTCCTGAAAGCCGGAGCTCCTGAGCGATCTGAGCATGCTGGAGCGGCTAATGCCCTCTTTATCAGCGTCCGCATGACAAGATGATCGACGAAATGCTGACATTTTTGGCCCGTGCCCCCACTTTGGGGGACCTCTCCCTCACCTGGGGGCAGGCCGGTCCGCGGCTGGGCACCGGCGGTGTGTACCTGCGGGGCGTAAAGGTGCTGCAAACCAAAACCGACCTGCTGGGCTGCCAAAAACAGCGCTGCCGTGCGGAATTTCTGCTGCGGCTCTGCCTGCCGCTGCCAGCGGGGGACACCGACACCGCCCTGCAGAACGCCCGCCGCCTGGCGGCGCTGCAGGCGTGGGTCGCGGCCGAAAGCGCCGCAGGCCGCGCGCCTCGGCTGGGCAACTGCGAACCCCTTACCGAACAGGTCCGCACCGAGGGCGGCCAGCTGGACCGCGCCGACCCGGGCGGCACCGCGCTGTACAGCATCCGCGTGATGGCCGAGTACACCATGCGGTACGACGCATGACAAACTTAACACGAAAAGGAGCGAAACATGAAAATTGAACGTAGATACATGGCTCATTACCTCAATGCCGGATTTGGCGGCGCGGAAAACTACTGCCGCCTGGGTGCTGACCTGGAGGAATACAGCCCCGAACTGACCGCCAATGTTGAGAAAAAATCCAACATCCTGGGCCAGACGTCCGTCACCATCGACGGCTACCAGAAGCAGGGCGAGGTCAGCCCCTACTACGCCGAGGCCGGCGACCCGCTGTTTGAAAAGCTGCAGGCCATTATCGACGGCGACCTGGCGCTCGACGACCTGAAGACCGACATCGTCGAGGTGAAGCTGTGGGGCGAGACCGCCGACACCACCTACCCCGCCGTGCGCGAGGAGTGCTACATCGAGGTCGTCAGCTACGGCGGCGACACCACCGGGTATCAGATCCCGTTTAATGTACACTACACCGGCGTGAAGGTGAAGGGCAAGTTTGACGTTAAGACGAAGAAGTTTGTGGCAGACTGATTGGGCGGCCTGGCGGAAGTATCCTACTAAAACGAGTGAAGCGCCGCAGGAGGGCGCGGAACGGAAGCTGAAAGAAAGGAAAGAAAAATGCAAAACCTGACGATCGATACCGGCATGCAGGAATATCTCATCAATAATCGCGCGGTGCTGCGCTTCAACCCCAGCGACCCCAATCTGTATCACAGGTTCTTCGCTGCGGCCCCGAAGCTGGACGCCCTGGATGCCGAGCTGACCGAACAGCTCAAGGCCCTGCCGGCAAAGCCGGACGATGCCCGCGCGGAACGGGGCCTGGCCCTGCTGACTGACTACGACCACCGCATCAAGGCGCTGCTGACCGAGATCTTCGGCGGCGAGAACGACTTTGACAAGGTGCTGGAGGGCGTCAACCTGGCGGGCACCGGCGCCAACGGCAAGCGCGTTGTGCAGAACCTTTTGGACGCACTCACGCCGATTTTGCAGGACGGCGCGGCCCAACACCTGCAAACTACCGCCGCCAACGCCCGGGCAGAAGCCGACGCCGCCCGCGCGGCGCGGGAGCAGGCATGACCCCGAACCTGTGGACGCTGCCCGAGACCGTACACTTTGCTGACACGGATTGGCGGGTGCATACCGACTTCCGGGATGTGCTGGAGATCCTGCGCTGGCTGGACGGTTCTGCCGACCCTGCGCTGACCGACAGCGAGCGCTGGTACGTAGCGCTGGCGCTGTTCTACCGGGATTTTTCGCTCATACCGCCAGTGCAATACCGAGAAGCCTGCGAAGCAATGGCAACATTTGTGCAGGCAGGTCGCCCAGACGGCGGACCCTGTGCGCCCCGGCTGATGGACTGGCAGCAGGATGCGGCGCTCATCGCGGCGGGCACGGCGCGGGCGGCCGGGCAAGACCTGCGTGCGCTGCCCCACCTGCACTGGTGGAGCTTTTTGGGCTGGTTTGACAGCATCGCTGACGGGCCGTTTGCCACCGTGGTGGCCCTGCGGGACAAGCTGCGCCGCGGCAAAAAACTGGAGCCGTGGGAACGTGAATTTTACCGCGCCCACCGTGCCGAGGTGGACCTGCACCGCCCCGCCAGCCCCGAAGCAGACGCAGAAAAGCAACGTCTGCTCGCACTTTTAAATGAGGACGAAAGGAGAGAAAGGTAACGTGGAAACGATTTCTTTTGATGAGATGTCGGCCCTGGACGTGCCCAGCGCCGCGCTGCGCAGCAGCCTGGACAAGATCGCGTCGGCGCTGCAAAAGGTGGGCGCGGCGGGCACCGACGCCAGCGCCGCCGTGGACGAACTGCGCACCAGCCTGCGGGCGGCCGCCGCCCAAAGCGTGAAAAGCGCCCGCAGCCTGGCCAAGTTTGACGAGATCAACCGGCTGAGCGCCCCCGCCGCCGAGAAAGCGGATGCCGAGAAAACACCCGCTGCAGCGAAGAAAACGGGCGGCTCCACCCGCAAAAGTGGCAGCCGGTCCGGCAGCAGGGCCAAGGCCGAAGCGGACGGGGAGGTGAGCATCTGGCAGGCGGCACTGCAAACCCTGCGGGATGCCTGGGATGGATTTTGGTTGTATCTGCAAACTTATTACGGCCCAGCCATTGCGGCGTGGCAGGCCGCGTGGGAGCAGATCAAGCAGACCGCGCTGACTGTGTGGGAGCCGGTGCGCGCGGCGGCGCTGGACCTTTGGAATGGCGCACTGCAGCCCTTGGCCGACTACCTGCTGACGGTGTTTCTGCCCGGCGTGGCCAACAGCTTTTCCCAGGCGTTCGCGCCGATCCTGGGTGGGACCATCAGCGCGGCCATGACAATTTTGGGCAACCTGTTTGTCTGGCTTTGCGGGCTGATCGGGGAGCTGGTCAACACCGTGGTGCAGCCCGCGCTGGCCCTGCTGCTGGAGATCTGGCAGGGGGTGATGGACGGCATCACGGCCGCGTGGCAGGCCTACGGGCAGCCGATCCTGGACGGGTTGGTGCAGGCGTTTCAGGGCTTGACCGACCTGCTGACCGCCCTGTGGCAAAGTGTGCTGCAGCCCGTTTTAACGGACCTGATTTCGCTGATCGGCACCCTGTGGAGCGAGCATTTGCAGCCCCTGTGGCAGCAGCTGACCATGGCGCTGGGCGCTGTGATGAACCTGGTGCTGACCGTGTGGAACACCGTGCTGATGCCGCTGGCTGCCTGGCTGGTCAGCACGCTGGGCCCGGTAGTGGCGCAGGTATTTAACGGTATAGCGTCTGTTGTTGGCGTTGCCATCGGTCTGGTGGCGGATGCCGTCAACATTGGCCTGACCATTTTGCAGGGATTGGCGGACTTTTTGACGGCCGTGTTGCAGGGCCGGTGGTCCACTGCCTGGAACGCCATGGCCGCTACCGTTACCACCGTTTGGAGCAAGATCACTTCGACGATTCAAAGCGCGGTCAGCGGCATTTTGTCGGTGGTGCGGGGCATGGTCAGCGGCATCCAAAGCGCTGTCAACGGCCTGCTGTCGTCCATCGGTTCGGTGCGCAGCGCAGCGGGCAGCGCCATCGGTTCCGTGATGGGCCACAGCCTGCCGGTGGGGCTGCCCGTCGTGGCCGGGCTGGAAGATCTGCCGGTCCCGGCGCTGGCGGCGGGCGCAGTCATCCCGCCAAATCGCAAGTTTCTTGCGCTGCTGGGCGATCAGGGTGCGGGCACCAATGTGGAGGCTCCGCTGGCCACGATCCGGCAGGCGATGGCCGAAGTTTTGGCCGGCTGGAATGGCGCAAACGACGGCCAGCCCATCAACGTGTACATCGGTGAGGAGCTGCTGGACAGCGTTATCGCCAACAGCGAGCGGCGCCGCAGCCTGCGCAGCGGCGGGAGGTGAATAATATGGATATTTTGACCATCGGCGGCGTGACGCTGCCCGCTCCCAACGAGTACAAGGTGCAGCTGAACGATCTGGACAGCAGCGACACCGGCCGCACCGAGGACGGCGTGATGATGCGCAACCGCGTGCGGGAGGGCATTGCCAAGATCTCTGCCAGCTGGGCGGCGGTCTCCACCGCGGATTGCGCCAAAATTTTGAATGCCGTAAAGCCGGACAGCTTCGATGTGGCGTACTTTTTTGGCGAAATGCGGACGGCAAGGATGTATGCGGGGGACCGCAGCGCGGATTTGATCGCGGCCCGGGAAGGGAAAGGCGTTTGGGATGTTAGTTTGAATTTGATTGAGTTTTGAGGGTGATGATTGGTCAGGGTTGCCACCCTGCGGCAACCCTTTTTTATAACGGCATCTTGCGAGTAGGCCTTCCTTTTTGGACACCCAAAAAGGAAGCGAAAAAAGTGCCCGCTACTTGCGAAAGCGCGGGAGGCCCGCCTTAGGGGCTGCTCGCCCCTAAGAACCCCAAAGAGGAGGTTGAGAAGCAAAAAAGCTAAACCGTGCAGGAGTGCTGCACGGTTCTTAACGCTTTTTTTGTTTCTCTCCGATTGACCCCTCCGGGGCCAAAACGGGCCGATGACGAGCATCGGCCCCTACAGTATGGTTATAGAGGAATTTAGGCCCCGAAGGGGTCAATGTGGAGAAGGGCCCAAAGGCGTTAAGAAAAATGCAGCACTCCTGCATTTTTTAGCCTTTGGGTCTTTCGACCACGACTTTGGGGTTCCAAGGGGCGAGCAGCCCCTTGGGCGGGGTCCGCTGCCTCGCAACAGCGGGACTTTTTTCGCTACCTTTTTTGGTCACAAAAAAGGTAGGCCTATCGGAAGAATCCCATTATAAAAGGCCCTGCCGCAAGGTAGGCAGGGCCGCAAAGCCGCCCTATACAATCCAAACAATCTCAGAAAGGACAACCAAAAATGTACGATGTACCAAAAGAATACCGAGCTGCGATCCGCTCCCCGACGCGGAAGGACCGCATGGCGGGCAAGCTGACCCTGACCGACGGCAGCACCATCGAACTGACCGACAGCGCCGTGATTGCCGGGTCGGTCAGCGTGGACAACCAGTGCGTGTCCGGGCAGGAGCTGGCCTTCGGCAGCGTGTACATGGGGCAGGCGTCGCTGCAGCTGCGCACCGCGCTATCCAGTGCTGCGTTTTACGATGCAGCGCTACAAATCGACTATGAAATCCAGCTGGCAGACGGCAGCTGGTACACCCTGCCGGTGGGCCGCTACACCGTAGCCGAGGCCGAGCGCAGCGCTGCCGTGGTCAGCCTGACCGGCTACGACAACATGCTGAAACTGGAGCGCAAGTTCTCCGGCAGCGCGATTTTGGGCGACGCCTACACGATGCTGACCCAGATCGCCAGCACCTGCGGCGTGGAGCTGGCGCAAAGCGAGGCGGAGATCAAGGCCCTCTCGCCCAACGCCGAGATCCTGCGCCAGCTCGACGGCAGCTACCGGGTCTCCACCTGGCGCGACTGCGTGGGGGCCATTGCCCAACTACTGGCCGGGTTTGCCACCATCGACCGGCTGGGCAGGCTGCGGATCGTGCAGTTTGGAGAGACGCCCTGCGTGACACTTTCTGAAAACGCACGTACCAATGCGAAAATCTCTGACTTCTCCTGCCACTACGCCGCGCTGGTCATCGAGACCGACACGGATACCTTCACCTCAGACATCGAGGGGGAGAGCGGCCTGGAAATGACCATCTCCGACATGCCGCTGGCCGAAAGCGGCACCGCCGAGGTGCGGCAGGGCATCTGCGACGCGGTGTTTGCGCGGCTGCGTGCGCTGGACTACACCCCCGCCGCCGTGACGATGCCCGGCGACCCGGCGTTGGAGCTGGGCGACCGCCTGGCGCTGCCCACTGCCGATGCCGCGCCCGAAACGCTGGTGACCCACCTGGTGTGGAAGTTCCGCGGCGAAATGACGCTGAAAGGCGTGGGCAAAAACCCCTACCTGGCGGGCGCTGCCACCCACACCGACGCCCAGCTGCGCAGCCTGCAAAAGCAGGCCGGCGCGAACAAAATCATTTATTACAGCTTCACCAACGGCTCCGACATAAAAGTGAAGGACAACGGCAAGGAGACCAACGCCGTGAACTTGACTTTTGTTACCACGCAGGATACCTCGGCCATGTTTTTGGCGCAGGTGCTGCTGACGGCAGAACCGGATGCTGAGGTGGTGAAGCTGCCTGTAACAGGCGATACGGCGTCTGATTTTGGAAGCACGGCCACGCTGGAACAGGATGCCGCCCTGACGCTGACCGTGCGGTACTACCTGGACAATGTTCTCATCGACAGCTTTACCCCGGCCCAGCGTCTGGTGCGGGGCGCCCACGCCTTGGCGCTGTTTTACCCCTTCCCGGATTTGGAGGGCGCGGCCAGCCACCGCTGGAGCGTGCGCCTGCTGTGCGCGGGCGGCGGCGTGAAGATCGCCAAAGGGCAGATCCGTGCTACCATCACCGGCCAGGGCATGGCGGTGGGCGACGCCTGGGACGGCACGCTGGAGTTTGAGGAGCTGATCGGCCGCCCGACCCGGACGCCTGTGGCCCGCAAGGTGCTGGCTATTCAGGACGTCATCCTGGCAGGCACGCAGAAGCCCATCGGTGATGCGGCGGCCGAGATCATCACCAGGCTGCTGCGCAAGGCACCGGCAAGAAACATTTTGTAAAACCGAGAGGAGGAACTGTACCATGCCCATCCATGGTCACACCAAAATCGAACTCACCAGCCAAACCACCGGCGAGGTCGAGACGATCGAGAAAGACAACATTGTAACCAACGCTGTATCGCAGATATTTAACGCTTTCAACGGTATGGCCCTCCTGCGGGAGGCCAACGCCAACGGCGAGTACGGCAGCACGTCGGATAAGAGCTGGGAGCTGCCGGAAAGCCTCTACGGCGGAATTTTGCTGTACGACACCGCCCTGGGCAGCGACCCGGACACCCTGTTCGCCCCGCCGGAGGCCAACCTCGTGGGCAGCGGCGTGCCCAAGGTGCTTAACAACGGCAAGGGCCTGCAGCGCGGCAGCTTTAACACCACCGAGAGCAAAACAGACCTGGAAAACGGCGTTGTCACGTTTGTTTACGACTTCGCCACCAGCCAGGCCAACGGCACGATCGCCAGCGTGTGCCTCACCAGCCGCTACGGCGGCTTCTTCGGTGAGAGCGAGACCGCCCTGCCCGCCGCCGACGGCTCCAACACGTCGAGCTACTACAACAGTGCGCTGTTCGGGCAGGAGACGATCTTTCCCAACGCGCCGGGCAAGAACGACCGCCACCTCTACGGCCGCCCGCTGTACGCCGACCCGGAAAACGACGAGATGGTGTTTGGCGCTATCAGCAACAATAAGCTGGTGCTGCGTTACGCCACCGCTTTGACGACCGAGATCGATCTGTTCAATCCCATCAACACCACCCGCGTCAAAAAGACCGAGGAGCGTGACCTTTCGGACTTTCTGCAGGTCGACCACTTCAGCTACAGTGCCGTAAGTTATGACGTAGATGCGGATAAGATCTGCGTCGTCAGCACCCCCGGCGCCGACCAGCTGAAAACCACCGGCCTGATCCGCGTGCGCACCTACGACCGCAAGACCCTGGAGGAAAAAAACTACGCCTTCACCAACCCCACCGGCGTGACGCTGGCGGGCAACGTGGGCGGCACCTCGCCGGGACTGCGCAATACCGGCCGTCTGCTGGGCGGCTGCCTGTTCATGGCCGGGTACACCACCTCGCCCTCGGCCAACGCGGTGCCGTTTTTCAAAATTCCGCTGGTCGATCCCAGCAACGTGACGGCCATCACCACCCACAATCTGCTGATGCCCATGTTCCAGGATATGCACGACGGGCGCATCTACTTTATGGGCAGCAGGTACACGGCCTGCGGCACCGTGCTGAACACCGCCACCAACGAGATGCACGCCATCGAGGCCTACTACAACTACGAGCAGTACCCCTACCTGGCTGTGCCCGTGCTGGGCCAGCCCGCCGTGCCCTACATGGTGCGTTACGACGCCAACTCCGGCAACAACCAAAGCACCGTGCACCAGGGCATCCGGCGCAATTACCTGGCCACCATCAACGATTTGGACGCGCCGGTGCAGAAAACAGCCGATAAAACGATGAAAATTACCTACACACTGCGCAGAGAGGAGAGCTGATATGCAGGGCATTTTTGCGGGGCGCACCCAGCTGCGCTACCCCTACGGCCGTTACGGATACACCCGCGGCGGCGGCAAAATTTGGCACGGCGGTATGGATCTGGTCGGGCTGGACTCGACCGATATACGCATGCCGTATTACAAAAATAAGCGTATCACCGGAAAAGTTGTCCGTGCCCGCCGCGTGACAGACCACAGCAATAAGACTTGGGAGTGGGGCTGGTACGTCTGCGTGCAGCTGGACCCCGGCCAGACCCCCGACGACGTGAACTATCTGTACTTTTGCCACTGCCGCGAGCTGAAAGTGACAGCGGGGCAGGCGGTGGCCAGCGGCGACCTGCTGGCCGTGATGGGCCAAAGCGGCAACGCGGCGGGCGGCTACGACCATTGCCACTTCGAGGCCCGCGCCACGGCTGCCGGCAAGGGCCTGGACCCCAGCCAGTACGCGGGCTGCCCCAACGCGGTAGGCGTGTACGGCGAGGCGCCGGGGCAGGCGGATCCCGGCGAGGAGAATGAGGAAAACGCCGATGCTGCGCAGAAACTGCAGCGTATTTCCATCGGCCCGGTAAGCCGGGGCGACGCCGACGCGGTGTATGCGGTGTGCGTCAGCCGCGGGCTGGTGGCCGCTGGTTTGTACAAAAGTGAATGGAGTGTTTGAATATGAACGGAAATTTGGACAAGAAAAACGGTTTTTTATATGCAAAAGCCGCCGTGGCCGCGCTGTGCGGGGCCTTTACGGCGGCGTTTGGGTGGCTGGGCTGGCTGGTGCTGGCCTGGGCGGCCTGCATGGCGCTGGATTGGCTGAGCGGCAGCGCGGCCGCCGCCAGCAGGGGAGAGTGGTCCAGCGCGGCAGCCCGCGCAGGGATCTGGCACAAAGCCGGCATGGTGGTGGTCGTCTGCGTAGCGGCGCTGACCGATTTGGTTTTAAACGTGGCGGTGGAAAACCTGCCGACGTTTGGGGATGGTGTTGGGTTTGATTTTGAAGGGGTAGTCCTGCCGGTGGTGTTGGTGTGGTATATTTTTACCGAATTAGGCTCCATTGCCGAGAATGGTGCGGCCATGGGGGCACCGGTGCCTAGTTGGTTGCTTTCGTTGTTGGCCGAAAGCAAGGAGAAAGCCGCTAAGTAGTTCCTTTTGGGTCTCCAAAAGGAACCCTAAAAGTAGGATGCCGTAAAAAGAAAGAGGGACCGCATGGAGGTCCCTCTTGAAAGGCTGCTACTAAAAATCAAAAATACTGCTCAAGATCCTTCTTATCGGTAGAGCACCGCAGTGCGGCCTCGCGGGTAATCTTCCCGCAATCCACCAGCCGGGCCAGGTCGCCGTTCAGGCTGTGCATGCCTAAAGCGGCCCCGGACTGCAAAACACTGGGGATCTGGAAGCACTTATTCTCGCGGATGAGGTTGCACACCGCATCGCTGCCCACCAAAATTTCAGTGGCGGCACACCGCCCGCGGCCGGTGGCCAGGGGCAAAAGCTGCTGGGTGATAACACCACGCAGCACCGTTGAAAGCTGCCCGCGGATCTGGCTTTGCGCACCCGGCGGGCAGACGTCGATGATACGGTCAATGGTCTGCGCTGCGCCGATGGTGTGCAGTGTGCTCATCACCAGATGGCCGGTCTCGGCGGCGGTCACGGCGGCGGAGATGGTCTCGTAGTCGCGCATCTCGCCAACGAGGATCACGTCCGGGTCCTCGCGCAGGGCACTGCGCAGGGCGGCGGCAAAGCCGGTCACATCGCTGCCTACCTCGCGCTGATGGATCAAAGCTTTTTTGCTTTTATACACGTACTCGATGGGGTCCTCGATGGTCAGGATGTGGTCGGAGCGGTTCTGGTTGATGTAGTCGATCATCGAGGCCAGCGTCGTGGACTTGCCGCTGCCCGTGGGGCCGGTGACCAGGATCAGGCCGCGGGGCTCGTCCGCCAATTTCTTCAAAACCGGCGGCAGGCCCAGCTGCTCCATGGTGGGGATCTCATCGTTTAAAAGACGCAGCGTCGCTGAAATTTTGCCCTGCTGGTAAAACACGTTCACACGGCTGCGGGTGCCGTCCGGCGCGGCGATGGCAAAGTCCGCGTCCAGCCGGTGCAGGTCCAGCGCCTCGCGGTGGGCCTCGTCCAGCATGCTTTCGATCAGTGCGCGGGTGGCGTCGGCGTCATACTGCACGGGCGCCTCCCTCAGCACGCCGTCAATACGGAACATCAGCGGCAGGCCTTGGGAAATATGGATGTCGCTGGCCTTCATCTGGCGGGCCAGCGCGGTCAGTTCATGGATCTGCATAGGTTATCACTCCTCAAAATAGGTGATCTTCAGCAGTTCTTCGGGGGTGGTCACGCCGTCGCGCACCAGCTGCACGGCGCTCTCCCGCAGGCTGCGCATGCCCTGGTTTTTCCGCGCTGCATCGGTCATTTCTTCAATACTCGCGCCCTCGGCGATCATGCGGCGCAGCGCCTTGTTGATGACCACCATCTCGTGGATGGCCACGCGGCCTTTGTAGCCGGTGCCGTTGCACTGGGGGCAGCCGGTGCCGCGGGCGACAAAGGGGATGCTCGGCCCCAGCAGCTCGGCTTCGGCCTCGGTGACGGGCACTTTCCTGGCGCAGGCAGGGCAGACGCGGCGCATCAGGCGCTGGGCCACCACACCGGCCAGGGAGTTGGCGATCATGTACCGCTCCACGCCCATATCCTCCAAACGGACAATGGACGATAGAGCGTCGTTTGTGTGCAGGGTAGAGAACACCATGTGGCCGGTGATGGCCGCACGGACGGAGATGGCCGCGGTCTCGGCGTCGCGGGTCTCGCCCACCATGATCACGTCCGGGTCCTGGCGCAGGATGGCGCGCAGGCCGCTCTCGAAGGTCAGGCCCGCCACGTTGTTCACCTGGGTCTGGTTGATGCGGTCCAGGTTGCGCTCCACGGGGTCCTCGATGGTGGAAACGTTCACCTGCCGCTGGGCGACCTCCTGCAGCACCATGTACAGCGTGGTGGTCTTGCCGCTGCCGGTGGGGCCGGTCAGGTAGACGATGCCGTTGGGGCGGTCCAGCAGCGGGCGGAACCGCTTATAGGTCTCGTCGTCCATGCCAAAGTGGTCGGCGTGTTCAATGCGGGTGTTGGTGGCCAGCAGACGCAGCACGGCTTTTTCGCCAAACACGGTGGGCAAAATCGACACACGCACGTTCACGTCCGGCCCGGTCTCCAGCCGGGCGCGGAAATGCCCGTCCTGGGGCACGCGGTGCTCGGCAATGTCCAGGTTGGACATGATCTTGATACGGGCAATCAAAGGCTGGTGCAAAGCACGCTGCAGCGTTACATAATCGATGATAACGCCGTCAATGCGCATGCGCACCTTCGTTTCGCCCTCGAACGGCTCGATGTGAATATCGGAGGCGCCGGTGGTGGCGGCGCGCTGGACCAGGCTGTTCAGCAGGCGGATGATGGGCGCGTCGGTGTCGCCGCCCTCCTCGGTCATGTCCACGGCGAACTCCTCGCTGCGGGCGGCGGCCAGGTCGCTGCTGTTGGCCTTGCTGGCGGCCTTGCGGGCGCGGACCTCGGCGTAATAATACTGGATGCTGCGGCGCAGGGGCTCCAGCTCTGCCAGCACGATCTCCGGCTCCATGCTGGTCAGCTGGCGGATGTCCTCGATGGCGTAGTAGTTCAGCGGGTCGTTGGCGGCAATGACCAGGCTGCGGCCGTTGATGGCGATGGGCAGCATGTCGTACTTTTGGGCCAGCTCGCGGGGAACCTTCTCCACGGCGGAAATATCCACGTTGATCTGTGCAAAATCGATGAGCCGAAGCTGCAGGCGCTGGGCCAGAGCCTCCAACACCTGGCGCTCGTTGACATAGCCAAGCTCCTGCAAAGCCTGGCCGACGCGCAGGTTTTTGTGCTCTTTCTGGTAGGCCAGGGCGGCCTGCAGCTGGTCCTGGGTGATATAGCCAAAGTCGATCAGGACATCGCCAAGACGGATGTTGTTCAAGATACCACACTCTCCTTATCGCAGAGGATCACATTCAGCTGTACTGTATAGGTGGCGGTGTTGGTGGTGGCACCGCTGGCGTTGGTGTAGGCGGCGTGGTCGATTTGCACGCTTTTCAGCTGTACCGAGGGGTACTGCGCGGCCAGGTCGTCCAGCATGGTGTAGAAGTTGCTGTCGCTGCCGGTGCAGCGGAAAGTAACGGTACACTGTTTAAAATAGTCGGCCTGGGCATAGATGCGGGTCAGCGGCGGGGCCAGTTCCATCAGCACGGCGTTGGTGTCGGCGGTGGCCAGCATGGGGTCGGCGGAGTTGATGTCCGTCGGCGCGGCGGTGTCGTCGGCCTGGGTGCTGGCAGCGTAGCCGGTCAGGCTTTGGGTGTCGATGGCGCTGATGTCCAGCGAGACAGGCCCCAGATCATGCCCCAGCTCTAAATTGGAGACGAGGGTGTCCAGGTCGCTGCTGGAAAGCAGACCGTAGTAGTTGGCGTTGGCCTGCTGCAAAGCGGCCCAGCTCTCGGTTTTGGCGGCGGCGTTGGTGCCGGCCAGGGCGATGGTCTCCTGCATGGCGATCTGCGCCTGCTGGGCCTCGGCCAGGCTTGCTGCGGCCTCGTCGCTGGCTTCCAGGGCCGGGGTGAGCATAAATTGCACAAAGAAGAAGATGAAAGCTAACATACCTACGACATAAAGCAGCAGCTTGTCGCGGGCGGTGATCTCGGTAGTCATGGCGTCCTCCTTACAGGGTTATTCCGGTGCGGCCAAGGTGCAGCGCAGGTTCAGCGCGTACCCGGCGGGCTGGCCTTGGCTGTTGGTGGACTGGTAGCCGGTGTAGTCCACATCCGAAAAGACGCCGCAGTTTTGCAGCGCCCGCACGTAGGCGGGGATATCGATGACGGTATTGGATGTGGCGTTGAACTGCAGCACCCCGGAGGCGGCGTCGTAGCTGGTGAACTCCACCGTGATGCCGCTGCCGGAACCTGCCGCGTCGATGCGGTTGAGCAGGCTGCTGGTCAGGTCGGGGTAGCTTGCCAGCAGGCTGGTCACGCTGTTGGCGTAGTCAGTCAGGCTGTGGTAAGCGTCGGCGGCCTGCTGGTCCTGCAGCGATTGCTGGTAGGGCGTAAGGTTTTGTTCATCGGCGCACCAGGCCCGCAGGTCGCGGGTATCGGCGCGCATCATGGCCGTGTGCAGAAACACACCGCCCCAGGCCAGCATGCACCCGGCCACAATGAGGGCCCCCGGCGCTGCCTTGCACAAAAATGCCTTACGGTCGGCATTTTTGCCCGCCTTAGCGGCCAGCTGGTATTGCAGATAAAAGTTGTTTTGTTTTGTTGCCATAAGGATGACCTCTTTTGCTTTATCCTGTGCGCGGTGTGGCAGCCCTGCGAAAGCCGCCACCTTGCGGCGGCTTTCTTTTATAACGGCTTCTTGTCGTTAGACCTTCCTTTTTTGTGACCAAAAAGGAAGCGAAAAAGTCCCGCTGTTGCGAGGCAGCGGACCCCGCCCAAGGGGGCCCGCCCCCTTGGAACCCCAGAGGGGAGGTCGGCCAACGAAAAAGCTAAAAAATGCAGGAGTGCTGCATTTTTCTTAACGCTTTTTCATCGCCCTCCATATTGACCCCTTCGGGGCCGAAATTCCTCTATGATTTGTAGAGTAGATGGCCCCCTCTGTGAGGGGCCTCCCGCGCTATCGGAAGTAGCGGGAACCTTTTCGGTTCCTTTTGGGTCTCCAAAAGGAACACAGAAAGGCTAAATGCCATTTAGACGAGTGAAGCGCCGCAGGGTGGCGCGGAACGAAAGCCGTAGACGCCGCAACCGCCAAGCGCGAGTTTATCTAGCAATCAAATTGCCAGCCGCCAAGGTAATATCCGCCAGCCGGATGCCTTCCGGCAGCTTGATATTTTCCGTCTCCGGGTAGGCGGCAACCTCCAACTGCAAAGCCCGGCAAGCCGGCGTACAGGCAGCCAGGTCAGCGGCGGTGCTGCCGCCGAAATAAACGGCTTTAATGGGGTGCTCGCTCTTGGCAGCGGTCTGGAACTGGATCAAACCGGAAAGCTTCTGCCCGATCTCGGTGCCCGAAGCCTCGGTCCCGCGGGGATTGAACAACCGGCTGCGGGTGGAGTATTTGTACTGCCCCTTTTCGTACAGCCCTGCAATCAGCGAATCACCGTCAAATTGCAGCACTACAAAGCTCTTGCCGGCAAGCTCCGGGGTGGCGCGCACCAGCTTGATCTGCCCGGCTAGCGCCAGGTCGATGCTGTACAGCTTCAGCCCGCAGGCTGCGGCCAGGTTGATGTAAGTTTCGATCACCGCGCTCTCCACGCGGGTGGCCAGCACCGTGTCGGCCTTGGTCTTTTTGTCGGTGGAAAGCAGCATGTAGTCGTCCAGCGGGGCGGTCACGTCGGCGCCGCCGGTGGAAAACTCCCGCGTCAGCACGGCAGCGCGCTTCTTTTCACTCATGCGGGGCAGGGTCAGCACCCGGTGGTTGAACTGGCTGCCGCCCGCCGCCAGCGCCACACGCTGGGTGGGCAGCTCGTTGGCGGCAAAAAAGCCTTGCAGCGCAGCGGTCAGCTCGGCCTCGTTAGTGATGATGCCGTTGATCAGGCAGCCCTCCGGCAGTTCGGTCTGGCAGGCCGCCGTGATTTTGGCCCCATTCGCCGTCGGTGAGCCCACCGCCGCATACACGGTACTGTTGCAAAGATAAAGTGAGGTTAAAACGGGCATAGATGCGATCTCCTTTTTAGAAGATTTTGTGTGAGGAAAAGTGCAGGCTTCGGGGCCACCCCTCACCCGCTGCGCGTAAGCGGTGTCACCGTTAGGTGACTGAGGGGTGGCTACTTTAGCCACATCCTAAACATCAATGAAAACACAACATCAATACGTCGAACTCGACTGCCCAATCGTGCCGTAGGACTGGTAGATGGGCAGGATGACGGCGACCACCACGAACGCCACGATGACGCCCATGATGACGATCATGATGGGCTCCAGCAGCGTTACCAGCCGCTTGGTGGCGACCTCCGCCTCAAAGTCCAGCGTCTCGCTGATGGTGGCCAGCAGCTCGTCCAGCTTGCCGGTCTCCTCGCCCACGGCGATGGAGGAGGACATCGACTGCTCGAAGCCGTCCACCAGTGCCAGCGATTCCGACAGACTGTTGCCGGCGCGGACCTTGTCCAGCACCTCGTCAAACTGGCTGATGATCCAGCGGTTGCCCACGGCGTCGCGGCTGGCAATCAACGTAGCTACGATGGGAACACCGCTGGAATACAGGTTGGACAGCGTGCGGGCGAAGCGCGCCGTGCAGATCTTCTGGTTCAGCTTGCCGATGACGGGCGCGTGCAGCTGCATGCGGTCCCACTGGCGGCGCACGGCGGGCTGGGCCAGCGCGATGCGGCCGCCCACCACCAAAAAGGCTGCGACCAAAATGATAAGCACCCAGTTGGCCGAAACAAAGTCCGATACAGCAAACAAAACCACCGTGGGCAGCGGCAGAGAGTCCATCTGCTCAAACATGGGCATGAACTGGGGCACCACAAAGCCCATCAAAATAGCGATAACACCCACGATCATGACCAACAGGATGATGGGGTACATCAAACTGTTGCCCACCTGCTGGTTGACCTTGTGCTCGCGGTCGTAGTAGCGGCCCATGCGCAAAAAGCTGGCGTCGATGCTGCCGGTGCCCTCGGCGCTGCGGGTCATGGCGATGAGCAGCTCCGGGAAAGCGGGCGCACACTGGTGCATCGCGTCGGAAAGCGGCACGCCCTTGCGCAGCTCTTTTAATAAGGTGTTGTACAGCAGCTTGGTGCGGGCGTTCAGGCCGCGCTCGTCCGCCATGATGCGAAACGCGCGCACCAGCGGCACGCCTGCCGAAAGCAGTGTGCCCAGGCTGCGGCAAAACTCCGCCAGCTCCGGCGTTTTCAGCGGGCGGTAGACGCTGGCATTGGTGCCGACCTCTTTGGCGTCGGTCATGTACAGGTCTTGCTCCCGCAGGGTGATGTACAGCGCTTCGGCGCTGGCGGCCTCGGTGACACCGTGCAGTGTCTTGCCCGAAAGCGCCGTGGCTGTGTAGCGGTAACGCGGCATGGAAAACCTCCGAAATTACGATGAAACGTTATAAAAACCGGCAGTACCATGCAAGCACGGGATCGCCGAAAAGCAGCGCCAGCACAATGCCGACGCAGAGGAATGGTCCAAATGCGAAGTGGTCTTTTTTGTCGGCCTTGCGGGCGGCCAGCAGATAAATGCCGTAAAACCCGCCGCCCAAAATGCCAAAAAACATCGCCAACAGGGTATGCTGCCAGCCCAAAAACAGCCCGGCAGCGGCCATTAACTTGATGTCCCCGCCGCCGAACGCGCCGGGGATCGCCAGGCAGAGCAGCAGCATCGGCACGCTGATGCACACCATGCCGATGAGCGCCCCGGCCCACCGGGCAGGGGAGAGCAGCAGGTTGAGCACCGCCAGCACGGCCACCGCGGCGTTGAGCCGGTTGGGGATAAGTTGCGTCTCGGCATCGATCAGCGCGATGCTGAGCAGCACGCCGCAGAGCGCCAGGGCCAGAAGCCCCTGCCACCGCATGCCGAACAGCCCCTCGCCCAGCGTGTAGGCCGTGCCGAACCGCCAACGGCAGCCCAGCGCCAGCACGCCGCCCAGCAGCTCCACCAACAGGTAGCGCACCGGGATGGGCGCCCTGCAGTGGCGGCACCGCCCGCGCAGGAATAGCCAGCTGAACACCGGGACCAGATCCCCGGCGGTGAGCGCGGCCCCGCATTGCGGGCAAAAACTGCGGCCGGTCAACGGATTTTTACCCCGGGGCAGCCGCCAGGCCACGACGTTCATAAAGCTGAACAGCGCGGCCCCCAGCAAAAACGCGATGAGCCCCAGCAGACCTTCCACCAGCAGCATCACGCGCCCTCCGATCTGTCAAAGCGGATGCGCTGCTCGGCCCGCCAGACAGTATAGCCGGTCTCGGCGTCGTACAGCGCGCGCATGTCGCCCTCGGCGTAGAGCAGCTGCTCCACGGTGTAGCCGTCCTCGCTGATCTGCAGCAGAGTCACAGCGCCGGGCAGAGCGCCCAGGGTCTCGATTTGTCCGGCGATGCCCTCAGCGAAGCCATCGCGGGTGGATTGGTCGGCAAACGGCGTACCGGCAGAGTAGCATTGGGCCGACACGGCGCGGGCGGCCAGCTGGGCGGCCTTGATCTGGGTCAGCGCGGCGCGGGCCTTGCCCTGGCGGTCCAGCTGGGTATAGCCGGCCAGGCAGACAAAGACCAGCGCGGCGGCGCAAAACGCAAGCAGCAGCTTTTCCGCCATCGAGAGCGGCGGAGCATCCTGGGAACCCCGGATTTTCGCGCCGATACGATCAGACAGCATCCCGCCGCCTCCCTTCCGTTGGATTTTTCTTTATACAGACTAAAGTATACTGTACCTTGCGACAATATGCAAGGCGATTCGACAAATTTTATGTTATATAAGAACGGAATTTTTTGACCGGCGGCAAGGGACAGCCACCACAAAAACCTACAATTAGTGCCCGCCGCCAAGGCAAACTACCATATTTCCTCTTGCAACTTGCAAACTGTTATACTATAATGAACCTACTTATATTGGAAAATCTGTCGATTTTCGTCGACCGCCCGGATATAAACGAGGTACACTTGTGCTGCCTATTATAAAGGAAATCAAACAAAAACTGCGCACCGCCCGGGGCTTCACGATGGTGGAGCTGATGGTCGTGCTGCTCATTCTTGGCATCCTGGCTGCCCTGGCGGGCACCGGGCTGATCGCCTATGTCCGCCTGGCCCGGTTCGAACATAACGAATCCGGCGCCCGCACCGTGTTCCAGACCGCCCAGATCGCCCTGACCCGCAAGGATACCAGCGGCGATATGGATACATTTTTGACGGAGCTGCGCGAAGTCGGCACGCTGGGCGACCACTTCAGCGCTGATGGATTGAGCGAACAGTTCGGTGGCGGAGCCGCGGAAAAAGCCAATGCCTTCAACAGCCAGATCTACGCGTTGTACTATGATAAGGCGAACCCCGACAGCGACGCCAGCAGGATGGTGCACGGCCTGTTGGACCCCTACGTCTACGATGAGTCGCTTTTCAACGCCTCCATTGTGGTGGAGGTGGACAGCCTGACCGGGCAGGTCTACTCCGCTTTTTACGATACAGCGTCCGATAAGCTGCGCTTTGCCTCGGATGACGGTGCCGACGGCGCGATGCTTATTGACGACCGCAGCTACGGCCACCGCCGCGGTGATTCGCTGGTGGGCTACTACTCGGCCGAGGACACCGTCAACGTGGTGGCCCTGAGCCAGACCCGCCTGAAAGTCAAAAACCCGCAGCTCATCAACAACGAGACCCTGACCTTAAACTGGAGCGGCAACAGCAAAAACGGCGACATCGACACCATTTATGATGCTGAATTATACGATGCAACGACCAATGCGCCTCTCTTTAAGCTGGAGATCGAGTGGAGCCGCGTCCTTGCCGACCCCACCCACAACAACGCCCAGATCAAGGTGTACCGGCCCAACGCTGAGGGAAACGGCTGGAGCGAAACGTACCAGGACTACACCTTCCCCCTCAGCTACAGCAAGGGCCGCTTTATCCTGACGCTGGACGCCATGTGCGACGCCAACCTGCTGCGCGCCGCCGAAAATGACGGTGCCGACCTGAGCTCCACCAAGACCACCCTGTTCAGCATTACACGCCTGACGGACAATGTTCCCAAAGATGTTTACGTTAAGATGAAAGCACGTCCTAACGCGAACTTTCAGGATCTTTATACCGAAAGCAAACCGCAGCAGTCCAATACCGAAAATACATTGTTTGCCGCAGGCAGCAATGCAAGCGGCGGCACGTTGAAATACTTCCGCCACCTGTACAACCTGCGCTGGGTAAATAGCGGCGAATATGCCTTTACGGGTAAAAACACCGCCCTGGATTGGACCGACGGCAGCGTCACCGTCTACTGCTCGCCCGAGAAGAAGGACGCGGAGCCTGTGGCCAAGGTGCCCAGCCGCACCGGCGAGGTCGTGGCCTGGCCCACCATCCCCGCCATCGGCAAGGACGTCACCCTCAACGGCAGCACCGGCGGCAGCGGGCAAGTGGTCATCAGCAACCTGCAATTGCGGGGCAGTTCTATCGCTGCCGTGGAGCGGAAATATGCCGGTGAAGCTGCCTACAAGGCCCGCGACCACTACGTAGGCCTGGTGGGTGAAAATAACGGTACACTGAAAAATATCACCCTGCGCGACCCCGATGTGCAGATCAACGCCGAGGTCAGATCCGCAGGCGAGCAAAACGCCGACACCGCCATGGCGATGGATGCCAACGGCACCCAATACCTGCAGGCCCTGGCCGATACCGACCCCGACTACCGCACCGAGATCTGGTCGGTGGGTGCGCTGGCGGGCGTGGACACCGGCAGCCTGACCAACTGCACCGTCGACCGCAGCAGCCGCCGCGGCGCTGAGGCCAAGGTCACCGCTGTGCTGACCTTCAGCAGCAAGACCACCGGCGTGAACCGGGTGGACGGCACCTTGTACAAAGACGAACCCCACGGCATTGGCGGGCTCGTCGGCTTTGCCATGCCCAAAACCGGCGCCAAACTCACCGGCCTGACGCTGGACCAGAACGTCACCGTGGCGGGCATCTTCCAGGATGAGGACGCCGCCAACAACAGTGGTGCGGATACCGGCACCAGCGCCGATACAACAGAAAAAGCACGCTATAACGCCATCGCCAACGAAAACGAGAGCCAGACCCTCTGGCGCGCCGTGGGCGTGGGCGGCGTGGCCGGTGTACTGGACGCTACCAACCTGACCGGCACCGGGAACGCCGAAAACCTCAAGGACATCACCAACAAGTCCACCGTGGTGGGCAATGCCTTCGTGGGCGGCATCACGGGCAACCTGTACTCCACCACCAACGAGAACGACAGCAACGCCAAAACCCTGACCGGCCTGGCCAACCAGGGCACCGTGCTGGCCGGGGCCAACTACCAGGGCAGTACCGCGGGCCAAAGCCGCGTGCTGGGCCAGTTCTTCGGCGGCATTGCGGGCTATGCGCGCAGCCTTGTACTGGATGAGTGCCACAGCGCCACCCGCAGCGGCCTGAGTGAGACGACCCTGACCAACCTTGTGCAGGCGGGCTATAACGCCGACGGTACGTTGAACGAGAACAGCCCCCTCAAGGGCGACTTTGTCGGCGGCCTGGTGGGCTTTGGCCGCGATGTCCAGATGACCAACTGCTACACCGAGTCCGGGTATGTGCTGGGCCGCAGCTTCGTGGGCGGCTTTGTCGGCGGTTTTGTGGGCAGCAACCTGTACACCAGCGGCGGCACCAACAACAGCTATGTGTTCGGCAACCGTTACGTGGGCGGTATCGTCTCGGTCAACGGCCTGAACAGCACCATCGAAAACATGACCAACAAGGGCCTGGTGGCAGGCCTGGGCGCCAATGCGGCCTACGTGGGCGGCATTGCGGGCGTCAACGATGCTGCCTGGGGCAAGCAGGACAGCGCGGCCCTCGCCAAAAACGAGACCGCCAAACTGGTGGACAGCGTCAACAGTATGTCTACTGTTGAGGTAACGGATAAAAACAAAATTGCGCTGCTGCAGCAGTTGAGCCAGACCGGGGACGGCACCCCCCGCTATGCCGATTTCGTGGGCGGCGTGGTCGGCTGCAACGGCACCCACGGTCAGATCAGCTGGCAGGCCGAGTCCGACAAGGGGGCCGTCCTGGGCGCGGTGCTGTACGGCGGCAGCTTTGTAGGCGGCGTGGCGGGCTACAACGACGCCACCGCCACCATCACAAACAGCCAAGCCACCATCCTCAGCGTCACCGGCACCATCGTGGCCACCGGCGACTGCGTGGGCGGCGTCATCGGCCTGAACGGCGCGGCCAGCCTGCCCACCGTGCAGGTCAGCGCCAACCGCATCGAGGGCGTTCACTTTGTGGGCGGCGTCATCGGCGCCAACCTGCCCGCGAACGAATTCAAATTTGTCAACGCCGGCGGCGCGGCGGCCAACGCCGCCACCATCGGCACCGGACGCATCGTGGCCGACGGCGTGGCGGGCGGTATGATCGGCTACAACCGCGTAGTCAACGCAGATACGCTGAAAAACGCCCTGCAGAACAAGAACGGCACCATCGCGGCCGACCTGCAGACCTTGCTGCCTAAGTTCAGCAGCGGCAACGCCCTCGTCGAGCCGGCGCTGAACCCTAGCGGCAGTGCCATCACCCTGACGGGCCTGAGCAACCAGTTCAACATTTACGCCAACGCCTACGTGGGCGGCATCATCGGCTACAACGCAGCCGACACCGCCCTCACGCTGGAAAACGCCAGCAACGGCAACCAGAGCCAGGCACAGTCCTACGGCGGCCTGGCCCTCAGCCCCAGGGCTGACGCGGCCAACGGCGGGGCGTACAGGCTGGACGGCGGTGTCTCGCTGGGCGAGCTGGACCCCGACCACAACGGCTACTTTGCGGGCGGCATCATCGGCTGCACTACGGCCAAAACCACGCTGAATCATTGCACCAACTACGGCGGCGTGCAGCACCCCGTAGCCGCAGGCGGCCTGACCGGCGTCAACAACGGCACCATCACCGACGGCCGGATGGTCAACTCCATGGGCAGCCAGCAGGAGGGCTACCGCTACCTGGGCGGCATCGCGGGCATCAACAACGGCACCATCACCAACTCCGCCCCGGCGGAAAGCAGCAGCATCCGCGGCGGGCTGGACATCGGCGGCGTGGCCGGTTATAACAGTAAATCCGGCGTTATTACGCTGGAAAACGCCAGCGGCAATGTCTACGGCATCACCGCCACCGGCGGTGTGGCAGGCTATAACCTGGGCACCGTCACCGCCAGGAGCGTGACGGTAAAAGTCAGCGGCACCACCCAGACCGGCGGTGTGGCGGGCTTGAATGCGGCATCTGGTACGATTGGCCAGGACCCGGAGACCCCGACCAGCATATCCATCACCGTGCAAAACGGCACGACCGTTTCCTCCACCACCCAGGGCGGCGGCGTAGCAGGCCGCAACGAGGGCCTGATCCAGAACGCCACGAACCGCGCAGGCTCTATCCAGGTGGTAAACCAGTATGCGGGCGGCATTGCTGGCAGCAACAGCGGCCGCATCTACAGCTGCATGCACGCAGCCAGCGGCAACCGTGTGCTGTATACCGGCGGTGGCTTTGCAGGCGGCATCGCTGGCTGCAACGAGGTCGGCGGCAAGCTGGAGATCGTTACCATGAACGGCAGCGTTACAGCAGCCAACGGCGAAGCCGGCGGCGTGACCGCCCATAACTACGGCAGCATCACAATATCCCGGGTCTACGGCTCGGATATTCGCGGCACGTCGGACGCCATCGGCGGCATTACAGCCTGCAACGAAGCCGGTGCAGTGATCAGCGATGCGAACCTGTTCAATATGGCAAGTTTCGGCGGCGACGTGCGCCTGTACGGCCCGGCTACCCGGGTGGGCGGCCTGGTAGGCTATAACGCGGGTGAGGTTACAAATAGTAAGGTCGATGCCGGTTCTCTCAGCCTTGCCAACCTGACGGCCGGCGACAGCACTGTCACGGCGGGCGGCGCGCTGGGCGAAAACACCGGCAAGGCTGAGAACGTGACCGTAAGCACCAACCTGCAGGACAGCATGGCAAAATATCTCAACCTGGGCGGCGTTGCTGGCAGCAGCAGCGGCACCCTAAGTAAGTGCAGCTATACGGGCGCCATCGGTAAGGATAACGGCTTTACCACCGTGGGCAGCACCGTGGGTGGCATCGTGGGCAGCAACGACGTGGTGTATAACACCGACGGCACTGCCGCCGCCACCGGCAAGGTGAAGGACTGCAAGGTCGGCTATATCGAGCTGAAAGTGCAGGGTGCCTCCAACGTGGGCGCCAGTCAGGACGCTGCCACCAAGATGAACAGCGCCGCCCATATCGGCGGTATCGTGGGCCGCAACCGCGGCGAGATCACCGGCAGCACCGTCGGCACCAAAGACAAAACGGGTAGTATCATCACCGCCCGCAGCGGCTTTGTGGGCGGTGTGGCCGGCTCCAACAGCGGCAGCATCTCCACCAGCGGCGGCCTGGATACACAGCCCCTTGTAAAACAGATCAACGCCTGGCTGGATGTGCCCTATAAAGACGAGACCACCACCGACGAAAACGGCAACGAAGTCACTGCCCAAGTGGTAGACACCGACAAACAGAACGCCAACCTGAACCAGATGGTCCGCGTACTGACCGGCAAGGCCAGCGGTGATGCAGAGAAAAAACTGCAGACCGACTTTAAGGCCATGCAGGGCTTTGATACCCTGACCTATGGCGATAAAAACTATAATACAGTTTATACCAACCGCAGCGTCAACCAGCTGCTGGTCTCGCTGCGGGGCAGCAACGGCCTGGCCGACGGTTACCTGGGCGGCATCACCGGCTTTAACGATGTCACCGGCCAGATCACCAACAGTGCCAGCGGCCAGTGGTTCGTCTACGCCGATAACATCAACCAGAGCTGGGGCGCCGTGGGCGGCGTCATCGGCCAGAACGAATCCAATGCGGATTCCGCCAGCGGCCTGGTCAACTTTGCCGCCGTGCGCCGCTTTGTGCGCGGCACGCGGGGAACGGCGGATGACAATATCAACGCTAACAATGACCGCTATGCTACCACCAAAGGTGACAATGCAGCAGATAACTATGTAGGCGGCGTTATTGGTACGCAGGAAAACCGCACCGGCGACCGCTGGACGCTGGAAAAATGTATCAATGTTGGCACGGTGTTCAACAGCCGCTCCAACAACGCGGGTGGTGTGCTGGCCTACTGGCTCAGCTACGGCGGTACGCTGACCAACTGCTATAACTTTGGCGAGATCACCACCAACGCCAACAACGGCGAAAGCTCCGGCACCGTTGGCGGCGTGGCAGGTTACTTCAATAATCCTGTTGCCGGTACGGCGGCCAACCTGTATCGCTGCAGCAACTATGGCAGCGTAAAAAAGATGACCAATGGTGCAAACGACGTAGGCGGCGTTTTTGGTAAGGTACAGCTGGCGAATGACCATAACAGCGATGCTATGACCATCAACGTGATCGAGTGCGTCAACGGCTCCAATGTCGAACTACAGGCACAGTCGATGTCTGTCGGCATCTTCTGCTATATTGGTCCGTGGGCGGCTATCCCCAACGTTGAGGTCAACATTGACCGCTGCCGTAACTATTGCACCGAAATGTGGGGCTCCAACCGTTCAGCTGGCATCTGGGGCAACCGCGGCAACGGCAGCACCTCTAACAAGAAAACGACCATCACCAATTGTTTTGCCTTGTATAAAAGCAAGAACAATACGGGCAGCATCTGGTACCCGATTGCCTATCGCCATACAGCCAATGAACAACTGACCGGTTCCAACAACTACTACATGCAGCTGGATAAGAGCTTCGATGGTTATTCCGGCATTAAGGGGCTGCAAGAGGGCCTGGGCCGCACCAAAGCTACAGGGGGATGGAGCCAGGGTACCAATGAAAGCGAAGAAGGCGGCGGTGCGACTACCGCCGTAAACGCGCATCGCCTGTATGCCGGTGTGGACAGCGGTGCCAACGCCGCCCAGGATGGCGACAACTTCTATCACTTCTTTGCGATGCTGCCAAAGATTTCAAACGATGGCAGACCGGTCGTCTCGATGCAGGCTGTAAAAAAGAGCAGCTCGTATATTACCACCTTGCCGGGCCAAAGCTTCTCGGAAACTTCGTCTGTGCGTTATATCTTTGCAGCGGATGCCAAGGATCTGACCCAGTATCCTGTGCCGGAGAAATGGAATGTCGGCTATGTCGGCAAGATCCTGCTCCTCTTCGACGACGTCAACGGTGACAACAAGACCAGCAAGGAAGATATTACCGATGAGGTGCTCCAACGCTACTACAGCAATATCCTGGACAACAGCGCCCCGGATGCCCCCACAGGGCTGAAAATCGAACGCAGTGATGCTACCGGTTCCGGCAACGAGAGTATTTACGGCCGTTATAACGTGACCTGGAATGCCCCCACCACCGGCAGCCCGGCCATCTACTACCATATCACCGTTTACGAGACCGATGAAAACGGCGACCGTATCGGCAATACCTCCCTGCTGGAGGCCGATGCCTACGACACCCGCTTTACCTTTGAAAGTAAGGCCGAGTGGAAGGGCCGCTATTTCAAGGTCAGCGTGGCCGGCGTCAACAACAAAGGTACCGGCACGGCAGCTGTTTCGGGCCGGCAGCAGTTTGTCCGCGCCCTGCCCACGCCGGAGCTGGAGGTTCGCCTGATGCCCACGCCGGAGGAGGGCAGCCATGTTCAGTTCAGCCAAAAGCTGGTGCTGACCAATGCCGATGAATACGATAAGTTGATGCAGAACAGCGGCCTGGCCGATTGGAGCGTCACAGTCAAGGTCGGCGGCGATAACGGCGACACCTACCAGTTCAGCAACGGGAATACCACGCCCAAACGCATTTCGGAGAGACTTGGCAGCAGCCAGCGTATGACGGCGGAAGCCACCAGCAGCGACGAGCGCTGGATGCGTTCCGGCCAGTATGACGAGACGGTGTATATGCCGGTCTCCTGGGTCGTGGTTCCCGGCGACAACACATGGGGCAACAGCAACTCCGGCCTGGCCGAGGGCAGACTTGCTGCCAAAAATGTCGAAATTACCGGCGCTACCATCGACGACCTGACCGTAACGGTTACGCTGAACTTTACCGCCAGCGTCAGCGGCACACAGCCAACCTACCGCGTCATGCTCATGGGCCGCTACTTGGGCGATGAGGCCGTCACGCTGAACGGCGAGGATGTCTCTCTCAAAGGCCAGTACATCACGCTGGCTGCACGCCAGAACGTTGTGCCCAACAGCAACACTACCTTTACCTTCAATAACCTGCCGGACGACACCCTGACCAACTATGATAACTGGACGGTCGTGGCTGTGCCGGTCACCAGCGGTTTGGGGGATGTGGTCACCCGTTGGGATGCTGCCGATGCCGAAGCTCTGGCCAAGCTGCAGGCTTCCTCTCCCGCCCGCCCGGCGTCCTGGTATGGCGGCCTGGAAATCGTGCGGGAAAGCAACGGCTACAGCTTTGCCAACCTGACCCCGCTGTATTTTGTAAGCCAGAATCTGACAGACTACAGCAACTGGGCTGGCTATGCCGCGAACCAGGTCATTTTTGAACAAAACAACATTACCGTGGCCCAGGCCCCGAAGTTGACGGGCGTGCCTGCCGATGGCGACCTGTACCTGAATTACGACGCCGACAAGCTGGCCAACGACAACCAGCTGGCCTACACCTTTACCTGGACCCAACCCGGCGAGGCGGCTGCCAGCGGCGGCAACACCAAGTATAAGCTGACGCTGTACGGTGTGACCGAAACCAGAGATGAAAACGGCAATGTGATTTCTACGGCGGAGGAGACCATCACCCTGCCGGATGATGCCAACAGCAAAGTCCAGTATAAGGACGGCACCTACAGCTACACCCTCCCTATCGATACCGACCTTGCGGGCGGCAGCAACAGCTGGCGCTTTGATAAAGTGCGCCTGCGCGTCACCCGCGATACCACCGGCACCACCCAGGGCATCGGCGCAGCCGACACCGCCGTCTATACCGTGCTGCGCCGCCTGCAGCAGGTGGGCGAGCCCGGCCAGGTGTTCCCCGTGGATACCAGCAATGCCGAACAGACCCGCTATCAAATCAGCTGGCCTGCCGTCTCGGATGAACGCGTGGACCACTATGAGCTGTGGGCACAGGTGCAGACCACCAACGCCGCCGGCACCACCCTGGGCGAAGCCTTTAAGCTGCACCCGGCGGATGGCGACAGCACCACGCTCATCAAAGACACCCAGACCATCGTGGACCTGGAAGCTTACCAGGGCGAAACGCTGGTGTTCTACGTGGTGGCCTGCCCGGCAGACGGCGACACCACCGTGCTGCGCAGCCCCAACGGCGAGGTCAGCGACCCGCAGACCATCATCCAACGCACCGAGGCCCCGGCCATCCGCAAGGTGGACTTTACCTGGACGGGCAAGGCCGTCAATGACGCCCTGCCGCTGATGAACGCTTTCTGCAATGACCTGACCATCCGGATGACGGTGGACAAGGCCGACGCCGCCAGCTACTTCTTTACCGGCTATTTGTTTGATGATGAGGCCGGCTACATCGACGCCTGCGCCAAGGCCAAGACCTGGATGGACGACCCCACCAAAGAAAACCTGGACGCCCTGAATGCCGCCCTGCGTGAGGATAAGGCAACGCTGATGATCCCCGAAGCCTCCAAGACCGTGGGCAGCGAGACCCAGGTCAGCGGCGATGGCACCACCGTGTCCTACACGGTCACGCCCAACGCCAACGCTTTTACCATGCAGCCCGCCGACGCCAACCGCTACCTGCTGCCCGCCCTGCGCGCCATGGTGGCCAACAGCGAGACGGCAGCTACCTCCTCCTCCTGGAAGTTCTACGTGCCGGACGATTATGCCGGGGCCGCAGGCGCTTTGCACCTGCCCAAGATCCAGCTGGACAAGCCGGAAAAAGACGGCGTTCTCAGCGTGACCTCGGTGGAATCCACGGTGGAGGGCAAGCTGTACGGCACCGAGGGCGAAGCCTGGAAACCTGACAGCGCAGAGATCACCATCCACCAGTACGCTGTGCAGTGGCCTGCCGTCAACGAGTACACCGATACCGACGGCACCACCCGCAACTTTGCCGAGAAGTACCGCTTCCACGTGACGCCTGCCGCGGATATGCCCGCTGACGACCCGAACGAGGAAGGCTACGACATCCGCTTTACCGTGGCCCCGGCGGATGTGGTAACGGAAAATGACGATGGTACGCAAACCATAACGACCCACCGCGGCGATATTTTGAAGGTGGAAAAACTGCCGTTTGGCTCGGACGAAAACGACCCGGCCAACTGGCTGGACATCACCGAGGCCGCCCGCAACATTGCAAACGAGGGCACCGAGGATGAGTATGTCTGGTACGATTTGAGCATTGTGCAGGTGACCCGCACAGTGACGAATGATGACGGTACGACGTCCGAAGTGACGGAGCTGGTCAGCCAGCCCATCACGCTGACCGGCCACCACGCTATCGACAACGATAACCCCAGCTACCGCATCAAGACCGTGCCTGCCCTGCGCCAGGCCGAGATGACCGATTATTCCCTGGGCTACCGCCTTACCCTGCCTGATATGACCCAGCGCGCCGACGGCGACAACGACGAGACCAGAGCACTGGAGAAGTACACCGAAAAGGTCACCATCTGGGCTGTGGGTAACGGCGAAAAGACCGTCGATTCCGACCGGCTGGAAGTCTCCCTGCGCACAGAGGGCCAGGCCATGACCGAGGATGCCGCCCGCCCGGTGTTCGCCATGGCGGAAGCCGACCCCCCGGCCCGCACAAAGCACGGGCCGGGCAGGGGAGACGGACCCCACGCCCCCGGCCAACGACCCCGGGGCAGAGGATACCCCCGTTACCCCCGAAAACGCCGCCCCGGCGGCCTGACCTTGGGCAACACCGCACAATTCCCGCCTTACGGCTTAAGCACCGCTCCAGCGGCTACGGCACGGCATCAGCGTTGCCAAAATGCTCGATAATACACAAAGTATTATCTGCGCTTTTGGCTTAGCAGCTGCCGCACCTCGCTCGCCGTATCGGCACTTAGAATTGTGCGGTATTGCCCTTGATTTAAAAAAGCAGAAAGGAGGGCGCACCATGCCCCCAAAACGCAACCGCCCGCTGCGGGACCAGCAGGGCCTTGCCATGATCTTAGTGCTGTGCCTGGGCGCGCTGTTTGTGGCGCTGGCTGCCGCCCTTGTGTATGCGGCCTCGCTGATGATGGCCAACGCCGACCGCCAGCTGCCGGAGCAGGACGTCTACGAGCTGGCCGTCAGCTTCTCCGACGTGCTGGAGCAGGAACTGCTGCATTACACCGGCGCTAAAGAAAAAGACGGCGCGATGACCGAGGAGAACGACCAGAGCATCGGCTACTTTATCAACCATATCTACGTTAAAAAAGGCTCTATCGATAACCCCTACGGCGACGACACCGACCATACGTTTACCCTGCAGGCGCCCGAGGGCATCGACGAGATGACTGTCACCCTGAACAAGCACCCCAGCGACGATGTGGACGAAGGCGGCAACGTGATCGATAACGAACCCATCACAGAGAACCTGAGCAACCTTCTCATCAAACTGAGAAATCAGAGCGAGAACGGTTCCACTATGAATGTGGATGATTATATCATTCGTGTGACCGTCAAAGTGGTCAAGGGAGACCAGAGCTACAGCTACACCAGAAAGTACAAGCACACCGGCATTTACAGCTACTATTACACGCTGGATGATAATGTAACTCGTTACAGCTTCATTGGTGCCGAGGGCGATACAGCTTTGAGATTGATCAACATGGCAACCCGTGAGGAACGTACCGTCACAAAAAATGATGCTTCTACACTATACCTGCGCTACAGCATGGATACGGATAGTGCGTGCATTTTTACACGCATCAACGGCAATGATGAGTAAGGAAGTGGCACTATGCAAAGATTGAAAAACGCCCTCCGTGACCGCCGCGGCGAAACCATCGTGGAAGTGCTGGTGGCCTTCGTGCTGCTTATGCTGTTTCTGGCGCTGTTTACCGCGTCGCTGCGGTTTGCCCGGCGGGCCTCGGCCCAGGCGCAGACCACCCGCGATAACGCCTACCTGCTTACCGAAGCACTTTACCCGGTCAACGACGATGCGGCCGAGTGGAAAAACGAATCCGGCACCAAGACCAAGATGAGCTTCAGCCGCGGTGACCGCACGGTCTTTGCCGTCGAGGATGTGGAAATACAGACCATACAGGCTAAGGTCAAAGACGATAACGATGAGGCTGCTGCCACGCATACCTTCACCCGTTACTACAAAAAAGTGGACGAAGATAAAGACGACACAAAAGAGGACACGACCCCATGACCACCCCGCTGAACAACAAAAAAGGTACCACCCTCGTGGAGCTGATGGTCTGCCTGGTGCTGCTGGCACTGTTTGGCACGGCGGCGGTCACGCTGGTCAAGCCCTGCGCCGAAGCCTACATCGAGGTGCAGCAGCTGACCCGCGCCCAGAACCTGGCCGATGCTCTCACCGAGACCATCCGGGGCGAGCTGGCCGATGCCGACGGCACGATCTCTATCGTAAACGCCGCAACAGAGAGCGACGCGGATTCGGCAGACGCGGATTCGGCAGACGCGGATTCGGCAGACGCGGATTCGGCAAATAATATTTTTATAGAAGATGCCCGCTTGACGGAAGGCACTGCTCTGCGCTTTACAGTGGAAAGCAGCTATACCGAGATACTTGATGCCGGTTATGTGCCCAAGCTGACCGCCACCACCCTGAACGCCGACAACACCACCAGCACCAAGGTCCTCTACGACCCCGCCGACGACACCTTTGCCGAGCTGAACCGCTACCTGCACATGCGTTTTTACAAGCAAACGGAGGGCAAGGACGGAAAGAAAAAAGAGTACACGACCTACGCTTATACAACGGCCTATCCTAACAAAGATTATATGGGGCTTGTCGTTTCGAATCTTGAATTCTATGCCCGCGGATGGAAAGAGGAGAAGGAAACCGGGAAGATCTGCCTGACCTCGCTGTCTATGCAGCTGACCGTCGCTAAGCCCGATGGCACCCCCGTCTACACCCAGACCGCGGTCATTCCGCTGCCTGGCGCACCGGAGTTCCAATAAAAAAATAGCAAAGGCAATACCGCATAATTCCCGCCTTACGGCTTAAGCACCGCTCCGGCGACTGCCGCACCTCGCTCGCCGTATCGGCACTTAGAATTATGCGGTATTGTCCAAATAATTTGGCGAATAAATTGTTGTATGGGCACTGGACAATCGGGTGAAAAAACAGTATACTTAATTAAAAATAACACCGCAAGGTGTGTCAATCGTGAAACGAACGCACAGGAGAGACCTACCATGGCAGACATTGAGATCAGGATGCTCGGAAAATTTGAGATCCTTATGGACGGCAAGCCGGTCCTAGCCGCACTGAAACAGTCCCGCAAGGCTACGATGCTGATCCAGTACCTCGTCCTGCAAAAGGGCGAAAAGGTGACCCACAAAGACCTGACGGATACCCTGTGGAACGGCGAACGGTCCACCAACCCGGATATGGCTCTGCGCGCCATCATGCACCGCTTCCGCAACATGATCGATGCCGAGGGCCTGAAGGAGCTGGAGACCTGCATCATCACCAGCCGCGGCTACTACCAGTGGAACCCCACCATGGAGTGCCGTGTGGACGTGTTTGAGATGGAAGCCCTGATGGAGGAAGCCCGCCGCCAGCTGAACCCCGCCGCCGCCGTAGCCCGCTACGAGCGCGTGCTGGAGCTGTATGCTGGCCGTCTGCTGCCGATGTCCTGCAACGAGCCCTGGGTCGAGACCCGCAGCCTGACCCTGCACGTGCAGTACCGCATCGCGCTGTTCCAGGTGCTGGAAGCCTGCAAGCGCAAGGGTGAGAATGAGCGCATCGTTAAGCTATGCCGCCGCGCCATCGAGCTGGACCCCTGGTCGTATTCGCCCAGATTTTCATTTACTTCTGGTCGCGTTTGTGCTATAATCTTATCCGGGATTTATGTCCCTGTATAACCTGGTTTTGTGTCCCTATATGCCCCGGTTTTTTTGTAGTTGTATCGTGTGAGGTGTTCCATGGCAGAATTGCGAGATGGCAATCTGGTCGAGAAATCAAAGCGCCTGGTTTGGGCGCGCTTTAACCACTACACAGCCGGAGAAATGCGGCTCTTGGAGACCTATTTGTCCAGGATAAACCCGCGCGATCCAGAAAGTAGCCGCGTTCAGTTCACCTTGGCCGAATATAAAGAACTTCTTGGCCGCCCGGAACTTGATGTTCGGAACGTAAGACCACAACTCGACCATTTTTTAGGCAATGTTGTCACCATAGAAGGCATAAAGAATGGCGCTCCTGCTTGGGAAATGTACACGCTATTTACCCGTGCCACGTGTTTGTATGACGAAGAGCTCCGGCAGTATGTTATTTCCATCAACTGCAACCCTGAACTACGTTCTGTTTTCTTCGATTTGGCCGAGGATGGATACATCCGCTACCGGCTCCGCTACACAAAGGACATGAAAAGCCAGTACAGTATCAAGCTATATGGGATGCTCCGGGACTGGCTTCACAAAGGGTCTTATACCGTTCCCGTCGAACGGTTGCGGGAAGAACTTGGAGCAACCGAGAAAAGCTATTTGCAGTTTCGCCGTTTTAGAGAATGGGTCATCGATAGAGCGGTTTCAGAAATCAATAGTCTGTCCGACCTGAAGGTAACCTACACGAAAATCAAGAAGGGCCGCAGCGTCACAGACATCTGTTTCAAAATCAAGCTGAAGCCCACGCAGAAAACCATCGAAGTCCAGGCCAAGGAAATACCCCAGGAACACGGCGGCGAATGGTTCGCCGAGGGGATGGGCGCAGACATTTCCCCGGAATCCGCTTGGAAGCTGGCGCTGCTGGTTAAAGACAAGCTGGCCGACCTGCACCCGGATATTCCCGCAGATCAGCACGACAATGCCGCGCGGGAAATCCTTCAGCGGGCTTACGCGGCCCTGTTGCCGGCCGACAAAGAGCCGGCGCCGGAGAACCCGGCCGGGTATCTGTGGAGCGTCCTTTGCCGGGGCGCCGCCATTGACGAATACTTACCCGTCACCTACGGAAAGGGGCTTTTGGGATGAAGAAAGTCGATATGCGCCCCGTGGCCGACGCCGTGAACGCCTATGTGAACGGGCAAATCAGTGAACAGGAGTTCCGGCTCCTCATGACGGCGGCTTGCCTGTCTGACCCCGACGCGCCGATGGAGCAGGAGCCGGAAGCGCCCTCCCTTGACTAACTTTGGATTCCTGGCGTATAATATCCATAGGCCAAGGATGCTGGATAGTCCAACGCCGACATGCAAAAAGCGAACCCCCCCCGGAGTGGCCGCTCCGGGGGGGTTCTTTGTGCTTACTTGCCCTTGCCGTGACCATCAAGCCACTTGCAGATGCAATGGCTAATTACACCTGCTGCGACGGCCACAAGGATGCTGGATAGGACTTCCAATGCCGACACCTCCTTTCTGTTGCCAGATTGGAGAAGGGCAGCAGGGCAAGTATAGCACAGGCCAGCGGAAGCTGGCAAGGGGTCCGGGGCAGCGCCCCGGCACATTTACTTTGCGCAGCAAAGTATAATGTGCTATACTTTGACGCAAAGGAAGCGGCCCCCGGAAGGCTGCTGCCTTTACGTCAAAGTATGGAGGTGGCCGCCATGTCTTACGCTGTGGTGCACATGCAGAAAGTGAACGCCGGAGGGATTCGCGGAATCCAGTCACACGTGAACCGAGAGCATCCCCCTAAAACGAACCCAGATATAGACCCGGAACGCTCGCGGGATAACTACGCCTTTGTAGAAAGCCGGAACTTCTACCGGGACGCAATGCGCATTGTCCGCGAGAACGCCCCAAAAACCAAGACCGTCCGAAAGGACGCCGTGTTGCTCTGTAATTTCGTGGTGACTGCCGATCACGAGTTTTTCCAGCGGCTCCCGCGGAACCAGCAGCGCGCCTTGTTCCGCGACGCTCTCGACTGGTTCGGGAATCGGTACGGAAAAAATCTCATTGCCAGCGCCGTGATACACATGGATGAATCGACCCCACACATGCACTTGAGCGTCGTCCCCATCAAGGACGGACGGCTGGCGGCCAAGAACCTGTTCACCAAATCGGAACTCCGGGATCTGCAAACGGCCTTCGCGCGGGATGTAGGGGCCAAGTATGGCCTTCAGCGCGGCGTAGAGGGGTCAAACAGGCACCACCTGACAGAATTGCAGTTCAAGATACAAGCAAGCGAAGAAGCGCTAAAAAGGGCCTCTGAGCGCGTGTCAGAGGCCACCAAGGAAGAAAGCATGCTTCGGCAAATGGCGTCAGACGCCGAAAAACGGCTCTCTAAGACCCGCGCCGAGGCTGCGGGGGTAAATACCGAATACCTGGCAAAAAAGGCTTATGTGGACGCCTGTGCTGCCGCCAGCAACGTTTCGGTGATGTATCCGCCGTATGCGGTCACTAAAAAGAGCCTGCTCGGCGGCAAGGAAACGGTCACAGTACCCAAGGAGATGTGGGAGCAGCGCTGGGTATCTGCAAACGAGCGGAGCATCCTGCAAAAAGCAACAGAGCGCTTCGAGGGGGCCGTCAAAGACTACCGCGAGAGCCGCGCAGTCAGTCACGTCGATGCCCTTGAAGAAAAGATACGCAGGCTGACACAAGAAAACAGCGATTTGGGGCACCAGGTATTCGTTCTGCAGAAACAGGTCGGCAAGCTGCAGAACGCCCTACAGCAGCAAGAGGATTCCATGCTCTCCCGCTTTCAGCAAGCCATTGATTTTTTGCCGGATGAAACATACGCCAAGGTGGCCGACAACTACAATGCCATTGAAGCAGCAGAACAGCCCCGCGAAAACGGTTTCGGGCCGGAGTTGTAAAAAAATGCTCCCGATGGTTTACAAAAAGGCCCCATTTTCTCTCTTTATGGGGTGGGGTGCTTTTTACACCGAGGGTGTAATTTCGTCCCAAAAGTACGCCCTCGGTGGCCTGACATACCACGAACAAGGTGATTTTTCAGAAAAATACCACGTTCGTGGTATCGCGGCCCCCGAAAAAGTACACGTTTGTGTATTGACAGCCGTGCGTGGGTTCCCGGAAAAAAGTACACATTTGTGGCTGGACATTGGTAGTGGCCGCGAATCTGTCCAAATCTGCGAAAATGGTCACGGTTCAGGCCATGCCGTCCCCGCCGACGCCACTCGGCCCTTTCTCCTATCGGCAAATAAAATCCGTGCCGCCAGCGTCGGGGGCAGCCCGTAGGGTGCCGACGCCAGGCACACCTTTTCCGGCGCGCAGCGCCTATTTAGTAGTAGTTATTTAGTTCTTGTTTAGTTCTTGTTTAGTTATATAAGGATTATACGACCAGAAAAAACCGGGTATGCGACCAGAAAAAACCGGGTATGCGACCAGAAAAAACCGGGTTATACGACCAGGAAAAACCGGGTATATGACCAGAAAAAACCGGGTATGTAGTTGTGTTTGATATGGGGAGGCGCGGCCCCTCCATCTGGTCGTATTCGCCCAGATTTTCATTTACTTCTGGTCGCGTTTGTGCTATAATCTTATCCGGGATTTATGTCCCTGTATGACCTGGTTTTGTGTCCCTATATGCCCCGGTTTTTTGTAGTTGTATCGTGTGAGGTGTTCCATGGCAGAATTGCGAGATGGCAATCTGGTCGAGAAATCAAAGCGCCTGGTTTGGGCGCGCTTTAACCACTACACAGCCGGAGAAATGCGGCTCTTGGAGACCTATTTGTCCAGGATAAACCCGCGCGATCCAGAAAGTAGCCGCGTTCAGTTCACCTTGGCCGAATATAAAGAACTTCTTGGCCGCCCGGAACTTGATGTTCGGAACGTAAGACCACAACTCGACCATTTTTTAGGCAATGTTGTCACCATAGAAGGCATAAAGAATGGCGCTCCTGCTTGGGAAATGTACACGCTATTTACCCGTGCCACGTGTTTGTATGACGAAGAGCTCCGGCAGTATGTTATTTCCATCAACTGCAACCCTGAACTACGTTCTGTTTTCTTCGATTTGGCCGAGGATGGATACATCCGCTACCGGCTCCGCTACACAAAGGACATGAAAAGCCAGTACAGTATCAAGCTATATGGGATGCTCCGGGACTGGCTTCACAAAGGGTCTTATACCGTTCCCGTCGAACGGTTGCGGGAAGAACTTGGAGCAACCGAGAAAAGCTATTTGCAGTTTCGCCGTTTTAGAGAATGGGTCATCGATAGAGCGGTTTCAGAAATCAATAGTCTGTCCGACCTGAAGGTAACCTACACGAAAATCAAGAAGGGCCGCAGCGTCACAGACATCTGTTTCAAAATCAAGCTGAAGCCCACGCAGAAAACCATCGAAGTCCAGGCCAAGGAAATACCCCAGGAACACGGCGGCGAATGGTTCGCCGGGGATGGGCGCAGACATTTCCCCGGAATCCGCTTGGAAGCTGGCGCTGCTGGTTAAAGACAAGCTGGCCGACCTGCACCCGGATATTCCCGCAGATCAGCACGACAATGCCGCGCGGGAAATCCTTCAGCGGGCTTACGCGGCCCTGTTGCCGGCCGACAAAGAGCCGGCGCCGGAGAACCCGGCCGGGTATCTGTGGAGCGTCCTTTGCCGGGGCGCCGCCATTGACGAATACTTACCCGTCACCTACGGAAAGGGGCTTTTGGGATGAAGAAAGTCGATATGCGCCCCGTGGCCGACGCCGTGAACGCCTATGTGAACGGGCAAATCAGTGAACAGGAGTTCCGGCTCCTCATGACGGCGGCTTGCCTGTCTGACCCCGACGCGCCGATGGGCAGTGCCAGCGCCCTCCCTTGACTAACGATTCCGCAATTCCCCGCCAGGCCCGCCAGGCTGACCGCAACCTGGAAAATGACATCTCCCGCCTGGCCGAGGAACTGTCCGCCGACGACACCCCCGGCGCTGCGTATTGCAGCTTCGAAAATTTCCGCCAGATCTATCACCTGCAGCGCGGCGTGCAAAGCCGCTTCGGCGTGCCGGTCTACCTGGCGCTGCTCACCATGTCGCCCGCCCAGAACGCTGACCCCGCCGAGACCGGCTCCATGATGGAGCAGCTGGGCGAGCTGATCCACAAGAGCCTGCGCCAGTGCGACGCCATGGCCCGTTACAGCGAGAACCAGTATGTGCTGCTCATCAGCGGCAACAGCAGCGCCGAGAACGGCAGCACCCCGCTGGAGCGCATCAAGGCGGCTTTCTACCGCGTGCCCGCCCATGGCCGTTACCTGCTCAACTACCACATGTACGCCCCCGAGCTCCACGCCCTCTCCGCCGACGCCCGGAGAAGATAATATTAGGCAATACCGCGTAAGCGGGTGGGGGAGACATTAAAATCATTGCATCCTTGCCTTTTTAATCCTATGCCGCTTCAAGACACGCTCCGCCAAAGCGTGTCTTTTTTGTTAAATCATTGCAACGCACGCCCCATCGTGCTACAATAGGTACAACAATGTTAAATCCGTGACAATTTGCCCCGGAGCAAAGGAGAATCCCCCATGGCTTTGTTCAATTTCCATTTCGACCGCCCCGGCCCCGGTGTCTCGCCGGACGCTCCCCGCAAAAAAGGCCCCGCCCGCTTTTTCGAGATTTTGGGCCGTGACCTCATGTCCTTTTACCTGGCGGGTCTGCTGGCGCTGGTCAGCGCACTGCCGTTCGTGTTTGGTGTGTGGTTCGCCGTCGATACCCACTCTCTGGTGCCGCTGCTGCTGGCAGGCGTGCTGGGCGGCATGATCGCCGCGCCCCAGCTGTGCGGCCTGCTGGATACCATCCTGCGCAGCCTGCGCGACGAGCCGGGCTTTTGGTGGGCTACCTACCGCCGCGCCTGGAAACGTAACGCCAGGGCGTCGCTTTTGCCGGGTGCCATCTGCGGTCTGCTGCTGGCCATGCAGATCTTTACGGTGTTCCATTATGACGTTTCGGCCGGTGTAGTGCCGGGGGCGCTGCTGGCCGTAGGCCTGTTTTTGCTGCTGGGTCTGGGCGAGTTCCTGTTTGCCCAGGTCGTGCTGCTGGACCTGCCGTTTGCGGGGCTGGTCAAAAACTCGCTGTTCCTGTTTTTGGGCTACCTGCCCCGCGCCGCGCTGGGTGTAGTGTGGCAGTTTGTCTACTGGAGCATCATCCTGCTGCTGTGGCCCATCAGCGGCTTTGCCATGGTTCTCACGGGCCTATGGCTGCCCGCCGTCCTGACCATGCAGGCCATCTACCCCGTCCTGAACAAAGCCTTCGACTTGGAACGCCAGATCAAAGCCATCCGCGATGCGGAGCTGGATTCTTCTTCTGATTCTGATAATTAAGTGCAGCCTTGCGGGCGTCACCACTATGCGGTGACGCCCTTTTTTATGGCATCCTTCCATTGGGCCTTCCTTTTTGTGATCCAAAAGGAACACCGAGAGCCGCACGCTTTAAAAAGCCCCTTTGCCGCAGGCCAAATCCCCCACCCTCAATCTTGCGTTATGCCCCAAAAAAGGTTATAATAACATAATAGCCCATCTCTACCCATTCGGGCGAAAAATGTGTACAAAAGGGGGCCTTCCGCGGTGAAAATTCTGCTGGTGCACTGCCATTATCGGTTGCCGGGCGGTGAGGATGCCGTCTTTGCGGCCGAGCGCGCCTTGCTGGAACGCCGCGGCCATCAGGTCATCGTGTATGAGCGCAGCAACGAGGAAGCCGCCCACGGTCTGCCCAAGGCCCTGCTGCCCCTGCATGCCGTGTGGAACCACGCCGCTGCCCGGGATATAAAACACATTATAAAAACACAAAACATCGATGCTGTGCACATTCACAATACGCTGTTGCTGCTCAGCCCAGCGGTGGTCCGCGCCGCCAAAAGCACCGGCGTGCCCGTGGTGCAAACGCTGCACAACTTCCGCCTGTTCTGCCCCAACGGCATTTTATTGCGGGACGGCCGGGTCTGTGAGGACTGCCCCCGCCACGGCCTGTCCTGCGCCATCCGCCACCGCTGCTACCGCGGCAGCCTGGCCCAAACGCTGGTAGTCGCTGCCGCCTACGGTCTGCACCGGCGCTTGGGCACCTGGCGCGGTGTTACCATGGTGGCCCTGACCGAATTCGACCGCCAAAAACTGCTGGAATTCAACCGCCAGTACCCGATGTTCGACGCTGACCGCCTGATGCTCAAGCCCAACCCGGTCTGCGTGCCGTCCGGCCCCGTCAACCCGTGGGGAGACCGCAAAAATCAAATGCTCTTCGCCGGCCGGCTGGAGGAACTCAAGGGTCTGCGCACCGTGCTGGAAGCCTGGCGGCTGCTGGGCGATGCCGCCCCCGCGCTGCTGGTGGCAGGGGAAGGCCCCCTCGGTGACTGGGCCCGCGCCCAAAACTTACCCAACGTGCAGTTTTTGGGCCAGCTCCCCCGCGCGGAACTCCACGCCCGCATGGCCGAAAGCCGCGCCGTTGTCGCCGCCAGCCTTTGCTACGAGAGCTTCGCCCTTGTCCCCGCCGAGGCCCACGCTTTGGGCACCCCGGTGCTGGCCAGCGGTTTGGGCAATGTGGGTGCGTCGGTGCAGCCGGGCTTTGACGGCCTCTGTTTCGCCCCCGGCGACGCCAACGCTCTGGCCGGTGCCGTGCGCGCCTTTGGACAAATGAGCTTTGACTGCAATGCCATCGCTGCCCGTGCCCGCCGTACCTACAGCGAAGATGAAAATTATAACGCACTGATGCGCTTTTATACAAAAGGAACGATCCAATGAACCAGCTTTACCGCGCTTTGCATATCCCGCCCAAACGGCTGCTGCGCAAGCTTTCGGGCGAAAAAGAGATCTACACCATCGCCGTGCGCCCCGTGCCTAAGGCCGAGGGCACCGACCCGCTGCCTGCGCTGGGCGGCACCCCCTACACCATGCTGCCCGCCCGCCCCGGCTTCTGGTACGCCGACCCGCTGCTCTACCACCGGGACGGCCGCCGCTGGCTCTACGCCGAGGCCATGGACCTGGCCACAGGTCTCGGCCGCATCGAGGTCTGCGAGCTGCACGACGACGGCGCGGCAGGGGAGTGGCAGGTCGCCCTGCAGGAGGACTTCCACCTCTCCTTCCCCACAGTGTTTGACTGGAACGGCGAGACCTGGATGATCCCCGAGACCGGCAGCGACCACAGCCTGCGCATCTACCGCTGCAAAAATTTCCCGGCCGAGTGGGAGCTGGTGCAGCGCTTTGCCGTGGACGCCGAACTCTGCGATACGATTTTGGTCAACCGCACCCCCAACGAGCTGACCCTGCTTTGCAGCGAGACCCTGCCTGAAAACCAACTCTGGGTGCGTTACCGCCGCTACACTCTGCGCCGCGCCGAGGCCCCTGTCGACACCGTGCCCGGTGCCCAGGCGGACGCCGCCCCCGCCCCGGCAGGTCCCTTTGCCCTGCTGCCGGACGAAGCCTACAACCTGCAGCACCGGGAAAACGACCTGACCAGCCGCAACGCCGGGCCGCTGTTTGTGCTGGGCGGGCAGGTCATCCACGCCACCCAGGTCAGCACCAAGGTGGATTATGGCGTTTACCTGCAATTTTTTGCCCGCCGCGGCAGCAGCGAGGTGCCCCTTTGCGCCGCCATGCCCCACAACGTGACCATCACCGGCTGCCCCGCAGCTGGAACGCGGTGGTCATCGGGCAGGGGAGCCTGACCGGGGAACTGCAGGATGCCCTGCGCACCCACAAGCTGGAAAACCGCTGTACCTGCATTCCCCAGCTGCCCAACGCAACCGTGCAGGCCTATTACCATGCCTGCGATGTGTTTGTGAACTTTAATGACGGCGAAATTTTTGGCATGAGCCTGCTGGAAGCCATGTATGCGGGCTGCCCGCCGGTTGCCCGCCATGCGCCGGGGCCGGATTTGATCATAGAGCCCGGCACCAGCGGCTATTTTGCCGATACCCCTGCCCAGTTTGCTGAGGCCATCCAGAAAGCAGCGGCGGACCCGGCCTGCGGCCACGCTGCCCAGCGCCGCGTGAATGAACATTTCCTGTGGGCAAACAGCGCCGAAACCGCCCTGGCCATGCTGGACAAACAAGGAGGAAACCGCCGTGGATAATGATGGAGCCTTGCTGGAGGTACTGCGCAATACCTATAAAGGACTGCGCTTCCGGTGGAAATACCGCGGCCTGATCATTCTGCCCGCGGAACAGGGCAATGCGGCTGCTGCCGATGCCATCCGCGCCGGGCAGCCATTTCTGTTCGGCCGCTGCGGTGCAACCGAGATGCGCACCGTGGCCGAATATTTGACCGGGAAATATACCGAGAAAACCAGGGGTGAGATCAACACCCTGTCCGGTGTGTTTCCCACCGATGATAAAGCGCTGAACCGCTTCTGCAAGCTGTATACTTCCTGCGCTCAGGGGGCGGACCTGCTGGCGCTGTGGGATGTGGGGGCCGAGCGGCAGGTAATCGATGGCTGCCACGGCACCCGCTTTACCCAGCTGCGCGCGCTGGAACCATATTATTATGCCAACCCCTGGAGCGCCGCACTGGCCGGAAAGCATGTGCTGGTGGTACACCCCTTTGCGGATACCATCCGCGCCCAGTACCAAAAGCGCGGGGAGCTGTTCACCAACGCCCCCGGCGGGGTAAACACTCTGCCGGAACTGGCCTCCCTGACCGTCATCCCGGCAGTGCAGGGCCTTGCCGGGCAGAAAACCGGGTATGATACCTGGTTTGATGCCCTTGCCGCAATGGAAAAACAGATGGATGCCTGCGATTATGAGGTTGCCATCATTGGCGCAGGTGCTTACGGCCTGCCGCTGGCCGCCCATGCGCGGGACACCGGCCATGTTGCCATCCAGATGAGCGGCGCTACGCAGCTGCTGTTTGGCATCAAGGGCCGCCGGTGGGACACCCACCCCCAAATCAGCAAGCTGTATAACCCTGCATGGGTGCGCCCCGCCCCCGCCGAACAGCCCGCCAACAAGCAGGCGGTGGAGGGTGGCAGCTACTGGTAGAACCTGCGCCCCTAAAATTACGTTATAACAAACCGTCCGCCCGAATCCAGATGTGCAAAGGAGCCGTATCCATGAAGATCCTGATGATCAGCAACCACCTTGGCGTGCAAAGCGGGGTGCAGCGCTATGTGCAGAACCTTCTGCTCAATCTGGACCTTACCCGCTACCAGGTGGATCTGTTTGTCGGCCTTTGCCCGCCAGATCAAGCTTCGTGCGCACCGGCACTGGAAGCAGCCGGGGTGCATATCATTGCGGTGCCGGACAATAAAAAAGCCCGTATCCGCGCACTGTACCAGCATCTGAAAACCCATAAGGATTACGATATCATCCATTACCATACTGCCAGCAAAATCGGCGCGCCCGTCTGCGGTATGATGCGGGTGCTCTGCCCCCATGCCAAGATCATTGTGCACAGCCATATCGTTTATCCGCCCATGACGCTGACCTGGCGCGCCGCCCATCTGGTGTACCAGCTGTTTGCAGATTACTTTCTGGGCTGCGGCGTGGCTGCGGGCCGGTTTGTGTTTGGTGACCATATCGACCGCAGGCCGAACTTTTCCGTTGCCTGCAATGCGGTGGACCAAACCCGCTTTTACCCCAACGCCGCGGCGCGCACGGCAATCCGCGCCCAGTACGGCATTACCGGAACCGAGCGTCTGGCCGGGTTTGTAGGGCGGCTCAACCACCAGAAAAACCCGCTCTACCTCATCCGGGTGTTTGCGGCTATGGTTCAGCAGGATCCCCGCTGGAAGCTGCTGTTGGTGGGCGGCGGCGAGCAGGAACAGCCCATGCGGGAACTTGCCGCCCAGCTTGGCGTGGCGGACCGGGTGCTGTTTGCCGGGGTGCAGAACAATGTGCCCGACTATATGAATGCCTTTGACCTGTTTTTGCTACCCAGTAACTTTGAAGGCAGCCCCGTTACCCTGGTGGAAGCCCAGGGCTGCGGCGTGCCCTGCCTGGCCTCCACCAATGTGCCGGGGGATGGCTCGGTGACCGAGCTGGTGCATTTCCTGCCGCTCAGTGCCCCGTTTGAAGAGTGGGCCAAAACGGCGGATTCCATTGCTCCCGGCGGGCCGCACGCGGACTATTGGCCCACGCTGGCCGCTGCCGGTTATGAGCTGAAAACCGCTGCACACCGCATGGAGCAGGTGTATGATAAAGTGGCAGGGGAGGGCGCACGATGATTTACGCCGAACTTTCCGGCGGGCTGGGCAACCAGATGTTTGTGTATGCCTTTTCCCGCGCCATGGGCCTGTGCTGCCAGGAGCCTGTCACTTTGATTGACCGGCAGGACTGGAAAACCGGCTCCCCGGCCCACACTGCATTGGCATTGCAGGCACTGCATATCAGCTCAGAGGTGCAGTTCATCACCGATGCAGGCTTTGCCAAGCAGCATCTGCCGGTGCAGAACGCCGCCAAGGCCCTGATGATCCGCCACGAACAGCGTGTGGGCCTGATGGACCGGGACTGGCACCCCTTTGAAGCCCGCATGGCCCCTATGCTGAACGCCATCGGCCTGCATTTTGCGACTGAGGGCTTTACCCCTGCCAAGCGCGGTCACGCCAAAGATTTTCTGGCCTGGGGGTACTTCCAGGGGGCAGATTATTTTAAGAACCAGGCTGAAACTATCCGGGCAGAGCTGCTGCCCATTGAGAACCCGGAACACGGCTTTACCGCTGCGGCCGCCGCCTTTGCGCGGGAAATTGAGGCAAGCCCGTTCCCCGTCTGCCTGCATTGGCGCTGCGGGGACTATCTGCTGCCGCAGAACGCGGCCCTGCAGGTCTGCACGCCGGAGTATTACGCCGCCGCCTGCCGCACGGTGTGCCAAAGCCTGCCCCAGGCGGAACTGTTTGTCTTTTCAGACGACCCCGCCTATGTGCGGCAGCATCTGGACGCTGCGGGCCTGCCGGTGCATTACAGCACCGGGGCAAAAAGTGCCGCGGCGGACCTTGCCCTGATGCGCCGCTGCCGGGCGTTTGTGCTGAGCAACTCCACCTTCAGCTGGTGGGGGCAGTGGCTGGCCGGTGTGCCGGGCCGCTGTGTGATCGCGCCGGACCGCTGGTACGCCAACGGCAAAAAGACCGCCCTGTATGACCACGACTGGACATTGATCCCGACAAAGTAAAGGAAACAACTGCGATGGAACGCACAGGAAACATCACATTTTCGGTCATTGTGCCGGTGTATAATGTGCAGGCTTATCTTTCTGCCTGCGTCAAAAGCGTGGTGGAACAGGCCGGCCCGGCGGACTGGGAGTGCATCCTGGTGGACGATGGCTCCACGGATGCCTGCCCCGCCATGTGTGATGCTTTTGCTCAGCTTTGCCCCGGCGTTACGGTCATCCACCGCTCTAACGGCGGGCTGGCCGCCGCGCGCAATACCGGCATCAAGGCCGCCAAAGGCAAGTGGCTGCTGTTTTTGGACAGCGACGATTACTGGCCGCCCCATATGCTGGAAAAGCTGCGCGCCGCCCTGGCCGCCGCACCAGGTTACCGCTGGTACGTCTGCCGCTATCTGGAGCAGGACGAAAGCCAAGGGATGGATGCCAGGCCTTATCCCGGCCCGGTGGAGCGGTTCACCCCCGGCCCGGATGCCGACCCCGATTACGCCGCCCGCGTGGCGCGGCTGTATGCCGCGGGCCACTGGGCGGTCTGGCGCTTTTGTATTGACCGGGAATTTCTGGTTAAGTATAACCTGCTTTTCTGGAATGAGGTCCGCTGGGCGGAGGATTATCCCTTTGACCTAGTGCTGGCCGGTGCCTGCCCCAAGCTGTATTACCTGGATGTGGAGCTGGTGGTCTACCGCGCCAACCGGGCGGGCAGCCTGTTGAACGCGGGCCTTGCCAAACATTTTGCGGGCATCGCGGCGGTCATCCACCGGTTTGAAAAAATGTTCACCGCGCCGGACTGCCCCTGGACCCCGGCGGAGCAAGCCGAGATCTGGCGGCGCACCGCCAATGTGTTCTGGCCGCAGGCCCGCGGCGCTGCCTGCCGTGATGCCGAGGTACGCGCCGCCTGTGCCCCCGGCCTGACCGCCTGCAAAGCACTCTGGAAACTGGGGGGACGAGAACACCCGCCCGGACTGGAAGCTGTTTGCCTTCCTCCTCAACCACTTCGGCCCCCGCTTTGCCCTTTGGGCGGCCGGGCTGCTGAAACGGAAATAAAGCTCTGCACCCATTGTAGGGGGCGGCGTCCCCGATGCCCCATGAACCTCTGCCGTAAATGCCGGTTTCGGCTCCATGCCCCGTAGGGTGGGGTCACTCGACCCCGCCGCCTTTCCGCGCCTTGACCCTATCAAAACACCTAGGAGAACACCCGATTGCGTACACAAAAAACAATTTTGAACCTGGTCTATGCGCTGGGGTCCAGCCTGCTGCTGATGCTGCTGGGCTTTGCCACGCGGCGGCTGCTGGTATTTAACTTTGGCAACGATATCACCGCCGCATCCCAGGTGGTGGATAAGCTGTTCAACTTTTTCTCCATCGCGGAATTCGGTGTTGGCAGCGTCATCAGCTACCGCTTGTATGAACAGATCGCCGCCAAGGATACCGAGAAGATCAGCAAATATATGTCCATGTATAAATGGGCATACCGCGCCGTGGGTGTGGTTATCTGCGTGCTGGCGGGCATCGGGGCGCTGGCCCTGCCGTGGATCATGCCCGGCGTGGCCAGCATCCAGACGGCCTATACCGTTTACCTGCTCAACACCATCTCCACGCTGTCGGGCTATTTCCTTGTCACCCGGCGGCTGATGTACACCTGCACCCAGCAGGGGTACCTGTGTACCCGCATCGACTTCTGCTTTAATGTTGCCAACTATCTGGCCCGCATTGCCATTGCGCTGTGGCTGCCAAACTATATTTTGTATTTCGGCGTCAGCATCCTGTTCAACACCGGTGCCAACCTGGTGGTGGCAGCGCGGTATAAAAAGGACTTCCCCGAACTGCACGAGGTCAAGGTTACTTTGCGGGATTTCAAGGATCTTGGCATCTTCCATGACCTCAAGTATTACCTGGTTCACCGCCTGTCCAACACCATTTACGGCTCGTCCGATACCATCGTCACCAGCCGTATGGCGGGCAGCGCTATGACGGCTAACCTTGGCAACTATACCACCGTGTCGGACAGCGCCACCAACATCGGCAATAAAATCATGGACAGCTTTGCCGCAGCCATCGGCAATATCGTGTACGATAAATCCGCCACGGCCAACGCCCATGATAAACAGGTGTTCTGGGGGCTGGATCTGTTCAGCTATTTTTTCGGCAGCTTTGTGGCAACGGCATATCTCTGCCTGTTCCAGCCGTTTATCAGCCTGTGGATGGGCAGTGACCGCCTGCTGCCGCTGGGCTTTGTTATTGTGTTCAGCCTGAACGAATATGTGGGCTGGAACCACCGGATGCTCGGCTCCTACCGCGCCGTGCTGGGCCACTTTGAGCAGGACCAGTGGTTCATGGTCGCCTCTGCCGCCACAAACCTGATTCTAAGCTTTGCACTCTTCCCGGCGTTTGGCATTACCGGCATTGTGGCGGCTACCGTTGTGGCCCACTGCATCATGTGGGTGGGGCGCGGCATTGTGGTCTGCCGCCAGTATATGCGCGGCAGCGGCTGGCGCTACCTGCGGGTGCAGGCGGTGCATCTTGTCACCCTTGTGGTACTTATGGCAGGCAGCTACCGCGTGTGCGCCCTGCTGTCCGGCGGTATTCTGGGGCTGCTGGGGCGGGCTGTTGTGGTCTGCATTCTGCCCAACCTGCTGAACCTTGCGTTTTATATCTGGACCAGCGATGCCGCCTATCTGCGCACCCAGGCTGGCCGCCTTTGGCAAAAAATTACCCATCGTTAAGGGGGGAAACACAACATGGCAACCATTGGCATGCTGTATATCTGCACCGGCAAATACACCGTGTTCTGGCCGGAATTTTATGAAACTTTCAGCCGGAACTTTTTACCCGGCTGCAAAAAAGAATATTTTGTCTTTACCGATGCACCGTCCATCGCCCACGTGGATGACCCCGCTGTGCACCGCATTGACCAGCCCGCCTATGACTGGCCGCTGAGCACCATGAAGCGCTTTGCCATCTTTCTGACGCAGGAAAAGGCGTTGGAACAGCTGGATTATCTCTTCTTTTTCAACGCCAACCTGACCTGCCGGGAGGTCATTACCCCGGAAGAATTTTTGCCCCGTCCGCAGCAGGGAGAACAGTTGCTGCTGGTCCAGCAGCCGGGGTTCTGGAACAAAAAGCCGATGTTTTACAGCTATGACCGCAACCCCAGATGTACGGCCTATATCCCGTACAACTGCGGGCGGGACTATGTTTCCGGCGGGCTGAACGGCGGTACCTCCGCGGCATTCCTGGCCATGTGCAAAGAGCTGGACCGCCGCACAGAGCAGGATATCCGCAACGGCGTGGTGCCCCTGTGGCATGACGAAAGCCAGCTGAACCGCTATGCCGCCGAACACCCCGGCAGCTACCGCCTGTTGCCCCCCACTTACTGGTACCCGGAAGGCTGGCAGATGCCCTTTGAGCAAAAAATCATTGTGCGCAATAAATCCCGCTACTTTGATGTGGCGGCGGTCAAACACCATTCTCAGCACACCCGCAGCTGGCTGCAATGCAAATGGGAAGCATATTGCGAAAACTACCTGCCGTATTTGCTGTGCGCAAGGGACAAACTGCTGCAAAAACACCTGTAACCTAATTAGCAATTAGAAATGAGCAATTAGAAATTGCAGAACTCCCGTAGGGGCGCACATTGTGCGCCCGTCGCTTTGCCTTACATGAAATCAAACAATAGAGGAGGGGCGGCCTATGCCGCAAAAAATGCACAGGACCGCCTGTGGAAAATTTTAACCCCGGTGCTGCTGGTTCTGGCGGTTCTCGCCATGGCCAAAACGCTGTTTGTGGGGCTGGAAATTGATGAAGAATATGCGTTTTCCCTGGGCTTCCGCCTGGTAAAGGGGGACCGGCTGTTTTATACCATGTGGGAGCCGCACCAGCTTTCGGCTTTACCGGCAGCGCTGGTGCTGGCTCTGTATACCGCCATTGCAGGCACAACCACCGGGGCGCTGCTGTTTGTGCGCGCTGTGGTGCTGGTCTGCAAAGCGGCCATGAGCGCGGTATTTTACCGCGATTTCAAGCAGATCCTTGGCCGCCATGGGGCGCTGCTGAGCGCGGTGGTGCTGTTTGTCTACACCCCCAAGTGGTTCCTGGGGCCGGATTATATCAGCCAGCAGTTCCACTTCACCGTGGCGGCATTTTTGTGCTTTTACCATTATTACACCCATGGTTTCCGCCGCCCATGGCTGGTAGTGCTGGGGGCGGTGTGCGCCTGCTTCAGCTTTCTGGCGTTCCCGCAAAGCGCACTGGCGGCGGCAGTGATTTTTATCGGCATGGTGTTGCTGGGCCGCCGCGGCAAGGAGCCGACGATCTGTAAGATCCCCCGCGGCGCGGTGCTGTTTGTGCTGGGCTGTATGGCCTGCGCGGCAGCGTTTCTGGCGTATGTGCTGCCCGGCATGGGGCTTACCGTGTTTTTGCAGCGCGTCAGCCTGATCCTGAACGACCCGCAGTATGATTTTACCACAAGCCAGCGGCTGGCCCTGTTGGCAAGCCAGGCACTGAACACCGCCAAATTCCTGGCAAAGCCGCTGGCCGCCAGCGTGGTGCTCTGTCTGCTGTGGTGGGCCAAAACCCGCCAAAAACGGGATTGGATCGGCCTTGCCCTGAACCTTTGGGCCATTCTGGCGGCTCTGTTCTGCGTGGTGCGCGCTGTGGCGGACTCCAGCTCCGATGAGCGCTACTTTATGCCGGCGCTGGTGCTGGCGGCGGCCTGGGCGTTCCGCAAGGGGCGCGGCACAGCGCGGGAGCCGCTGTTCTGGCTGGGCTTTCTGCCGGGCATGGCGGCGTATGCGTTCATTCTGCGCTCTACGCTGCTGGGCTTTTCGGCTACCTTTATGTATCTGACCTGGCCCGCGCTCTGCGGCTGCTTTGCCATGCTGGCACGCAGGCAGGAGAATCCGGAGCAGGGAAAACTGCCCCAGGGCCAGTGTGTGCTGGCGGCGCTGCTGGTATTTTTGCTGGTGTGCCGGTTCTGGTGCGTTCTGGTAACGGGTTGGAAGCCTGCCAATGTGGCAACAGCCAACCTGAAGCAGATCACCGCAGGCCCCGCCGCAGGGACCTGGGCGGACGAAAAAGCCGCCGATATGCAGATGGCCCTGTACGAAGCGCTGGAACCCTTTGCGGGCAAGCAGGTGCTGCAGGCTATTGGCGAGCAGCACGGCCTTGGCTTTATGATGGCGGGAGGAACCTTGACCATCGGTCAGGCGTCCGTCATCTCCGGTACCGACAGCGACCCGCGGTTCATCCAGTATTATGAGGAACTGCCCGAGAAGCGTCCCGATGTGATTCTGTATGATGAAGCCGAAGTGCGCGATATGGCCGCGTTCCATGCCTGGATCGAAGAAAACTTTACCATCACCGCCCGCTACCCCGTCACCCACGGCACCGCCCACTTGCAAGTGCTGGTAGTTGATTGAGCTTTCCAAAAGTACAGGAAAAAATGTGGAAAACCTGCGGGTGTGTAGAACACATTTCCAACGGCTTTGCAGGGAACGGTCTCGACCGTTCCCCACAGCGCAAAACCGCAGGCCTGCCCTAATTTCTAATTCAATCTTCGCTCCTTCCAATTTGACCCCCCGCCCCAAATATAGTATTCTATAATCAATCAAAATATCTTGTTCAGGAGGCTTGCCCTATGCCGGAACGCTTTCTTGTTTTTATCCCTGCCTATAACTGTGAAAAACAGGTGCCCCGTGTGCTGAACCAGCTGCTGGACTGTCAGGTGGCCGCTATGGTCACCGAGTGCATCGTGGTCAATAACCGCTCCACCGACGGCACCGAAGCCGCCGTGCAAAGCTGGATGCAGGCCCACCCGCAGGCCCCGGTCCGCCTGCTGCGCAACGACCAGAACTATGGCCTGGGCGGCAGCCATAAAGTGGCATTCCAGTACGCCGTTCAGCATAACTTCGACTACCTGATTGTGCTGCATGGCGACGACCAGGGCGATATCCGCGATGTGCTGCCCCTGGTACACAGCGGCCGCCACCGTAAGTATGATTGCTGCCTTGGCTCCCGTTTTATGCCGGAAAGCCGCATCAAGGGCTACAGCACTCTGCGTGTGGTGGGCAACTATGGCTTTAACTGGCTGTTCAGCCTGGTGGCCGGGCACAAGATCACCGACCTGGGCAGCGGCCTGAACCTGTACGCCGTGCCACCGCTGGCAAACGGTTATTATAAAAAATTTCCGGATACGTTGTATTTTAATGACTGCATGATCCTGGCCCTCTGCCACCTCAAGCAGAAAGTCCTTTTCTTCCCCATCAGCTGGCGGGAGGAAGACCAGGTATCCAACAACAAACTGACCAGCTTTGGCGTCAGCCTGCTCAAACTGTGCGGGCGCTACCTGAAAAACAAAAACGAGTTTGTGACCCGCGAATGGCGGGAAAAACCAATCGAAGAATATACAAGCACCATCATTGCTTCCAATCTGTAAAGGGGGATGTTGATTATGAAGGTTCTGGTAACGGGTGCTGCCGGGTTTATCGGCGGCCAGCTTATGCATGCATTGTGGAAAAACGGCCATACCGCCATTGGTGTGGATAACTACAGCTATGGCAGCGCCGATAACCTGCATTTTGACGACCATGATTTTTCCGCTGATGTCATCAAAATGGATATCCGCGATAAAGAGGGCATGAAAGCCCTGTTTGAGCAGGAAAAGTTTGATATCGTCTATAACATTGCGGGCATTGCCCCCCTGCCGGACTGCCAGAGCGACCCGGTGGAGGCCGTCAGCGTCAACACGCTGGGCCTTGTCAACGTGCTGGAAAACGCCCGCCGCACCGGCGTTAAGCATGTCATTCAGGCATCCACCAACGCGATGTACGAGAATGAAACCGAGTTCCCGACCGTGGAATCCAAGTTCAACCCGCCCACGCTGATCTATCCCAACACCAAATACTGCGGCGAGCGGTTCTGCCAGAGCTTTGCCGATACCTACGGCATGAACATCACCTGCCTGCGCTTTGCCAACGTTTACGGCCCGCACATTGACTGCCTGCGCAAGCAGCCGCCGTTTGTGGGCTATATGATCCGCGAGCTGTACTATGACCGCGTGCCGGAGTTCCACTCTGACGGCAACCAGCGCCGCGATTATATCTATGTGGATGACCTTATCGACCTGGCCATGCGCGTGTGGGATCAGCCGGGCTTTGATGCCGTCAATGTTTCCAGCAACAAGAACTACTCCGTCCGCGAACTGTACGCCACGGCCTGCGAGCTGATGGGCAAGCAGATCGAAGCCAAATACTGCCCGTCCAGCCACTATTGGGCCAAGTACCCGGAGTTGTACGGCGGCGCTTACGGCATCAAGCCGGAAATTCTGGACCACGAGGTCAACAAGTATTCCCTGTGCGATAACACCCACGCCAAAGAGTGCTACGGCTGGGAACCGAAGATCGACATCCGCGAAGGCCTGCGCCGCGTGATCGAGAACGAGTGCGCCATGCTGGCTGCCCGCGATGCGAAAGGGGAATAACATGGCAAAGCTGCACCTTGTAATGCCGATGGCCGGGCGCGGCAGCCGCTTTTTTGAAAACGGCTTTGTGATGCCCAAGCCCCTGATCGAGATCAACGACCGTCCGTTTTTCTATTGGGCAACCCAGAGCATTGCCAAATTTGTGGACTGTGCCGATATCACCTTTGTGGTGCTGGAGGAGCATATCCGCGACCATGCCATTGGCCGGGAAATCAAAACCTATTACCCCGATGCCAAAATCGTGGCCCTGCCCGAAGTGACGGAGGGCGCCGCCATCACCGCCCTGCGCGGGACGGAAAGCCTGCCGGACGATGAGCCGCTGCTCTTTAATGACTGCGACCACCTGTTCCTCTGCAAGCCGTTCAATGAGTTTTGCAAGGCGGGCGATTTTGCCAACGGCCCGGACGGCGCACTGCTGACCTTTGCCAGCGACTCCCCGGCCTACAGCTACCTGCAATATGGGGCCGACGGCAGGGTGTGCCACACGGTGGAAAAGCAGGTCGTCAGCCATGATGCCATCTGCGGGGCGTATTACTTCAAAAATAAGCAGCTCTATGCTTCCGCCTGTGCAGAGTACCTGAACCACTGCGATTATAAAGAATTTTTTGTTTCCGGCATTTACAACGTGCTGGCCGCCCGCGGGGCGGACCTGCGCGGATTTGCAACTGATCTGCACCTGCCCTTTGGCACCCCGGCGGAGTATGCCCAGGCGGAACAGGAAGCCAACAAGGCAGCGTTTGAAATGCTGATGTAAAATCCCCCCAATAAACTAACGGATTCAGGTGACCGCCGATGCAACCTTTCGGAACCATTTTATTATTGCTGCTTTCCTCCGCGGCATTGGTGCTGCTGGGGCATGTGTTCCGCCTGCTCCGGTGGGAACAGTTCATCCGCATTTATGAATACCCCCAACGCCGCAGCCTGCTGCGCGCCATGGCCGGGGGCTACGCCGTCAACTTTCTGCTGCCGTTCCATGTGGGCGATTTTCTGCGCGCCGCTCTGGCTGGCCGCAAAATGAAAACCGGAACAGGCTTTGCTTTTGCCACTGTCATCATGGATCGCTTTCTGGATGTGTGGGTGGTGGCGCTGCTGTTCGGCGGGTTCCGGTTGGCCGGGCTGGGCGGCGCTGCGGTTTTGGGCGCGGCGCGGTATTATCTGGTTTTTGCGCTGCTGCTGGCCGCCGCCCTGGTGCTGGTGGTGCTGCTGCGGGACCTGCTCAAGCGGTGTTGCCTGGCCGTGTGCAGCATTTTCAATGATACCATCAAGCTGGACGGCCTTGTGTTCTGCTGGAGTCTCATCAATACCTTCAAGGATCTGCGCCGCGTCAACCTGTGGCGGCTGCTGCTCAATACAGTTCTCATGTGGGGGGCCTACCTTGCTTCTTACGCGGTGCTGGGGCAGGCAATTATTGCCTGCGGCGGCGCTGGCGGCAGCTTTGGCTTGGTGGAAGTGTTCAACATGCTGTTCGGCGTCAAGAGCGTGGATGTGACCAGCCTTGGCGTGGCGGGCTCCCTCGGTTTGAGTGATGCCGCCCGTGGGCTGGTGATCGCCTGGTTCCTGCTGCCGCTGGCGGTTATGTTTGCGGCACCTCTTTTGCCGGAACATCTGCGCGCCGCCCTGAACGGTGCAGCGGAGCCGATCGCCAACCGGGAAGCCGGGCAGGAAAACTACCTGAACCTGCTGCCCCAGGTGGACCCGCGGGACCGCGGCGCATTCCTCAACCAGTATTTCAGCCTGCAGAACAAAGCCTATGTGGCCAAGTTCATTGAGATCAACCAGAACATTACCATTTTGCAGGATTATTCCGCCGGTTCCAACGCAACCACCATGCTGTGTACCGATGGTGCCGCGACCTTTTACCGCAAATATGCCTTTGGCGCGGACGGTGCCAAACTGGCCGAACAGCTGGCTTGGCTGCGCCGCAATGCCGCCCGCCTGCCGCTGTGCGAAATTCTGCGCGAGGGCACCGGCGAAGGCTACTGCTGGTATGATATGACCTATTCCGGCAGCGCGGTGGGGCTGTTCCGCTATATCCATTCCAACCCGCCGGGAAAAAGCGCAGCCATCCTGCGCAGTGTGCTGCGGGCACTGGATGAACAGCTCTACCGCCCCACAGCCCGCCCGGCGGATCCCGAAAAAATAGAGGAATACCTGAACAAAAAGATGGATGCCAATCTGGAAAAGATCCGGGACGCCCGCATCCTGAAAGAACTGTGGAACTATGACCGCATCTGGATCAATGGCCGCAGCTACCGCAACCTGAAAGAGCTGGGCCGCCTGTTTGACCACAATGCGCTGCGTACCCTGTTTGCCGCAGACCCCGTGGCGGATATCCATGGCGATCTGACGGTGGAAAACATCATCTGCCGCACCGATGTGGAGAACCCCGATAAAGCGTGGTACATCATTGACCCCAACACCGGCAACCTGCACGACAGCCCCTACCTGGATTACGGCAAACTGCTGCAAAGCCTGCACGGCGGCTATGAGTTCATGATGATGACCCCGCGCTGCACTGTGCAGGAAAACCATATTGACTTCCAGCTGACCCGCTCCGCCGCCTATGATACGCTGTTTGAAGCGGTCTGCGATGACCTGCGTGCCCGCTGCGGCGCGGCAGGGCTGCACAGTATCCTGGCGCACGAGCTCATCCACTGGCTGCGCCTGATGCCCTACAAGCTCAACAAAGATAAAAAGCGTGCCCCCATGTTCTATGCTGGGCTTGTCATGGTGGCCAACGACCTGAACACATGGGAAAACGAGGGAAAGTTTGATGAAAAAGCAAGGACTGATCGCCGTTGATCTGGACGGCACATTGTTTGATACGGTTGCCGTCAACGCTGAAAGCTACCGCCGTGCGCTGGAGTCGTTCGGCTTTACGTTGGATTATGATTACTATGCCGCTTACTGCAACGGCAGGCATTACCGCGCCTTTTTGCAGCCGCTGATGGGCGGCAGCCCCTCTGCCGAGGATGTGGAGCGGGTGCATGACCTGAAAAAGCAGTATTACGCCGCCAGCATGGACATAGCCCGCAAAAACGAGGCACTGTTTGTCATCTTGGAAGCCCTGCGCCCCACCCATTACCTGGCCGTGATTACCACCGGAAGCCGCCAGAACGCAACGGAAATGCTGGACCACTTTCACTCCCTGCTGGACGGCTTTGACTGGCTGCATCTTTCCGGCATTACCCCGGCTTTGGGCCAGAACTGCGCCGATTTTGTGATGGCCTGCCTGAAAAAAGCCAAGGAAAAGGGCCTGACCGTCAGCTTTGACGGCAACTTCCGCTCCACCCTGTGGGCTTGGGAAGAAGCCCGCGACTACTGCACCCAGTGCCTGCCCTACGTGGACGTTCTGTTCGGCATTGAGCCTTACCACCTGTGGAAAGACGATGCCGACCACGCCCAGGGCGACTGGAAAGACGGCGTGCCCCTACAGCCCAGCTATGAACAGCAGGATGAGATCTTCCAGCGCTTTGTGGAGCGTTACCCCAACATCAAGTGCATTGCCCGCCATGTGCGTTATGCCCATTCCGGCTCCGAGAACAGCCTGAAAGCCTTTATGTGGTATGAGGACCATACCTTTGAAAGCAAGCTGTTTACCTTTAATATTCTGGACCGTGTAGGCGGCGGCGATGCATTTGCCAGCGGCCTGATCTACGCCATGCTGCACAACTACAAGCCGATGGATATGGTCAACTTTGCGGTGGCAAGCTCCGCCATCAAGCACACCATCCATGGCGATGCCAACATCACCGGGCCGTCGGCATTGATCCCAAGGAGCATGTCCTCTTCGTCCAGAGCCACGTGCCTGCCCACACCCAGCTGTCCTGGGTGCTGGCCTGCAACACCCAGTTTGGCGAACTTTCCCGCATGACCCAGTTCAAGGATAAAAGTGCCAAGCACCCGGATAACGTCAACGGCGGTCTGTTCACCTACCCTGTTCTGATGGCGGCCGACATCCTGGTTTATAACGCGGATCTGGTGCCCGTTGGCCAGGACCAGACCCAGCACCTGGAGATCGCCCGCGACATCGCCGGCCGCTTCAACGGCATCTACGGCGATACCTTCATCCTGCCCGAGGGCTACGTCCCGGCCTCCGGCGCCAAGATCATGAGCCTGGCCGAACCCACCAAAAAGATGAGCAAGTCCGACACCAACGCAAACGCCTTTGTGCTGATGACCGACGATAAGGACACCATTGTGCGCAAATTCAAGCGCGCCGTAACCGATTCTGACGGCTGCGTCCGCTTCGACCGCGAAAATAAGCCCGGCGTTTCCAACCTCATGACCATCTACGGCACCTTCACCGGCAAGAGCATGGACGAGATCGCCGCCGAATTTGAGGGCAAGGGCTACGGTGATTTCAAGCTGGCCGTTGCCGAAGTGACCGCCGACGCGCTGGCCCCCGTCCAGGCCGAGTACGGCAAGATTCTTGCCGATAAAGCGTATGTTGATGAGGTGCTCAAGTCCGGTGCCGAGCGTGCCTCCCGCCTGGCAAACCGCACCGTCAACAAAGTCTACCGCAAGGTGGGCCTGCTGCAGCTGGATAAATAAGCTGAAACTGCCTCGTATCCGGCAAAATGCACTTGACAAAACGGCGCTGAACCGTTTATAATATTACAGTTAGTGCGGCTCGTATTGGGCCGCACAACTTTTACTATTTACACGTTAGGAGAAACTACCATGGCGAAAGAAGTCGTTGTTACCCGTGAGGGCTATGATAAACTGGTCCATGACCTGGACGAACTGCGCACCGGCCGCATATTCATGATTTAAAAACACGAAAGGACGATCTCACATGGGCAGACCGGCCAGACATTTGCCCCACCTGCGCGATGCGAAAGGTGATATCCAAATCTTCGTCAAGCGTGATTTGCTGGGCGATGAAGCATACGCCGCATTCAAAAAGATGGATGTGGGCGATATCATTGCCTGCACCGGCGAAGTGTTCCGCACCAAAATGGGCGAACTGAGCGTGCGCGTGCATGAGCTGACCTTGGTTTCCAAGAGTCTGCTGCCTCTGCCCGAAAAGTTCCATGGCCTGACTGACCGTGAAGCCCGCTACCGCCAGCGCTATGTTGACCTGATCGTCAACCCCGAAGTCAAGGATACTTTTGTCAAGCGCAGCCAGATCCTGAAGGAGATCCGCGCTTACCTGGATGAAAAGGGCTTTTTGGAGGTCGATACCCCCATCCTGACCCCGTTTGAAATCGGCGCTTCTGCCCGTCCTTTCTATACCCATCACAATACGCTGGATATGGATATGGTGCTGCGCATCGAGACAGAGCTTTACCTCAAGCGCCTGATCGTGGGTGGCATGGACCGTGTATATGAGGTTGGCCGTATCTTCCGCAACGAGGGTATGGACCCCAAGCATAACCCCGAATTCACCACCATTGAGCTGTACCAGGCTTTCACTGATTTCCACGGCATGATGGATCTGGTGGAAGAGCTCTACAAGCGCCTGGCCCTCAAGGTTTGTGGCAGCCTGGAAATCACCTACCAGGGCAAGCAAATCGACATGGGCCACTGGGAGCGTCTGACCATGATCGAGGCCGTCAAGAAGTATTCCGGTGTTGATTTCAATGACTGGAAAACCGATGAGGATGCCATCGCCGCTGCTAAGGAGCACCATGTGGAGCTGCCCGAAGTTCCGACCAAGGGCGCGATCCTGGCAGAGTTCTTTGATGCATTTGTTGAAGATAAGCTCATCCAGCCTACTTTTATCTATGATTATCCTGTCGAAATCAGCCCGCTGGCCAAGCGCAAGCCCGATGACCCGGCTTTTACCGAGCGGTTTGAGTATTTCATCGACTGCACCGAGTATGGCAACGCGTTCAGCGAGCTGAACGACCCCATCGACCAGAAAGCCCGCTTTGAGCGCCAGGTTGCCGAGCGCAAGCGAGGGAGACTTATTCTCCCCCGCCGTTTATTATAGATTCCCGAAAGATTTTGAAATGAAAGAAGGTATTTCCCATGAGCATCATTATCGGCATCGACCATGGCTACTACGCCATCAAAACAGCCCCTGTTCGTTCCCGGCTGGGCTTACGGAGAACAGACACCCGCCAAAAACCGCCATCGAGCCAATCCAAGCCCAACTGCAAAGCCCAGGTTGATTACGACTATGTTACCGCTTTGGAATACGGCCTGCCCCCCACGGGCGGCCTCGGCTTCGGCGTTGACCGTCTCGTCATGCTCCTGACCGACAGCGCCTCCATCAGAGCGCGCGTTGGCCGCCGTGTCGCGCCGTAAAGGCGAGGCATGAAACGCCCACAGTACGTTTTCCGTCCGAACCTTAGCGACCCGCAGCACCGCCGTGCATGGGCGTTGCTGCAGCAAGTGCCGTCAGCCAAACGCAAAGAGTTTCTGGTACAAGCCATTCTTGCGACGGAGCAGACAGATAGGCTGGAGAAAAGCATCCGCAAGGTTGTGCGGGAGGAATTGCAGGCAGTCAACATAACCAACGCTGTTCCAAGTCTGCCGCTGGACGATGCAATTCCGGATTCCGCGCTCAATTTCTTATCTACACTTTAGAGGGGGTGGTTCCCATGCGCTAAGTTTTTGTTGGTTATGGCTGCTATGATAGCAAAATTCAATGAATTGTTGTTGGTTCTTGTGAATAGCTTTGCTTCTGCCGCTGTGGTATGCTTGCTTTGCAAACACAGAAAGGAGCGCACCTATGAGCAAATTGACCGTAACCATCCCGGATGACCTGCACCAGAAAATCCGTGAAGAACTGGAACGACAGGGCATCACCACATCGCAATTCATCGAGCAAGCCATAACCACATTTTTTGAGAAACCGAAGGGAGTCAGCAACATGGCAACACGCACATTGGCATTTCAGGTATCCGAGGAACTTCTCCAGCGCATCAAAACCTTTCTTGCAAGGTACGAGCAAATCTATCACCGCAAACTGAGCCAGAAAGAGTTTCTGGTACATCTCATTGAAAGAGAATTGGATGAAGCGGAAAAGGACTACGAAAGAATTACGACCGAGCAAGCTGCTGAGGAAAACGCTGATGTCGACTCCGGCGAACCAGATGGCACCGAAATGGAGGTAGATGCACAATGTATTCCAAGGAGGACATTTTGTTTGCAGCCTTGAAAGTAAACCCCAGTCGAATCGCCAGCTACTGCCAGCCGGTGGATGAGCCGATTCTGGAAGAAATCCGCAAGCTGCCTGCTGGAGCCAGCATGGATATGCTGAAAGACCGCTGGTACCGCGGGCGTGACGGAAGTGACTATCACTACGACCAATCTCGGTATCATGCCTGTTATGCGCAGAAAAAAGTTATGCTGAGAATCTTTTAGAACAGACGTTACTTCGAGACTGTTCACCAGAAATCTCAGCATAATTTTCTACAAGGTCTTTAAAAACGCCTTTAAGTCAGGGTCGTCGTTCCAATCCGGCATGGCAGGCGTATTCATCCTCGTGTCCATTGTTTCTAATGCCTTGCGCCGGGCTTCGGGATTGGCTTTTGCGTAAACCTGTGTTGTCTCAATAGATTCGTGCCCTAAAAAGTCACGAATATAAATGAGATTTTTGCCTGCCTCAACAAGATGCATTGCTTTAGAATGCCGGAGACAATGCGGTGTAATCTGCGGAAAAAATGAACCCACTGCAGTATTTGCTTTGTGGATATATTTTGCTAGCACGTAGGAAACACCGCTGCGAGTCAACTTTTTTCCCTTGCGGATTTGTAAACAGCTGGTCATTGCGGCGTTCTGGTATATCAAGATGGTTCTCACAAATGTATTGGCGCAATACCTGTGCACACGGTTTGGTAAGCGGAACATCTCGACTTTTTCGCCCCTTCCCTAATAAATGTACAACCGGTAGTGAATCTATTCGGATATCGCAGATTCTTAAATCGCAAAGTTCCTGCACTCGTGCAGCTGAATCGTAAAGGAGAAGAAGCATCGCCAAGTCTCTGCGACCTTTTGGCGTGGAAATATCAGGCTGTTCCATTAGAATATCGGTTTGCTGGTTACTCAAATATTGAACCGTCGGCTTTGCTGCTTTTTGCTGTCAATTGAAAGAATGCGCTGACACAGAATCATTTCATCCGGGCATTCAATTTGTACATATTTTGCAAATGACTTCAGCGCAGCAAGTCGTTGGTTTCGAGAAGATATACTGTATTTGCGTTCAGTTTCAAGATATTGTAGAAATTCAAGAATCAGTTCGCGGGAAAGGTCGTTAAAAAGCATTTTCTCTAATTTAAAGCCACAATACTTTTCAAGGTAGCCATGAAAAATAACAAAGGTGTCCCGGTAAGAGTAAATTGTATTTGTACTGACATTTTTAGTTCCTGCCAGATACACGCTAAAGTATGCGGAGACTAAACCGGCGTAGCTGCATCTATTCCTCATTGCAAAGTACCTCTGTAATGGTATGGAATCGGTCATTGAATGGTTCGGTGACTTCCATATAGGCTTCCGGGACAAGCCTCAAGTATTTTTCGGTTGTTGTAATTCGGTCATGCCCAAGAGCAGTGCGGAGAATCGGCAAACAGGTATATATGTCTTTTCCTTCGGAACTCCATTTGTTTAGAATGTGGACCGCAAAGGAATGCCTGAGATCATGGAGACGAGGCCCTTTTCCTCGACCTCGGTGTGGAATCCCGGCATCAAATAAGCATTTTCGAAAAATATCGTAAATTGTACTTGTATCATAGAATCCGCCATCAGGAGCAGGGAAAAAGTAAATACTTTTTGCATTTGCCACTAATGGATTACTGCGGTAGGATTTCATGTATGTAAGCATTGAGTCCGAAATTCCTACCAGCCGTTCTTTGTCTCCTTTTGCACCGTATATGGCTAAAACTCCAGCATCCAAATCAACATCTGCAACCTTAAGGTGCAGAGCCTCTGACACGCGCAGCCCACATGTATAAAGCAGGCGAAACAGAACCGGCATAACTAAATGTCGTAGTGGAGATTCTGAAGATTCTTTGGTACAATCTACCGCAGAAAACAATCTCTCGATTTCGTCTTTCGTAAAAATGTAGGGAACGAAACATTTATTTACATGAGGCGCAGGGTGGAATGCACATGGAGCATCATAGCCATTGCTGTGCAAATACTTACAAAGAATTCGCACATACGAAATCCGAAAACATTGCGTGGTTTCGTTTTCGTGAGGTCTCTTTTTCTCCCACTTTTGCAGCAGTTCTTTCGAAATGGCAGGTATACGCAATTGTTGCTCATTGCAAAAGTCATCGAATGCACTGAGTGCCTCAACACCGGCGTTGTATTTATTGCCAAGGGCACGTTTTTGCTCCACAACATCCAGCATATATGGTGCAAGCACACTGGTAAAATGGGGTTCAAGAAGTTTTTCCTCAAACACTAATCAGTCACCTCCAATGCGCAGCTGCGAAGCTGACGTACATTTACACCAATATATTTTTGAGTAGAATCGGCATTTATGTGTCCTAATACACCCTGAATCGAGGTAATGGGGATTCCTTCATCTAACATATGTGTTGCGAGGCTGTGTCGAAGCGAGTGAAGCCCGTGGTGCTTTATTGAATCCAAAGGAATGCCCGCTTTTCGCGTATGCTTAATAAGAATGTTGTCAAAATTTTGCAGAGAGACGTATGGAGCGACTGCGCGGAGAAAAAATTTCCGGGGCATCGCTTACAGGCCTTCCATTTTTCAGATAGTCTATTACAGCCCATCCAACATCTGTGGGAAGTGGTAAAGTTATCGGCTCTCCTGTTTTGACTTGGGTGAAAGACACCAAATGCTGTTCCCAATTAAAATTGGCAGGGCGAAGATTACGTATATCGCTGGTTCTAATGCCGAGTTTTACTGCAATCATTAAAACTGCATAATCGCGTTTCCCTTGTGGACTTTCACGGTCAACAGATGCAAGGATACTTTCGATTTGGCTAAGATCTAATGTTGTAGGAATTCGCGCGGAAGCGGATACTTTTACAATTGGCATCATTTTCAAAGACAAATCTGTTTCCTTGTAGCCACTATGCGCAAGGTACTGAAAAAAGCGTAAAAGGATACTGTAATGGAGCCTTACAACCGAATTGCTGTAATTGCACGAAACAACTTTGACGTATCGATTTACAATATCTGCTGAAAGTAATTTGTAATCCGTGACTCCAACGCTGAACAAATAATCTGTAAAGCGAAGAAGAACATTTCTGTGGCTGCGCAGCGTATTCTCCCTGCGTCCGTGGAGAGATAGCTTTTGCAAGTAGTTGACCGCACCTTCTTGCAGTCCTGCAGGGAACTCTCGATTCAACCTCCGCCGAAGCATAACCGCGTTGAAATGTTGGTAGTCTGACAACAAATCCATTGCACGGTGAACTCGTGAGCATCGCCGTTCTACTGTTCCCGGCTGCACACCGTAGCAATCCAGCATGAACTGCTGAGCCAATTCCGCTGTAAAATATTTCTTTTCATTTTTATTGCAGTACGCTAACAGGTTCCTAAACGTCGAACGAAAGCCTTGAATATAGTTTTCGCTATAGTGCTTTGCAATGATGCAGGGGATAACTCTTTCCACAAGTTCATACACGGTCAGTCGATTTCCATCATCCACAATAACAACCTCCATCATATCTGGAATACTCAAATTATATAGTTATTATGTAGAGAAAAACAGACTGTTTTTATAATTTTTGTCGCTGTACAATTAAAGTTTGGAACGTGGGATACATAATCGCTTTCTTGCCATAACACGCCTTATGTTGAGCTCAACATAACGCCTTTAATTTACACTCTGTGTTTTATCACGGCACGGTCGAATGGCGGTTGTTCAACTCCACGCTGCATGCAGGCGAGGTCAAAGCCAATATTGTTCTGGCTATGGCGATCTCTGCGCAGGGCATCAACCAGAAATACACGCAGTTCCGGAAAACGCCCATCGGGGATAACCCAGCGTTCACCTTCCGCACCTTTCTGCTGCGGCTGGGGCTGATTGGTCCTGAGTACAAAAATGTGCGTATGCACCTGCTGAAAAACCTGCCCGGTGACAAGGCGTGGCGGCACGACAAGTCGCTGTATCCCAGCAATCAACCACGGCTTCATACAGATGAGGTCAGATAAGGAGAAACCCAATGTCTCGAAAAGAATACTTTGCCTACGGCTCCAATCTGAATTTTGAACAGATGGCCTACCGCTGCCCCGAAGCGACAGTGGTAGGCACTGCCAAGCTGGATGGCTATGAATTGGCCTTCCGGCGCGGCTACCTGACGATTTTGCCCAAAGAGGGCGCAAGCGTTGAAGGACTGATCTGGTCTGTCACCGACCATGACGAATCACAGCTTGACTGCTACGAGGGCTACCCGACATTCTATGACAGGGAGACCGTGACGGTCACGGATGCAGACGGCACGCCGCATGAAATCATGGTTTACACAATGAATGCACCGTACCGCGACCAGTTGCTCCCGGTCAGCAGCCGCTACAATGCGGTTGTCATGCAGGGGTGTCTGGATGCCGGTATTTCTCCGCAGCAGTTCTATGATGCTGACGAAAAATACCGCAAAGCCTACAAGGCCAGAGCCGCGCCCTGTCCCAAGAAACACGCTCCCGAACGGTAACCCTGCCCGCTGCACCCCGCAGCGGGCTTTTTCTTTTGCAACAAAAGGAGAAACTCATATGAAAAATAAACACAGAATAAAGCAGGGCTTGTCGCTGCTGCTGGCGGGAGGGATTGCGCTCACAAATCTGGGCGCAGCGCTGCCCGCTTTTGCAGACGATGCCGCAGCAACCCCCGAAACTGCGCAGACGGCAACCCTTGACCCGGACGCGGCGGTTTTGTACGCCGACCTGCCGGATGCACCTGCCGGATCCTACATCGGCAGCGAGGGGCTTCCGGTTGCGACAGGGCAGACAAAAATCAGCCTGTCGCTGTGGGCGGACGGTCAGTTGGAGCAGGACAGCCACCTTGACCCGGAAGCCCTGAACAGCGGCGACAAAACCGTGACCGTACCCTTGACCGAGGATACAGACTATGCCATTGTGCCGCTTATGACACAGGTCGAATACCCTGCGGACGGTTCCCGAACCGATGTGCTGCTGCCCGAAAATGTCACGCTACTGGACTATTACGGCGAACCCGCGCAGGACATGACCGTTCTGCACAGCGAGTATGCGGAAACCTCTGCCGCTGCCACAGGGCTGTATCTGTTGACCGACGGGGATTTCACGGCGCAGTTTGTCTACACTGCCCCGGACGGTAATTTGCTGACCCAAAATCTGAATGTTGTAATCGACCGCAGCAGCACGGCAGCCCCTCCGTTTGCGGATATGGGGGTTGCACCTTACGCAGGACGCCCCACCCCGTCTGTGACAAGCGGGCGCATCACCAAGGTGGCAAAGGTCAACGCCACATGGTTGATTTGGTTTAACGGCGAACCCGCCTACTGCTGCACCCACGGCGCCAACGGTCAGCCCAACGGCTGCCCGCCGTACAGCTATTCCCACACCTCCACGGTGGGCGCAGACCAGTGCATCCCCGGTGACCATTACGGCAACCAGATTCGCATTTGGGGCGGGCTGAACCAGCTTTCTCTGGACGAGGACGGCGATTTTCCCGCTGTTTTTTGCGCGGAAGATGAGGCGGAGCCCTCTGTCTCGGATTTTTGCGAAATGATTTATGACGATTTGCAGTTGTATATTATGCAGCACTACCCCGACAGCCGGGCGGCTGCGCTTTACCGGGAATCGGCAGAAGAACTGTTGAACGGAGTGCAGACCTATACCGCCGAAGCGGGATATTACACCTACATTTATCAACCTGCCGCCAGTGGCTGGCAGACGGTCGCCTTGATTGGTCCCGCCATTGAGGGAGAAGAACCGGAGCCGGAACCCGAACCCGTGCCGCAGGAGTACTATGCCGACTGGCAGGCTCCCGCCCAGACTGCCGGCGGCAGCTTTGATCTGACATTCACTGTCAACACCGACAAGGTTCAGCTGAACACGCTGGAAAAGGTGGACGGCGCGGTCATTACCGTCACGCCCAGCCGGACCGGCGGCAGCGTGGACGGCGGCAGCTGGCAGATGAGTCCTGCCGGAGCGCAGACCATTACCACAAGCGGTCACACGCCGGATGACAACTTTCACCTCAACGGCGGCGACGGTTCTGCCACATGGACGGTTCACTATGAGGTGTCCAAGACCAGCACCAGTACGCTCAGCGGGCAGGAAGGACCGTTCACCAGCCAAGCCGAAGCGGATGCCGCTGCAGAAGCCGCCAAGAATGCGGCCATTGGGCAGCCACCAGACTATTACTGTTCCGGCTAATAGTTCCAATGACTATAAAATGCAGAACGAGGAATGGTCGGTAAAAGTCAGCATCGACAAAATCGACAGCGAAACCAAGCAGCGCATCAAGGGCGATGCCGAGTTTAAGATTTTTGCGTGGGACACCGTTCGGCAGTGCTATATCCCGTTTGGCGGATACAACCGGTACAAAGTCGAGCGCCAAGCAGATGGCACTTACAAGGTCATCAACCACAGCGACTATGCAGGCGGTTCGGATGATTTGTTCTATACCCAGCGCAACGAGGGCAAGTTTGTCATCGTGGAGAGCCGTGCTCCCAGCGGGTACTACGGCGACTGGACAGATGTAGATGTTCCCGGCATGGCAGGTTCTGTGCTGGGCAAGCGGGCGTATGCCTTTGAAATCACGAAAGCGTTGGACGGTCAGACGATTTGGCTGGGCAACGCGGATTATAACGCTGACATCAGCACGACCAACAGCGGCGGCACCCTTATCGACACTGGCGAGGGCATCGTAACTATCACCTTTGGCATCCGCAATGCAGACAAGACCTACGCCACAGACCCCACCGGCATTGCCAACAACGATGATTCCTACACCATGCACGCCAATGCCGACAAGATGCAGAACGACCGTGTCCTCGGCAATATTCTGCTGACAAAAGTGGACTTGGACGCCGCGCGGTATCTGGCTGCGGGCAGCAACGGAGATACCACGCTGGAAGGTGCTGTGTACGATCTGTACGCCGCTGACACGATTGAACACCCGGACGGTGTTTCGGGCATACTGCAATCACGAAACACTCGGTCAGCTTACGATCCGCAAGCTGGGCAATGTCTTGACCGATTACAAGGACGGTCAGTTCATCTACACGCAGGACAACCTCGCAGGCGCAGTGTACGAAATTCACGCAGACGGTGATATTGCTACGCCCGACCACCAAGGCACCTACTGGTATAAATCCGGCGATTTGGTGGCAACTGTTACCACCGGCGCGGAGGGGCAGGTGGATGAGGTGAAATTCAGCCCCACCCGCACGCAGGCCACCTATGATTTCTTGAAAATTACCCATGACGGCACCAAAGGCGAAGTTACCGTGACCCTGCCGCTGGGTAAGTACACCATTACCGAGGTTCAAGCACCGTATGGTTTTGTGCTGACCCAGCAGAGCTACACTGTGGAATTCAGCTGGGACAACCAGAAAAATGACATTGTGCTGGCAAAAACCATCGTCAGCCACGAGCAGGACGGCGACAAGGAATGTTCGTACAGTGTCGTTAATGTCAAAGACGCTTCGGATGCTCACAAGAACGGGCAGACGCTCGTATTTGAAAATGCGCGTGTACTCCCCACGCCCGAAAAGCCCGGCGATATAGTCAGCAAAATCGGTGTCGGCATTTACAAGCAGGACCGAGAGGCGCTGACCTATCTGCCCGGTGCGGTGTATGAACTCTACACCGTGGATGACATTTATTCCGCAGATGGAACGAAACTGGTGGATGCCGGTGCAAAGCTGGCCACCGGCAGCACCACCAATGCCAACGGCTTCGCGTGGTTCGATGTGGACGTGCCGATTCGCGGAGAATATTACATTGACCCTGCAGGCCCGCGAAGTACTAGCCGCGAGAATAGCGGCAGATACCGCATTGTGGAAATCACCGCCCCTGCGGGCTATCTGCTGGACAGCACCCCTATGGAAGTTTCCTTCACCTATGAAAGTCAGCAAATCGCGTGGCAAGTCGTGGATGGTACAAACACCAACCTGCGCACCGGTGTGGATATTTCAAAGCAGGACATCACCAACGGCAAGGAACTGCCCGGCGCACAGCTTGAAATCCGTGATGCAGACGGCAATCTGGTAGAGGGCTGGACCTCCGGCCAAGTGCCGCACACCGTGCGTGGGTTGGAACTGGAAAAGGAATACACCCTGACGGAGAAGTGCGCCCCGGATGGCTACGCCGAAGCCGAAAGCATCGTGTTCAAGCTGGTGCAAGAAGGTACAGAGCAGGTCAATGAGGTATATGTGAAATCCGACGGTGATTGGGTAAAACTCGACGATGCCACCGTCATTATGCAGGACGCACCTGTACTTGACATAGACAAAACGGACATTGCGGGCAATCTGCTGCCGGGTGCTACGCTGACGATCCGTGATGCGAATGATGGGGTCGTCGACACTTGGACAACCGACTACAAAACGCATCGTGTTCCCGTTTCAAATGATTTCCTCAAGCTGTCAGGCGAAGCCAAGGAGTACATCTACACCCTGACCGAAGATGCAGCCCCGGCTGGCTTTGAAATTGCCGAATCGGTGCAGTTCAAGTTGGAATCTGTGGATGATGTGATTTCTCTGTTCGTCCGCGAAAATGCCGATGCCGAATGGGTGCGCGCCGACAAACGCCTGATCCAGATGATTGACGAAGCCACGCCCCGCGAGGACACGCCCACGCCAACCCAGGCCCCTACACCGCAGCCGACACCCGCTGCAACCCCGGCGCCCACTCCTGTTCCCACGCCGGTTATTACACCACGCAAGGTGCAGACCCTCCCGCAGACGGGAGATGGTTTCCCACTGCTGCGCCTTTTTCTCTTGGATGTGCCGACGCGCATCCTGTACCTTGAGTTTTCCGCAGACGGCCAACTCACATTCTGCGCGGCCAGCAACCGCGTACCGCAGTTACTCCGCAGCGCCCTGTGGAATACCCGTGAGCCAACCATTCTGACCTCCGGCACGCTGACAGCAGCCGGAGATTTCGACCACACGGAACAGCTTTTGGGGCTGGCAGCATACGCTCCGCTGCGCCATTTCCGTGCAGAATCTCCGTTCAATTATAGGAAAAAATGTCTGCTGTATATCCCTGCACGGCGGGCGGCGGCTGTTCCCGAAAACCAGTACCTCGCAGACCAAATTGTACGGCTCACTGTAGCTTGCCACGGTCACGCATTGGTGTTGTTCACATCCTACCGCCAGATGCGCAATGTTTACGACGCGTTGGGTGGGCGGCTGACGTTCCCTGTGTTCCAAGCCGGGCGCGGGCAGAATCGCAGTATCCAACAATTCAAGCAATCCGGCAACGGTGTGTTGTTTGCTGCTGGCTCCTGCTGGGAAGGCATTGACTTTCCCGGCGATATGGTGTCACTGCTGATTATCGCAAAGCTGCCGTTCCCGATACCCGACCCGGTCAGCAACTATGAGCGCCAGCAGTACCCGAACCTGCGCGACTACATAAACGCCGAAGTCATCCCAGAAATGCAGAAGAAGCTGCGACAGGGCTTTGGCCGTGCCATCCGTACCGAGCAGGACTCTTGTGTGGTCGCTATTCTGGATGAACGCGCGGGCATCGGCGGCAAATACCATGATGCCGCGCTAGCAGCGCTGCCGTCCTGTCCAACCACCGAGAAAATCGAAGATGTGCAGCAATTCATCCGGGAGCAGAAGCGCCCGGATTACTTTTTGTGAAAAGAGGAACCTGAGATGTACCTTATGCGAAACCACGATGTCTGGATTTATGTGCGCTGCGCCAACAGCGATCCGCGCATTGCCTTTGACCGGCTGTATGACCTTATCGACGAAGCGGCAGGGCACGGTTTTCTCGTGCGCGGCACATCTTTTGACCATTGCAGCGGAAACACCTTGAAAGACCGCATCGGTCTGCGCTCTATGCTGGACGCAGTAGAAAACGGTCGGATTGAAGCCGTGATGGTGCGCGATTTGGAGCAAATCAGCCGCAACAGCTACATACTGGTAGGAGTTATTGAAGCTCTGCGTCAGAATGATGTCTACCTTATTACCACTGAATGTGATCTGAACGCCGAGCTCATCAACAGCGGGCTGGAACGCTTTGTCGGCGACCGTTTCACGCGGGCTTCGTTCGGTAAGCCACGCTTTGATGTTCGACTCCCGCTTATGGATCAATTCTGAGGTGTGCCCATGAAAGAATACAAAGTTTGGGCGTTCGCCCGCAGCGCTGCACCGAACCTGCCCGCATTGGAGGATCAGCTGGCGGATGTCATGCGCGAAGCCGACAGGCGCGGCTATATCATCGTAAACTCCTGCATGGAGCAGAAATACGGCACCGAATTTTGGAGGCCTGCCCTGTTCGCCATGCTTACCGCTGTGCAGCAGGGTCGCGTCAATGCCGTCATGGTGCAGAGCCTTGACCGACTGAGCCATGACCTCACGACGCTGTACCGCATCCTGCGCTTTTTGCAGAATCATGGTGCGGTGCTTATCACCACCAAAACAAACCTGCAATATGAACTCTATTTGACCGGGCTGGAAAGCCGACTGCTCAAAAAATCTTTGCACATAGACGGTCATGTACCGTGATTCATCGCCTACGAAACGACCACGATACCAGACAAAAGCTGATAGACAAACGGTTGAATTTGAGCCGTTATTTGCGGCTTTCTTTGTTGGGTATCGTGATAGCTATTTGCGTGCTTTACTGGTATGCTTGTGCTACCAAAGCAAACGAAGATATAAAAAAAATACAGGAGTGACAAAAATGAGAGCAACAACACAATTTCCCGAAGCAACGAAACGCGAACGCATCGCTGTCAACACCAAGGAACTGCAAGCTATGCTGGGCTGCGGGCGTAAAACTGCCGTGGATATCGGAGAACAGGCTGGTGCCAAAATTCAAATCGGACGGCGTGTGCTTTGGAATCCCATCGTAGTCAAGGAATACATTGCCCAAATTTCATTGTAAAGGCAGGGACAAAATCATGGCAGCGCAAAAGAGAGTTGACAACAAACGCCGAATCTTAAAAGAAGGCGAATCCCAACTACCGGATGGACGGTATCGCTACCGATACTTCGATATGGATGGATGTCGACAGGTCGTTTACAGTTGGAAACTGGTCGAGCGTGACCGCATGCCGCCGGGCAAGAAGGATGACCTAAGTCTCCGTGAAAAAGAACGCCAAATCGAGCGCGACATGGAGGATAGCATCAAGACAGGGCGTGATGCCAAAATCACACTAAACCAGATGTTTGAAACCTACATGACCGGAAAAATCTCACTCAAGCAATCGACCCGAACTAACTACATTTATATGTACACGCATTATGTGCAGGATGGGTTCGGAAAGAAATTGCTGAAGGACATCCGCTACTCCGACGTAAAAGCATTTTACAACTCGCTAATCGTTGAGAAAGGCTTTAAGGCCAACAGCATGGAAATCATCAATACCCTAATTCACCCGGCACTTACCCTTGCAGTACGAGATGGGTATATCCGCTTTAACCCATCGGATGGAGTTATGATGGAAATTAAAAAGAGCCATCAATGGGAAAAGACTCATCGCCACGCTCTTACGATTGAGGAACAAAGCGCATTTTTGAACTACATTGCATCCAATGAGCAGTACAAACACTGGCTGCCGATGTTCACCTTATTTTTAGGTACAGGCTGCCGTGTGGGTGAAATCGTCGGTCTGCGCTGGGAAGATTGTGATTTTAAGCAGCGCATCATCAACATCAATCACACACTGATTTACCGTCTGCAAGACGATGGCCGGGTAGAGTACCACATAACCACCCCCAAAACCGAAGCGGGCATCCGAGAAATTCCCATGATGGATGAGGTCTACGATGCTCTGGTTCAACTTAAAAACTGGCAGGTGCTTGTCGGGGATGCCCACGATGAAATCGATGGTTACTCCGGGTTCATCCTAACAAACCGCTTTGGAAACGTATGCAACCCGCATACCATCAACCGCGTCATCGAGCGGATGTACAAAGGCTATAACAAACAGGAAACAGAGCAGGCCCGCGCAGAAGGGCGACAGCCGATGCTGATCCGCCACTTTTCCGTACACAATTTACGCCATACATTCTGTACCCGATTCTGCGAGAATGAAACGAACCTAAAAGTCATTCAGGACATCATGGGTCACGCAGACATCACCACCACAATGAACATTTACGCCGAAGCCACCAAGGAAAAGAAGCAGGAGGCAATGGCAAATTTGAACGGAAAAATCAAGATTATGTAAAAGCAAAACGAGCGGGAACAGCACCGAATTGGGTGCTGTTACCGCTCGTTTTGTTACCGTAACTATTGATTGTTTGATTTGGGTTGTCCTTACGCTTGAAATAGTGTATAATATTTTCAAAACTACCCTCGTACTCTGGGAAAATACATCTCACCCACTATTGGGCTAATTGAAGTTAGGGTGTAATGAGTGAAAATATTGTTTTGGAATCTAGCAAAACACAACTTGTCGAAATATATCAAGGAAATTTTGGCTGAACAGGATATAGACGTCGCCATTTTTGCGGAGCATTCAGGCGTTGATTTTAGAATGTTATGTGAGAAAGTTCTCAATGGGAAATATGTCTTTATAGAAGGTTATGGAAACTGCGAAAAGATACGCCTTATTGCAAAATCCTCTATAAAAGTATCTGTTCGCCGCGAAGATGTTCGATATTCAATATCTTCTGTCTCGATTTTGAATCAAAAATATATTGTGGCAGGTGTTCACCTGCCCGCAAAACCGTATGCATCGCCGTCGGATCGTGAAATCCCTATTCAAGAGATGATATCAGCTATTCAAGATGTTGAAAAAGAGGTAAAGCACAGTCGTACTATTGTAATGGGAGATTTTAACTGTAGTCCATTCGATGTAGAGATGATTTCGAAGAATAAAATGAATGTCGTTCTCTTTAAGAAACTAATCAATAAGGCAGAAATTGTTACATGCAACCGACGTCAATATAAGAGATTTTATAACCCTATTATTGAATATCTTACCGAAAAGGATGAGTCCTATGGCTCTTACTATTATGCTGGCAATGCAGAATCTCTATACTGGTATTGCTATGATCAGTTGTTAGTAAGAAAGGCTTTGGCTAACGATATTCAAAATGTATACTTTTGCAAAAGGGTTGGAAATACAAACTTAATAAAAAATTTGCGTCCGAACAGTGCAATAAGTGATCATTTGCCTATTATAGGTGTAATAAACGGGAGGACTTAACATGGGCGGAACAAAATGGCCAAATTTTAAAAACAACAATTTACTTACGCCTGCAAATGATGTAATTCCAATGCTTCGTTCTGAGGCTCGATCACTTGAAAAGAAAACAGGTGGAAAAGTCAAGGCAACTTTTTCAAAAATAGAGTATGGCAGAAATGGTATTACTCAAATGTTGGATACCGCTTCGACTATTTCCAGAGCAATGTCATCATATGGAAACGAAATTGACGAAAATGCCAACAAAATTGATGCGAACGATCTTTTCATACGGCAAGATTATAAATTTGAAATTTACAGCCAATCATATAGATTTCGCGTTTTTACATTACATTATAATGAGTTTTATCCGTTGGGGATGACTCTTAATGAGAATCTTTTGAAAGATACAGGCTTTTCTCGAAGCGATATTGAGATAGAGAGCCGTAACGCTTTGGACGAAGTTATCGAGAATCTATTCTGCTGCAAAAGACTAGTTGATACTATAGAGCGGATGATGTCCGTTGATTCACTACTACCACAAGACAATAGTGAAATGTAAAGATATTCCTTGACGCTTGAAAAAGGGTTGACATTTTCTAATGATTGGCATATACTATTAGTAGTGATCGTGCTGTGGATACTTGCGAGGCCCACAGCCCAAAAGAGGGTTCCTACTTGTAGGAGCCCTCTTTTTTAATAATTATGAATTATGAATTTTAAGAGGAATAAAAATGCCAAAGCCGTTTTTGACTTATGAACAGCAGCTTGCAAAGCTACGCGACGAAAAGCATCTTGTGATTTCCGATGAGGAAAGTGCATCAAATAAGTTGAAACGCATCGGCTACTACTCCCTTATTAGTGGTTATAAGCATCTCTTCCGTATTCCAAATCAGAAGAACTATAAGGATGGAGTTTCTTTTGATGAAATTGTAGCCCTATATGAATTCGATGAATCGCTGCGAGAACTTTTTCTTCATTACCTGCTACATATCGAACGCCATATGCGCTCTCTTTTGTCGTATTATTTTACGGAGAAGAATGGTGAACTGCAAGTCTCCTATCTGAATAAGGAAAACTATAATTATAGTAGAAAACACAAGAATGGCATAGACCGTCTTGTTAGTGAACTACAAAAATTAGCGCAAACAGAGCAGCACCCTTACATAGCATATCAACGTAATAACTACCATAATGTACCTCTGTGGGTTTTGGTTAACGCGCTAACCTTTGGAATGCTTTCTAAGATGTATTTCTTCTTTCCTTCTGACCTGCAAAGCAAAGTGGGCAAGAATTTCCCAAGCGTTAATGAAAAGCAGCTTGGTCAGTTTCTTTCTGTTCTCACCAAGTTCCGTAATGTGTGCGCCCATAACGAACGGCTCTTTTCTTACCGATGCAGAGATGCTATTCCGGATACAAAGCTTCATCAAAAGCTGGACATTCCGAAAAAGGGCGATACATACGAATGTGGGAAAACAGATTTATTTGCCGTGGTCATCGCTTTTCGCTATTTACTTCCCAGAGAGGAATTTATCCTTTTCAAGAAAAAATTGACAGCGCAGATAGATGTGATTTCAAATTCGGCAAATCATATTACAAGGAATGAGTTGTTATCTGCCATGGGATTTCCCAAAACTGGAAAGATATTACCAAATACAAATTCTAATAATTTTGTAGCAACGAGAAGCTCCAAAAGGCGATTACTCAATTTAAGTAGGCTGGAAAGCCTCATAAGGCGCGCACGCGTTGTATAGGTCGTTCCGTATGACGTCATTGTATCATCTGGCATAAAATACTTGAAGTGAGTGTATTTCGGATACTTGCGAAGTCAGCAACCCAAAGGAAAATTCCTATTCGAAGGAGTCCTCTTTTTTATTATACACAACAGAAGGTAAGTACAATTTTTGAGTTTTTGATTTATTGGGGCGTTCATTGCTGAACATAACCATCTTAGTCAAGTGCATTTCGGCTCTTTTCGGTGGCCGTTTAACCCGTTCAAGCACACTGTCTATCCCGGTTTATCACGCGGTTCATGTACCAAACCGTGTACCAAATGCCGAAAGCGTGATAGAATAATACATAATCTGATGAAACGGTAATTTACGGTGTATCGCAGTATCGCTCCAATGACGAATTAAGATATAACCATAAAATGAGTGAATCGTGCAAGTCCCCACGATGAAGCCCATCGACTAAAAAGCATTGATTCCACGCCTTTTATCAACCCGGTTTGGCTGATTTGACACCACATTGACACCAAACTTGCAGAAAAGGCTTTACAAAAATAGCAGAGAGTTATCCTCTTACGGGGATGGCTCTCTGCTTTTTTTGTTTATGTAGTTGTGCATTTCTGCGCGGAAGTAATGAGGTGATAGCCGATGCGAAGGAGCAGGGCCGCAAAGGTCTTGTCCTGACCTGCAAGAAGTGACTTGTCCACTATTACGCCAAGTTCGGATTTGTGGACGAGGGTGTGACCGACAAGTCCACGCACGGCAATGTTTCGTGGCATCAGATGCGATTGACATTCTAATACTGTGCAAAAAAATCCCCCAGAGTAATTTTGATATGAACCCCAAAAGTTAGACAAAAAACAAATTAAGCGGCCCCAACGGTCTGAATCCTGTATTGCACAGGGCTCAGGCCGTTTAGTTTTAATTTGATTCGGCGATTGTTGTAATAGTCGATGTAATCGACAATAGCCTTTTCAAGCTGGTCAATGGAATCAAATTTTTCCAGATAGAACAGTTCCGTCTTGAGCAGTCCGAAGAAGTTCTCGGCAACTGCATTGTCCAGACAAGTGGCTTTCCGAGACATACTTTGCGTAATTCCTTTTGCTTTCAGTAGATTCTGGTAGGACTTCATCTGGTATTGCCAGCCCTGATCCGAATGCAGAATCAGATTGTCAACCTTGTCCGGCAGCTTTTGAAAAGCACCTTCCAGCATATCCGTGATTTGCTTAAAGTTCGGATGGCGGCTCAGATTGTAGCTGACAACTTCGCCATTGAACAAATCAAGAATTGGAGACAGGTAGAGTTTCTGGTCGTTCACTTTGAACTCGGTAACATCTGTGACCCATTTCCGATTCGGCTGGTTTGTCTTGAAATGCCGTTCCAGCAGGTTTGGAGCTACTTCTCCAACTTCGCCTTTGTAAGAACTGTACTTCCTTTTTGAACGAACCTGACAGACTAAACCAAGCTGCTTCATGAGTTTCCGAACCGTCTTGTGGTTCACACGAATATCGTTGTTATGCAGTTCTTTTGTGATTCTGCGGTATCCGTATCGTTTTTTGTTCTCGTTGAAGATTATAACAATCTGTTCCTTTACCATCTGGTATTTGGCAGGATTCTGAGACTGGTGCAGATAGTAGTAGAACGTGCTGCGAGGAAGTCCGGCAAGTTGCAGCAGTGCTTTCAGCGGGTATTTCTGCCTCAGTTCCTGAACTACTTGTGCTTTCTGTTTTGGCGTTCCTCTTCCAGCACCAAGGCATTCAATTTTTTTAAGTAGTCTATCTCCATCCGAAGCCTTTGATTCTCTGCAATAAGGTCTTCTTCTACTTGCTTGTTCAGTTTTGGTTTCCGGCCTTTCTGTGTCCCACTGGCTACACAAGCTCGACCCCGGCGCTCTGTTAGAAGTGCTTCTTCTCCTTCCTCCCAATAAATGCGCTCCCAGTCCCTGAGTGTACGGTCCGAAATGCCATATTCTCTGGACGCTCCCTTAAAGCTCAGGTTTTCTCTGTGGATTCGTTTAATGATTTCTACCTTCTGCGTTCCGTTGTACTTCCGATATCCTTTTGGCATACAAAAACACCCCATTTCCTAAACAGTATACCATACTGTCTAACAAATGGGGTGCAGTTCATTTGCTCTGAGGGATTTGCTAATATATGATGGCACTCGCCATATCACTACAGACTATTTTTTGAAGTGCTTTGCCTTAAGGGTTTTCAATTCCTAATGTAGCGTAAAAGACATCTTTTGTAAACACATCAATACCGCCCGCGTCTCTTTTGTTGTAATAAATGACATATCCTGCGTAATTGTTTTTGTAGCCCTCTGCGTACTTAACTTCGCTACTTTTAAACGAATCAATCTTTCCGTCATCGCCACAATATATCCCGGTATACCCATTGCCGTTATCGTATACCGTCCACATCACTGCGCCGTTTTCGTCGATGAACGAGTAAAAATAGGCATCATTTAATGCCGTGAGCCCCTTCTCTAACGCAGGGACTTCCGAAAGATGAATTATCTCTTCGTAGTGCTCTTTTAAATCGCCCAAGTCTCCGGTAGATGTGTTACCACCATTGTCTGAATATTTTCCTGTTTTAGAAGCAATCGTCAGCGGCTTACCAATACTTTTTGCCGTTGAAACGAATTATTGAGACCGTATATCGTAGACATCTCAGTCTGCACAGCCTGCGTCAACGCTCGCGTTTCTGCCACGACCTGACTCTTTCTGGCCTTGTCAATGTACCCGGTAAGTGCCGGAATCAGCAGTGCTGCAAGAATAGCCAGAATCACCAGTACAACAATGAGCTCGACCAGCGTAAACCCACGTTTCGATTTTTTCTTCTCCATAGAATCGACATCCTTTCGGTGCATTTGATGTATTATAACATATCTTTGCAAAAAGTCTATTCTTCTTCTTGAGGTTGTAAATACAAAACAGCCTCTACGGGAGTAGCCGACATTAGTAAACATCATACTCCTATATGAATGACAACACATGGCACTATGCGGTATCGGACACAGAGGTCCTGCAGCCGACCCAAATCGAGGAGATGGCGGTCAAAACGCCCGAAAACAACTGGGACCTAACATTGTTTACCTGTACCACGACCGGCCAGGCACGGTATGCGCTGCGCTGTGTCCGCACAGACGAGTGAGCATTATTCATAGTCATCGCTTCCAAAACGCAAAAGTATTTCCGCTACACCAACCTTGCAGGGAAAGCTTTACAAAACAAAGCAGAGAGCCATCCTTTTGCGGATGGCTCTCTGTTTATGTTTGTAAAATTATTTTCCGTAGGTCTTATTCTCCGGCGGGCGGCCCAGCAGAGCGCGCAGGAGGTACCAGGCAATGCACAGGCAGGTGTAATACACGTACACAAAATGCAGCAGCATGGTGGCGTCTTTATGGTGCAGTGCCAGGCGGATGCTGTCTACCAGAGGGCCGACCAGCGTGGCGGCGTACAGTACAAACAGGTATTTGCGGGAGGTGTAGCGGGAGCGCGGCTGCTGGGATGCCCGCGCACTGAAGCCGCTTTCCTCCTTGTGAAACAGGTTGTTGATGACCCGGAACCGCAATTTGGCCAAATATCCACTGAATGTGGCGCGGGCGTGGTGGTGAATGTTATCACCACGGATACAGCCGCAGCAGCCGGATTTGGTCTGAATCTGCTGTGCCATGGAACACACAAAAGAAATGGAATTCCAATCCTGTGGGAACTGCTGCTTTATCCATTCCAGGTCAAACAACGAGGCGCCGCCGTCTCCAATGGGGGTCAGGTCGCCAGGTGCGAATTTGAGCAGACAGAAATCGCCTTGTTGTTCCGCAATATTGCGGCGGAAAGTGTCCAGCACGCCATTCTTGCGGGTGTAGATAAACTGGGTAAAGGGGTCGCCGCAGACGCAGACATATCGCGTGGCAACTCCGCCCAGCCTGCCCGGGGCCTGCTCGTCCACTACTACCAGATGTACTTCCGGGTATGCCCGCAGCAGTGACAGTCTTTTTTCCAACTGATCAGGAAATAGCAATTCCTCATCCGTATCCTGTTCGATAATATACCGCCCCTTAGCCCGTTGGATGCCAATCAGCTTTGCCGGTTCCGGCAAACGATGAGGATTTTCCAAAATCACAGCACCATACTGCCTGGCAATCTCACGGGTAGCATCGGTGCTGCCGCCATCAATGACCAAAATTTCGATTTGGTCAGCAATCGTCTGCATACGGATGCTGCGCAGCGCCAGTTCAATCGTGCGCTCGGCATTGTATGCGGGCATAATAACACTGATTGAGGGAGACATAACCTTACTCCTTTGTAAGTGTCGTGGCAATCATCCGGGCAGGGGACTGCGCGGGCACGATGGGCGGGCGCTGGTAGTCGGGATAGTGGACAATAAAATCATCCACGACCTGCATGCTCTCCTGGTACATGACCACATTCTGGCCAAGGCCGTCGCTGCGCTCGGTATGAGTGCGCAGAATTAAGCAGGGTTTGCCCATGTAACTCAACTCTTCCTGGTTACTGCCACCATCCGTAATGACAAACGCCGCGCCCTCCAGCAGTTTCATGAAATCAAAATACTCCACACGGGGTAAGGCGGTCACGTGTGCATTTTGCTTTACAGTGTCCAGTAGCCCCATCTCCTGCAGCGTTACTTCAGTAGGCTTATGCAGGATCATCACACAGTGCATGCTTTCAGCCTGTTGCAGCGCGCGGGACAGCATATCGCGCACCAACGTTTTGTTGGCAAGATTCTCCTGCCGGTGCATGACAAACACAAAGTAAGGAGCGCTCTGCAATTCTGCGATAACTGGGTCCTTGCAGGGAATCGTGCGGGAGTAGGCAAGGCTGTCGGCAATCGTATTATAAGTGGTGTTTACCACAAGCCCCTTGGCCTTGCTCAGGTTAGCAGCAGCCTCCTGGCCGGGGCAAAGTGCAGCCGTACACAGCGGCTGGTCAGTACACGGTCAATTTCTTCGGGAAAGGGATTCAGCCAGTTGTGGCTGCGCAGGCCGGCCTCTACATGGGCCACACGCATGCCGAAGTGCTTTGCCAGGTACGCACCCATAACGGTGGAAACGGTATCACCGTGTACGACCATCGTAGCGCCGCGCAGAGTATCTCTGCCGAAATGCGCGGGAATAGCCTTTTTCCCTTTGTGCCAGGTGGCAGCAAACCACTGCATCAACCCGGCAGCCGACTTTTTAATGTCGCTTTCCTTGCTCAGCTCCAAATCCACATGGCCGCCATTGAGGGCGCGCAGAATGGTGCTTTTTACAATATCGTTCTGCCCCGATGCGATGATATGATAGGGAACCTGCTGCGCCTGCAATTGCAGCATTACAGGAAAAAGCTTGATCAGTTCGGCCTCCGTGCCGATGAAAAAATAAATACCTGACTGTGCCATAGATTAAGACCTTTCCAGCGTATCTGCTTTATCATAGTAATGCAGAATGTGCAAACGATAAAAAATTGCCAGCGTATCGACAAACATATTGCGAATGTCCTGATATCCGATCCGCCCGAAAGAAGCCCGGTGGAACACTACCTCAATCGGTGCGGAAGTGATTTTATATCCGCGTGCATTGATGATAGCCAAAACCTCAATATCAAACGCAAAACGCTTGACCAGGATCTGCCGCATGACCGGCTTGAGGACCTCGGCCTTAAACAGCTTCAGGCCGGTCTGGGTGTCCCGCACGTTCAAGCGGAAAAGAATTAACAGCAGAATATAATAACCCCAGCTGTACACGCGCCGGATGGCCGGGTAATCGACCTTGGATTCCGGGTGCATCTTGCTGCCAATGACAACATCAGCATTTTCCCGCTGCATACGATCGATAAAGTCTGCCAGCTGTTCGGGCGCTAAATCCAAATCGGCATCACAGAAAGCAATATAGTCACCCGTGGCGTGGGCTGTGCCTTCCCGCAGTGCACCGCCTTTGCCCTGGTTGGGCTGGTAGCTGATGCAGCGAATCTTCGGATTCTCGGCTGCGGCGCGCTCGATCTCCGCTTTGGTGCGGTCGCTGCTGCCATCGTCGATGACCAGCAGCTCGTAATCATCCGCCAGCGGGCTGATCTGCCGCGCAGCTTCCAGCGCATTTTCGTAGATGATGGTTTCCTCATTATAAGCAGGCATCAGTACGGAAAGCTTGCCTGACAGTTTTGCCATGGGGTACCTCCTGGCATACAGCGACGTTTTACTTCTTCTGGCTGTGATGGTACAGCCAGTTCTGAATTTTAACGATCAACGAGGGGTTCAGGTTGAAAATAATCGACTTTGCCTTGATGACAAATGTGTCTTTAAACCCCATAAAAGGGCGATGACTGGTGTCGATATTTAGCCCATTCTGAGCAGCAAAAGAACGTACGCACAGCTGCCACTTGCCGCGCTGTACAGACCCGGCCGGATGGATACGCTGATACTGGCTATCTTTACAGGTCAGTACTGTATAAGAGTAGGTTTCAGGGGAAAAGGACTTCACCCGCTCAAAGTTCCAGGCATCGGCATCTTCAGCACAGGCAATGCAGAGAAACTCCTTGCGCCAGACGGAAGGCCCGGCAGACAGGCGGTACTGAGTGCCTGCGGGAATTTCTCGATAGCCGCCGTCTTTACTCCAAATCGGCATTGTGGGGGTGAGATAATCCAAATACACAACGCCAACCTCTTTGTGCTGACGCAGCAAAGTCACATCAGCAACGATCTTTTCCTGGTCGATTTTTCCGGCAAGCCAGTGGTCTTCCAGTGTGATGAAGATGTATTCTTCCTGAATTTGCGCACAAACTTCCCGCAGGCGGCCTGTCCACGAGGGGTTGGGGCTGTGCAGGGCACGGCTATATACCGTCCCTGCCTCTGGCTCTCCACTCTCAGTGCACAGATACACTGGATAAGGACAATCCGGCCAGAACTTGCGCATACAGTCCGAAAACGGCGTCCAGCAATCGGCATATTTATCACAGGAGACAACAAGGATACACATATCCTGCATCATAGAACATCCTCAATTCACTTTAATTTGCAAATAATTTAATAAGAAGTACGTCGTTATACCAGGTCCAGCAGTCCTCTTTCGGAAATGCGTGCAGATCCTGCAGAAGTTCTTTGATTTCATCAGCAGAAGCATTGATGCCTGCATCATTTAACTGATCTGCTATAGTATCTGCGGTAAAAATAGCGGCATCTTGAGGGAAGATAAGTATGTTGGCACGCAAATGCTGATTTACATAACTGTCCAAGACAAAAGGCGCTGTGTACATGCCTTGCCAATAATACAAATCGCCAATGCCAGCAATGTTGCTGGTAAGTTCATAAGCATCCTGCCGTGGGAAATCATTGTCGCTGACACCAACAAATGCAACGGGCGTTTCACCCTTCACATAATTCGGAATGGCTTCAATCAAGTTTGTCAAGCGGATGGAATCGGCAAGGCCTTCGGTGTACCGTGCATACGCCTTGGTGTAACATATGTTTGCCAATCGGATGCCGCACAAAACAGTCAGCCCGGCTACCACGCAGGCCAGCAGGGAATAACCCCACCGCAGCAGCCTTTCCCAATCTTTGCGCAGGTCGTCCCGGCGGTAAAGCTGCTCAACGGCCATCACAAAAAACAGCCACGGCGTCAGGTAGGAGAAGGTCATCAAGGTGTGTACCCACTTGGCAACAATGCCAATGGCGTTCATGGCCAGCGGCAGGCAGGCAATGTCAGCTGCCAGCAAAAACAGCCCCAGCGGGCGCTTCCACAGTCGCTGCTTCACCAGCAGCCAGACGACCAGCACAGCCGACAGCGCCGCGCAGAGCAGAAACAGCGAGTACATGACCCGCTCGCCATGGAAATAGGTGTTGTAGGTGCCGGGCAAAAAGAAGGTGAACACCTGCTGCAACGAGGTGATGATGTTGCCCACATAATCAGTCGCAGCCTGGGCCTGGGCATCCTGCACACGGCCGGCCGTGTTGTTGGCGGTGATCAGATTGCAGATCAGCGTCGTGCCGATCATTGAGCCGCCGAACAAAAACAGCATCCCGAAATGCCGCGCTAAATTGTGCTTGTCATCGCATTTTTCGTTGAATAACAGCTTTTTTAAGCTGCACAGGAAAAACAAACTCAGCGTCATGCCGATATAAGCGGCATAGCTGCCCTCAGACAGCAGCATAAACACAAACGCGGCGATCCAGCCGTGCCGCCATTTTTCGTAGGCATAGGCAGCCATGCAGGCAAACAGCAGCGCCCCGGCGTAGATGTGGGCGCTGGTCAGGTAAAAGTTTGAGGAAATCATCGTCGGGCATGTGACCATCAACCCCGAGACCAGCACCACGCCTGCGCGGCTGGTAATGCCCAGTGCTTCACAAACGAACCAAGCCGCCGCGCCGTACAGCGCCAGCGTGACCACACCCAGCAGCCACGGCGTGCGGATGGTACCCAGCAGATCCCAGTACAATTTGATGAGCCAGCGCGTGCCGGAAGCGCCATCCGCCCAGGAAAATCCTTGCGTAAACAGTGCCGAATCATCCGCCCCCGTCAGCATATTGGTATAGCAGTACATGTGCGCGGCCAGGCCGATGATAAAGGTCGCCAGCATGCACAGCTTGAAGTTCCGCGGAAGCTTTTTATAGCCGTCCGCCAGGCTTTCCAGCGGCGAGCGGTCCCAGAACGGTTTGGATCGGAGGCTCTCCATCACACAATCTCCCTATTATCCTATTATTATAAATAAGTATACGATGAAAGTATAACACACCACAGGGTCAAGTTCAATACTCAAGGCCCGCAGGGCGAATAAAACGCGGACAGGAAAGAAACAGGGAAAATAATCAAAAATTCTTAATCCTGCTGTACGGCGGGCTGGAACGGGTGCAGTACGACCAGATCTAAGATCAGTCGGACGAGGCCGACCGCAAAAGCGCGGCGCTGGGATCCACGGCATGTGCAGGGGTGTTTTTGGTGCGCATCCTCATGGGTGCTCTCCCTCATCAACGACGTACTGGACATGAGCCGCATCCGCGCCCTGCCGTACCATGCGCTGGCGTCCATCCCCATCGTGGCCACCAGCAAACGCCTTCGCTGAGGACAAATGCGCCGCCCTGGAAGCTGGCATGAACGGCCATATCGGTAAGCTCATCGAGATACCGAAGTTAATAGAAACATTAAAGAAAATTTTGCATTAAAAATGGCAGGCACCTGTAATAGGTGTCTGCCGTTTTTGCCTGGAGCCTCCCTCTGGGAGGGAGGTGCCCCGCAGGGGCGGAGGGAGAGACAAAAATTTTAGCTGTTGCGGATACGAAGCTTTCTCCCTCACCCGCTTCGCGGGACCGCTTACGCAGCCGGGCCCCTCTGTCGCGCAGAGGGAGCCAAAGATCGATTACAACTTCATCTCCTGTTGAGCCGTTGCAAAGTAATCAGGATACAATTGAAGCAAAACGTTCTTCTCCGCGATAATTTTCCTTACATGGTCGGTCAGTTCCCGGCGCAGGGCGTCGATGTCCCGGCGGCGGATCTGGTCCATCATCACCTCATGCTGGCGCACCGCGCCGTCAAAGGTGGCGGCGTTCTGCACCGTCAGCACGCGCAGGCGGTTGTAGTGCGGGTTTGTGGATGCCACCACGTCCCAGCTTAAATCCTGCCCCGCAAGCTCAAAGAACCGCTGATGAAACTGGTTGTCCAGCGTGATGAACTCCAGCGGCTTCAGCCCGGCAAAACAGGCTTTCTGCTTCTCGATCAAAAGCTCCAGCTCTTTCAGGTCCGGCTCAGTGCAGTTCTGCAAAAACAACGGCAGAATGGCAGTCTCCAGGCTCTCCCGGATGAACCGCTCCTTCTCGGCACGGGTCAGATCGATGTGGGAGACCATCGTGCCTTTCTGCGGTGTGATCTCCACCAGATCCTCTTTCTGCAGGCGGATGAACGCCTCCCGCACCGGCGTGCGGCTGACCTGCAGCTTCGCGGCCAGCTCCTGTGTGCTTACCGTGGTGCCGGGCGCCAGCTGCAGCGAGGTGATATTTTCTCGGATAACGCGGTAGACATTCTCCCGGATGGAATTGTCCTGCGCTTTGTTGGTCGGGCTGGGCATGATGTGCTCCTTACTCTGTAACTGACATGTCAGTATGCCAGATGGCTTACTGCTATTGTAACACATCCGGCAGGGGACTGCAAGCGGTAAATGGAAAAACCACGGAACCAGAAAGACCAACTGCCCAAATACGCAAAAATAGGCGCATGCTCGCTAAATACTTAACGATACACTTATGCAAAATGTGCAAAAAACCACCGCCGCTTTTGTTATTTTGATGAATTACAAAACAGGTGTTGACATTCCTGACCCGCCATGCTACAATGACGATGTTGGGACTGACATGTCAGCATGTCAGTCCGCTGAATGAGAGAAACCAAGTCATTTCTGTACATGAGAAACCCGGGAGGTTTACACATGAAAGCAGTTCAGATCGTAAAGCCCAATGATCTACGCATCATCGATATGGATAAGCCCACCATCGACGCCAAGAACAACGTCCTGGTCAAGATCAAGGCCGCCGGCATCTGCGGCTCTGACGTGGGCATCTACCACGGCACCAACGCCGCCGCCACCTATCCCCGCGTCATCGGCCACGAGATCGTCGGTGTGGTTGAAGAAGTCGGCGGCAACGCCAAGAAGATCAAGGTCGGCGACCGCGTTATCGTGGACCAGGTCACTGCCTGCGGCACCTGCTATGCCTGCCGCAAGGGCCGTCCCAATGTTTGTGAGCACCTGCAGGTCCGCGGCGTCCACATCGATGGCGGCTACCGCGAGTACATGGCCGTGCCCGAGAGCGACGTTTATGTCCTGCCCGACAGCCTGAGCTACCAGGATGCCGTTATGATCGAGCCCACCACCATCGCCGTGCAGGCTTGCAGCCGTGCCCAGCTGGAGTTCCAGGACACCGTTATGATCATCGGTGCCGGCGCTCTGGGCAGCAGCATGCTGCGCATCGTCAACCTGTACAGCCCCCGCAAGGTCATCGTCGTGGACATCGACGAGCCCAAGCTGGAGGCCGCCCTCCAGAACGGCGCTACCGACGTCATCAACTCCAAGACCGAGGATGTCGTCACCCGCGCTAAGGAGCTGACCGATGGCTACGGCCCGACGGTCGTCATCGACTGCGCCTGCTTCCATGGCAGTTTCCTGACCGCCTGCAAGGCCGCCGGCAACGCAAGCCGCGTCATCACCATGGGCTTCAGCATCGCCCCCGATGAGATCAACCAGTTCGTCATCACCAGCAAAGAGCTGGACGTTCGCGGCAGCCGCCTGCAGAACCACCGTTTCCAGACCGTCATCGACCTCATCAACAAGGGCAAGATCGACCTGAACGGCTCCATCAGCCACACTTTCAAGCTGACCGACGCCCAGGCCGCTTTCGACTTCAACGACACCCACGATCCGTCCATCCGCAAGATCGCCCTGCTGAACGACTAAGCTTGCAACCGCGTTCCTCGTTATAAAAGCGATTCCTGATACAAAGCACCCCACCGGGGCTGTGCATTGCGTACAGCCCCGGTGGGGTGTTTTTAGGGCAATACCGCATAATTCTAAGTGCCGATACGGCGAGCGAGGTGCGGCAGCTGCTAAGCCAAAAGCGCAGATAATACTGGATGTCTTATCGAGCATTTTGGCAACGCAGATGCTGTGCCGCACACCGAGCCGCAGCGAGGCGCTTCGGAGCGCAACCGCCGCTTGCGGCGGCTCTTGGCGCGGAGATCCGCCGGAGCGGTGCTTAAGCCGTCAGGCGGGAATTGTGCGGTGTTGCCTTAGTTGTTTTATACAATGTCCCACTCGACCGGCGTGGTAAACAGCCGCATGGCCTCGGCACGGTCGGTGGTCTGGCCCAGCACCCACATCAGTTTTACGGCCACGGCCTCGGGGGTCATGTCCTTGGCTTCCAGCACGCCGGGCAGCTCTTTCACTGAGCGGCCCACCTCATACACCGCCAGGTCGCACCCCTCGTGGGGGACCTGGGTGGTAAACACAGCCAGGCGGCCGCTGGTGCACCAATCCTGCAGGCGGGCGTACATTTCGCCGTGCTCGCCGCCGGGCAGGCCGCCTACGCCGAAGCTTTCCACCACCAGTGCCCGGTAGTGAGGTGCCAGCAGCGGGATGATGTCCGCCCGCATGCCGGGCACCAGCCGCAATACGAAGACGGCGGGGTCCAGCTGCTCGTAAAACTGCACGGGCGGCATCGGGTCGGGGCGGCGCAGAAAGGGGATGAGCCGCATATCCCGGAACACGGCGGTCTCGGGGTAGTCGATGCTGGAAAACGCGTTAAAACTCTTGGTTCGGGTTTTGCGGGCGCGGGTGCCCAAAATCACCTGATTGTCAAACACGATCTGCACGCCCCAGGCAAAATCGCTGCTGGCATACAAAAAGGTGCGATACAGGTTGTTGCGGGCATCCGTATCGCGGTTATAAATTGATTTCTGGCTGCCGGTCAGCACCACCGGCTTGGGGCTTTTCTGGATCATGTAGCTGAGCGCTGCGGCAGTATAGCCCATCGTGTCGGTGCCGTGGGCAATGACGAAACCATCGTAGGCATCGTAGTTTTGGCGGATGGCATGGACCAGCTGCTGCCATTGTTCCGGGCCTACGTTGGTAGAGTCCAAACTGAACAGCTGCACCGCGTCGATCTCGCAGAGTTTGGCCAGCTCCGGCACGAAAGAAAGGAGTTCTTCCGATGTAATGGCCGGCGCCAGGCCGCCGGCGGCGGTGGGTTTGCTGGCGATGGTGCCGCCAGTGGCGAGGAGTAATATCTTTTTCATATGTGTTTTTACCTTTCGTGCTGCCTCGCAGCAGCGAGACTTTTTCGCTTCCCTTTTGGTCACAAAAAAAGAAGAACCTTACAGCAGGATGCTGTTATATACGGTTGTCACCGCATGGGGGTGACAACCATCAGCCGCAATCACAAATCCCACAACAAATGCTTTTCCGCCACCAACGCAGCATCTAATTTCTTGACCCGCATCCCCGAGAACTCCACAGTAACAAACCGTCCGTCAAATTCGGTTACGACCCCTCGCCCGAACACCGCATGCTGCACGGCGGCCCCAACGCGGGTCACAGCCGCTACATCCACCGGCGGCAACGCAGGCCCGGCCGCGGCAGGCTTATTCCGCCCCAACACCCGGTTGGTTTCGGCCTTGACTAACTCCCGTTCGGCACGGCTCTCGGGCAAATTAAAAATTACTTCCTGCACAAAAACCGAGGGCATCGTCTTGCAATCGAACAACACCAGCTTGTGCCGCGCACGGGTCATTGCCACGTAAAACAGGCGGCGGTCCTCCTCGTATTGGCGGGTGTCCTCGGGGGTGCGGCAGCAGATCTCCGGCTTGGCGGGCAGCACGCCGTCAAAGGCATCCAGCAGCACCACCCGGTCATACTCCAGACCCTTGCTGGAATGGATCGTCGATAAAACAAACGGAACATCGCTGTTTACATCGGCCTTCGCGGCAATCAGCATCCGCAGCTCTTCCAGCCGGTCCAACAGGCGCAGGGCGTTGGGCTCCTGCTCGGCCAGCATTTCCAAAATAGCCAGTTTGCCGGTGTCCATGCCCTTCTGGTTCAGGTACGCGCCGTAACCGCAGCCGTGGCGCACGCCGTCCAGCGCATCGGCGGCGTTCAGCTGCGGGATGCGCTTAAACGCCGCGTAAATATCCCCCAGCGATTCCCGCATCCGAGTCTTTGTCTCGGGGTCACGGATCAGCTCCTCCAAAATCGGCCGCCCGGTGCGGGCACTGGCCCCGCAGGCCGCCAGCGCCCTCTGGCGGGAGAGCGCCAGCCCAAACTTGTAGTACAGCCGCAAAAACCGCTCGCCATTGGCCGGCTCGTAGGCAAAGCGCAAAAAATCCACGGCATCCAGCACAATTTTGTGGGTGAAAAACGTCAGGTCGGCCTTTTTAAAGCGGTAGGGCACACCCCGCCGCTCGCACAGGTCCACCAGCGGCAGCGCACTCTCGTTGTTGCGGAACAGCACCGCCGTCTCCCCGCCGCCGCGCCGGGCTTCCTCAAACAGCCAGTCGATCTGCTCCTCGCGCCGGGTGATGCGCCGTATATCAATGGGGCACTGCGCCCCCTGGGTCGCCCGCAGGGTTTTGGGGCGGCGGTAGCGGCTGCGGGCCACAAAGGCGTTGGCGGCGGCCACGATCTCCTCACTGGAGCGGTAGTTTTCCTCCATCAGCAGCACCTGCGCGCCGGGGTAGACCTGCTCAAAGTCCATCAGCGCCTGGGGGTAGGCGGCGCGGAACCCATAGATGCTCTGATCCTCGTCGCCTACCATAAACAGGTTCAGACTGCGCCCGGCCAGCAGCCGTATAATTTCGTGCTGAATTTTGGAGGTATCCTGCGATTCATCCACGCAAAAATATTTATACCGCTGCTGGAAATACGCCAGCACCTGCGGCGCGGCCCGCAGAATTTGCAGCGCAAACACCATCTGGTCGTCGTAGTCCATCTGCCCGGCCCGTTTCAGCGCGGCCTGGTAGCGGCGGTACAGCTCCGGCAGGTTGGCTAAATCCGTTTCCAACCCTTCAATTTCCTCATCGGCCAGCGCCATATTTTTAATGTAGGTGATGGCCGTGCGCAGCTCTTTCAGTGTACTCTCGGTGGGAAACTCCCGGTTCACCTGCTGCCAGATGTCGGTCAGCATCCGGGTGATGTCGCCCTCGTTGGTCAGCAGTTCGGGCTGGCGGCGGCCGTAGACCCGGCTGTAATACTGCAAAATCACCGCCGAAAGCCCGTTAATGGTGCGGAAGGTCATCTGCCCGGCCAGCTCCGCCCCAAAACGGGCGGCAAAGCGGCCGCGCATCTCGTGGGTAGCGGCCACTGTGTAGGTCATCGTTAAGATCTGCGCCGGGGGCACATCGCAGCACAGCACCATGTAGCCCAAACGGGTCACCAGCACGGTGGTTTTGCCGCTGCCCGGCACGGCCAGCAGCAGCACCGGCCCATGCACGGCCTGCACGGCGGCCAGCTGTTGGGGGTTCAGTCCCGCCGCATATTGCTTGATAAAGGTCTCTTTCTGCAAAAGGCAGCCTCTTTCTATGCCCCGCCCATAGGCGGAAAAGTTCGATACTACAAGCATACCATGCCGCCGCGGCGGGGGCAAGCGTTACTTTTTTATCACGAAGCAGGGCAGGGGAGCGGTGCTGGCCCAGTTGGCAAACTCACAGACCAGCACGGTGTATTTTGTCAGCGGCAGGGCGCGGAAAAATCCCAGCGCCGCCTGCTTTTCACTGTCACCGATGACCTGTCCGCTGTACAGCACCGCCGCCAGCACACCGCGCGGCTTCAGGGCATCCAGCGCGGCCTGCAGGGCGGGCAGACTGCCATCGGCGGTGGAGTGTACCTCGTGGTCGGCGCCGGGCAGCCAGCCAAAATTGAACAGCACGCAATCCGCCGTGCCGGGGGCGACCAGTTCGGCCAAACGTGCATGGTCGTGCACCAATGCCTGCCCGATGGCCCCCAGCCCGGCGGCGCCCAGCCGTGTGTTGGTGTTTTCCACGGCGGCAGGCTGAATATCCAGCGCCAGCACCCTGCCCGTGGGTCCTGCCAGGCGGCACAAAAACTCGGTGTCGTGGCCGTTGCCGCAGGTGGCGTCCACATACAGTCCGCCCGGCTGGAGGTGGGCTGTCAAAAATTCATGGCAAAGCTGCACCGCCGAAAGATCCGGCACCCGGCGGCGGACCATCTCGCCGCCCTGGGGCAGAAAGCCGAACTTTTTCAATAAGGCCCCGGCGGCTTCGTCAGCGGCAGGGCCGGCGGTAAAGTGGGTCTCGCGTTTGACGTCATACCCGCCGTTTTGCTGCAAGATCTCCTTGACCAGATAGCTGCCGTACCCCCGCTGCCGCCAGGCCGGGTCGATCTCCACCCACAGCCGCCCATCCTCCAGCGCAGCCATGCCGATGACGGTCTTTTCTTTGTATAATACGTATTTCCCGGCTTCGTGGGTGATTTTCATAGCAGGCACTTCCTTTTACAAACTACATCCAGCATACAGGCCCCGGCACCGCCTGTCAAGCGCCGAAATGGGAGCATTTTCACATTCTTTTCACCCGGCCGAGAAACCTATTTCACAATTGGCCGGTATACTATAGGCATAGAAAGCAAATAGGGAACGAAAGCCCCAGGGGCATTGCCCCGACGCTTCCCAAATCTCACGCGAAAGGATGGACCAGTATGAGCAACGAATACGATTACTCCGGTCTTTACAATAACGGCCAGGGCGGCAATACGCCCGACCCCAATCAGGGCCAAAACAACGACCAGCCCCGGAACGAAGCCAACCAGGCTTCTGCAACCCGGCCCGATCAGCCCAGCCAGCCCGAGCAGGGCGGCTACCCCAACGTGGGCAGCAGCGGCATGAACACCGCCAACACCGCCCGCACTGATTACTCGGCAGGCAGCAGCACCAATAACACCGGTGCCAACACCTACAACCAGCCGAACAACGCCTACGGCCAGAACAACGGCTACACCAGCAGTTTCAGCGGCGGCAATGGCGGCAGCAACGGCGGCTACAATGGCTACAGCTACGCCAGTGCCCCGCAGCAGCCCCCCAAGAAAGAAAAAAAGCATAACAAGGTCCTGCTGCGCGTCCTCGCCGGTGTCGGCGCGGTGGCCCTGGGCTTCGGCGGCGGCATCGGCGGTGCCGTGGTGGCCAGCCGTGCCGGCCTGACCGGCAACCAGGTGGTCGTGCAGGAAGTCCAGCGTGACACCAGCACCGATGCCTCTAACACCGGCAGCACCGATGGCACCTCTATGACCATGCAGCAGATCGCTGCTGTGGCCTCCCCCAGTGTGGTGGCCATCACCACCGAGCAGATGGTCAGCACCAACACCTGGTTTGGCGGCAGCTATGTGCAGAGCGGTGCCGGTTCTGGCATCATCATCAGCCAGGATGGCTACATCCTCACCTGCGCCCATGTGGTCAGCGGCGCTACCAGTGTGAAGGTCCAGATCAACGGCAGCGACCAGAGCTATGACGCCACCGTTGTCGGCGTCGACTCTACTTCCGATATTGCCGTGCTGAAGATCGATACCACCGGCCTGACCCCGGCAGTCATCGGCGACAGCGAAAGCTGGCTGTTGGCGAAACCACCGTGGCTGTGGCAACCCGCTGGGTACCCTGAGCAACACCGTTACCCAGGGCATCGTCAGCGCCTTGAACCGTCAGGTCACCGTGGAAGATAACAATATGACCTTGATCCAGACCGATGCGTCCATCAGCCCGGGCAACTCCGGCGGTGGCCTGTTCAATGCAAACGGTGAGCTGATCGGTATTGTCAACGCCAAGAGCAGCTCCAGCGATGCAGAGGGGCTTGGCTTTGCAATCCCCATCAATACCGCCATGGACATTGCCCAGCAGTTGATCGAAAACGGCGCTGTGGCCCGCCCGGTGCTGGGCGTCAGCATCCTGGACATTCAGGATTCCTCCACCGCACAGCAGTACGGTGTGTCCGCTTTGGGCGTCTACGTGGCTGATGTCACCAAGGGCAGCGGCGCCGAGGCTGCCGGTGTGCAACGCGGCGACCGCATCATCGCCATCGATGACACGGCTGTCAGCAGCACCTCCACTGTCAAGAGCTATCTGGCCGACAAGCAGGTGGGCGACACCGTCACCCTGCAGGTCGAGCGCGACGGCAAGGTCCTGACCCTCAACGTCACTTTGGGGAATAGTGCGCAGTAAAAGTGCCGCAACCCAAAGACCCCCTTGTGCAAAGGGGGCTCTCCCTACCCCCGCGTTTTCTATAAACATTTCCTCCTTCTTTTTTCTTTCCATATAATCTTCTAATCTTGCAAAAATGTCCTGCAATGCAAATCTTGCATTGTGGGACATTTTTGCTGTTTTATACAGCTTGTTCATAAAAACTTTGCTTGACAGGCCATACAGCCGTACTGTATAATTTAAAATGTACGCAACGTATAAAAAAAGTTCATATCCGGGAAAGAATCTGGACGAAACGCGCACAAGATGCCGAACCGTCCGCGAAACAGGGGAACAGAAGAAAAGGAGGTCATATCCATGAGCGATTACGCTGCTATTGCAAAAGAAGCTGCCGTTTTTACCGAGGAATGTGTCACCAACAACCGCATCGACCCGTCCCTTTTTGGCCAATACAACATCAAGCGCGGCCTGCGCGACCAGGACGGCAAAGGCGTGCTGGCAGGCATTACCAACATCTCCCGCATTGATGCCTTTGAGGAGAAGGACGGTAAAAAAGTGCCCTGCGACGGAAAACTCTGGTACCGCGGCTACAACGTGTATGACCTCATCCGGGGCCTGCGCGGCAAGCGCTATGCCTTTGAGGAAGCCGCTTACCTGCTCCTTATTGGTGACCTGCCCAACGAGGCCCAGCTGGATGCTTTCAAGGACAGCCTGATCAAATGCCGCGACCTGCCCACCAACTTTGTGCGGGACGTTATCATGAAAGCCCCCAGCCGCGACCTGATGAACTCGCTGACCCGCAGTGTGCTCACCCTCGCCAGCTACGATGACGACATCGGCAAGACCGACCTGCAGACCCAGATGGAGCAGTGCATCAAGCTGATCAGTGTCTTCCCCATGCTGGCGGTGTATGGCTACCATGCCTACCATTATTATGAGTGCGGCGGCAGCATGTACATCCACCGCCCGCGGCCGGAGCTTTCGGCGGCAGAAAACCTGCTGCAGATGCTGCGCCCCGACCAGCAGTATACCCCGCTGGAAGCCCATGTTCTGGATATTGCTCTTCTGCTGCACATGGAGCACGGCGGCGGCAATAACTCCACTTTCACCACCCGCGTGGTCACTTCTTCGGGGGCGGATACCTACTCGGTCATTGCAGCGGCGCTTTCCAGCCTGAAGGGCCCCAAGCACGGCGGCGCGAACATCAAGGTCATGGAGATGATGGACGATATCCGCGCCCACGTCACCGACCCCGCCGACGAAGCCGCCATGCACGACTACCTGTCCCGCATCGTCGACCGCCAGGCCTTCGACCAGAAAGGCCTGATCTACGGCATGGGCCACGCGGTCTACTCCCTCAGCGACCCCCGCGCCGTGGTATTCAAAAACTTTGTGCACCAGCTGGCCGATGCCAAGGGCCGCGCCCTCGATTTTGAATATTACAACACCATCGAGCGGCTGGCCCCCAAAGTCATCGCAGAAAAACGCCATATTTATAAAGGCGTGTCTACCAACGTCGACTTCTACTCCGGCTTCGTCTATGACATGCTGGGTATCCCCGTGGAGCTGTACACCCCCATCTTCGCCGTGGCGCGCATCGTGGGCTGGTCCGCCCACCGCATGGAGGAGCTGGTCAACGTGGATAAGATCATCCGCCCCGCCTACCAGAGCATCATGACCCCGCGGGACTACGTGCCGCTGGAAAACCGCTGATGCCCGCCTGACCCCCTTACATGCAAAAGGAGGCCGAATGAACGAAAAACTCAAAGAAAAGACCCGCGAAGCCCTGACCAGCGTGCTGCCCATCACGGTCATCGTGCTGATGCTCAGCGTCACGCTGGTGCCCATGGAGGTGGGTACGCTGGCCCTGTTTTTAACGGGGGCGGTGCTGCTCATCGTGGGCATGGGCTTCTTCCAGCTGGGGGCCGAGATCTCCATGACCCCGCTGGGCCAGGGGATAGGCGGCAGCATCGTGCGCCAGAAAAAAGCATGGCTGGCCGTTGTCATCTGCTTTGCCATGGGCGCTATCATCACGATCTCAGAACCCGATCTGCAGGTGCTGGCCAACCAGGTGGCGGCCATCCCCAACGCCGTGCTCATCTGGACGGTGGCGGCGGGCGTCGGCGTGTTCACCGCCGTGGCGGTGCTGCGCATTTTGTACCGCGTGCCGCTGTCCAATGCTGCTGGGGCTGTATTTGCTGCTGTTCGTGGTGTCCCCTTTTTGTCCCCAATGAATTTTTGGCCGTCGCCTTTGATGCCGGCGGCGTCACCACCGGCCCCATGACGGTGCCCTTTATCATGGCGCTGGGCATCGGCTTCTCAGCTGCCCGCAGCGATAAGGACAGCGCCAACGACAGCTTCGGCCTCATCGCTCTGTGCAGTGTTGGCCCCATCCTGATGGTCATGCTGCTGGGCATCTTCTACCACCCCACGGAGACGATTTATGACGCCGTGCAGCTGGCCCCGGTCATCACTACCCAGGATGTGGCACTGGCCTTTTTGCAGGATCTGCCCCATTATACGGCCGAGGTGCTGCAAAGCACGCTGCCCATCGTAGGCGTGTTTGTGCTGTTCCAGGCGCTGACCCGAAGCTTCCAGCCGCGCCAGTTGGTGCGTATGGTGCTGGGTTTTGTGTATACCATTATCGGGCTGATTTTGTTCCTCACCGGTGTCAACGTCGGGTTCGCGCCCGTAGGCAATCTGCTGGGCAGCGGCCTGGGCAGCGGCCCCCTGCGCTGGGCGCTGCTTCCTATCGGCATGCTCATTGGCTACTACATCGTCAAGGCAGAGCCCGCCGTACAGGTGCTCAACAAACAGGTCGAGGAGATCACCGGTGGCACCATCTCCCGCCATGCCATGAACCGCGCCCTGCAGGCCGGTGTGGCCGTGGCGGTGGCGCTGGCCATGCTGCGCGTGCTGACCGGACTTAGCATCTACTGGGTGCTCATCCCCGGCTACGCGGCGGCGCTTATCATGAGCCGCTTTGTCCCGCCGGTGTTTGTGGGCATCGCGTTTGACTCCGGCGGCGTCGCCAGCGGCCCGATGACATCCACTTTCCTGCTGCCGCTGGCCATGGGCGCATGCAGCGCGGTGGGCGGCAACGTCGTCACCGATGCCTTCGGTATCGTGGCGCTGGTCGCCCTGGCTCCGCTCATCGCCATCCAGATCATGGGCCTGCTGTATGCCCGCCGCACCCAGGCGCAGACCGCCCCCAACATTTTGGACGACACCGTGGTGGAACTGGAGGAATACTGATATGGCTGCAACGCAAAAACGCACCCCCTGCCTGCGGCTGCTCCTTTCGGTCACGCAGGCCGAGGATGAGCACCGCGTGGTGGAAGTGCTGCAAAAAAACGGCATCCCACTTTGTTTTGAAGCCCGCGCCAAGGGCACAGCCCCGTCTGAGCTGCTGGATGCCATCGGCCTGGGCGGCACCACCCGCGTGCTGACGGCGGGCCTGCTGCCCCGCGCCAACGTCCCGGCGGTGTTCGGGGCCATCAACAAGGCGCTTTCTTACCACAAGCGCGGCGCAGGCATCGCCGTGACCCTGCCGCTGACCGGCGTACAGAACAGCATTTTGCAGTTGACCGCCCCGGCGGACTGTGCTGGACCCACTGCTGAAAAGGAGGAACACACCATGAAGGACCATCCCTACGCCCTGCTGTGGGTTTCCGTCAAGGCGGGCCACGGCGACGAAGCTGTGGACGCTGCCCGCAAAGCAGGGGCCCGCGGCGGCACAGTGCTGAAAGGCAGCCGCTGCAGTACCGAGGAGGCCAGCAGCTTTTTGGGCATTTCCATTCGGGAGGAGCAGGATTTTGTTATGATCGTCGTCCCGCAGGAGCAGAAATCCGCCGTCATGCAGGCGGTCACCGCTGCCTGCGGCCTGAACACCCCCGCCCACGGTGTAACAGCCGCCCTGCCGGTAGATGAAGTGATGGGATTAGAATAAGTACCCCTTAAAAGGCCCCCTTGTGTAAAGGGGGCTCCGCGAAGCGGTGGGAGGATTGTGACCTTACCCCATACATCGACCTACCCCCGTAAAATCACAATCCCTCCGTCACGGCTACCGCCGTGCCACCCGCTTACGCGTCGGGCCCCTCTGTCGCTTCGCGACATCTCCCCACACTGTGGGGAGTCACCCTTTACACAAGGGAGGCTTTAGGGGCCTGCAATAACGATAAAAAAGGATGCAAGGAACTTACTCCTTGCATCCTTTTATTATTGTTGAATTGTTAAAAATTACCCGGCAATCGCACCAAAGGCCGAGAAGCCCAGCAAACTGACCACACCCATGATGCACCCGGCCAGCAGCACGCCGCCCATGCAGGCACGCACGCTGGATTTGAAATCCATGTCCAGCAGGCTGGCGGCCAGTGTGCCGGTCCAGGCACCGGTGCCCGGCAGGGGGATACCCACGAACAGCAGCAGCGCCCAGGGCAGGCCGCGGCCGGCCTTGGCCTTCAGCTTCTCGCCGCCTTTGTGGCCTTTTTCCAGGCAGAAAGTGAAAAACTTGCCGATCACCGGTTTGTCAGCGCCCCATTCCAGGATCTTGCGCGCAAACAAAAAGATGAACGGCACCGGGATCATGTTGCCGATGATGGAGATGATGTACACCTGCCACAGCGGCAGGCCCAGCCCCACGCCGATGGGGATCGCGCCGCGCAGCTCGATCAGCGGCACCATCGAGACGAAAAATACAGTCAGATATTTAGTCAGCATAATAAACCTCGTTGTAGAGTTGCTTTCTATAAATGATAACTTTCTAATTATACAGGATAACGACCAATTTGGCAAGTACTACTTTAAAGGCGCCCCTCAAGCTCCCCTCAAGGGGAGCCATCTCTGCTACCGTATGCCTTAACCTTATTCTATATACACATCATACACATCCTCAAATTTGTCCTGTTTTGTCAAATCCGGCCAATCTTATGAACATGTTGTAAACTTTTATAAAATTGCACAAGGTTAGTTGTATAAAACTAGCGTCCTGCACGAAAATAAGTTAATTTCCTCTAACTGCTTGACTTTTAGGTGTTAGTTATGCTAAACTGCTATCGCAAGCGGTTAGAGCGTTCTAACCGCCCACTTTTGTGTCAAGCGCCGCATCATGGATATGGGCATCACCAAAGGTGTTCAGATCTACGTCCGCAAGGTTGCCCCCCTGGGTGACCCCATGGAGCTGACCGTGCGCAACTACGAGTTGAGCGTGCGCAAGGCTGACGCCGAGATGGTCGAGGTCGAGAAATGATCGAATTGGTTTCCCCGTCCAACTAGAAAAGAAGAGAGGGTAACGCAATGAGCATTAAAATTGCACTAGCCGGCAACCCGAACTGCGGTAAAACTACCCTGTTCAACAACTGACCGGCTCTAACCAGTACGTCGGCAACTGGCCCGGCGTTACGGTTGAAAAGAAGGAAGGCCGCCTGAAAGGTCAGAAGGACGTTGTCATTCAGGACTTGCCCGGTATCTACTCTCTGTCCTCCCTACACGCTGGAGGAAGTTGTGGCCCGCGGCTACCTCGTCAACGAGAAGCCCGATGCCATCCTGAACATCATCGATGGTACCAACATCGAGCGTAACCTCTACCTGACCACCCAGCTGATTGAGCTGGGCATTCCGTTGTCATGGCAGTCAACATGATCGACCTGGTTCGCAAGAACGGCGACAAGATCGACCTGAAGAAGCTTAGCGCAGAGCTGGGCTGCCAGGCTGTTGAGATCAGCGCACTGAAGGGCGAAGGCAGCATGAAGGCTGCTGAGATGGCTGTTGCCGCTGCAAAGTCTGGCAAGGCTGGCGAGCTGCCCCATGTGTTCACCGGCAGCGTTGAGCATGCCATCGCTCACATCGAGGAATCCATCCAAGGCAAGGTCGATGACCGCTTCCTGCGTTGGTACGCCGTTAAGCTGTTCGAGCGCGACGACAAGGTTGAGCAGGAGCTGAAGCTGGACAAGGCGCTGGTTGACCACATTGACCAGCACATCGCAGACTGCGAGAAGGAAATGGACGATGACGCCGAGAGCATCATCACCAACCAGCGTTATGCTTACATCAACGGTGTTGTTGAGAAGGCTGTCAGAAAGAAAGCTCGCGTTGAGCACCTGACTGTTTCCGATAAGATCGACCAGGTTGTTACCAACCGTATCTTCGCTCTGCCAATCTTTGCCTTGATCATGTTCTTCATGTACGCGCTGTCCATGGGTACTTCCATTGCAGATGGCGGTATCTCCATCGGCACCTTCGCAACTGACTGGACCAACGATGTTCTGTTCGGCGAGATCGTCCGAATGCACTCGGCGGCCTCCTGGAGAGCGTCGGCGTTGCTGGCTGGCTGTACGGCCTGATCATGGACGGCATCGTCGCCGGTGTCGGTGCGGTCCTGGGCTTCGTTCCCCAGATGCTCGTTCTGTTCTTCCTGCTGTCCATCCTCGAAGATGTCGGTTACATGGCCCGTGTTGCCTTCATCATGGACCGTATCTTCCGCCGCTTCGGTCTGTCCGGCAAGAGCTTCATCCCCATTCTGGTTGGTACCGGCTGCGGCGTTCCCGGTGTTATGGCTTCCCGTACCATCGAGAACGAGCGTGACCGCCGTATGACCATCATGACCACCTGCTTCATTCCCTGCGGTGCCAAGATGCCCATCATCGGCCTGATCGCAGGTGCTCTGTTCGGCGGCAACAGCTGGGTCGCCACCTCTGCTTACTTCATCGGCTTTGCAGCCATCATCATCTCCGGCATCATCCTGAAAAAGACGAAGCTGTTCGCCGGTGATCCCGCTCCCTTCGTTATGGAGCTGCCTTCTTACCACGTGCCCGCCTGGGGCAACGTCCTGCGCGCTACTTGGGAGCGCGGCTGGTCCTTCATCAAGCGTGCCGGCACCGTCATTCTGGCTGCCACCATCATCCTGTGGTTCCTGCAGGGCTTCGGCTTCGAGAACGGCGCGTTCACGATGGTCGAGGATCAGGACAACTCCATCCTGGCTATCGTTGCAAGCGCAATTTCCTGGATCTTCATCCCGCAGGGCTTCGGCAACTGGCGTGCAACCGTCGCTTCTATCTCCGGCCTGATCGCCAAGGAGAATGTCGTCGGTACCTTCGGTGTTCTGTATCACTATGCTGACGAGCTGTCTGAGAACGGCGACGAGATCTGGCCCGAGGTTGCTGCCAGCTTCACTGGGATCTCCGCTTACAGCTTTATGATCTTCAACCTGCTGTGCGCTCCCTGCTTCGCTGCTATGGGCGCCATCAAGCGCGAGATGAACAACGGTAAGTGGACCGCTATCGCCATCGGCTATATGTGCCTGCTGGCTTACTGCCCCTGGTTGTGTACCAGATCGGCGGCCTGATCGCTGGTGGCTTCACAATCGCCATCGTCGTTCTGACCATCTACCTGGTTTGTTTAGTTCCAGAAAAATCGGCGAATGTCTGCCAACTCTTCAGAAAGGAGCCGGTGTGCTGTATGCCCGCTACTACGACGACCTGCTGCAAAAAATTTTGCAGCACTTCCCGCTGGAGGGGATTTTACCACCGAAGAAAAGGAAGATGCCGCCCTGGCCATGGCCGCCGCCCTGCCCGCACGGGAAGTGGATGCCCGCTGTGCGGTGTTGTACGGTGAATAAGCATAGGGCAACACCGCACAATTCCCGCCTAACGGCTTAAGCACCGCTCCGGCGGCTGCGGCACGGCATCTGCGTTGCCAAAATGCTCGATAATACACAAAGTATTATCTGCGCTTTTGGCTTAGCAGCTGCCGCACCCCGCTCGCCGTATCGGCACTTAGAATTATGCGGTATTGCCATAGTTCTTTGCCGGCATTTGCTTGCAAAAAATTCCATGGCGTGGTATGATAAAGAAAATAAATTCCGTAAACCCGGAAAGGAGGCCACACCTGTGAATATTCACGAGTCGGCAGAAGATTACCTCGAAAAAATTTTGATGCTGCAGGAGCAAAAAGGCTCTGTGCGGTCCATCGACATTGCGGTGGCTATGGGGTACTCCAAACCCAGTGTCAGTGTGGCTATGAAGAACCTGCGCGAGAACGGCTATATTTCGATGGACAGCGACGGCTTCATCAAGCTGGAAGCCCCCGGTATGGAGATCGCCAACCGCATCTACGGCCGCCATCGTAAGCTGACCGCTTTCTTTATCGCCCTGGGCGTCAACCCCGACACAGCCGCCAAGGACGCCTGCAAAGTCGAGCACGACCTGAGCGAAGAGACCTACAGTAAAATGATCGCCTTCGCCGAGAAGAACCACGCGGAATAACTTAAAATAAGCAAGCCCTGCGCCATCAAAAGCGCAGGGCTTGTTTTGTTTGCTTTTACTGTTTCTCCCGGCAAATCTCCTGGATGATCTCCCGCTCCACAAAATGCACTTTTTTGCCTTCGATCAGCTGGTAATCCTCGTGGCCTTTGCCGGCAAACAGGATGATGTCCCCATCCTCGGCCATCCCGATGGCGGCGCGGATGGCATCGCGGCGGTCGGTGATGCAGGTGTAGGGGGCGCCCTCCGGCATGTGGGAGGCAATTTCTTTAATAACATCCTCCGGCGGCTCAAAGTCCGGGTTGTCGCTGGTGATGATGCTGTAATCCGCAAACGCACCGGCGGCCTCGGCCAGCTCCCTGCGGCGCACCTGGGTACGCCCGCCCACCGAGCCGAACACGCAGAGCAACTTGTGGGGGTTATAGGCCCGCAGGGTCTTCAGCGCGCTGGTCAGCGCCAGGCCGTTGTGGGAGTAGTCGACGATGAAGGTCCGGCCGGGCAGTCCCTCCACGACTTCAAACCGCCCCTGCACCGGGGTGTGGGCCAGCGTTTGGGCGGCCTGGGCCGGGCTTACGCCAAAGGCCCCGCACAGCGCAATGGCGCACAGCGCATCCGACGCGCTGAACTCGCCGGGGGAGAGCACCCGCACGGCGGTGGAACTGCCGCCATGCTCGCACAAAAAGTCGATGCCCAGCGCGGTCTCACTGCGGAACTGGGCCAGCGCGGTGCCGTGGTAGTCGGCGGCGCGCTCGATGCCGTAGCTGGTCTGGTGGCCGCCAAAGCCGGTGCGCATGAATTCGCTGGTGTCGTCGTCGGCATTGTAGATCATTTCGCGGGCCTGGTAGTCCACAAACAGACGGTGCTTCGCATTTTTGTAGTCCTCGAAATCCGGGTGCTCGCCGGGGCCGATGTGGTCCTCGGACAGATTGGTGAAGGCCACTACCTCAAAGGGGATGCCGTCCACGCGGTTGTGGCGCAGGGCCTGGCTGCTCACTTCCAGCACCACATGGTGCACGTTGGCGTCCAGCATTTTGCGGAACAGCCGGTGCAGCTCCAGGCTTTCCGGCGTCGTATTGGCAGTAGCCTCGTGCACGCCCGCAATGTCCACGCCGTTCGAGCCAATGTAGGCACAGGGCAGGCCGGCCTCGGTCATGATGGCGGCGGTCAGCAGGGCGGTCGTCGTTTTGCCCTTGGTGCCGGTGATGCCGATGATGTGCAGCTGGTCAGCCGGATTGCCGTAAAAGTCGGCACCGATGACCGCCAGCGCGGCGCGGGTGTCTGCGGTGATGATTTGCGCGGCATCGGCAGGCAGATCCAGCGCATGCTCGCACAAAAAGGCGCGGCAGCCGTTTTTGTAGGCGCTGGCGGCGTAGGTGTGGCCGTCCAGCCAGGCACCCACCAGGCAGACGAACAGCGAACCGGCCGCCGCTTTGCGGGAATCGTAGGTGATGGCGGAGATCTCCGCGTCCGAAGCCCCGGTGTGGGGGATGTGCTGGACCAAATCGTTCAGTTTCATAGGAGACATCCTCTTTTCACGTTGTCACAAAAGCACCGCTCCGGCGGCTGCGGCAGGCCATCTGCGTTGCAAAAATGCTCGGTAATACGCAAAGTATTACCTGTGGCAACACCGCACAATTCCCGCCTTACGGCTTAAGCACCGCTCCGGCGGCTGCGGCACGGCATCTGCGTTGCCAAAATGCTCGATAATACACAAAGTATTATCTGCGCTTTTGGCTTAGCAGCTGCCGCACCTCGCTCGCCGTATCGGCACGTAGAATTATGCGGTATTGCCCTATGCTTTTCGCTTGGCAGCCGACACACCTTGCTCGCCGTATCGGCGCTTAGGAATGTGAGCTAAATATGTTAGTGCTGCTTCGGGTAGTAAGTCTTAAACTTCTTGAACTGGCGGCGCAGCTGTTCCAGCACGCAGGCGTAGCGCACCGGGTTCCAGGCCAGATCCGGCTTGTACAGCAGCGAGCAGGCCTCTTTGCCCTCGGCTTTCAACTGGCGGGCGTGCTCCACCAGAGCCTTGTCCTCGGTGTAGGTAAAGGCAACTTGGGCGGGCACATGGTGCCAGAACACCTCGTTGCGGTTGAGCACGCAGTCGCTGCCGCCGTTGTTCCACTTTTCCACCACCAGGCGGGCGATGTTCATGCCGGAGGCGGTGACATAGTAGTTGCTGCGGCCCTGGCGTAGGTTGATCTCAAACACGCGGAAGTCCGTCGGGTCGTCGCCCACCTTGATGTCAAAGTTGGAGAAGCCGGTGTAGTGGCAATCTTCCAGCATCCGGCGGATGTTCTCCACCAGGGGCAGGGCGGTGGTGTCCTCGGTCACGATGGCGGCATGGTTGCCCAGGCCGTGGGGGGTGTGCTCCTCGACCATCGTGTGGCCCAGGCACATGGCGCGGACCTTGCCGTTCTCGTCGGAGAAAGCAGTCAGCACCCGCATGTGGTCGTCGCCGCCCGGCACCATCTTTTGCAGGATCATCTTGTCCGGGTAGCCGCTGGCGTAGATGTCCCGCACAATTTTGGCGGTTTCGTCCGGGCTTTTGGCGGTGTAGACTTTCTTCATGCCGTCAAAGGGAAACTTCCAATAGTCTACGCTGGAAGACGGCTTGACAATGATCGGATACGCAAAGCCCAGCTTGGCAGCAGACAGCTCGCTGGCCTCCACCGGCGCGGTCAGCACCTTGGTGGTGGGGTAGGGGATGCCGAACTTGTCGCACACTTCATAGAACTCGGCCTTTTTCTGCACGGTGGTGTACAGGTCGGCGGCGGGGCCAGGGGCGATATACTCCGGCAGCTCGGCCTTGCGGCGGATGATCATGGCGGCGTAGTCGTCAGTGCAGCCGAACAGATACAGCTTTTTGCCGGTGTGCTGGGCGGCAAACCCGTGCAGGATGCGCAGCATCGTGTCCTCGTTGTCCATGTCAGGCACGGTTGTAAAGTGCACGATTTTAGAATACTTGGTGGGGGCCATGGGGTAGCGGCCGTAGGCATAGCTTTCCACGCCGTAAGCCTCGTGGAAGGCACGGGCGAAGTTGTAGCAGTTCAGGTCAGCGCCCAAAAAAACGGGGATAATCTCGGACATTATTTCCATCTCCAAATGATAGGCGGGGCCGGGCGGCCCTGCTTAGAATTTACGCATCAAATTTCTCAAAGAACTGTTCGTGCCAGGTCAGGAAGGTGTAGGCCGTCCAGATCTTGCGGCGCTCGTGCTTGGGGTCATCCAGCATGGCCAGCAGCTTATCCTGGTCAAAGTATTCCCCGGCTATGTCGCCGGCAAAACTCTTGCGAACCTTGGCGGAAAATTCCGGGTCCTCCAGCCACTTGGCAATGGGCACGGGGAAGCCTTTCTTCGTGCGGTTGGCCCAGGCATCGGGCAGGGTCTTGTTGGCGGCGGTGCGCAGCACAGCCTTGGTGTCGCCGCGCAGCTTGTAGCTTACGGGGTAGGTCTCGGCCTCGCGGAATACCTCGCGGTCGAGGTAGGGCACGCGCAGCTCCAGGCTGTGGGCCATGCTCATCTTGTCGGCTTTCAGCAAAATGTCGCCGGGCAGCCAGAGGTTCAGGTCAAGGTACTGCTTCTTTTCCAGCTCGCTCAGGTCCTTCACGCGGTCATAGATCGGCGCAGCGACCTCGCGAGCCGTGGGGCCGACGCGGTACTTGGGTTTCAGGATGTCGTAGGCGTCCTTTTCCTCAAAGACGTGCGCCTGGCCGATGAACCAATCCTCGGGGCGGCCGCTGCCTTTAATAATGAAGTCGTGTCCCTTGAAGTAGGGCAGATGCTGGCTCACATCGCTGGCCAGATGGCGCACACCGGCGGGCAGGCGCTTGTACTTCTGCATCAGCGGGGTGTCGGCGTACCACTCGTAACCGGCGTAGATCTCGTCGGCGCCCTCGCCGGAAAGCACCACGGTCACATGCTGGCGGGCCAGCTGGCACAGGAAGTACAGCGGCACGCTGGACGGGTTGGACTGCGGCTCATCCATGTGGTACTGGATGTCGGCAAAGGCGTCCAGGCACTGCTCCTTGGTCAGCATCTCGCGGTAGTTGTGGATGCCCAGCTTCTGGCTCAGCTCGCCGGCTTCGGTGGTCTCGTCGAATTTGTGGGTGCCGTCGGGGCTTTCAAAGCCGACCGAGAAGGTATCATCGGGCATCAGGCAGGCGGTGATATAGCTGGAATCCACGCCGCCGGACAGGAACGAGCCCAGCTTCACATCGCTGATGCGGTGGGCGGCCACGCTCTCCCGCACGCGGGCGTCGATCTCGTCCGCCGCCTGCTCGTAGGTCAGGCTGGTCTTGTGGCGGAAGTCCGCATCCCAGTAGCGCTCAATATGCATCTGGCCGTTCTTGTACTCAAACCAGTGGGCCGGGGGCAGCTTGTAGGTGCCTTTAAAAAAGGTCTCGTTCATGGCGCTGTACTGGAAGGTCAGGTAGGGGCGCAGGGCCTCGGCGTTGACCTCCCGGCGGAAACCGGGATGCTCCAGCAGGCTCTTGATCTCGCTGCCGAACAGCAGCTCCCCCTCGCTGGTCTGGGTGTAGTAGAACGGTTTGATGCCGAACATATCGCGGGCGCCGTACAGGGTATTCGTCTTGGTATTGCAGACAACAAAGGCGAACATGCCGCGCAGCTTGGCGGCCAGGGCGGTACCGTATTCCTCGTAGCCGTGCAGGATGACCTCGGTATCACAGTGGGTCTTGAAAATGTGACCCTTGGCCTGCAGCTCGGTGCGCAGGTCCATAAAGTTGAAGATCTCGCCGTTGAAAACGACGACAACGGTGCCGTCCTCGTTATACATGGGCTGCTTGCCGGCGGCCAGGTCGATGATGCTCAGGCGGCGGAAGCCCAGGGCCACGGCGTTTTCGGGGGTGTTACCGCTCAGGTGGTAGCCCTCCATATCCGGCCCGCGGTGGATGATGCGGTCGGCCATCCGATGCAGGATAGCCTCACGCTCGGCGCGCATGCCGGTAAAACCAACAAAACCACACATAGTTTTTATTCCTTTCCCTTAGGGTGTATGTGGATGCTCACTACATTATATTTATAGGCTTTCCTATTGTACCACAAGAAATCCCCCAAGTACAATACAGAACCGCCAAAAACCGAAAAATGCCAACAAAAAAGCCCCTGCTGCTGAAAAATGCGCAGGGGAGAGCCTTTACCATACAAACTTGAAGTTATCTTTTTCCTAATGGTTCCAACAGTAGGGAAAACCATGTTCTTTTTAATTTATCCATCATATTCACCATCACCACCTTGAAGCCTGTTTCCAACGGCACATCCAATGCGGTAGCTGCTGCCAGACAACCGTCGCCAAGTTCCTTTATCAACTTGATGAGATCAAGGCTGACATCTTACGCTGTTGATAAGGACGTCTTTCCTGTCAAGCGTAGGATTCATGGGAATCCTGGAAGACATCCAGACTGGCAAGAACGGAAGTTCGGCGATGGGAAAAAATCGAGAACCCGCTGCTGGTTTCCGTTCGTTCCGCATTTTTTAACAAACTACTGGAAATTCGTTTTGCAGTCTGTTATAATGGACTGCAAACATGATATGTGATGCAAAACAAGTCACCCGGTGATCAGAAAACATCTAACTATGAGCAAGAAATTCTTGTATCTGTTCAAAGAGGGCCACGATGCGGCCGGCATGATGGATACCATCCTGAACCTGGGCCTGAACGACCAGGCTGTTGAAGGTCTGGCAAAGAAGACTTCCATAACCCCCGTTTTGCATATGAGGGCCTGGCCAAAAAGACCTGACTTTGCTTATGACATGCTACCGCCGTTTCATCCAGATGTACTCCGACGTCGTCATGGAACTGGGCAAGAGCTTTTTTGAGGAGCGCATCGACGCCATGAAGGTGCGCAAGGGCGTTACCCAGGACGTTGAGCTGGACGCCGAGGATTTGAAGGAACTCGTCAAGGAGTTCAAGCAGATCTACCTGGAGAAGCAGGGCGAAGAGTTCCCGCAGGACCCCAAAGAGCAGCTGATCGGCGCCGTCAAGGCAGTCTTCCGCTCCTGGGACAACCCCCGCGCCAACGTCTATCGTAAGATGAACGAGATCCCCTACGAGTGGGGCACTGCCGTCAACGTGCAGCAGATGGCTTTCGGTAACTCCGGCATGCGTTCCGGCACCGGCGTTGCTTTCACCCGTAACCCCGCTACCGGCGAGAAGAAGCTGATGGGCGAGTACCTGATCAACGCCCAGGGCGAGGACGTCGTCGCCGGTATCCGCACCCCGTCTCCCATCAGCAAGCTGCATGAGGAGATGCCCGAGGTCTACGATCAGTTCGTTGAGATCGCAACCCGCCTGGAGAACTACTACAAGGATATGCAGGACATGGAGTTCACCATCGAGGATGGCAAGCTCTTCATGCTGCAGACCCGTAACGGCAAGCGTACCGCCCAGGCTGCTCTGCAGATCGCCTGTGACCTGGTGGACGAGGGCGTTATCGATCAAAGACCGCTGTACTGCGCGTTGAGCCCAAGCAGCTGGATACCCTGCTGCACCCGCAGTTTGACGCTGCTGCCCTGAAGGCTGCTGAAGCAATCGGCAAGGGCCTGGCCGCTTCTCCGGGATCTGCCTGCGGTCGCGTTGTCTTCAGCGCTGAAGATGCTGAAGAGAAGGTCAAGGACGAAGCTTGGAAGAAGGTCGTTCTGGTCCGTCTGGAAACCAGCCCCGAAGATATCGTCGGCATGCAGGTTTCTCAGGGCATCCTGACCGTCCGCGGCGGCATGACCAGCCACGCAGCTGTTGTTGCACGTGGCATGGGTACCTGCTGTGTTTCCGGCTGCGGCAATGATAACGATGTTGCTATCGATTACGATGCAAAGGTTATCACCATTAACGGCCACACCTTCCATGAGGGTGACTGGATGAGCATTGATGGCTCTACCGGCAACATCTACGAAGGCCAGATCGCTACCGTCGCTTCCACCGAGAACGCTAACTTCAAGCGCTTTATGAGCTGGGCTGACGAAGCACGCCAGATGAAGGTTATGACCAACGCCGATAACCCGCGCGATGCACAGAACGCTGTCGATATGGGCGCTGAAGGCATTGGCCTGTGCCGTACCGAGCATATGTTCTTCGCCGAGGACCGCATCGCCGCTGTCCGTGAGATGATCTGCGCTCGTACCGTTGAGGAGCGCAAGACCGCCCTGGCCAAGGTCGAGCCGTTCCAGGAAGCTGACTTCACCGCTATGTATCGCATCATGGGCGACCGTCCGATGACCATCCGTTATCTGGATCCGCCTCTGCATGAGTTCCTGCCCACCAAGGCCGAGGATATCGAGGCTCTGGCTAAGGACATGGGTATGACCACCGAAGAGCTGAACAACGTCGTTGTCAGCCTGCATGAGTTCAACCCCATGATGGGTCACCGTGGCTGCCGTCTGGCCGTCACTTATCCCGAAATCGCTGAGATGCAGACCAACGCTGTCATCAAGGCTGCCATCAAGGTTTCTGCCGAGACTGGCAAGATGATCACCCCGCACATTATGGTGCCTCTGGTTGGCGAAGTCAAGGAGCTGAAGTACGTCAAGGACGTCATCGTCAAGACTGCTGATGCTGATCGCCGCTGCCGGTGTTGACATGAAGTACGAAGTCGGCACCATGATCGAGATTCCCCGTGCAGCCCTGACTGCCGGTGAAATCGCCAAGGAAGCTGACTTCTTCAGCTTCGGTACCAACGACCTGACCCAGATGACCTTCGGCTTCAGCCGTGACGATGCTGCTAAGTTCCTGACCGCTTACTACGATACCAAGATCTACGAGAGCGATCCGTTCCAGCATCTGGACCAGATCGGCGTTGGCAAGCTGGTCAAGATGGCTGCCCATGACGGCCGCGCAACCAAGTTCTGTCATTCACCATTGGATTTGATGAAGCGCAAACCTTCTATAAATCCCATGGATACGGCATAAAACCGTCAAAATGGCATGATTTGACCGTGGGGCATCTGGGCGGCGGAAAAAAAGAATCCAGAGAGTTAATTGCTGAACAAGTCGGTCAAAGTCGCAACCAAATTTCTCGCTATATCCGTCTTACTGAATTGATACCAGAAATCCTTGAAATGGTTGATAATCGAAAAATGGCATTGAATCCAGCAGTATCTATTTCCTACTTGGACAAGAAGCAACAGAAGCTACTATATAAGGTAATGGTAGCACTAAAGGCAACCCCATCTATTTCTCAGGCAAAAGCCATCCGAGAAAAGGCCAGTGAATCAGACTTTACAGAAGATTACTTGGTTTGTATCTTATCGGAAAAGAAACCAAACCAGAGAGAGCCGATGATTGTTGAAGAAGAAGAAATCAAGCAGTATTTCCCCTCGCATTACAATAGTGAACAGATGCACAACACGATTTTACTGTTGATTATAAATTGGAGTAAAAAGCGTGGCTACACACAATAAAAGGTCATTATACCTTGTCACAACAGGGAGCAGAAAAATTTTCTGCTCCTTTTTTTATTTTTTGCGCAACAAACGGCCTCTGCCGTGGCCTACAAGTGAGAGTTACATCTCTTGGACCTTGAAAATTCAGAAGAACATCAGGTACAACCGTCCCTCGGAGAGCCACTCCGGTGATACGCCATGACGCCTACGGGTCGAGCGACTTCCCTATCGCCGGTAAAGAGCTTGATAACTTGAGGCCACGATCCAGGGACAGGGGGAAAACTTACACTCAGCCACAGTCCGAGCGTTAAAAGCGTCGCAGGCAATGGGAGTGTCCGGTACAGAACCGTGATAAATGAATCCTAAATCAAAAGGATGCCGAAATGTTCTTGATTTTAAGAAAACCCAAGGGGGTAGTTTACCCTCTTTACATTCCATCTTCTGTTCAAGACACAGGAGGAAACTGAAATGAACACACAAATTATCGCCATCGCCAACCAGAAAGGCGGCGTTGGCAAGACAACGACCTGTGCGAACCTGGGGATCGGGCTGGCGCAGGCCGGAAAGAAAGTGCTGCTGATCGACGGGGACCCGCAAGGCAGCCTGACCATCAGCCTGGGCCATCCCCAGCCGGACAAGCTGCCCTTTACCCTGTCTGACGCGATGGGCCGTATCCTGATGGACGAGCCGCTGCGCCCCGGCGAGGGCATCCTGCACCACCCGGAGGGCGTTGACCTGATGCCTGCCGACATCCAGCTCTCCGGCATGGAGGTCTCCCTGGTGAACGCCATGAGCCGTGAGACCATCCTGCGGCAGTATCTGGACACCGTAAAGGGACAGTATTCCCATATCCTGATTGACTGTCAGCCCTCCCTGGGGATGCTTACGGTCAATGCGTTGGCGGCGGCCAACAGGGTCATAATCCCCGTCCAGGCGGAGTATCTGCCCGCCAAGGGCCTGGAACAGCTGCTCCAGACGGTCAATAAGGTGAAACGGCAGATCAACCCCAAGCTCCAGATCGACGGTATCCTGCTGACGATGGTGGACAACCGCACCAACTTCGCCAAGGAGATTGCGGCTCTGCTGCGAGAAACCTACGGCAGCAAAATCAAAGTGTTCGGAACTGAGATTCCCCATTCTGTCCGAGCAAAGGAAATCAGTGCCGAGGGCAAGAGTATTTTTGCCCATGACCCCAAGGGCAAAGTGGCCGAGGGTTACAAGAATCTGACCCAGGAGGTGATGAAACTTGAAAAGCAGCGCGAAAAAAATAGAGCTGGCCTCAGTAGATGACCTGTTTTCTACTGAAGAAAGTCGGCAAGACGAGCAACTGGAAAAAATCCAGGAAATTCCCCTATCTGAACTGCATCCGTTCAAGGATCACCCCTTCAAGGTTAAGGATGATGATGCAATGATAGAAACCGCAGACAGCATCAAAAAGTATGGCGTGTTGGTTCCTGCGATTGCCAGACCTCTGCCTGATGGCAGTTATGAGCTGGTAGCCGGACACAGACGCCGCAGAGCCAGCGAGTTGGCCGGAAAAGAAACCATGCCTGTCATTGTGCGCGACTTGGATGACGATGCTGCCACAATTATTATGGTTGACAGCAATTTGCAGCGAGAAAATCTGCTCCCCAGTGAAAGGGCCTTTGCCTACAAAATGAAGCTGGAAGCCATCAAACATCAGGGAGCAAGAACAGACCTGACTTCTGTTCAAGTCGAACAGAAGTTGAGCGCCAGAGACCAGGTGGCAAAAGAAGCCGGTGAACGAAGCGGTATCCAGGTAATGCGATATGTTCGTTTGACTGAGCTGATTCCAGAGCTTTTGGATATGGTGGATGAAAAGAAAATCGCATTTAATCCAGCCTACGAACTCTCTTTTTTGAAACCGGACGAACAGCAAATGCTGGTGGAAACAATGGACTATGAGCAGGCCACCCCTTCTCTCTCTCAGGCTCAGCGAATGAAAAAGTTCAGCCAGGAAGGGAAATTATCAGAAGATGTGATGCTTGCCATCATGTCAGAGGAAAAAAAGGGTGATCTGGATAAAGTGACCTTGAGCAGTGATACCTTGCGAAAGTATTTCCCCAAAAGCTATACACCGGCCAAAATGCAGGAAACCATTATTAAACTGCTGGAACAATGGCAGAAAAAACGCCAACGAGATCAGGAACGATGAAGGGAGAGCCTATGAAAGATATTGCAGCAAGGGAGCTGAAAGGCCACAACATTCTTGCAGTGGAGCGATTTTGGGACAGCACTTGCTGGATGATTGAGTTTACTGTCTTGCGCCCTACTGCTTATGGAGAACCCGGTGACGAAATGAGGCTTTTTCTCACAGAGGACGGGTATCAGTCAGCTCTGCAAAGCCAGCAGCGTCGAGAAATCAAAATTAAGAGATATGCTCATGTTATTGAGGGGCATATCCTCGACTTCAAGCCTAAAAAACACCGTCGTTCATAACCGATACAACGAAAGGAAAGGAATGAATATGTGTACTGTAAGAGAAATCCGAGAAGCTATTCAAGAAGATTGCCGCTCACAGCGTGATATGGAATCCACCGAGATTGACCGTGTTTTTCAAACCTTACCATTTTCTCAGGAAAGGGATCTGTTTGATAAACCACCAATGCCAAAACGCCCCTACCGACGCAAGAAAAAAGATACAGACAGACCCTAACCGCTGCCACAATTCTCTTATGAATTGCGGCTTTTTTCATACCTGAGAAATGAAAGGAGTGAAGTAAATGGCTGTTTTTCGTGTAGAACGCACTGGCGATTACACGGTTATGAGCAATTTTCATCTAAAAGACAAACGACTTTCTTTGAAGGCAAAGGGTCTCTTGTCGCAGATGTTATCTCTGCCAGATGACTGGGATTATACGCTGTCAGGACTCAGCTATATCAATCGAGAAAGCAAAGATGCAATCCGCTCTGCTGTCAATGAGCTTGAAACAGCCGGATACATTCGGCGCAGACAGACAACTGATGCTTCTGGTAAATTCGCAGCCAATGAGTATACCATTTTTGAGCGTCCCATCGAGGGAGAACCGATGTTGGATAAGCCGTTGTCGGAAAACCCGATAACGGTAAACCCGTCAGCGGTAAATCCGTTACCGGAAAATCCAACACAATTAAATACTAAGAAATCAAATACCCAAAAACAAAATACTCATGGATCAAATACCGATTCCATTCCCTTCCGGGAAACAGCGGCGGTAATACCGCCGGAACGGAAAGGAAGGGATGCGATGTCTGTCACAGAGATAGAAAATTATCGGGAATTGATTTTGGAGAATATCGAGTATGATTGTCTGAAGCAGCGTTATCCTCTCTACCTGGATGACCTGAATGAGATCGTAGAGCTGTTGGTAGAAACGGTCTGTGCCAAACGAAAGACCACCCGGATCTCTGGCGCGGACTTTCCTCACGAGATTGTACGCTCCCGCTTTTTGAAGCTGGACAGCTCTCACATCGAGTTTGTCATGGACTGTCTGCAAAAGAACACCACCCAGGTACGCAACATCAAGCAGTACCTGCTTGCAGTGCTGTTCAACGCTCCTACCACCATGAATAACCACTACACTTCACTGGTAAATCACGATATGCACGCAGGCGGCTGGTAATCAGCCGCTTTTGTATTACACCAAAGGAGGCACAGCATGAATCAGATTGAAATTTTCAATAGTCCAGAGTTCGGAAGCATTCGAGTAATCGAGGAAAATGGGAAATACCTGTTTTGCGGCGCTGATGTTGCAAAATCTCTGGGATACAAAGATACAGTAAATGCCCTAAAGACACATTGCAGAGAAGATGGGGTGGCGTTTTACCACCTCACCGATAATTTGGGGCGTAAACAGAAAGGTAAATTCATCAGCGAAGGAAACCTGTATCGTCTTGATTGTCCACAGCAAATTGCCATCGGCAGAACGATTTGAAAAATGGGTCTTTGACGAGGTTCTTCCTACCATTCGCAAGCATGGGTCCTATCTCAACAAAAGAAAAGCTATGGGAAGTAGCCACTTCACCGGAGGCACTGCTCAAGCTCTGCTCAGATCTCCTGGCTGAACGAGAGGAGAATGTATCTCTGCGCATAGCAAACGCACAGCTGGAGGGTAAAGCCGCTTTCTATGACCTATTTATTGATGGAGCATAGCACCAATCTCAGAACTACTGCCAAAGAGTTGCTTGTCCCGGAGCGTCGGTTTGTCCGTTTCCTTCTGGAAAAGCGTTTTGTGTACCGCACCGCATCCGGTAATGTACTGCCCTATGCAAAGCCAGCCAATGAAGGACTGTTTTGTGTCAAAGACTACTGCAATCACGGGCATATCGGCTCCTATACGCTGATAACTCCGCAAGGCAAGCTGTATTTTGCCCAGCTTCGGGAGATGATCTTGCTGGTCTCATAAGAACGGAAGGGAAGTGGGTTTTATGCCAGAAGGCAAAACAATCGGTCAGCTGATGGAAGAAATGCGCCAGAAGGCCGGGGCGCAGAACTACCACGGCCATGAGTACATGGATTTGGAGCGGTTTGCCGAGGACACCCGGCACATGATTATCTTCGATGTGCTGACCGACGATCCCCGGTGGGCTGGAAAGGTGAACGGACCCGCCTGTTTTTGTCAGATAAGGGCTATGAAAAAGCTCTGGACAGTCAGGCAAAGGGACAGATCAAGATTCTCAGTCATGCAAAGGTCAGAAATGGAGATTTGTTCTATGACCACAAAGAACAGATACGATAGGAGGAATCCGATATGAATGAGGAAAAGAAAGTACCCTTTAAGTGGGAATATGGAGAAGAAACCATATCACTGCAACTTGGGATGTATGCGAATAATCAGCGGCTTTATATCGGCATGATTACCCACACAGAAGATGGAGCAGAGCCGTTTGCAGATATGACGGTGAACCTTCCGGGGTATTCCCTGGAACCTGGAGAGGCGTTTATTTCCGGTGACATCAGCAAGGACCTGCTGCGATTTATCAAAGAGAACAAATTGGGGAAGGTGCTTCCCTATCAGGTACAGTCCGGTTATGGGAAATATTCTGCTGTTGCTTTTGATCTGGAGAAGTTGAAAGCATTTGACCCCAAAGGTGTGGCAGAGTTTCGGAAAGAGTGGAATCTGCCGGATAAAAAGCCGGCAAAGAAAAAGAACCGCGGGATGGAGCGATGAAGAAATATTTTCTCCGGCGGCTGGTGGTTCCGCCTTAGAAAAAATGCACCACCCCTGCACATTTTGTAGAAAGGAGGCGATGAAAATGCAGGAAGAAGTGGAAAACAGGACTTTAACGCTGGTTGTCAGCGGAACAAAGTTCACCGGCAGGCTGCTTAAGCCGCCATCACCAAGTACCTTGCCCACCGCAAGGAAAAGAAGCTGCAAAAGCAGAAAAGCCGTGACGCGCCTGTGAAGCCCCACGGCAAACAGACCGTCAAGCAGCTCATTGGTCAGAACCAGGGGATCTCCAACATCGAGATCACCGACCCCTCCATCAAGGAGTTTGAGAAGATTGCTCGGAAATACGGCGTGGACTATGCGGTGAAGAAAGACCGCAGCAGCTCCCCGCCCAAGTACCTGATCTTTTTCAAAGGCCGGGATGCGGATGCGCTGACCGCTGCCTTTACCGAGTACACCAGCAAAAAGGTCAAGAAGGCCGAGAAAACGGAACGCCCGTCTGTGCTGGCAAAGCTGAGCCAGTTCAAAGAGATGGTCAAAAATGCCGTGGTGGACCGCACCAAGCGAAAGGAGCTGGAACGATGAAAAAGCAGTTTGACATCAAAAAGCTCGTTTTGCTGAACCTGCCCTATCTCCTGATGGGGCTGTTTGCTACTAACTTCGGGGAGGCATGGCGGCTGGCTCAGGGGGCAAATGCTTCAGAGAAATTCCTTTCCCTGTTTGCTGTCCTGCCTGGGGCGCTGCAAAGTTTCTGGCCCAGCCTGCACCCGTTGGATCTGCTGGTGGGGCTGTGCTGCGGTGCTGGCCTGCGTCTGGCGGTGTATCTCAAAAGTAAAAACGCCAAGAAGTACCGTCACGGCATGGAGTATGGCTCTGCCCGTTGGGGGACCCGTGAGGATATTGCTCCCTACATCGACCCGGTGTTCCAGAACAATGTCATTCTCACAAAAACCGAAAGCCTGACCATGAACAGCCGCCCCAAGGACCCAAAGACCGCCAGAAACAAAAATGTGCTGGTAATCGGCGGCTCCGGTTCCGGTAAGACCCGCTTCTGGCTGAAGCCGAATCTGATGCAGATGCACAGTTCCTATGTGGTCACAGACCCGAAGGGAACCATTTTGGTGGAGTGCGGAAAAATGCTCCAAAGGGGCGCACCCAAGCTGGGGAAAGACGGAAAGCCCATGAAGGATAAGCACGGCAAGGTCATTTATGAGCCGTACCGAATCAAGGTCCTGAATACCATCAACTTCCGAAAATCCATGCACTATAACCCTTTCGCCTATGCGCGACACGAGGTCGCGTAATTAAACTGTTCGGCGCTGACCGAACCTGTTATTCCATTAGCAGTAGCCTATCGTCACCGAAGCGGCTGGCAACGGTCGTGAGGCAGCATGACGAGAAAAGGTAGCCCTCCCGAAAGGGTCAAGCCGAAACCGCGAGGCAGAGGCAAAAAGCTGGAAGCAACGTCCGGCTGGGGAGCTTGGCTTGTGTAGTATGGTGAATGTGAGTAAATCGCTGTTAAACGTCGTTAGTGGGAACCAGGCTAAAGTTGCTGATAAGCCTGAACCAAAAGGTATGCAGTCGGATGTTCTCCTGTAAGCTGGGAACACATGGACAAACAAGACTGCCGGCGGATAGGTGGCACCTAACCTACACGGTTGATTACGTGAAACGTGTTAAGCCCGCGCTCTCTCCGTATATTCGGAAAGCTGACCGCAAGGAAAGCCGATAGAAACGCGGGTAAGGAACGCTGGAAAAAGCGAATGCCGACCTTGTAATGAGGACGGATAGGGATTGAAACAGTATCCTACGCGAAAGCGGGCTGACTTCCAGCAGGTCTATCTTTACGAGAGAATTTACAGAACTTTTGAAAGGAGGAATCGCAAATGAACAGGAAACTGTGTGCGCCTGCTGACAGGGCACAAAGCTGGGAATCCATAGATTGGAAGAAAGCGGAGGCCTATGTTAAAAAGCTGCAAATGCGTATCGTAAAGGCTCAAAAAGACGGTCATTACAACAAGGTGAAAACCCTGCAATGGCTGTTGACGCACTCTTTCTATGCCAAGGCATTGGCCGTAAAGCGTGTGACAAGTAATAAAGGTAAAAATACTGCTGGTGTGGACCATGAATTATGGAAAACGCCAAAGGGCAAATTCGAGGCGATTGAGAAACTCAAACGCCGGGGCTATAAGCCCCAACCTCTCAGACGGGTGTACATCCCGAAGAAAAACGAAAAATTACGCCCGCTGAGTATTCCAACGATGACAGACCGCGCCATGCAGACACTATATAAGTTTGCACTGGAACCATTGGCAGAAACTCTGGCAGACCCGAACTCTTACGGTTTTAGAATTGGAAGAAGCACACACGACGCTATCGGGCAATGCTTTAACGATCTGTGCAGAGCCGGTTCCCCTCAATGGATTTTGGAGGGAGATATAAAAGGGTGCTTTGACCATATCAGCCATAGCTGGTTAATGGAAAATATCCCAATGGACAAGGAAATGCTCGAAAAGTGGCTGAAATGTGGCTTTGTGGAGACCAAAAGCTCTTTCCAACAGAGGAAGGAACCCCACAGGGCGGCACAATATCGCCAGTCTTGATGAACATGACCTTAGACGGTCTGGAGCGGATTCTAAAAGAAAGATTCCCTATGAGACGGACAGTGGCAGGTAAAACTGTTTACGACCAGATTAACTTCGTGCGATATGCCGACGACTTTATCGTTACCGGGAAAAGCCCGGAAACTTTGCGCAACGAAGTCATGCCGCTCATCGAGGACTTTCTGGCGGAGCGCGGCCTGCAACTCTCCGAGGAAAAACGGTAATCACGCATATCAGCGATGGTTTTGATTTTCTTGGGCAGAACATTCGAAAATACAATGGGAAACTGCTCATTAAGCCGTCAAAGAATGCGATAAAATCCTTCCTCAAAAAAGTGCGAACTATCGTTAGGGAGAATAAAACAGCCACACAGGACTTGCTCATTCGCAAGTTAAATCCTGTCATTCGTGGTTGGGTCAACTACCACCGCTATGTTGTTTCTGCGGATATTTTTGGATTGGTTGACCACAGGATTTTCGAGTGCCTATGGAGGTGGGCTTGCCGCAGACACAAACGAAAAGGTAGGAAATGGATTACCAATAAATATTGGCACCATATTGATAACCGGACGTGGACGTTTGCAACAGAGCCTGCTTTCCGCGGTAAAGATTTCGATGAAAAATACCTCAAGCTGGAATACGCGGCAAACACCAAAATCATCCGATTCAGGAAAATCGCCGCTGAAGCCAACCCATTTGATGAAAAATGGGCGGGATATTATGAGGAACGTGACGGAGAAAGAATGCTGAACAGTACCAAAGGGCGGGAAAAACTCGTTAAAATCTGGAACAACCAGAAACGGTGCTGCCCTGTATGCGGAGAAAGAATTACATCCGAAACAGGGTTCAAGACGCATTTTATCACCGAAGACAACAGGAAATGGCCCGCTATTATGGTACATCCCTGGTGTCATCGAAATCTGCATGAGCCAAACTACTTGATTTGAGCCGGGTTTCGTTTTACACGAGACCTTACGATAGGCTTGAGCCGTATGACGGGAAACTGTCACGTACGGTTCTTAGGGGAGGGGCTGGCAGCAATGCCAGTCTCTTACCCGACATCCATAGCGAAAAGGACATCTTGAAGCTGGTAACAACGCTGATTGCCAATACCAAAGGCGAAGGCAAGGCCGGAGACGATTTCTGGGTCAAGGCGGAAACATTGCTGTATTGCGCGTTGATTGGATATATCCACTATGAAGCTCCGGTGGAGGAACAGAACTTCTCCACCCTCATTGAGTTCATCAACGCCATGGAAGTCCGTGAGGATGACGAGGAGTTCAAAAACCCCGTAGACCTGATGTTTGATGCACTGGAAGCCGAGAAGCCAAACCACTTTGCGGTGCGCCAGTATAAGAAATATAAGCTGGCCGCCGGTGTTGTATGCTCTAAAAGACTTCTTAATCAGATGATTTGGAAGTCTCTTAGAACACACAACTTTACATACCGAAGAAAGGAGACAAAACCATGAGCAAAAGCGAGAAAATCACTGCTCTTTACGAGCGTTTGAGCCGAGACGATGATATGGATGGCGAGAGCAACTCCATATCCAATCAAAAAAAGACAGTTGGAAGACTACGCTGCCCAGCATAATCTTCCTAATATCGTCCATTTTACGGACGATGGCATAAGTGGCACTCGATTTGACCGCCCCGGATTTCTTGCCTTGATGAAAGAGGTCGAAGCCGGGAATGTGGAGTATCTGTGCCTAAAGGACATGAGCCGTCTGGGGCGTGATTATCTGAAAGTCGGTCAAATCATGGAAATTCTGCGACAGCAAGGTGTCCGTCTCATTGCTATCAATGATGGCGTTGATACTGCCAGAGGGGACGATGATTTTACCCCTTTCCGAAACATCATGAACGAATATTACGCACGAGACACCAGCCGTAAAATCCGTTCCACTTTCCAAGCAAAAGGCAAGACAGGCAAGCATCTTACAGGCTTAGTAATCTATGGTTACCTCTGGAATGAGACAAGAGACCAGTGGCTTGTAGATGAATATTCGGCAGAGGTTGTAAAGCGTATCTTTTCAATGACGATTGAGGGCATGGGACCTTATCAGATAGCAAACAGGCTGAAAGAGGAAAAGGTACTCATTCCCTCTGCATATCTGGCACAGTTCAACGAGGGTGTGAACAAAACAAGACTTTCAAAGATGTTTACGGCTGGGGTTCTTCCACCATCTGCAACATTCTTGATAAGCGTGAGTATTTGGGACACACCATCAATTTCAAGACCCGAAAGCATTTCAAGGATAAGAAAAGCCATTATGTGCCGGAGGACGAATGGACGATTTTGAGAAATACCCATGAAGCCATCATTGACCAAGAGACCTTTGACCTTGCACAGAAAGTCAGAAGCAAGGTACGCCGTTATCCCGATGGCTGGGGCGATGTTGCACCGTTGACGGGCTTGCTCTATTGTGCTGATTGCGGCGGCAAAATGTATGTCCACCGCTTTAACAACGGCAAACGCATTTCGCAATATACCTGTTCAAAGTACAGCAAAATCCCTGTTGGGACGCTCTGCAAGACCCAGCACTGTATCAATGAAAGTGTTGTGTTGGAGCTGGTAAAAGACCTATTGAAAGCCATTGCCGAGTATGCCAAGCATGAACGAGCCGAGTTTGTCCGAGTGGTGCAGGAGGCACAGTCCAGCCAGCAGACAGCAGAGGTCAAGAAACAGCGGACACGCCTTGCAACCGCAAAGCAGAGAATATCCGAGCTGGAAGTCCTGCTCTGCAAAATCTATGAGGACAACATCTTAGGCAAGCTCTCTGACAGCCGCTATGCCACCTAGACGCGCTCAATACGAAAAGGAACAGAAAGAGTTGACCGCTGAAATCAGCACGCTGGAAAAGGCAATCAGTGACTATGAAAAGCACGAAAAGGACGCTGACCGTTTCATTGCTCTGATTGATAAATACGAGAATTTTGACGAGCTGACCATTACCATGCTCAATGAGTTTGTTGAAAAAATCCTTGTGCATGAGCGTGACCGAAAAGGCAGTATTCAGACCACGCAGGAGGTTGAGATTTACTTCAATTTCGTTGGGCGTTTCGTCCCTCCGAAGTTTGCGGAAGTAGAGCTGACCCCAGAGGAATTAGAGGAAATCCGCAAGCGTGAGGAGCGCAAGGACAGACTTCATCAGAACTACTTGAAGCGTAAAGCCAGCGGTTGGCAAAGGCAGTACGAGGACAGAACAAAAGCAAAGAAAAAGGCTGAAATGGACGCAAAGAAAAACGCTCTCCGAGCCGAGGATATAGCAAAGGGCGTGTTCATTCCTGTCAGCAATATGCCGAAGTTAGAGCCGAAAATCGCACCACAGAAAGGAGCTTAATCATGGAACTGAATTTTATCAAAGGTGGGGACTACTACATCCCAGACATCAAAGTGAAAAATCCGAATATCCGTCTTGGAAAATGGGGACGGATGCGGAAAGAGGATCTGCGACTGGGTAATCCGGTGCTGTTCTCCGACATGGTGCTGAATGAAACCCTCTATGAGCATTGTGCGGAGATTGAGGAAACAGCCAAGAAGCGTATGGAAATCATCGTGCCGCAGCTTGCAAAGGCATACGGTGTGAAGGAGCAGCTCAAAGCAGAGAACCAAATCGAATGGGTTCGGCAGATGAACGCTTGTGTTGCACAGGCTGAGGAAGCTATCAAGGGCGAGTTGATTTACTGCTGAGAAAGGAGCATGAATTTATGATTTTAGAAGCAATCTTCAACGGAGAGATTTATCCGGCAGAAACGGTAGTACCGAAATCAGAGAAGTTTCGGGAAGCTGGACAGGCAATCGCAGACACCATGCGATACTTTGAGCAGACATTGAGCAAAGAAGATTATGCGAAGCTGGATAAGCTCAATGACCATTTTGCAGACTGCCAGACCATGCAGACCGAAGAACATTTCAAGTATGGTCTTTCAATGGGTGTTCTGCTAATGAAAGAGATATACGAACTGTCCGATTTTAAGTAAAAAGTCAAGTGCAGAACCAACAATTTAATATCGTGAGCAAAGCGACAGGTATTTCTATTCTGAGTATCTGTCGCTTTTATTTTATCAACTATCAAGGAGGACTTTTGAATGAAAATGAACCTGAATGAAATGAAAACCCTGTATACCTTTGGTTGCCCGAACCGTGAAGCAACGGTTGAGCGTTTGCGTTATGTGGCTGCCCTTACACCTGATCCAGCGGCAAAGAAACTGTTTTATATGCTGTCGGTCAAGTTGAGTGACGAAAAGTGCGACAAATGGTATCGTTGTTTCTACTACAATCTGCGTTTGCAGATGCAGGAATACTACCAGCACAAGGCAGTCATTATGGATAGTTGCTGGAATCATCACATGGAGAGATGTTATGGCGAAGCTGACGAAGTATGAAAAAGAAACAATCATCCTCTTTAATGAGGGCGAGGACACAGCCAATATCTACACCTACAATGCCAGCCTGCGAAAGCGACTGGCATTGTTCAGTAAAAAGCACCCCGACCTCTGCAAGTTGGAAAAATCCCATGAGCAAGGCGGTGTGACTTATCTGCTGAATAAGTCCAGACTTTCTATCCGTCTGCAACCGCCGTACAGCGAGGAACGCAGACGAAAAGCAAGCGAGAACGCCAAGCAAAACGGTTTCAATAGCCAGATGGAATGATGTAGCATTTTGGGTTGATTTGCGGTCAAAATGTCGGGTCTGCACTTGATGTTTTCTTTGGCTGTTAGCTAAAAAATACAGATTATATGAGGTGTACAATGTTGAATTAGAAATACAGATATGATACACTTCGAGTAAGGACATAGTCCTGCAATTATAAATTATAAACATAAGCTGTATACGGAAAGAAGGATTTTGATATGAATTATAAGCATCCTAATTTATTCGTTATGATACCATACGAAGAACGCAATAGAGTATCAGGCTATTTTGATTTAAGCGTTGTTGGAGAAGAATATGCAAAGTTACTTGGTGATTTAACAGATGAATTATCAACATATGCCGTGTCTAAAAATGATGTTGGAGAAAATGCTGTAATTATCCCAATACTGAGAGCAGGAATGTCTATGTCAAATAGATTGACAAAAAGGTTGCCTAAAGCAGATGTTGCACGAATTAGCATGAGACGTAATTTGCATACATTAAAACCATTTGTTGCTTGGGATGAATTTGAACAGATAAAAGAACCAGAAAGTAAAAAGAGTTTTTATCACAGATCCGGCACTTGCTACAGCTGGTAGCATTTTGAAAACACTGGAACACATGAAAAAGTATGGTTTCAAAGATGAAAATGTAGTTATTATGGCAATGTTCGGATGTCAATCTGGAATAGATCGAATTTTTAAGGAGCATCCAGAAGTGAAGCTATTTTTAGTCCATATGGCAGACGGAATTAGAGAAGATGGGTATTTACTGCCGTATAATGGAGATACCGGAGATAGATTATATGGAGTAAGAGAAAATGAATATGTAATTTGATAATGTGGAGGTAAAATTATGAATTCCAGAGAATTATTAAATGCGCTAAGTGTCGCTGAGCGTTTAAAAGATACGACAAGGCATTGCTATACATCGAAAGGAAGACACGAGAGTGTAGCAGAACATAGCTGGATGATGACGCTGATGGCTTTTTTTTATGCGGGATGAGTTTCCAGATGTTGATATGGATAAAGTTATTCGTATGTGTATTATTCATGATTTGGGTGAATGCTTTACAGGAGACATTCCTACCTTTGATAAAAAGCAAGTGCATGAGGATATAGAAGAAAATTTACTATTTAACTGGATAGATACGTTACCGTCTTATTATGCAGAAGAAATGAAAGCTCTATATAATGAGATGACAGAAAGAAAAACTGTCGAAGCTAAGATATATAAAGCTATTGATAGCTTGAAGCTTTAATTCAGCATAACGCTTCTGATTTATCTACATGGATTCCGAAAGAGTATAAATTAAATTTGACTTATGCAGATGACCGAGTGAGTTTTTCAGAATATCTTACTACATTACGACAAGCTATACGAGAGGATACACTTGCAAAGATAGAAAAATAGTTATAAGTATTGTCTAAGCCAAAGGCGATCAACCGTAAAAAGTTGGTCGCTTTTGTTTTATCCATTATTGAGAAAGGAGCTTGCCTATGAGTAAAGAAAAATTGGAAAAATTGGAGCGTGAGAAATATGTGGTCGAGCGAAAGCTGACCGCAGCCATGCACAAGGAAAAACGATTGCAGAGCGAACTAAAGCGTTTGACCCGAAGTGGGCGAACCCACCGCCTTTGCACTCGTGCCGGAATGTTGGAAACCTTTTTGAAAGAGCCAACCACTCTGACCGATGATGATGTGATGGAGCTTTTGACTTTCATCTTCCATGACGAAGCCGTTCAAAAGAAGCTGGACTTGCTGATTGAGAACCGAAAGGAAACGGAGCAACCGAACGGGAGCTAAAAGACCCTTTTGGAAAAAGGGCGCAATTATACACCACCTAAAGATGGTGATTGCGTTCTGCCGAAAGCCCCATGCTGGGAGCCGATGATTTCCGCAGTCTGCTCAATCATCCAGGGAAGCTACACTTCCCCTGCGTTGGCTTTGCCAACTACCCCTTTGTAGACTTGCCGCCGAGAAACGATTGCAAGCAATCATTCCCCGACAGCAAGTTTATATTCCACCACCTGACCGTTGCTGAAAAGTATCGGTCATTTTTGTTGCACCGAAAGGAGGTTCACACAAATTGCCAGTACCACATTTTAATATCAAAATCACACAGCGAAGCAAAGGTAAATCTGCGGTTGCCGGAGCTGCCTACCAAGCCGGAGAAAAGCTGTTTTCCGAGTATGACCAGAAAACCAAGAACTACACTTGCAAGAAAGAAGTGGTCTATACGGAAATCATGCTGCCCCCAAATGCTCCACCCGAATATGCTGACCGAGCGGCTCTCTGGAACTCCGTTGAAGAAATCGAAAAGCAATGGAACTCCCAGCTTGCAAGGCGGTTTGTTGCCGCTTTGCCCAGAGAAGTCCCGATGGAGCTATTACCGCAGATGGTCAAAGAATACTGCGAGGAGCATTTTGTTTCTAAGGGAATGTGTTGTGATTTCGCAATCCATGACCCCGACCCACCGGGACACAATCCGCACTGTCATTTCATGCTGACCATGCGAGCCATTGATGAAAATGGAAAGTGGCTGCCTAAGAGCCGAAAGGTTTATGACCTTGACGAGAACGGCGAGCGTATCAAGCTCCCCTCCGGCAGATGGAAAAGCCATAAGGAAGATACCGTTGACTGGAACGAACAGTATCATGCCGAGGAATGGCGGCATGGCTGGGAAGTTGTTCAGAACAAATATCTGGAGCTTGCCGGAAGTCCAGAACGGATTGATATGCGTTCTTATGAGCGACAGGGACTTGACATTATCCCAACCGTTCACATGGGAACTGCTGTCTCTGCGTTGGAGCGAAAAGGCATTGCGACCAACATCGGCAATCTGAACCGAGACATTAAAGCCGCTAACCGCATGATGAACGCTATCCGCAGCACCATCAAAAATCTGCGTGACTGGATCGCTGACATTCTGGAAGCTACCAAAGAAGTCCTTGCAGAGAATGAAGCAGCAAAAAGAAAAATGCTTCTCCGAACCTTGCCGTTCTACTGCGTGATTATCTGAATCTGCGAAAGGCAGAGCGTAGCGAATGGTCGAGATACGGACAGCAGAAAGGCACGACCGATGATTTGAAAACCATTTCCCAAGCTACCGTCTATCTACAACGGCATGAGCTTTTCACGCTGGAAGATTTGGACATCGCTCTGCAAGGGGTGAGTGAAAAGGCTACTGCCATTCGTGAAGATATGCAGACAGCCGCTAACCGCATGAAAGCTATCACAACCATTCAGAACGCTGTCGCTGATTGTGAAAAGCATAAAGCAGTCCATGACAAGTATATCAAAATCGGCTGGAAAATCAGAAAGGAAGCCTATGCCGAAAGCCACAAGGACGAGCTTACCGCTTTTAACAAGGCATACCGCACTTTGAAAAAGCATGGGGGTGATTTGAATGTGGACTTGAAAGCCTTGCAAAAAGAATATGACGATTTGAAGATTTCTCATACTAATCTGAAAGCACAGCTTGCCGCAGTCAACGAGGAATTGAAGCCGATGAAGGATATTCGCTACTGGGTCGGTAAGGTTCTATCGCCGGAACAGACAGCCACGAAACAGCCAGAGCCGAAGCATTCTCTCAAAGAACGCTTACTGTACGAACAGGAACAGAAGAAACAGGTGCAGAAAGCACCAAAACAGAAAAAACAGGATATGGAACTTTAACAGGCACTTGCCGTTTTCACTATGAAAATGTCGAGTGCCTTTTTTGTTTCCCGAAAGGATGATGCAATGAATGTATTTGAAGCAGTAAAACAGAATGTAACTACCAGACAAGCGGCAGAGCTGTACGGTATTCGTGTGGGTCGCAATGGAATGGCGGTCTGCCCCTTTCACAATGATAAGAACCCCAGCATGAAACTTGACCGCCGCTTTCATTGCTTTGGCTGTCAGGCAGATGGAGACGCAGTTGACTTTGTTTCCCGACTGTTTGGCTTGCCGAGCAAAGAAGCCGCTATGAAGATAGCTGATGATTTTGGTATCAGCTATGACAGCAGACAGAAACCGTCAATCAGACCAAAGATACGAGAACCTACCCCGGAGCAGAAATATCAGCAGGAAGAAAATCATTGCTACAAGGTGCTGTCTGATTACTTCCATCTTCTGAGGAAGTGGGAAAAGCAATACGCACCACAACGGACGGATGAAGTGTGGCATCCGCTTTTTGTGGAAGCGTTGCAGAAGAAAAGCTATATCGAATACCTGCTGGATATTCTTCTCTATGACACTCCCGAAGAAAAGAAAGCTCTTGTAGCCGAACAGAGAAAAGAGGTGATGAAACTTGAACAGCGAATTGCAGGACACACAGCCGAGCATGACCGTGGAAGAAGTCAGAGGAAGTCTGGACTTGACCGATAACGGAGCGATCAAGAACAGCATACGAAACTGTCTGACCGTCTTTCAGAATGACCCTGTTCTGCAAGGTGCTGTCCGATATAACATTCTGACGGAGCGTATCGACATTGTGAAGCCGCTTTGGTGGAGCAAGCAGACAGCGACCTTGACCGACACGGACTTAAATTATCTCATGCTCTATCTGGAAGATAAATATAGTCTGACCAGCGAGAAGAAAATACAGAAAGCTCTTTCCATTATCGCTGACAGCAACAAAAACCACCCCATTCGAGATTATCTGAACAGTCTGGAATGGGACGGCACCGAGCGCATCCGCTACGCCCTGCCCCGATTTCTCGGAGCTGAGGAAAGCGAGTACACTTACCAGGCATTACGGCTGTTCATGTTGGGAGCAATCAGCAGAGTGTTCAAACCGGGCTGTAAGTTTGAAGTTATGCTCTGCCTTGTGGGTGGACAGGGTGCAGGAAAGTCCACTTTCTTCCGACTGCTTGCAGTCAAAGATGAATGGTTCTCCGATGACCTGAAACGGCTGGACGATGAGAATGTTTACCGCAAGATGCAGGGACACTGGATCATCGAAATGTCCGAGATGATCGCTATAGCCAACGCCAAAAGCATTGAGGATATTAAGTCCTTTATCAGCAGAGCGAAAGAAACCTATAAAGTGCCGTATGAAACCCATCCGGCAGACCGCTTGCGACAATGCGTGTTCTGCGGTTCTTCCAATACGATGGACTTTCTGCCCCTTGACCGAAGCGGCAACCGTAGATTTCTGCCTATCATGGTACACCCCGAAAATGCAGAGGTTCACATTTTGGAAGATGAAGCCGCATCCAGAGCGTTCATTGATATGATGTGGGCAGAAGCCATGTTCATCTATCAGAACTTTCCTCTAAAGCTGACCTTATCAAAGGATATGGACAAGGAGCTGAAAGAATTGCAAAAGCAGTTTATGCCGGAGGACACGAAAGCAGGACTGATTCAGTCTTTCCTTGATGATTTCAGCGGCACACAGGTCTGCTCCAAGCTGATCTATGCAGAAGCTCTGAACCACTCCTTTGACGAGCCGAAGCAATGGGAAATCCGAGAAATCAATGAAATCATGAACAACAGCATTGAGGGATGGAAACCGTTTTCCAATCCACGCAGCTTCGCCAAGTACGGCAGACAGCGAGGGTGGGAACGCATACCACCGCCCGACAACGAGCCATCGGCAACAGGCTCAAATCTGACGGATGGTTTTCGAGAACTGACAGAGGAAGAAGCCCGACAGATGGAACTTCCATTCTGAGAAAAATGACCGTGTTGCCGAGTAAGTTGTTATCCCGTTGCCGACCCCCGTTGCAGGGCAAATCTCTTAAAAGTCCTTTATTTTCAAGGGGTTTTCTTCTCTGACAACGAAAGCAACGGAGAAATCAAAGAAAAAAGTAAAAAATAGTAAATAAGCCAGATAGGACTATGTTCGAGGTTTTTGAAGCCCGTTGCCGGACTTCGTTGCCGACCACACACCCTGTCTGGCTTTTTTCATTTCAAGGAGGTATTCAATGAACGCAACAACAATTCAGAACACAAACACTAACACACAGCCTTGTTTCCGCAAGACCATCGACAAGACCACCTATATCGTGCGTGTCCATTTCAGCGAGACCGCAACAGAGACGATGGCGGACAAAATCAAGCGTATGCTTCGTGATGAAGTCCGTAAGATGTGAACTTTTTGTAAATTTGATTAAAAAGTCCTTGACAATTCGTTTCAGGAAAAACAGCCAAGTCGATTCTTATTTCTTGTGGTGCGCGCCTTGCCGTATTCGACATTGCGGAGCTGCGGGAGGTCACTGCCTACGACGAGCTGGAGCTGGATACCCTGGGAGATCGGAAAACCGCTCTGTTCCTCATTATGAGCGATACGGACGATAGCTTTAACTTCCTGATCTCCATGTGCTACACCCAGCTGTTCAACCTTTTGTGTGAAAAAGCCGACGATGTGTACGGCGGCAGGCTGCCGGTCCATGTGCGCTGCCTCATTGACGAGTGCGCCAACATCGGCCAGATTCCCAAGCTGGAAAAGCTGGTGGCCACCATCCGCAGCCGTGAGATCTCCGCCTGTCTGGTATTGCAGGCGCAGTCCCAGCTGAAAGCCATCTACAAGGACAACGCCGACACCATCATCGGCAACATGGATACCCGGATCTTCCTGGGCGGCAGTGAGCCGACCACCCTGAAGGAGCTGGCCGCCGTGCTGGGCAAGGAAACCATCGACACCTACAACACCGGCGAGAACCGTGGGCGGGAAACCTCCCACTCTCTCAACTATCAAAAATTGGGGAAAGATATGCCATAATTCATGGTGACGAGTTCAGTTGCCTTGAATAACAGATGAACAGGGACACGATCAACTGGATTCGGATAAAACGAAAACAGGAGGTCGCTATGGAGAAATTGAAAAAGCATATCCATGATGACAGTAACGGTCTGGACTATGTTCTGGTCGGAGACTACTATATTCCAGACTTACAGCTGCCGGAGGAAAGCCGCCCCATCGGACGATGGGGACGGATGCACAGGGAATATCTGCAAGAGTATTGTTCCGACCGGTACAATGAATTACTTCTGTCTGGAAAGCTGTGGACATATCTTGCCGATCTGGATGAGCAGGCACAGAACCGTCTGGATTGTACCATTGCCCAGATAAAAGAAACAGAGGGAGTCACGGAGGAATTGAAAGCAAAAGACCAGCTTGCATGGGTCGGTCACATGAACAGCATACGCCACCGGGCAGAGGAAGTCATTCGGTCTGAGATGATTTTCGTCTGAGAAGGTGGAAAAACTGAGGCCATTCACTTTTATAGTGGATGGCCTTTTTGCTACCTGCGTTTTTTCTTTTTTGGCATATAATACGGCTGTGGCTTGGCTTTGCCCCGCATATTGTTTGGGTTTTTAAGCAGTTTGGACAGGCTCAGTATCCGCAGAAAAGCCGAAAAGTCCTCGGATGAAATTTTTTCAAAAGGAATCTGCATTTTATCACAGAACTCATGGATCATAGCTTCTGTGTCGTTTCCCATCTGTATGGCCTGTTCAAAATTCTCTTTGACCTCATCCAGTGTTGGCTGTGGGTCAGCTGTGGTCTTGTCTTTCAAATGAGCTTCCCGTATATCCCGGACAATGCTGTCCAGATCATCATGAAGGATATGGCTGTAAAAATCGTTCTCCTGTACCTGACCCAATTCCAGCGTCCGCATATACAGATCATTTTCTCCAGGTGCGTGTTCTTTAAGAATGGTCTGCCGGGTAGCTTCCAGAATCAGATTCATCTGGTTCACTCGCATATCAGCGATCTGGTCAATAAAGATTTCCATATCAACCATCAGCCGCAAAAAACTTGGATGAGTCGCCAGTTCACAAAGCAGGCGGTTGTTGATCTTTCCGCTGCTCAAAAGTTCCACCATAGCGTCACTCAGATGCAGAGCTTGAAGCTCCGTGTTTGGGTGATTTTTATTTTCTGACACGCCCATCAGATAATCAGTGGACACTCCGTAAAACTTTGCCAGTGTCGCAATCGCAAATGGGCTGATGTCTTTGTAGTCATCGCTCTCATATTTCCCCAGTGCCGACTTAGACAGACCGGTCTGTTCTGCCAGCTGTTCCAGCGTCAGGTGCTTATCCACCACTCGCAGGTCTTTGAGCCGTTCCGGGATTGACAGTTTTGTGTACATCAAAGCACCTCCTTGCCATCGGTTTTTGTTTTTCATTATAGCACATTTCCGAGAGCGTGGAAATATGCGGTTTTCATGTGTTTTTCCTGCGTCTTGGACATACGGGAGCAGCCCTCTTTTTTCGGTAAACTGGTTCTTGTCAGGAGACATAGAACCTTGAAAAATGAATGACCGACTGCAAGGGGGGATGACCTCCGGGGAAGTGACGCCACGATAAGAGCGCACCAAAGAGGACAATACGCTGGGAGAGAATCCGGGTAGGAATATTTTGCAGACAGACCGGCAGACAGAAAAATAAACGATGCGGAACATACCGCATCAAATGAATGGAGGTAGATCATTATGAAACTGAATATGAAGGAAAAGAAAATTCTTTACGCTTATGCCTGCCCCAGCCATCACAACACAGTGACAAGGCTGAAATGGCTGACAGCATTGACTGTTGACCCGGAGGCGAAAAGCCAGATGCTTCATCTTGCTCGTAAAATTGAGACAGAGACAGAGGAAAGGTGGTACGAAGCCTTTTACCATCATCTGCGTATGGAGATGGACGAATACCGCCGGATTAGACGCAGTCTGCGTGCGCTGAAAGCAAACACCGATTATGAGGAGGAACTGTATGAGGAAGCTGTCTAAATATGAAAAAGAAACCATCATCAATTGGAATGAGGGCGAGACGATTGCCAGTATCTACACCTTCAATGCCAGCTTGAAACGCAGACTGGAGGATTTCAGCCGGAAGTACCCTCTGCTGTGCCGCTTGGAACGCAGTACGCCGGAAGGTAGCGTGACCTATGTACTGGACAAGTCCCGACTTTCGATCCGGCTGGTGCCGCCGTACAGTGAAGAACGGCTGGCAGCTGCAAGGGAGTACGCAAAAGAGCATGGCTTTCAGGTCATACAGACAGAAGAAAAAATCGCTTAAAATGAGGGCGATTTACGAAAAAATATCGGGTCTGCACCCGTTGTTTTGATCGGCAATTTCCGCAGGTGTATTCTGTATCCACTTCTCGCCTATGGACGCAAATGTGCGGATACGGAGCCGGTGAAACTGGCAAAAACCGCTTCTGCGGTGAAGGCCAGCTTCGCCGGTGCGGGAGTACAGAGGGCAGCCAGCCCTTTGTGCCAGGGTGCAGGGGCGGCAGCGCACTGCTGGGGTCAAGGGGCAACGCCCATTGGCGGGTTGAGGGCAGCCAGCCTCATCGGGTCAAGGGTGAAACGCCTTGCCCAGGGAAAGTTGATGCCTGCGTCAACTTGTACTGGGTATTACCTGACGCAAAACTTCGCAGGTCTGGCGGCTTTGCCGCCCTCCCCAGCCCGGAACATCTTTGCAGGAAGGAGGAAAAATGTTTGAAATTGACAAGACACAATGGACGCTCTGGGAAGCATGGCACTTACAATCCCCGGCACAATGACCGTCGGTTCGATGTAGAAAACAGCGAACACATTGACGCTGAGCGTGCCAGACAAAATGTGTACTGGGACTGTTACCGGGGCTTTACCACCCACGACTTTCGGGAAAACCCAGAGCAGCCGGATTTCAGCTTTGAGGAAATTGAACGGATGTATTACTACGAGCATTATGCCGACCATGTCAATGCTCAGAACGCCCGGAACGAGAAAACCCGGCACATTGAGCGCAATCGCACTGTGGATGATCTTTTGAAAAATAACAAGACCTGTCCAGAAGAAAGCATCTACCAGATCGGCACTATGGAAGAATCCGTTCCGCCGGAGACTTTAGCGCTCATTGTCAGTGAATTTTATGAGGAATTTGAAAACCGTTTCGGTTCTCATATCCACATTTTAGACTGGGCGCTCCATCTGGATGAAGGGACGCCACACATCCATGAGCGCCATGTATTTGACTGTGAAAATCGGTACGGAGAATTATGTCCCCAACAGGAAAAGGCACTGGAGGAACTGGGTATCCCTCTCCCTAAACCGGAACAGCCAAAAGGAAAGCACAATAACCGGAAACAGACTTTTGATGCAGTCTGTCGGACAATCTTATTTGACATTGCCAAACGGCATGGGCTGCATCTGGAACAGGAGCCGTCCTATGGTGGGCGTGACTATTTGGAAAAGCAGGATTATATCCTGATGAAGCAGAAGGAGCAGCTGGCGACACAGGAGCAAAAGCTGGAGGAACTGACGCTAAAAATTGAGGATGTAGAAACCTTACTGGAAGATGTTTCCGGTACAGCCTATGACAAGGCGGTGGAGGTTGTGACCGACAAGGTTCGGGAACAAACCCAGCTTGAAGATATGGAAGTAATTGAGAAATATCGAAAGAGCGTGGTATCGCCCAATGCCAAAAATTCGCCAGAAGTTGTGAAGATAGCGAACACTCTGCTGAGTAGGGTGCGAGAAAAATTACAGCAGTCTGCTGAAAAAGTTCTCAAAAAGGTACAGGCGGTGCTGTTAAAACCGGAGGTCAAACAGGCTGGCAAAGAGCAGATCAAAAATAAAGCCAGAAAATCCATTAAGGAGAAGCTGGCACAAGGCAAACTGGACGCTGATCGGGAGAACCGGGAGCGCTGGGAGCGTGAAGGACGGATTGCTCCAACAAGAAAACAGGATATGGAATTGTGAGGCATCTGATTTTCTATGGAAACCGGATGCCTTTTGCATTGTTTGGAGGTGGAAGAAACGAATGTATTTGAAGCAGTAAAACAGTCTGTTACCACAAGGCAGGCTGCTTTGGTTTATGGAATTTCAGTAGGACGCAACGGGATGGCTTGTTGCCCGTTTCACGATGACAGGCATCCCAGCATGAAGGTGGACAGACGGTTCCATTGTTTTGCCTGTCAGGCAGATGGAGATGTGATTGATTTCACTTCCCGTCTTTTTGGACTAAGCAGTAAAGAAGCTGCCTTAAAGCTGGCAGAGGACTTCTCAATCAGCTTTGACCGCAAAGGCCACGATCCGCCACAAAAGAGAGTAATCAAAAGAAAAATCAGCGAGGAAATGCGATACCGGCAGGCAGAGCAGAAATGCTTTTGGGTGCTGTACGACTACCTGCGTTTGCTGGAACGATGGAAAGAAGAATATGCGCCCAAACAACCGGAGGATGACTGGAATCCTTTGTTTGTGGAGGCTCTGCACAGGCAGCCATATATCGAATATCTGTTGGATATTCTCCTGTCTGACAGCATAGAAGAACGAGCTTTTGTAGTTGCTGAGTATGGAAAAGAGGTGAGGAAAATTGAACAGCGAATATCAGAGTTTACCGCCAGCCACCCAGCAGGCTGTGATGAGCGCAGCCGAAGCCATAGCGCCGGAACCGAGCGTTGATGAGGTGCGGCAGAGCCTTTCTGTTACCGACAAGGGAAAAGCAGCCAACACCATCGACAACTGCCGGATTGTGTTCTGCTGCGATCCACTCCTGCGGGATGCTATCCGGCTCAATCTCCTGACAGACCGGGTAGACATTGTGCAGGACTTGGGCTGGCGCAGGAATACCAGCGCTCTGACGGATACTGATGTGAAATATCTTCTCCTCTATTTTGAGAGAAACTATGAGCTGACCAGTGAGAAAAAGATCACGGCTGCCCTTTCTATCGTAGCAAACGAAAATTGTTACCACCCAATTCAGGATGTACTGAACAGCCTTGTCTGGGACGGTACACCACGCATCCGATCCTGTCTGCACCATTTTCTTGGTGCTGATGAAAGTGACTATGTGGAAGAAATGCTGAAACATTTCCTGCTGGGTGCTATACGCCGGGTATTCCGTCCCGGTTCCAAATATGAGGAAATGCTTTGTTTGGTGGGCGGTCAGGGTGCCGGGAAGTCCACCTTCTTCCGACTGCTGGCGATCCGGGACGAATGGTTCTCTGATGACCTGAAGAAGTTGGATGACGACCGGGTATTCCAAAAGCTACAAGGTCACTGGATCATTGAGATGTCAGAGATGCTTGCCACTAGTAGCGCAAAGAGCATTGAAGAAATCCGTTCCTTTATTAGCCGACAGAAAGAAACCTACCGGACACCTTATGAATCTCAGCCTAAAGACCGGCTTCGGCAGTGTGTGTTCGGTGGTTCCTCGAATACGCTGGACTTTCTGCCGCTGGATCGAGCCGGGAACCGGCGCTTTCTCCCAATCATGATTTACCCGGAGAATGCAGAGGTTCACATTTTGGAGGACGAGGACGCTTCCAGAGCGTATCTGTTGCAGGTATGGGCAGAAGCTATGAGCATTTACCACAGCGGCAAATATTCCATGAAATTCAGCAAGTCCATCCAGCGTCAACTGGCGGAGGTGCAGAAAGACTTCATGCCGGAGGACACCGAAGCCGGACAGATACAGGGATTTCTGGAACACTACACCGGAAACATGGTCTGCTCAAAACAGCTGTTCAAGGAGGCGCTGGGACATACCTTTGATGAGCCGAAGCGGTGGCAGCTCCACAATATCAATGAGATCATGAACACGGTCGTGACCGGTTGGAAGCCTTTTCCAATCCCCGGATGTTTGCCGGATATGGCAGACAAAAGGGCTGGGAACGGGACACTTCCGGCAACGAACTACCCAGCAACGAAGATGGATTTGTAGAACTGAGTGAAGAAGAATGCCGTCAGCTGGAACTTCCGCAGGAGTGGATCGCCTGACAAGGACGGTCTGTTGCCGGGATAGTTGCCGGTTGGTTGCCGGGTTCGTTGTCGATAAATTGATGGTTTTGATATAGAAAAAGCCCGCAAGTAAAGGGTTTTTATGATCTATCTATGTTTTCGGCAACGAAAGCAACGAGATTTTATAAGAAAATTTGAAAAGTAAGAAATCAGGGTCAGATGATAGTTTACAGGTTTTTGATGTCCGTTGCCGGACTTCGTTGCCACAGCTACCGTCTGATCCCCTATTCTATGGAGGTAGCCTATGGAGAAAAACAAGAAGCAGAATAAAAAGTCCAGTTTGTAGTGGTTCGTGAGTTTTCTGGGGACAAAACCATGCGAGAAGCCTTTGAGCAGCTGATCGAGCGTCAGACCTGCGAACACTTCGAGGAATGGTTGGAGCATCGGGAAATGGCACAGAAAGCGGCGTAAAGCTGTTGAATCATGGACAGGGACATGGTATTATAATGGTATCGTGTCCCTGTTCATAGAAGGAGAACACTATGAGCAGGAAAAAACAAGTTAATCAGAAAATCACAGCCCTTTATTGCCGTATCTCTCTGGAGGATGGCGGCGATAATGAGAGCATGAGCATCAGCAACCAGAAACTTATGCTCCGGGACTTTGCCGAAAAAAACGGAATGTTCCAGTATGAGTATTATGTGGATGACGGTTATACAGGCCGCAATTTCAACCGCCCTTCTTTTCAGCGCATGATTGCCGATATTGAGGCGGGAAAGATCGGCTGCGTTATCACCAAAGACCTGTCCAGACTGGGCAGGAATTATATCGAAGCTGGCAGCTATATCGAAATCTTTTTCCCAAAACACAATGTACGCTATATCGCCATTACAGACGGAGTGGACAGCCTGACCCGTCAGGAAATGGACATTACGCCGTTTAAGAATATCCTGAACGATATGTACAGCCGGGATATTTCAAAAAGGTGCTGGCAGGGCGTATGACCCGTTCCCGGCAGGGGAAGTTTTGTGGTGGGCAGCCGCCCCTCGGTTTGATGCGTGACCCGGAGGATAAGGGACATTTGATCCGTGACCCTGAGACAGCACCGGTAATCCGAAAAATCTATGATATGGCGCTGGATGGCTGGGGATGCATGCGGATTGCAAAGCAGCTCATGGATGATAAAGTCCCAATCACCAGAGTAAAAAGTAACACAGAATGTGATGTAAATTACTATTCATGGGGAAGTGCAAGAATCAGCCATATCCTGCGGAATCCCTTTTATAAGGGCGCACATCTGGTCTGCCGGACACATCAGAAAGGGATTCGTTCCAACACCTATGACATTATCCCTCGTGAGGACTGGGAAATTATCGAGGATTGCCATGAAGCAATCATCTCCCCGGAAGAATGGGAGCAGGTACAGGAAATCATTGACCGCAGACCAACCATTATGAAGGGCAACTCCTGCCCCTTTTATAACCTGTTCCACGGTATCATTTATTGTGCGACTTGCGGAAAGTCCATGCAGGTGCGGTATGAAAAGGTTGGCAGAACCGGGAAGAACCGTTTTACCGGCGAACGGCGGGAACCGATTGATAAGGCGTATTATATCTGCCAGACCTATAACAGGCTGGGCAAGAACGCCTGTACCAGCCACAAGATCGAAGCCAGAGATTTATACAACCTTGTGCTGAAAGATATTCAGGAACTGGCAAAGACTGCGCTCAAAGATGCCGATGCTTTTTATCAGCGGCTGAGTAGCCGGATGGAGCGCCGGTATCTTCTGGATGCCTCCCAGACACAGAAGGAATGTCAACGACTGGAAAGCAGGAATCGTGAAATTGATGAGATGTTCCTGAGCCTATATACCGATAAGGCAAAAGGAATCCTGACTGAGCAGCGTTTTATGAAGCTGACAGCAACACTGGAACAAGAGCAGGAAGCCAACCAGAAGCGCCTGCAAGACCTACTGTTGATGATGCGCCACTCTGACGAACAGGAAAATGAAGTCCGCACCTTCATCAAAGAAATCCGGCGCTATGTAGCCATTGAAGAACTGGATGAAGCGGTGCTGAACCGGCTCATCAGCAAAATTTTGGTGGGCGAAGTCAAGAAGATTGACGGACAGAAGGTGCAGGAAGTCAGAATCGTTTATAACTTTGTCGGAGAAATCCCGGAGATTACAGCATAATCATTTCGCCTCATCTCTCAATCAGCGAGGGATGAGGCTTTTCTTTTTGTAAAATTGCAATAGATATATTCATAATTTATTTACAATTAAATTCCTAGCCGTACAGCAGAAAAATGATGACGAAAGATCATGCAAATGCTATAATGTTTGCATATAGATATGACAATTTGACCATATCGGAATCTTTATTCAAACAGACGATTGGAGATATTGCTATTATGAGAAATCCATGGCCAATTTTCAGCATTGCGGCTCTCTCCGGAGCTGCGTGCCTGATATATGATCACTTTTTTTCTTACGAGACTATGTGGATTGCTGTTGTAGTGTTCCTTGTGCTACTGGCTCTATGCTTTTTCGCATATTGCAAATATGAACGCTGGCTGGCAAAGAAATTGAACCCCTATGTGGTGGCGTATCAAAGCGACCATAATCTTGAGAATTTGAAACAGGGATTGGATCGCTGGCGTCCCTGGGCACTCAGCAAGCATTCCAAAAATATCATTACAGCGAACTGGTTCTCCGCTCTGCTGGAACAACAGCGCTGGACAGAAGCGGAAGAAACTTTGGAGCAGTTTTTGCATCGAGCAAAAAATATGCAGGATAAAATAGTGTATCACCTGCTTCGGGAAGATTACGCAAGGGCAATTGGAGACATCGAATTAGAGGAACAAGAACGACTTCTAAGCGAACAGTTAAAAACCCAGCTTGGAAACAAAAAGGGAGAATCAAGAGTACCCGCAAACGCCCAAGAGAGTAAATATGCTTTCTTTTGCTGGCTCTCTTTCAGCTTTGGTCTGGCACTGTTCGGAATCATCAGCAATATAGCCACCGGGGACTCAATACTCGGATCGGTTGGAGCCGGACTTTTTATTTTGGGCTTGTTCTCATTCCCAGTCTGCTTGATCTGGCTGATTCTCTGGTTGATCCGGCGCAGAAAGGAGGCTGTTAAATGACTTATATCCTCCCGGTACTCTATGTAATTGTGTCTTATACATTCTTCCTTTTGGCAGGCTGTTTTGACAATGCGATCAAATTGCAGATATTATCGATCCTTCTGCCTTTTATCATGGGAATCGTCAATTTGATTGTTGTGCTGACCGTAGGAAGAAAGTGGTCAAGAAAAACATTGCTGAACTGCACTTTGATTATCAAGTATGGACTGATCCCGTTCTACCTGATTGGAGGGAGCATCACCGTATATGTAACGCTGATGGCATTCTTCCCATTGCCGCTGATGGCGTTGTTCGGACTGGTAACCATTGTTTTTTGATTTTTGGATACGGGATTCTATTAGGGGCAGCTCCCTATGCTATCGCTTATCTGATAAAGTCATGCAAAGACGGCATACATCCGAAATGGTTGTCGGTTTTAGCTGGAATCTGCCAGTTCTTCTTTTCCTTTGATGTACTTGCAATGATGGTTCTGACATTAAAGGAGCGGCACAGGGTTAAAACGACGATTGCCGTTTTCTGTGCAATGTGTCTTGCTCTCCTGCTGATCGTACTCTATGTGGTCATGACGCTGATCGGAGCATAATCGACCTTTATATAGGATATGAGTTGTTCATACATAAAACAAAATTGATAGAATCGCAGAAAGGATTTACGCTTATGAAAAAACAATGGATTGCTTTACTAACAGGATGTGTGCTGGTATGCAGTATGCTGGCCGGATGCGGCTCAAAACCTCAGACATCAGCTCCGGCAGCCGCGGGCAGTGATAAAGGCTGTACGGATGAGGCCATTCTGTCTCAGCTGAAAAATGACGGGACACCTGAGTTCGTACTGGATGGTACTTACTATACGCTTCCTTTGGAAACTTCCCAGCTAATACAAGCCGGATGGAGTTTGGAAACGGAAGAATATGATGCGGCAGAGGTTTCTCTGCAACCCGGCGAGCGTATTTATGGGGAACTTTCCAAAAACGATCAGGAAATGGATGTGGCAATCGTAAATGCCGGGACAGAGCCATGCAAGCCTGCTGAGGGCGGAACGGTGGTAGAACTGGAATACTCTGCCGATAAGGATCAACCAAATCCTGATTTCTTTGTAACGCTCAATGGGATCAACTGTGCGATGTCCAACGCAGCTTTACAAAAGGCGCTGGAAGGTGTAGACGGATATGAACTGAATTCCGCAGGAAATATCGACATCAATCGTACTGTTGATGATGATGAAATTGCTGTTTATAAAGTCATTCTGGATGATGACTACACAGCAATCACGCTTGCTTCGGACAATGTTTTTGAATACAAGGATTATCAGCCGCAAGAAGTAAAAGAACAGGCATCTAATGAAAAGATTGCCGCTTACAAGGATACTACAAAAGCCGAGATGGAGCCGTATGCTCAGGATTTCAATGCAATCATCGAGGGATATGAAGAAAATATGGTCGTTGGATTTTACAGTGAAGGTACTATTTGGGGCGAAGAAGTCGGTGAATATAAATCTATTGCCGGAACGCCACTCGCTACGGATGTGTCTCTCTATATCGCAGAGGATACAACCGGCCAGCTCTACTGTATTTCTAACCAGCTTTTGAATAAAGATGGTACTGTAAGCACTGCCATTGAGCTTGAGGAAGGCGATCAGGTCAAGGTTTGGGGTTATGCTTCACAGTATCTGGAATTGCAGGAGGGTCTGAAAATCGTTGTGGTTCAGCCTGGTATCATTGAGCGCAACGGCGAACTGGTGATCCTGGACGAAAATTTGAAAGTAGACTAATGCTTTTGAACGCCGGGTGCATATATCAAAGGATTGCATCCGGCGTTCCCAACTTAAAACAATAATTAGGAGAACAATTATGCTTACAATGAATGAAAAAGATAAAAATGAAATGCTGGAAGCCATTTTGAACGAAAACGAAGCCTATCAGTGCAAGTTATGGGCAGTCATCATGGCCGGGGCTGATACCTATGCACTAATTGGGGGACTTTCTACACTGACGGGGGTGCTGCCGCTGCATTGGGCGCACTGAGCAATGCTTACTGCTATCTGGGAGTTACCGAGCAACACCTGAATATGGTCATTGTAAATTCCGTCAATGTCTCCAAAATTGAAAACCGGCTTTCTCTGCCCCTAAACAGCATAACAAAGGCAGAGGTCAAGGGTGGATTGCTGCCCGGAAGAAAAGTCGTAATGCTGCATTTTGGAAAAGAGAAAATGAAAATTTCTTTGATGAACAATGCGATTGGCTCTGATATTCAGGGGCAGAAAGAAAATGTTGAGAGGTTCTGCCAGATTGTTTCCAAACTCGGATAATAGAGCGGATTATATCAATGCTTTATAAACACGGAGGAGGTAATGCTAATGGGATTTTTCAAAAAGAAAAATAAACAAATCACTTTTATTGAAAACGCTGGCGGAATGATTATCACGAAATCAATTTATGAGGGAACTTCTAAGCTGAAATGGTTTTTAGAGAGGAAAGTGTAAATCCTTCTGATAATGGCTGGCGGGCAATCGGGGATAATGATACACAGGAATACTTAGATAACCCGGAAAATTCCATAGTTGTAGACTTTAATACCCTTGCAAACATTGAGCCGGCAGTTTTAGCTGTATATGATATGCCGGTAGGTACGGATTTGGAATTCTGTTTGGACAATACGGGAAGATATTTTATCGACACGAATACCGGAAAACGGATATAACCAGTATTATAAAGCTAGAGGAATCAGAGTATGAAAAAAATCTTAATTGTGTTATTAACTATGGTGTTGCTCCTTGCTGGATGCGGCAAAAATGAGGCTTCATCGCCACAATCTCCCTCTGATGAATCTGTGGCGGATCAGCAGAAACCTTCTTCTTCCGAAACCGAAATATCATCTGAAGATCATGCGATTCCCGGAAGTTATACCGTCCCGGAGGGATGGGAGAAATCTGAGAAGCATTCTACTGATTCGCAGATTTTCTACATAGAGGAAGGTCACGAAAATGATGAAAAGCCGGACAACATATCCATCCATGTAGGAAAGAACAAATATAGTCTGGATGAGCATGAGCAGTTCCGGGATGCGATCGTCCAACAGATTTTGATGCAGCTGGATGGTATTGAAGCACAACTGAACGGGGATGGAACCTATACCGAGCAGGGAGATCTGCTGTATATCTTTACTATCGACGAGGGCGATATTGTCACCACGCAATACTATATTGTAAGGGATTACGGGTTCTGCCTGATCCAGCTTACAAATTTCAGCGGATCAGAAACCACGGAACAGGCCGCCAGGGACATGGTAGATAGCTTTGTTTGGGATACAGAAGGATAAATTGACACAGGAACCGTGATTTTATAGGAAAACGACGAAGATGGAGAAACGAAAACTTTCAGGAAAAACAATTTTGAAGCTGGCAGGGGCACTTTTGACTTTGGCTTATTTGGGATTTTGCCTCTATGCAGGTATTACCGGGAAATTTCCGAATATGCACAGAGTCGAGCATGTGATGCGTTTTGGTGAACTTAAAAACTGGGTGTCCGGCGGGATATCGGCTGTGATGATTTTTGCCCTGTGTATTACTTCTGCGCTCAATGACCTCAATCTCCAGAAGGGACGCAAAAAATCATTTTACCACTTTTTCTCACCATGATTCTGCCCATTATCCTTTTACTGCTTTTGGAGTCTTATCTGGATATTGGTTGGATCGGAATTGCCCTTTATGCCGGTATTGCAGTTTTCCTGTTTGGCGTTGCATGGACTCCACAACTGTTGAATCAGTGGATCGCCCGCCGACTTTTACGAAATGAACCGATGAGCGGCAAGCAACAAGTGCGGATCATTGAGTGGATTCATTTTCATCCACTGAAAAAGTTGCTGGTTTTCGGACTGTGGGGCTTTGGCGTCGTGCTGGTTCTGCGTGGTATCTGGGTAACGGCAACCGGGAAAATCGAAATGGATGGAGAGCTTTTTCTGTTTTTACTTGGCACAGCAGTTCTGGTTGTGGCTCTGTTTCAGAAAATGAGACGCTATATCTGCACGCCTTACCGGAACATACCTGTACTGAATCAGATTCTCAGCAAAAAACAGTTGGAGCAACTGTTGGATGGAGAACACTTTGAACCAATAGAATTTGAAGATGAGGGCATGAAAAAGTATTTGGAAATTTACCGAAGCCAAAACTTTATGCTGATTGGCGGGAAGTTGCTCTCAAAAAAGCTCGCTTTATGGGTCACAATGAATCGGTCAGGAAACGATGCGTCCTTGAAGGTACTTTACCTTAACGGCATGACGGCCAAAGCGAAAGTAGATCTGGATATTCGAGGGGATCGGTACAAGGAGTTTATTGCTGTGCTAAAAGAATTGATTGGATACGAAGGCACACTTAAACTGGATGAAAAAGAAGAACAGCTGGCACAGAAATTTGCGTCCTTTTTCCCAGAGCAAACTTCCGAACAAGATCGTGTCGCTGCTTTTCTTTCTCAGGATGTGACGCTGATCCGGCAAGATTACATTCAGACCTTCTCTCCGCCGCCAGATCCCCGAAAAGAAAAAAAGGAGTAGACGGGAACGGGAATAAAAATTGAAAGCAGAACTAAAGAATAAATTCTTTAGGTTAGAATCGATGATGGGGTAAACGAAAAAGCAGTTTTGACATTCCAGTGAACTGCCCCTTCGTTTACACCATTTTCGATTTGACCTCATTGAACAAAGTGAGCGTCCGGGTAGTCATTACCTATGGACTTTCAATCTTTTGTACTTACCTGTGATTATACAGGATTTTCTGTGCAGAAGCTACAGAAATCAAGTATTTCCAGATAAATAGGTACGACAACAAAACCTCAAGCTTTGAGGCTTTAGAAAATGTATGAAAGAATAAGCTTTTAACATCTTTGTGGTATTCGAAGCTGTGGTTTTCCAAGATGCCCGCCACAGGATTTACACACACAAATGTTTATCTCATAAAGCTGTTTTAATATTTCTGGTATCTCCTTACCTCGAAGCTTCGAGAGATACTTTTGGCATCCAAGGAGATTCCGGCATAAAGTGAGTTTTTTGTGTTTGCTGCGGGAACATAGGAGTCCATAATGCCGGATCCTGACAAAACGTCTGGGTGGCACATGCATCAGAAAACGCCGTATAAATTCAATGCCGGAAATGGTCAGTTCCTTCCATTGTCCTTCTTTCCGGTAATCCTTAACGGAAAAAGTAACATTTTCATCATCCATATGGATGATGCGGTGATTGCTGATAGCGATCCTATGGGTATACTTTCCAAGGTAATGAATCACAGACTGTGCACCGTTAAAAGTTTTCTTACAATAAGGAATCCATTCTGCGTCATAACAGGAATCTATAAGTTCTTTGAATTCATAATGATTACGGTATTTTTCTGCTGTTCCATGAAACTCAAGCTGATCTGTATTCCAGAGATTTTTCAGTTCATCCATATATTTACCACGAAATACTTTGGAGATAGCCCATATAGGGAGAAAAAACTCCGTACCATTATCTTTCCATTCGTTTTTGGATGTCAGTCCACCGCCGAGCAGTATCGTATGAATATGAGGGTGGAAGTTCATTTCAGAGCCCCATGTATGAAGGATGCAGATATAGCCGACAGCAGCACCAAGGTGCTTTGGGTCAGCAGTCAGTCCCCTGATTGTAGCAGAAGCTGCATGATACAGGGTGTCATATAACAGTTTCTGATTATTGTAAATGATCGGATTCAGGATGTCAGGAACTGTAAATACCAGGTGGAAGTAGGGTGCATCAAGCACATCCTCTTTGCGGGCATCCATCCACATTTCCTTTGGAACAGCCTGACACATGGGACAACAACGGTTGCAGCAGGAATTATAGTGAATCTGAACAGCACCACAGTCTTCGCATACACTGACGTTTGCACCATAGGCTCCGGTTTTGCAGTTCAAGATGTTCCGGGCAACTTTTGCCTGTTCCGGAGAAGGAGAATACTTTTCAAGGTATGCCGAATAAAAACGTCGGAAAATATCCTGGACGGTGGGTTTATTCATGGCCAGTACCTTCTTTCCTGTCAAAAGGGCTTTGAATGCCCATGAGGGATTTGTTGCTGACATGAAGATAAACTTCCGTGGATTTTGGGTCACGGTGTCCAAGCAGTGCTTGAATATTCTGCCGTTCTATGCCCTGCTCCATCAGATGGGTTGCAAAGCTATGGCGGAGACAGTGTGGAGTTGCTTTCTTTGGAAGTTCAGCATCGGATACTGCCCGTCGCATCACTTGCTCCAGTGTACTGACTGCCAGGTAATTACCAGTAAATTTATTAGGAAACAGGATCCCACGGGGACGTCCTTTCTCAAACCAGTATTGCGTAAGGATATCCAGACACCGTTTAGAAAGAATTGTATAGCGATCCATCCTGTTCTTCGTATCTCGGACATGGATCTGCATATTTGAACGGGAAATATCATCATAATGAAGGTGGATCACTTCAGAAACCCGCATCCCGGAAGAATACATCGTTGCAAACATGGCTCTATATTTGATATCATCAACAGCTTCTAATAGACGGTCTATTTCATCAACAGTCAGTACGGTCGGAAGCTTATGTTCTAGGATCATACGTGGAACTGTGATGTCATCCCAAAGGATATGCAGGACATTTCGATAGAAAAAACGGATGGCAGAATTGTAAAGATTCAGAGTTGTGGCTTTCAGTCCGGAAAGTTTTTTTTTGCAAGCAAAAAAGCCCTGACATCCTGACAGGTAAGTTCTTTGGGATTCTTATTCTGATATTTCAGAAAGTAAGAAACATAGTTTTTATAGCAGTTGATGGAACGCTCTTTGAGGTTACGGATTTTTCCGGCTTCCTCAAGCTGTTCTAAATATTTTTCATACATAATAAAATCCTCCATATAAAATCAGTAGTTATCAAAACACTGCTTTATACGGAGGGGCATTGGGGTCATAAAACCGCTTGCCAACCAAGTGGAATGGTGGTATTCTTTTCATAGGCAGTGGAGAGGTCGATCCTGTTCGATTGTTATTTTGTGGTGATTTAACAATACTACTTTTAGGACTTGCTTTCCACTGTTTTTTGTTATAGAAAACAGAAAATCGCTATGCCACAGCCTTCGAAGGCCATCGCGCAGCGATTTAGTTCAATTCCAGTTTGCATAACTGGCAACCCAACCACAATTAAATATTCACAGCTCTACTAAGCAGGAGATCCGAAAAGGTCTCCTGCTTTTTTGCACCCTAAATTAAATGTATCACAGCTAAAACTATCGAAAACAAAATAGGCAGATACCATAAAAGAAGTTTTTCTTTGGATAGTGCTTGTCTTTTTTGAATTCATCACTTGACATTGTGGCAAAGAGCTGATGAGCCAGGATGAGCTTGCTGTTATGGATGGCGGCAAGTGTATCCTCCAGCTGCGCGGTGTGCGGCCATTCCTTTCGGATAAGTATGACATCACCAAGCACCCCAATTTCAAATACACAGCCGACGCAAGCGACAAGAACACTTTTGACATTGAAGCATTCCTGTCCGCACGGCTGAAACTCAAGCCCAATGAGGTCTGCGATGTATATGAAGTAGACACAAAGGGCGCTTAACTTCGTTCCGCTTTTGAAGGGAGTGATCTTATCTATTCGCCGCATCTGCCCTGTAGGGGCCATTGGCGTACAAATCGGACAATCACAAGAAAAAATAATGAAAAAGGAGGACAGCCGGAATCATGCCCCCGAAACCCGGGCGGCAGATTGTTCCGGCTTTTGTATGCCTATGAAACATGACAAACCTATTTTTTAATCAGATTCCGGCTAACAAACTATATGGCATTTTTTGAACAGGCAATCACCGTTCTTCAGACCCTCGTTATCGCGCTCGGTGCCGGTCTCGGTATCTGGGGCGTTATCAACCTTCTGGAAGGTTACGGGTCGGACAATCCGGCGGCAAAATCACAAGGCATTAAGCAGCTCATGGCTAATTAGATGTAATAAAAGCGGAGAAAGGAAAAGCACAATCCAGACGGAACCGGCGGTGTAGTCAAGAAATATTGTGGAAACGCAAGATTTCTGCTATAATGGGTGCAGAACACTTGACGATGGAAAGAAAGGCGGGAAGCCTATGCACATTAGTTATCAGCCACTATGGAACACACTGAAAGAGCGTGGCATGAGGAAAGAGGATTTGCGGCTTGCCGCCGGTCTTACCACAAATATGATTGCCAACATGGGCAAGGGAAAGAATATCAGCATGGAAACGCTGGTTCGCATTTGTGAAGCCTTGAATTGTGGTATTATGAATGTGATTAAATTAGAACAGGACAATATCTAAAGCGATATAATTTTATATTTGATTCGATTTGCACAAAAAATTAAATTTTAATGGTGTATATTTTCTATTGTACCCAATGTAAATAGTGCTATCATAAAATAAAACAAGTACATTTGAAACATTTTATGATTTGAGAGTGTGCTTGCAGGTTAGTAGCATATTGCCAATAACTGAATACAAAAAATGTAGGTTCTGGTCATTTTAGAAAGGAGCATTGTTTATGAAAAAATTTAGTAAAAGATTGTTTACCTCGTTGGTAGCGTTTTGTATGCTTTTTTCTGTGAGTGCGGTTCCTGCTTTTGCAGCGGAAACAACAACGGAAATAACGGATACTCAACAGCCGGTAGTCATTGGAGAATATGACGGATACTTAACCGATGTTATGATTTCCGATGGTGTCACCAAAAGAGCAGTCGCTAATGTTCGTATTAACTCTTATGCAACTTATGATGAGGATGATGGGATTCAAGTTCATGTGAAGTTGTATGTACCGTGGTATGAATCTCCAAAACCGGAGTTCACTGGTATGACTGGTACAGTTAATGTGCTTATGAACAAAAAATCCACCAATACGGCATTTGCAGAATTAGCCGACGGTGAAGAAACAATCGAAACTGATGTGGATACTGGAAGAACAGGTAATAGCGGAGATAAGGGAACGGTTTCTGTTTCTGGTGTTGCTACCGCTAATAATGCCTTGGCAGGCGGTGGAGCTTTCGCTATTTCTTACCCTGTGACACTTCCCTAATTAAATGCAAAACAGTTGTGAATTAAGGTTGGTAATAGGTAAAATGAAACGGTTATTGGCAATATGCGTATGTTTTTTTATGTGTGTAGGCTTATGTTCGTGTGATTCTTCCCAAACTCGGTCGGTATCATCATATAACTGGTCTTTAGAATTTATTACTGATTTAGATGGTAATATGTTATTCTCAGGTTCAGTGCATGATGACATACCAGTATTGATTTGACATTGAGTTTTGAAGAAAAAAGTTTTATCTTAACAGATAACACTCATAAACAAGAATGGACAGGTACATATTCGCTTGAAAAGATTGACAATTCTTCTTCGAAACTCGGATTAACTTTTGAAAATTTAGAGGAGCCTGTTACAGGCGTATATGGAACAAGAGTTTATTCTGATGATTCAGAAAGCGCAACAATTACATTACAAACTGATGAAAATATCCTGTCTTTTGTTGGAGAAGATTCATAAATAAAAACAGCCGCTGTAGGAACAAAATCCTACAACGGCTGTTTTATTTCCACGGCCTGCGCCGGAAGTTCATACCAGACTGTTTTATCAGCGGGGATTTCTTGAACAGCTTTTTTCAAAAGGCTTCGTTCCTCTTGTGAGAGCCGCTTGTATTTGAGCCGGAACGCCTTGCAGAATATCTCCGTGAATTGCTGAACCCTGTCCCCGGCGATTGCATGGCCTTTTGTACTTCCCATATCAGTTCATCGGCGGGCGTGGTATCCGGCGCACTTTCGCTGTCATTTTCGTGCGCCTTGCGTATATCATGGAGAATGACGTCCCATGTTTTGTGCGTCACATGGCAGAAAAAATCTTCTTCCTCTATCTGACAGGCTTCCAATACTTTGATTGCCCGGTCTGCCGTAGCTTCGGGATGTTCTTCCAGTATCATAGCCCGTAAAGCAGCCAGTGAGCTGTTTGTGTCATGAAAGTGCATGGTTGCTATCCCGTCCACATAGATTTCTGCGTCTGCCAACAGTTCCCTGAATTTTTCATGGGAGATAATCTCACACAGCAGCCGGTTATTGAAGCGTTCACTTTTCAGCAGTTCCACGACTTCATCACTCAAATGTAATTCTTCTATCGGCGTGTTTTCATATTTCCGATTGTTGGTAAGGCCGAGCAGATAGTCAACGGACACCTGATAGAAGTCTGCCAGTTTCAACAGGCTGCCGTGATTGATTTCCTTGTATTCATCGTTGTCGTTTTCATAGCTGCCGAGGGCTGATTTTGAAATGCCGGTTTTCTGCGCCAGTTCTTCCAGATTTAAGCCCCGTTCCACCCGTAAATCTTTCAGGCGTTCCTGTACGGAAATGCGGGTTTTCATAGATACATCGCTCCTTCCTGCGGCTGGCTGCCGCTGTCATCCCTTATTATACCATATACCGTTCCGAAATCGTGGAATTTTTCGATTTTGGGGCGGTTTTCCTATTTTATGGACATACGGGAAAGGGTTCAAAAATGAGCTATGATTAAGTCAGTTCATCGATGGATTATTTCCAATCGAATGACCGGCCTGATGGGATATGCTCCCCGGCGATGTAGCGCAACGACCTGCGGCAAGGAAATGGAGGAACCTTGACCGCAGCGAGCGTACCAACGGGAACGAAACGCCGCTGTGAGATTCAGGGGCAGGAACGACAGCAGGACAACCCGGCAGAACTGATACCAAAACGCTACCCAAACACGACAAATCGGCGGGGTGTAGTCTGCCCCGTCCGTAATACTATGGGGCATTTCAAAGCGGCTCTATGGCCGTATTTTCCTTGAAAATCGCCCCGAAACATGACACCAAAAACCTTTATCCGCCTGTTCCCGTTGTTACGGCTGAAATGGGCGGATTTTCTATGATAGGAGGCACTATGCCGAGAATGAGCAAGAAACGGAAGTTGGAGCTTTCCTTCTTCCTCAATGACCGGGGGCGTGTGGCCTACAACGACCTGTGCCGGAAGTGCCAGCATAAGTGCAAGCAGAGTTTCCGGGCTGTCGTGATAGACTGCCCCCATTACCTGTCAAAACGAGCCAAGCGAAAGGAGAAAATCAGTTAAATGGAATTTGAATTTATGAGCGCAGACACGGTTCTGCCGCCTTGTATGCCGCTACCCGCCGCAATGCTTCGGCTGCCGATCAGCAGCACAGCAAAAGTCATGTATGCCCGTCTGCTGAACACCACCCTTACGGCAGGGATAGAGGATAGCAACGGCATTTTGTTTGTCCGTTTTCCTATCATGGAATTAGCGGCAGCCCCTCTCCCGCAGCCCCGTCACTGTGAAGCGTTCCCTGAAAGAATTGGAGGACATCGGGCTTATCCTGCGGGTGCGCCGGGGTGTGGGAGAACCAAACCGCATTTACACGCTGCTTCCCAAAGGAGGGCTGCCATGATAAATGAGAAGCTGGAAAAGCTGAATCAGGAGATTGCCAAAGGCGAAGCCAGACTGCGGCGGGCGCAGCATGAAGAAAAAATACTGGAACACCAGGTGAAGCAGCTTACCCGGAAGGAACGGACGCACCGGCTCTGTACCAGAGGAGCTATGCTGGAAAGTTTCCTTTTAAGGCCGGAAGTGCTGACAGACGAGGATGTGATGGACATTCTGAAACAGGCATTTTCTCAAAGTGGCATGAAGGAAATAGTTGCAGAAAGCGTGAAAGGGCGGGTAGCCGGGGAATCCCTTCCGGAGTAAGGGCGCAACTATACACCGGTCAAGCCGGTGCGTTGCGCCCTGCCGGGGGCTTCCTGCGGAAAGCGGATGATTTTCAGCACCGTTGCGGCTGCTTCCAATCATCACAGGGGACGCTACTTTGTGGACTTGTTCCCCTGCGCTGGCTGCGCTACCCCTTTGTGGACTTGCCGCCCGGGAACACCTTGCGCTTTGAGCCTTACGACCGCATACAGGCGGCGGGAAACAGCATTGACAGAGGCAATTATGAGCTTATCTATACCGCACCCCTTACGCCGGGAATGTCCCTTGAAGATATTTACACCCGCTTCAATATCGACCACCCGAAAGATTTTAAGGGACACAGCCTTTCCGTTTCCGACGTGGTGGTGCTTCATCAGAACGGGCAGGACACCGCCCACTATGTAGACAGCTTCGGTTATAAGGACGTGCCAGAGTTTTTGCAGCCGAAAAACTATTTGAAAGCTGCCGAGCAGACCACCGAGCAAAATTACAACATGATTGACGGGCAGATAAACAACACCCCGACCGCTGCGGAACTGGAAGAAAAAGCAAAAGCCGGAGGACAGATTTCCCTTGCAGAATACGCCGAAGCATTGAAAACCGATAAGGAACGTGGCAAGCCTGCCAAACAGGAAAAGCCCTCTATCCGGGCGCAGCTTAAAGCAGCGAAAGAACAGACACCAAAGAAACAGGCAAGACAGAAAACACAGGATTTGGAAAGGAGCTGACCTATGAAGTTACAAAAATTTGAAAATGTGGACGTTATCGCTTCCCTTGAAGCCATAATGAAACAGAATACCGCTTTCTATCAGAGCGATTTTGACATAGACAAACAGATTTTGCAGAAAGCGGCGGTAAGCCTTATCCCGGAGGACAAACGGCTTTTGTGGTTTTCCCGCCCGTCCGGGACGTGCTGCTTCCGGGAACGGGACGTTTTTCTAAAGGACACAAGGCAGCATAATACATGGCGGTTTTATGGGGAACAGACCCGCGATACTATCCTTGCCTATGCGGTGGAACTGACAGGCACAGAGCAGGAAAAAATCAAGGGCAATCTTTATGAACTGGATTATTTGCAGCATTTCCGGGAAGTAATCGAAAAATCAATCCCTGCCGACAACTACACGCTGATTTATGAGCATGGGGAGCTGACAAAGCCTGCCGGACAATATTTTGACGGGGACACTGACCCGCAGCTTGGAAAGTTTATACGTTTTGAAGCACAGCCAAACGACCCGGAAGCCTTAAAAAGCCTTTTGAGGAAACAGCAGAAAAAACGAACACCTCATACGCAGAGGGATTTTCAGTTACATATCGCCGCCCTGCATGATAGACAGATTGAAATAGAAGCCCGCCGGATTGTGGAAAATGTAAAAGGGCTTGGAGAACCGGACAGCCCCGAAAAGACCCATTGTGCGGTAGAACTTTCTCCCTACTTTGTTCCACTGGCAACGGATAAGGATATGGAACGGCTGCTTTCCATGCTCCCTTACAAAAGCCTTTCCTTATCTACGTTGGAGGGCAGGCATGGCGTTTATGCGCTGATAGATAAAAGCGAGAGGAAGAAAGAGATGAAACAGTCCCCTCCCTCTGTCCGGGCGCAGTTACAAACAGAAAAATCCCCAAAAGTCCCGAAAAAGACAGCAAAATCAAAACATCACGAATTGGAGGTATGAGCATGATTAGACTGACCGTTGAAGAAATGAACCCGTTTTGCGTCCGTTCATGCAATCGCTCCTTTCCGCTTTGAGGGTTTGGGACACTTCCCAACAAGCAATTTTCAACCGACGCACCGCAGGACGGGAGGGCGAAAATACGGAAAAGGGTACTCTTTTCCTATGCTTGCTAAGAAAGTTTTTTCCTTACTTATCACTACAACGAAACTCCCAGTATGCCAAAAGAGAGCAAAAGAAAAACGCCGCAATCCTGCGACGCTTCAATCACTTTATGCAGACAAAAACGAGGGAACTTTATTCCCCGTCTTGTCGTTGTTGGCTTCCTCTATGCCTTTGCAGTAGCAGACATGATTTTTAAGTCCGTTTCGCTCATAGTGTCAAGCATGGTATCGAGCTGACGGCGGCGTGTGGACTTCTCCTGTTCCCGTTCCGGGAAAAAGAACTGGTCTACTGATACGTCAAGCAGGGTTACAAGCTCATACAAAATCTGTAAACTTGGGTGCTGACCGCTATTCTCAATAGACGCGATATATCGGGGCGCAATATTCAGCGTGTCGGCTAACTGATTGCGTGATATTCCCTTTGCTTTTCTTGCTGCTTTAATGGCTTGCCCGAAAGCCTTAAAATCGAATTTTTCTTTATTCTGTTTCATAATCATTTCACCCAACTACATTTTACTGTTCCTCTTTTCTTTGAGATATGATTACACAGAACATAGTATTGACTGAAATAGAGCATATAATACACTTGCTATTATTCGGTTATCCGATTATAATTATACTGATAAAGTTTGAGGAAAGGGCGGTTGAACTATGGAATATATGTCTTGTCCAGAAGCAGCGGAGAAATGGGGCATTTCTGAACGGCGGGTGCAGATACTTTGTAAAGAAAATAGAATATCCGGCGTTTCAAAAATTGGTTATATGTGGTTAATACCAAAAGACGCAAAGAAACCAACAGACGCAAGATATAAAAGAAATTTGAGAACTACACGTTAATCACAAATTGTCGTGATATACTCAAATATGGAGGTGCTACTAATGGCAAAAATTTTAATTGTTGAAGATGATTTAGATATACAAGAACTTTTACAGAATTTTTTACAGGAAGCCGGATATGAGGTTTCTATTGCTAATGATGGCGTTGAAGCTGTTTCCTTATTTTCCACAGCGCATTACGACTTGATTTTATTAGACGTTATGCTACCTAAAATAGACGGATTTACGGTTTGTGAACTCATACGAAAGCAATCTCAAATTCCAATTATTATGCTCACTGCTCTAAGTGGTGAAAAAGAACAGATTAAAGGATTAGATTTACAAGTTGATGACTATATTACAAAACCTTTTTCCATGCCCGTTTTAGTGCGTAAAATAGCCGCCGTATTACGCCGCAGCAACATGATACCAAATCAAGAGCATCAAACAATATCTTATGACAATCTGATTTTGGATTTTGATAGCTATGAAGCAACTGTTGACGGCATTTCCTATGAATTAACGCAACGAGAATTTGAAGTATTAAGAGAACTTTTGTTAAATCAAGGGCGTGTTCTTACCCGTCATAATTTGTTAGCGAAACTATGGAAATATGATTTTTACGGTGATGAACGAGTAGTTGATACTCATATTAAAAATTTGCGTAAAAAGTTGGGAATAGATTTCATACAGACAATTAGAGGGGTGGGATATAAAATTGATAAAGAAAATCAAAAGTAATTTACTCTTAAAGATATTCATTGTTACATTCCTACTTACAAGTGTTTGTTGCTTTATAACCTATACTGTCATTTCATGGCTTCTTCCAAAAACATATAGCACAACTCTTGACACAAACTTAGATAATTCGGTTACATTGTTTCTTGAGGAATTGGAAAAAATAAGTCCTTTAGAAAGCGGGAAATTGTTTGACGAATTTTTGTTAAATAATGTCAATACGTTACTTCAACTATACGACGAAAATAACAATGAAATTGAACTGCCCTCACAAGGTACTACCAAATTTCCGACGTATGTAGCTGTTGGTGTTGCAACTGAAAATGCAGACCCGGCTGTATATCGAGCAACGCATAGTTATTTGTTCTCTTTCGCAGATACAGACAAGGTTTATACTTTATCTGTTGCCGGAAGCGCACATGAAGTTACATTGCTAAAAGATACGTTAGGAACTATTTTTCTCACTTTGTTTTTTGTGATTTTTTTGATTGCAGTAACTGCTTCAGTAATCTATTCCCGCTATGTAACAAAGCCTGTATTACAGCTTAGCAGTGTTTCTCAAAAAATGTCTGAATTGAATTTTGACTGGAAATGTGATGAAAACAGGACAGACGAACTTGGAGTATTAGCTCATAGTCTTAATGAAATGTCAAAAAAGTTATCTATTTCTTTGGAAGATTTAAGAAATGCCAATGAAAAACTACAAGCTGATATTGAACATGAACGAGAATTAGAGCAAGCTCAATTAGAGTTCTTCTCTGCTGTATCACACGAATTGAAAACGCCGCTTACTATTATTAAGGGACAAACTGAGGGCATGATTTTGAATGTCGGGGACTATCAAAATCGTAATAAGTATCTGTCCCGTTCTCTTGAAATTATAAATACCATGCAGAACATGGTGCAGGAAATTTTGACTGTTTCGCATATTAAATCATCAAATATGCGTGTTCAGAAAGAATGTATTGATTTCTCTGCTATGCTGTCGCATGAATATGTAAGTTTTGAGGATATGATTGTAAATAAGCGTATTAGTTGGAATGAGAATATTTCTCCTAACCTAAAAGTTGCGGGAGATAAATCTCTAATTCAAAAAGTCATTAACAATTTAGTTTCAAATGCTATCTCATATTCGCCAGAAGAAAGTAGCATTACTATAACTGCTTTTCAGAGAAATGAGAATGTAGTGTTTGAGTTGGAAAATACAGGAGTACATATACCGGAAAATGAAATTCCAAAGCTCTTTGACGCATTTTATCGGATAGAACACTCACGCAATCGGAAAACAGGAGGAAGTGGGCTAGGGTTATATATCGTAAAAGCTATTTTAGAACAACATCAAGCTACATACAGTATAAACAATACCTCAAATGGTGTTTTATTTTCTATTCATTTCTAAGAACAGGGGACGGTACAATACTTACTGTCCCCTGCTTTCTGTACTACACACAAAAAACACATTCGCCACAATGGTATCCCAAAAAAATCTGATAATATAAAATCATCAAAAGAAAGGAGTGCTTACCCTATGAAAAAAACAAAAATCTTATTTCTGACACTTGCAATAACAACACTTGGAATGGTAACATTGTCCGGCTGTTCAAAAAATGCTGCTCACGCTGCCAAACAAATCCCGTCTGCTTCCCCAACAACAGACACAACGGTATCTGCTCAAGCTTACGAAAATGGAGAGGAACTTTCAGCAGACGAACAAATGCAGGAAGAAAATATACGTCGTGAAGAAGTTGCAAAGCAATATTCTATATATGAACCTTATGGAATGACTTATGATAAGAAAAACAGACCGCTTTTTCTATGAGGGAAAAATGGTGCGTTATTTCAAAGATACAGTTAGCGATGAACACCTTAATTCATTTTTCTTTGATGACGGTGTTATAGACGTTGAGCCTATTCGAGATACCAACGGGACATTGACCGGGTTAAAGCAATCTTCCGATACCGACTTTGCCGCCCGAACAGAAAAAGAAAACGAGCTAAAAGCAGAATTTGAAAAAACGGGTATCGTAAATGAAGGAACAAGTATTGAATTAGGCGACCCCACTTATCGTGATGAAAGTTTAGAAGAATATGTTGCGTTTGGTGTATCCTATGATACTACTGCTGACACATGGGTATATGACGAAAAAATCATATATATTCTTTATGATGAAGGACATAACACCTATTGCAACGCTAGCGCAACAAGCGGAGTATGTTTGAAAGTTATTCGTAGTAGTGATAACACGATTAAAAAATTAGTAGAAACAAATTCACAGGAATTAGAAAGCTTCGTGAAATAAAAGAACATTATAATTGCTGCATGACGGCAAAAGAAAAAAAGCCGTCGTACAGCAAGCATTTTTTCACGCACCCATTCTATTTCGGCGGCTTTAGTTATTAGAGCCGCCGCTTCTTTTTGCATAAATTTAGTAACGACGACCCCATTTGACCTTGCAATCAGCATGGCGGTATATAGGAGGTTGCCGTTATGCTGAATAAAATAAGCTATGCTTATCTGACAAAAGGACATCTTTTGTCAAAAAAATTTTATATCCTACAACGAGTTATTCCGGCTATGTAGATGAACTGTCAAATCAATTAAATACTGCTGTTATTTCCTATGCGTCTGTCTGCATTTTGCAGGCAGGCGCATTTCGCATTTTACAGAAGATTTTTCAAAAACTTTGCCCTCTTTTTGGCAAAGCAAAAAGTCGCCTGTATTATCCCGCGAAAAGGGGAGGTACTACCGCCTTTCGGCAGAAAGGAGGTGAACACCATGACACCTAATCGCAGGGAATTTGAAAAGCAATGTGCGTTTCAAAAGTTCTGTAAATCAGTGCTGCACAATGAAGCGTGCAACGCCCATGAGGAAATTCGTCGGCGCAGAGTTCGGGAGGTTACTTTTTCCAACCTTGCCTTGCATGAGGAACGGCAGCTTTATACCGTCGATAAGTATTTTCAAGACGAAGAAGCAGAGCCGTCTTATCAAATGGCAGGAAAAGAAATAACCCCAAAACTGCTGCTTGAAGCTATCCGGGCTTTGCCCGAAGAACGGCGCAAAATTATACTGCTGTATTACTTTGAGGGATTGACTGATATAGAAATCGGAAAGCAGCTCAATATCTCAAGAAGTACGGTACAGTATCGCCGGACAAGCTCCTTTGAGCAGTTAAAAAAATATTTGGAGGAAAACGCTGATGAATGGATTGAATGGTAAACCGACCGAGTACCCGGAAAATGCCCTTGTTCCCTATCCCGTTATTGTGGCGGCGAGCAAAGGCGACCCGGACGCTATGAAGATTGTATTGCAGCATTTCAGCGGCTACATAGCAAGTCTTTCCATGCGGAAGCTCTATGATGAGCGAGGAAATGTTTATTTTGGAGTGGACGAAGAAATACGCGAAAGGCTGCAAGCAAAACTGATGAGGGCAATCCTCACATTTAGGGCTGAATAAACCAACGCGGTATTGGAACGCTTCCTCCCCCTTTTCCGTTCCATATCGCAGGACAGCCCTCTGTTCCTTGACAAAGAAAGCGGCGCAATAGAACGGCGACGCAGCATAAGGCAAATCGGATACGTTCCTTTTGTGCCGAGCCATGCGGCGGGTACGCCATGACCTTTCTCTTAACAGAAAAGCGAGCGAGAAATACCACACCGTAAAGCAGGGATAGCAGCCTGCGGGCGATAACGCACAGAATACATAATGATACTTCCTTACAGCCATAGTCCGAGCGTTAGAAGCGTCGCAGGCAATGGGTAGGGCTTCGGCAGACCGCCGGAGGGGTGCAAGTCCCATGAGGTTACGCTAATAGCCGTCCGATTAAAGCCTATGTTACAGATTGACTTTTGACCCATTAAGAAAGGGGGACGACAAATTGAACAATAACGACGTGCCGATTTGGGAAAAGTACACGCTTACCATAGAAGAAGCAGCAAAATATTTCCGTATCGGAGAAAGCAAGCTGCGGAAACTGGCAGAGGAAAATCCCGTCCCGGACTGGGTAATGATGAACGGAAACCGTATTCAGATTAAGCGGAAGCAGTTTGAAAAAATGATTGATACGGTGGACGCAATCTGATAGTGAAATCGAGCCTTGAATGTGGTACAATATAATCAAGCATATCAAGGCTCTTTCCATTATGGAAAGGAGCATAACGATGTCGGAAAAAAGACGGGATAATAAAAATCGTATTCTCCGCACCGGAGAGAGCCAGAGAAAAGACGGGAGATATGCCTACAAATATATAGATACCTTTGGAAAACCGCAGTTTGTGTATTCTTGGAAGTTAGTACCGACGGACAAAACCCCGGCGGGAAAGCGCGACGATATAGCGTTGAGGGAAAAAGAGAAAGAAATCCAAAAAGACCTTGACGACGGTATCGACCATATCGGAAAGAAAATGACTGTCTGCCAACTCTACGCAAAGCAGATACGCCACCGGGCAAATGTACGGCATGGTACAAAGCAGGGGCGAAAACAGCTCATGCGGATTTTGCAGGAGGATAAACTTGGAGCCTGCCGGATTGAAAATGTGAAGCTCTCCGACGCAAAGGAATGGGCGTTACGCATGAAAGAAAAAGGTTACGGCTTCAAGACTATCAACAACCACAAGCGTTCCTTAAAGGCTGCCTTTTACACAGCCATACAGGACGATTGTATTCGTAAAAATCCATTTGACTTCCAGTTGAACACAGTCCTTGAAGATGATACGGAACCAAAGGAACCTCTATCCCCTACGCAGGAAGCGGCTTTTCTGTCCTTTGTGCAGCATGATAAAGTCTATCAGAAATACTACGACGAGATTATCATACTGTTAGGGACAGGACTTCGCATTTCGGAACTCTGCGGACTGACGGAAGCTGACATTGACTTAGACAAACAGCTTATCCATGTAGACCACCAACTTTTGAAGATTGCAGACGTGGGCTACTATGTGGAAACGCCTAAGACGAAAAGCGGCAACCGGGTTATTCCTATGAGTGAAAAAGTGTTCGAAGCATTTCAGCGGGTGCTGAACAAACGGAAATATGCACAGCCTGTTATTTTGGAGGGCTACACAAAGTTTCTGTTCCTTAACCGGAACGGCTTGCCCAAAGTAGCAGTCAACTATGAAAGTATGTTCCGGGGGCTTGTAAGGAAATACAACAAAACGCAAAAGGTAGCATTGCCAAAGGTAATGACACCGCACACCTTACGCCACACATTCTGCACCACGTTAGCAAATGCGGGAATGAACCCAAAGGCATTGCAGTACATCATGGGACATTCCAACATCAATATGACGCTGAACTATTACGCGCATACGACTTCCGAAACGTCGATAACAGAAATGAAGCGGCTGATTGCATAAGTAGTAAACGGAGAATTTACTACTCCACATACTACTTTTGAACACCAAAACATACGGGGATATAAGAAGATTTGAGAATATCTTCCATAACGAAAAATGCCGGAAAAGCCTGTAACAATAGGCTATACCGGCATATAAGAACTTTTGAAAAGATAGTCAAAAATTACTTTGTGATTTCAGATAAAACAGTGTGCGCCTTACACGCTTCCACATAAACAAAAGCGTCTTCGTAGTTTTCATAATCCGGTATGATCTCCAGCCACTCCATTGCCGCACTGAAACGATTTTCCCCGTAGTGCTCCAATGCCGTGTCGTAAATTTCCGGTATCTGCGCCTGCGCCTGCCGGCTGCTGTCTAAAAAGCCGCCCAGATTGTTGTACAATTTGTATTTCGTAAAAGGCGAGCCCACCGTCTGCGCACGGATATATGTGTTGCACTTTTCCGCCAGCTCCCCGCTGTCCGCGTAATCCCCAAGCTCCCGGAACGCCTGCGCCGCCTCGCTCAGTTCCCCGCGCTCCACCAGCACCCAGGCCGCCGTATATTGCCCCCGCTGCTCGTCCAGTTCCCACAGCCACGGCGCGCGCTCGTACCATTCGTAAGCCTGTGTATACTGTTCGTAAGACTGCGCGGTTTCAATTTCGTTCCACGCATACAGCGAATACCCCAAAAAGCCGCCGCCCAGCAGCACCAGCGGCAGCCCCACGGCCAGCGCAATTTTCCAGCCGCGCTTTTTCCGGCGCGGGGCCTGCGGTGTGCAAACGGCAGAGGGCGCATATCCCGCACCCGGCGTACCGCCGCTCCCCTGCGGGGCAAACGGCCCAAGCGGCGCAGCTTCCTGCAGGGCCGCGCGCTGCGCCTGCGGCAGCTCCTGTGCAGGCACTGTCTGCGCCGGCTGTGCGGCGGCAAGCTGTGCTTCCACCTGCGCCAGCTCCTGTGCAAGCTGCGCCGGGGCGGCAATGCGGTAAGCCTCGTTCAGCGCCATGGCCCGGTTCAGCAGCGGGACAAGCGGCGTTTGCTCCTCAAACACCAGCTCCGCGCCGCCCGCACGCGCGATCACGTCCTGCGGGGCGCGGCCCTCTGTAAGCGCATACAGCACGGCCCCCAGAAAATAGACTGCAGCGGCCATACCCGCGCTTCCGTCGTAACATTCCGGTGCGGAATACCCGGCGCACACGGAGGCGCCAGGCCTTTTGCCCGCGCCGTGCGCACGCTTCAGCTCCAGCGTACCGCTCCGCACAAGGATATTTTCCGGATGCAGCGCCCGCGAGACCTCCGGCATCGAAGCCAGCCGTTGCGCCAGCTCCCGCACCGCCCGCGTTGCCCGGAGCCTGTCCATCCGTCCGCCGCCGGCCAAAAACACAGGCAGCGGGACAGCCTTTTCCCGCATGGGCTTCCCGGACGCCGCTCCCCGGCGGCGCAGCCGCAAAAGCAGCGCCGCACACACGCCCAGCGCCGCCGCCACAGCCAGTACAACCAGCAGCACGCCCGCAAAACCGGGCGCCGCCTTGCGGTACGGGATATCGTTTTGCTGCAGAACAGTGAGCAGCTCCCGCACATGAATGCTGCCGTTCACATTCTGGCCCTCCAACATTATAAACGTATTGATCCCGACAAGCCTGCCGCCCGCATCCACAAGCGGCCCGCCGGAGTTGCCGGGGCTGATGGGCGCGTTCGTCTGGATCGCCCACGTGGTTTGAAGACCCTCCGCCCTGCTTTGCCGCACCGCGCTCACGATGCCGTCCGTCACCGTGATGCTGTCCACGCCGGTGGCAAATTCCTGGCTGAAATCATCCGCCGCGCCCGGATATCCCAGCGCGTATACCGCCAGCCCTGTTTCAACCGCGTCCGAGCGGAGCGGCAGCCCGGGCATGCCGCGCAGGGGCTTGTCTGTTTTTAAGATACAGATGTCCTTTCCGGGCAGATCTACGTAGACCCGGGCCGTCGTCCACCTTGTATCGTCCACTATGACCTCAATCGTTTCCGCGCCTTCGATCACATGGTGGTTCGTCACCACATAGACGGAATTTTCGGACAACGCAAAGCCGCTGCCCATCGCCCCTTCCGTCACAATGCGCACCACGCTCTCACGCGCGTTCAGCACCGCCTTCGGCACATCCGACGCGGCAAGCGCGCACACGCCCAGCGCCGCCGCCAGCAGCATTGTGCCCAAAACGGCCCACAGCCGCCTGCGTCCCCGTTTTTTCAACATCACAGTTCCCCCCGCTTCTTCTGCTCTGGTTTCATTGCACCATATTTCTTAGCTTGCACTTCGCGCACCGCTCGTGTTCGCTAAGAAACATGGTATCTATGCCGCGAAGCGCATGCCTCGCCTGCGGCTCGCACCCGCTGACCGGACATAGCATACCATGACGCCGCCGCAGGCGGCTTCAACAAAACTTTGGCCGCCAGGATTTTGTACGCCTTGAGGTTCTCACGCTCATGCGCGGCAGAGCGTCGGTGCATGAAGCATGCACGGCCGCACAAGCGGCTGTCCAAATCAATTATACCAGAAGCAGCCGTTGAAAAGAAGCCCGTCAAACAAAGCGGCATGCCGAAAAAGGGCATGCCGCTTTGTACAGAATCAACTGCGTTTTGCGCTTATTCCGTGGGAAACGCCCCTGGCTCGATCTGCGCGTCGGCGTCCGCCTGGGCCTGCGCTTCGGCGGCCGCGTCCTCCGTCGGCCCGGCCGTATCCGCACCTGCCTGGACGTCTGCAGCCGCGTTTGCACCGCTCACGCCCGCGCCCGCGGCGGCTGCGGAATCATCCGCCGGAAAGGCGGCGCCAAAGCCCGCGTTTGCCGCCACTTCTTCGTCTGTCAGCGCAAGGCTTGCCCCCGTGGGCGCCGCCGCTTTCAGCGGAAGCACCTCGCCGGAGGGCTTTTGCAGGATATACGCGCCCCTGGCCTCGTTTTTGTACACGAGCACCACGCCGTAGGATTTCTGTGTTTCGGTGCTCTGCGCAGGAATGAGCACCACCCATTTGTCTACCTTTTTATTTTTGACGCGGGAGAGGTCCAGCCCGCTTTCCTTGATCACTTCATTGAACGCCTTGAAGTTATCGTCCCACTTGCGCGGCACGGTGACGGTGCTCACCTCCGCGGTAGTGGGGTCCACTTCGACGCCATACCCCTGCAGGAACGTCGCCACGTCCTGCGCGCCGGTGATCTGCTGCGAAAGCGCGCCGCCCTGCGCGGCCGCATCCACTGCGTCGCCCTTGTTGCGCACCACGCCCACGGTAATGGCCGCGCCTGCCAGCACCACGCCGCAGACGGCCACCACAGCCAGTTTCCGCAGCCCGCCCTTGCGTAAAGTACATACAAACATTGCACGTTTCCCTCCTTACGATTTTCGGGGCGGTGTGCCGCCCCAACCCCTTCCGCGCGGCACGCGTTCCGGGCCGGCTGAACTGGTTTCTACTGAAATTCTATGAGGGGGGGCGTATGTTTAGCACAGACGTTTGCGGCGGACATGCCGTGAATTTTTCTATTGACAAAACCCGCGCGGACGGGGCATCATATATTCATAACAACAAACCGGAAGAAAGGGCTGCACGTATGGTACTGACAATAGACATCGGCAACACCAACATCGTTTTGGGCGGATACGAAAACGGGGCGCTGGGATTCTGTACCCGCATCTCCACGGACAAAAGCCTGGAGGCGGACCAGTACGCGCTGGAGCTGTCCGGCATCCTGAACCTTTACAAGGTGGCGGGGGGAAAACATCGAAGGCGCCATCATTTCCAGCGTGGTGCCGCAGATCACCGACACAGTGGCGCGGGCGCTGCGCATGTTTGCGGGCGTGGAACCGCTGAAGCTCACGCAGGAGCTGCCCACAGGCGTAGGGGTGAACATCGACACACCCTCGGAGCTGGGGGCCGACCTGCTGGCCGGAGCCATCGCCGCAAAAGCGCTGTATCCGCTGCCGGCTATCGTCATCGACATGGGCACGGCCACAAAGATCACGGCCGTGGACGAGCAGGGCACGGTGCAGGGCGTGAGCATCATGCCGGGTGTTTTCATCAGCCTGGACGCGCTGGTGAACGGCACGAGCCTGCTGAAGGGCATCGCCACCAACGCGCCCGTGCGGGCCATCGGCAAAAACACCGTGGAAAGCATGCAGAGCGGCGTGGTATTCGGTGCGGCAAGTATGCTGGACGGCATGGTCGAGCGCTTCGAAGCCGAGCTCGGCCCCGCAAAAACGCTGGTGGCTACCGGCGGTGCGGCGGGCATTGTTGTGCCGCACTGCCGGCACAGCGTGCAATATGTGCCCACACTCATTCTGGACGGCCTTTATGCCGTGTACTGCCGCACACACGCGGCCCTGTAAAAAACGGGCGTAAAAAGCACGGGCGCGCCTTCTCCCTTTTGCGCCTCCCCCTGCATGCCCACAAAACAGAAAAGCCCCTCTGCGCGGCGCGCAGAGGGGCTTTTCCGGCGTTTTGTACCGGGGATACGTTTATTCTTCGTCCTTGCCGCCGCAGCAGCCTTCACAGCCTTCGCAGGCGTCGTCGTCCTCGCTGAAGTCGACCTCAAACTTCGTGCCGCAGTTGGGGCAGGCCAGATCGTCATTGGCCAGCATATCCTCATCCACGCACACAACCTCGCCGCACTGCGGGCAGGTGATCTCATACAGGCCCGCCTCGTACTCCTCGTCGTAGTCGTCCTCGTCTTCGTCCCCGCCGTCCTCGTCGAACAGGAAGTTTTCCACGTCCTCCAGGTCCTCGCTCATGGCGTCGACCTCATCGTACAGCGTATCCACATCCTCGTCGATGTTGGTGACCTCCTTGGCCATCTCCTCCAGCACATCCACAACAGCGGCAATCAGCTTGCCCTCCTTGGTGGCAGTGTCAAATTCCATGCCCTCCATCATCCCTTTGATGTAGGCGACTTTTTCTTTCAGTTCCATGGGTCATACCCTCCTATGCTTTTATTCTTTCATCGCAATGCAATGAAAAGCGTCTTCAGGCGGCATCCGCCGCGTTCCGGCCCGGAGGCCGTTTTTTTAGTATCAAACAGGCAAGGCCGTACCTTGCAGCCTTGCCTGTTTTTGCAAAAGTTATGCGCGCTCCATATACTCGCCGGTGCGGGTGTCGATGCGGATCATATCGCCCTCGTTGATGAACAGGGGCACACGGATCTCCGCGCCGGTCTCCAGCGTGGCGGGCTTGAGCGTGTTGGTGGCCGTGTTGCCCTTGAAGCCCGGGTCCGTCTTGGTGACCTCCAGGACCACAAAGTTCGGAGCCTCGACGCCGAACACCTTGCCCTTATAGCTCAGCACCTTGCAGACCTCGTTCTCCTTCACGAATTTGAAGGCGTCGCCCAGCTCGCTCTCATTGAGGGGGATCTGCTCGAACGTTTCATTGTCCATGAAGTAGTACAGGTCGCCGTCCTGATAGGAATACGTCATTTCGCGGCGCTCGATATACGCGGTGGGGAACTTGGCGGTGGGGTTGTAGGTGCGCTCCACCACAGAACCCGAGATGACGTTGCGGATCTTGGTGCGCACGAAGGCCGCGCCCTTGCCCGGCTTTACATGCTGAAATTCAACGATCTGGAAGACGTTGCCGTCCTCTTCAAACGTGATGCCATTGCGGAAATCGCCAGCAGAAACCATAGAATGAATCCTCCAATATTATCCCGGCCGCCCCGGCCTTTGGCCGCCGGGCATACCAGTTCATTTTATCTATTCTGATTTTACACAATATGCGCCTGTTTTGCAAGGGTTTTCGGCCATTTTAAGCCATTTTCCCCCAAGACGGCCGCGCTTTCCCCGCCGGGCGGGCAGCTGCCCGCCCACGCGTCACAGCACGATCAGCTCCTTCGGGCTTTTTCCCACGATCTCGCAGCCGTCCGGCCGCACGAAGGTGGTGTCCTCAATGCGCACGCCGAATTTTCCCGGCAGGTAGATGCCCGGCTCGATGGTCATGACCATGCCGGACTGTATGATGTCGCTGCAGGTGGGGCTGTAACGGGGGTTTTCATGGATCTCGATGCCCACGGCGTGGCCCAGCCCGTGGCCGAAGCAGCCCTCGTAGCCCGCGCCGTAGATGATATCCCGGGCAACCTTGTCCACCTCGCAGCCTTTGTAGCCCGCTTTGGCGAATCCGCAGCAGGCGAGCTGCGCCTTCAAAACGGTATCATACACCTTTTTCTGCTCGTCGGACACATGGCCCACCGCCACCGTGCGCGTCATATCGGTGCAGTATCCGTCCACGTTCGCGCCGAAGTCCATGGTGACGAAGTCCCCCGCCTCGATGCGTTTGTCGCCGGGCACGCCGTGCGGCAGGCTCGTTTTTGCCCCCGAGACAAAGATCGTGTCGAACGCCAGCTTGCCCGCGCCGTGGCTCTTCATAAACACTTCCATCTCCAGCGCGGCGTCGATTTCCCGCACGCCGGGTTTGATGTAGCCCAGCATGTGCTCGAAGCAGGCGTCGGTGATGACCTGCGCGCGGCGGATGGCGTCGAATTCTTCCTCGGACTTGACGGCCCGGATGCCGTCGATGGCGTCGGAGAGCACGGCGCCGGTGTCCACCTCCACGCCCGGCAGCGCGGCGCGCACACGGTCCGCATAAGCCAGTGTGGCCTTGTTTTCCAGATACAGATGCTTAACGCCGTGCGCGGCCAGGATGTCCCGCACCTGCTCCAGTGCCTTTCCCTCTAAGATGACCTCGGCTTCCTTTACCGTCGCTTCGGCGATCTCGATGTAGCGGGAATCGATGATGAAGTAGGTTTTATCCGGCAAAATGAGCACGGTGCCCGCGTCCCCGGAGTCAAAGCCCAGAAAATAAAAGCGGTTCACATCCGTGGAGACAAGCGCCGCTTCAAAGCCCCCGGGCATGGCGGCAAGCAGTTTATCGGTACGTTGTTTCATATCGGTCCAACCTTCTTATTCCAGTATTGGCGGCCGGGACGCTTCTATGCGTCCGGTGGTTTGCGGTCTTCCTCTTTTCCGTGGACACGCCCGCCTTTTTTATAATACCGCGCCAGCACGGGTTTTTCAAGCGCGCGTTTCAGGCGTATGGTCGCTTTGGTGTCCTGCCGCATGGGCTGCACCAGCAGCACCGGGATGCCGTACAGGTTCGCGCCCAGCGCGTCCGTAAAGATCTGGTCGCCCACCAGCGCCACCTCGCGGCGGGATACGCCCATGGCCCGGCGCGCCCGGCGCAGGCCAAACGGCGACGGCTTACAGCAGAACGCCTGATACTCCAGCCCCACGCGCTTTGCAAAGGGAGCCACGCGGCCGGGCATATTGTTGGAGGCGATGGTGAGCTTCACGCCTGCGGCGCGCATGGTATCCAGCCACGCGGCCACGTCCGGCGGCAGCTCCTGGCTGCCGTGGGCCGTGAGCGTGTTGTCCACGTCCAGAATGAGCGCGCGAAGCCCCCGCGCGCCCAAAAACTCCGGCGTGATGCAGGTGATGCGCTCAAAAACGATCGTCGGTGTAAACAGGGGCATTTTCGGTTCCTCACTTTATCAGTTGTGCTCCGTGCGGACGTGCATGTCCGGCGGGCACGGCAGCCGCCGGGCCGCCTTTTCCCCCGCCCTCTTTTGGTGCAAAAAAAGCGGGCCGTAAAGGCCCGCCTGTTCGCTTACTTGCCGCGTGTCCGCTATTCTTATTTGAACTTGCGCTTGCGGGCAGCTTCGGACTTCTTCTTGCGCCTGACAGAAGGCTTTTCGTAAGCCTCGCGTTTACGCACTTCAGCAAGCACACCGGAGCGTGCGCAGGAACGTTTGAAACGACGCAGCGCGCTGTCCAGCGATTCATTGTCTTTCACTCTGATTTCCGACATCTTTGTCCCTCCCTTAAACCTGAGGTAGGCGCCGGCCCCCCTCTATGCGGGAAACTGACTATATTTGATTATACAATGCAGACGGCTCGTCTGTCAACAGATAATTGTGAACATCTTTCCTACCTTACAGCAATATTTACAAGTTTGCCCGGCACGTAGATCTCCTTGCAGATGGTTTTGCCCTCCAGCGCTTTCGCAACATTGGGCTCCGCCTTTGCGGCGGCAATGGCGTCCTCTTTGGCCGCGCCCGTGGCCACCGTCAGCTTGGCGCGCAGCTTGCCGTTCACCTGCACGGCGATCTCCACCGTGTCCTCCACGCATTTCGCCTCGTCGAATTCCGGCCACTTCGCGTGGGCAAGCTGCCCCTCGTAGCCGCACTGCTGCCAAAGCTCCTCGGTGATGTGCGGGGCAAACGGGTTCAGCAGGATCAGCAGCGTTTTGAACTCGCCGCGGGTAATGGATTTTTTGTCATAGATCTCGTTGAGCAGGCTCATCATGGCGGCGATGGCGGTGTTCATTTTGAGCGCCTCGATATCCTCCGTCACCTTCTTGATGGTGCGGTGCATCGCGCCTTCCAATTCCGCCGAATAGCCGTCGCCGTCCACAAGAATATCCGCCAGGCTCCACACGCGCTCCAAAAAGCGGCGGCAGCCCTTGATGGACGCGGTGTTCCACGGCGCGCTCTTTTCAAAATCGCCGATGAACATCTCATACAGGCGCATGGTGTCCGCGCCGTAGTCCCGCACGATATCGTCCGGGTTCACCACGTTGCCGCGGCTCTTGGACATCTTCTCGCCGTTTTCGCCCAGGATCATGCCGTGGCTGGTGCGCTTCTGGTACGGCTCCCTGGTGGGCACCACGCCGATGTCGTACAGGAACTTGTGCCAGAACCGGCTGTACAGCAGATGCAGCGTGGTGTGCTCCATGCCGCCGTTGTACCAGTCCACAGGGCTCCAGTATTCCAGCGCCTCCCTGCTGGCCAGCGCGTCGTTGTTGTGCGGGTCCATATAGCGCAGGAAGTACCAGGACGAGCCCGCCCACTGGGGCATGGTGTCCGTCTCCCGTTTGGCGGGGCCGCCACAGCACGGGCAGGTGGTGTTCACCCATTCGGTATGGCGTGCCAGCGGGCTTTCGCCGTCGCCGGTGGGCTCAAAATCCTTGATCTCCGGCAGCACCAGCGGCAGCTCGCTCTCAGGCAGAGGCACCCAGCCGCATTTTTCGCAATTCACCATAGGGATCGGCTCGCCCCAATAGCGCTGGCGGCTGAACACCCAATCCCGCAGCTTGAAGTTTGTCTTGGGCGTGCCCAGGCCCTTTTCGGCCAGCCATTCGGTGATGGCCTTTTCGCCTCGTCCACGCTCATGCCGTCCAAAAAAGCCGCTGTTCACCATCACGCCCGTGGCACAATCGGTGAAAGCCTCCTTCGTCACATCGCCGCCCTTGACGACCTCGACGATGGGCAGATCGAATTTTTTCGCGAAATCATAGTCGCGCTCGTCGTGGGCGGGCACGGCCATGATGGCGCCCGTGCCGTAGCTGATGAGCACATAGTCGGAGATGAAGATGGGGATCTCTTTGCCGTTCACGGGGTTCACGGCGCGCACGCCCTCCAGCCTTACGCCTGTTTTGTCCTTTGCAAGCTCGGTGCGCTCGAAGTCGCTCTTCTTCGCAGCGGCCTCCTGGTATTCCCGCACGGCGTCCAGGTTGGTGATCTTGTCCGCCCATTTTTCAATGCAGGGATGCTCGGGCGAGATGACCATATAAGTCGCGCCAAACAGCGTGTCCGGGCGGGTGGTGTAGATGAGCAGCTCGTCGCCCGCCGTGGTGGAGAACTTTACCTCCGCGCCGTGGCTGCGGCCGATCCAGTTCTTCTGCTGCGTCACCACGCGGTCGATGAAGTCCAGGTCCTCCAGATCATCGATGAGCCGGTCCGCGTAAGCGGTGATCTTCAGCATCCACTGGCTTTTGACGCGGTGCACCACCTCGCCGCCGCAGCGTTCGCACACGCCGCCCACAACTTCCTCGTTGGCCAGCACCACCTTGCAGGAGGTGCACCAGTTGACGCTCATCTCTTTTTTGTAGGCAAGGCCCTTTTTATACAGCTGCAGAAAGATCCACTGGGTCCATTTGTAATAGCTGGGGTCCGTGGTGTTGATCTCCCGCGTCCAGTCGAAGGAAAGGCCCAGGCTCTTGAGCTGGCTTTTGAAGCGCGCCACGTTGTTTGCCGTCACCACCTCGGGGTGGATGTGGTTTTTCATGGCGTAGTTTTCCGTGGGCAGGCCGAAGGCGTCCCAGCCCATGGGATACAGCACGTTATAGCCGCACAGGCGCTTCTTGCGCGCCACGATGTCCAGCGCGGTGTAGCTGCGCGGATGGCCCACGTGCAGGCCCTGGCCGGAGGGGTACGGGAACTCCACCAGCGCATAGTACTTGGGCAGCGAAAAATCCTGCTTGGCCGCAAAGGTGTTCTCCGCATCCCAAATGTCCTGCCACTTTTTCTCGATCGCTTTGTAATCGTACTTCATTTTATATGTCACATCCAAAAAAGATTTGCAGATTCCGGGCGGCGCGCCGCCTTATTCCTCGATGAAATCCATGGGCACGTCTTCGCCGTCGGCCCACAAATGGTCCAGATCGTAATAGTCCCGCGCGTCGGGGCTGAACACATGGACGATGACGTTGGCATAATCCAGGATAAACCAGTTCTGGGTGTTGAAGCCCTCTGTACGGATGGGCGCGACACCCTTTTCCTTGAACTGGAACTCCACCTCCTCGGCCAGGCTTTTCACATGGGTGGAGGACGTGCCGCTGGCGATGACGAAATAATCCGCCAGCACCGTCAGGTCGCGCACCTTCAGCACCTTGACGCGGGTAGCCTTCTTGCTGTCGAGCAGCTTGGCGATCTGCATCGCCAGTTCTTTTGATTCCATGAACACTCTCCTGTTTCAAATAGGGTAAAAACGTTCTTCTTCCACTATTATGCCGCGGGCTGCCGCACGGATGCAGCGTTTGCCTGCTGGGCGGCCTGCTGGGCGTCTGCGGGCGCGTTTGCATCGCTGCCGCCCACGGCGTCCACCTCGCCCATGCGGCGCACCTCCGCGCCGATGACCTCGCTGCGTGTGCCCCAGTCCGGCGTGCCGATCTGCTGTGCCGCCAGCGGGTCGTCCGCCGGGCGGAAATATTCGTTCAGAAATTCAGCGGTCTCCGCCTTGGCGCACACCATCACGTCCTGGCCGTTGTACAGCTCGCCGCGGGCCACGGGCAGGCGGCCGATGATGATATTTTCGCTGGGGATGCTCAGCACGCTCATGCCCAGCTGAACGAGCTCCATAAAATTGAGGCTGGTGTTGATGTATTTCTGCACCACGGGCGTCAGCTTGATGATATCGCCCACCGTGGCCGTCCGAACGCGGCGGAACAGCGCCGAGTAGAAATACTGCTGGTTGGCCAGGCGGTCGATGTCGCCGCGCGGCGTGGCCGAGGTGTCCTTGCGCTGGCGCAGGAAAAATTCGCACTCCGCGCCCATCAAAACGCGCCAGCCCTGTTCCAGCCGGCTGCCGTCATATTCCATGGTCACGGGCACATACACCTCGATGCCGCCGAACACGTCCACGATCTCCCGCAGGGAGTCCATATCAATGGTGACATAATCATCAATGGGCAGGCCGAACACCTTTGTGATGTACTGGGCCAATGTATTGACGCGGTTTTCCTTATCGGCCGAATTGGCGAAGATGCCGTTGATCTTGCCCGCCGAGCCGCCGATCTCGCCCACCAGCGTGTCGCGGGGGATCTGCAGCATGGTCATCGTATGGTCCGAACCATTCACCCGTACATACAGGATCATATCCGTCTGGCCGATGGGGTCGCGTTTGACGGCGTCCTCGGTGCTGTAATCGATGCCCAGCACAAGGATGTTCATGGTGCCGGACAGCTCGTCGGGCACCAATGCGTCCGCACCGCTCTCCGGCGGCGCCAGGCTGCCCATCTCACCGGTGTTGAAGATACTGCCCACATACCAGTATATCCCGCCGAAAGCAAGGCCCAGCACCAGCACGATGCACAAAAGCACCTTGGCGGCGGTTTTGCCCGTGTTTTTCTTTCTGCGCCTGCGCGCGGAGGTTCCATATCCCGGCGCGGAGGAATGCCCCGCCGCACCGTTTCTGCCGCCCTGGGCGGGCCTGCGCGCCGCACCCTGCCGGGAGGCGGCGGCCCCGCGCGCCACGGAGGTACCGGATGAGCGCCCGTGCACCGGCGCGCGCTGTGCGCCGCCGCGTACGGCCGCGCCCCCCGCCTGCCTGGGCTGCGCCGTGCGCCGCCCTGCCGGGCGCGCGCGGGAAATATCAATATCACGGGGTCCTCGCTGTCTGTTCAAATCGTGTACCTCCGGTGTCTTTCACTTTCCGGGGCGTCCCGAAAGCCGCCCTTCCCTTGCAGGCGCACGGCTCCGCCGCAGCCCGTGCCCGGAGCACGGCCGTAAAAACCGCTCATTTCCGGGGCTCCTCTGCACCCACGGCTTCCACGTCGCCCATGGTGCTCATCTCGGCGCCTGCCGCACCGCCTGTGGTGGGCCATTCCGGCGTGCCGATGTCCGCGGCGGCAATGGGGTCGTCCGCCGGGCGGAAATATTCATTCAAAAGCGCGGCGGTCTCCTCTTTGGCCGTCACCACAACGCTGTGCTCGCCCGCATAGAGCTGGCCCGACCCGTAGACCGGGAGCCTGCCGATGGAAATATCCGCGCTGTCCATGCCGCTCACCTCAATGGCAATGCTCATCAGCTCCAGCGTGGAAATATCCGTTTTGATATACTTCTGCGCCACGGGCAGCAGCTTAACGATGTCGCCCACAGACGCCGTTTTGAGGCGGCGGAACAAGCCTGCATAGAACTGCCGCTGCATCACGAGACGGTCAAGGTCCGAGCGGGGCAGGCCCTGCCGGTAGCGCAGGAAAAATTCGCAGTCGCCGCCCAGCAGCGTGCGCCAGCCCTGCAGAAGCTCGCCCTCCAAAGCGCCCGTCTTTTCGTTGTAATACCGCATATTCTGCGGCACATAGACCTCCACGCCGCCAAAAGCGTCCACCATTTCCGTCAATGCATCCATATCAATGGTGACATAATCGTCGATGGGAAGCCCGAAATTCGTTTCGATGTACATTTTCACCGCACCTAGGCCGTTGCCGTCCCCAATGTCCACATTTTTGGCCAGGATGCCGTTGATCTTGCCTGCGGCGCCGCCCGCCTCCCCCACAAACACATCCCGGGGGATCTGCAGCATGGTCATGGAATGGGCGTTTCCGTCCAGGCGGACATATAAGATCATATCCGTATTTGGATGCTTTTCGTCACGGGCAACAGGGCCCTCCGCCTCATAATCCAGCCCCAGCACCAGAAGGTTGCGCACGCCCGCGAAATCCGGCGGGACAATGCTGGGTTCCGCACTGGTGCTGACGGGGGACGAAACATCGTCAAAGCTGCCCAGGTCACTGCGGTCGATCAGGCTGTCCACATACAGGTACGCGCCGCCTGCCAGGGCCGCAAGCACCAGCAGTACGGCGAGCGCCGCGATACCGGCTCTGCGCCGGCCTGTCCGTTTGCCGCGCGCTCCGGCAGGCCGGGTTCCTGCTTGTCCCCCCGCACCGGCATGCGCTTTCGCGCCGCCGGGCCGCGCAGACGATGCGCGCGCTGTGCCGTGCTGCTTTTGCGCGTCCTGCTGTCCCGCGTGTTCTCCCGCCCCATGAGGGGCCGGCTGCGCGCCCTGCGGCGCCGGGGCCGCTCCCTTTTTCGGGCGGGCGCGGGTGATATCGATCTCACGGTTCTCCTGCGGTCTGCTCACTGGTCCTACCTCCGTAATACCGCGCGCGCAAATCCGCGTAGGCAAGGAGGGATTCCTCGTCCACGGGCTTGCCCCCGGCCTTGAGCCATGCAATGGAAAGGCCGAGCCCCTCGATGGCGGTGCGGTCCAGGTCCGCCAGCGCGTGGCGCCGCAGCTGCTCCGCCTCGGGATAGGTGCGCTCGTAGCTTGCCATGTCGGCAAGGTAGATGATTTTATCCAGCTTCGTCATGCCGGGCCTTCCGGTGGTATGGCAGCGGATGGCGGAGAGGATCTCCCCGTCGTCCACGCCGTACTGCGTCTGTGCAAGGATCGCTGCGGCCGCGCCGTGCCACACCGGGGCGGGGCGCTGGGCTGCATTACCAGCTATTATAGCATTTTCTGTAAATATCTGCAATAATCTGTCCCGCGGCAGCTCCTTTGCGATATCGTGCAGCAGCGCGGCCAGCGCTGCTTTCTTCGTCCGCGCCGTGGGCCTTCGCCAGCTTCACGGCCAGCTTGCGCACATTGCAGGTGTGCTCATACCGCTTTGGGGAAAGATTTTTCTTTGCAAGGCGTTTCGCCTCGTCCACGGAAATCAAAATCAGGTCGCCTCGATTCGCGCCCGCAGCGGCCCGGCCGAAGCGTGCGCTTCAAATGTCCTGCAGCCGGGCGCGTCAGGCCTCCCCGGCCGCGGGCGTATAAAGATGGTGCCGCGCAATGTACGCCGCCACGCTTTCGGGCACAAGGCCGTCCAACGGCCTGCCCTTTGCCGCCAGCGCGCGCACCTCGGTGGAGGACACGGGAAACACGGGCGCTTTGGCAAACAGCACCGTGCCGCCCTCGGCCGCAAGCCCGGCCGCGTATTCCCGCACCGGAGCCGCGTCCTCGCCCGTGCGCAGGTGCGCCACAAGAACGACGCGGCGCAGCAGCTCCCTGTACGCCGCCCAGTTGCGGAACCAGAGCAGCATATCGCTGCCCATGGGAAAATAAAGCTGTGCGCCGGGATACCGCGCGTTCATCTGCCGCACGGTATCAATGGTATAGCTTTTGCCGCCGCGCGCGATCTCCGTGGTATCCAGCACCAGCTCCGGAAACAGCGGGCGGAAGCACTCGCACATGGCGAGACGGTGGGCGGCGGATGTGCCGCCCGCGCGCTTATGGGGCGGCGTACCCGCCGGCTCCACCAGCACAAGGTCCGGCCGCACCGCTTCGATGGCCCCGGCCAGCAGCGTCATATGGCCGTTGTGGGGCGGGTCGAACGTGCCGCCGAACAGAATGATCTTCTGCGGTCCCATGGCTCGCCCCTATCTTATTTCAGCAGATCGGCATATTTGCTTTCCTTTTGCTTCTGCTTGTACAGCACAAATTTGGAGCCGATGGCCTGTACGCAGTCGCTGCCCGTTCTCTCGGCCAGGATGGCGGCGGCTTCCTTTGCAGAATAGGCGCTGTTTTCCAGCACTTTCATTTTGATGAGCTCCCGCGCGGCGAGGCAGTCCGCCGTGCTTTTCACCAGAGCGTCGTCGATCTCGCCCTTGCCCACCTGGAACACGACGTCGAGGCCGTTGGCCTGTGCGCGCAGGATCGCGCGCTGTTTGCTTGTCAACATATACTTTATCCCTTTTCTGTATCAGATTTGCAGCGAACGGTTCACGGCTTGCCGCGCGCGTGTTGGAAAAGCCCGGCGCGCCCGGCATTTGCGCGTCAGCCCTCCGCCTTGTCCGCCACCGTGATGCATGCGTTCCCGCACGTCATGCCGATGACGCTCCCATCCGCAAGGAAACGCGCCAGCTCTGCTTCCATGCGCTCCATGGCGCGGCCCCGGTGGCTGATGGCGTCTTTTTCCGCGGCCGAAAGCTCGGCGTAGGAGCGGCCCTGCGTGTTTTCCGCCGTTCCCCCGCCGCCCGGCACGCCCACCTCGTCCGGGATGAACAGCGGGTCGTACCCAAAGCCGTTCGTCCCTCTGCGCACAAAGCCCACGCGGCCCGGGCACACGCCCTCAAACACGGCGCAGCGCCCGCCGGGCAGGCACACGCAGATGCTGCTGACGAACCGCGCGGCCCGTTTTCCCTCGGGCACGCCCGCCAGTTCCTCCAGCAGTTTGTCGTTGTTGGCCTCGTCGTCGCCGTGGCGGCCGCAGTAGCGCGCGGAATACACGCCCGGCGCGCCGTCCAGCGCGTCCACGCACAGGCCGGAATCGTCCGCGATGGTGGCTGTGCCCGCAGCCTCGCAGATGGCCCGGGCCTTGATGCGCGCGTTCTCGGCAAACGTTGTGCCGTTCTCCTCGGGCTCCAGCGTCACGCCGGCCTCGCGCTGGCTCCGGACGGTGTGGCCCATGCGCTCCAGAATGCGGCGCATCTCGGCCATCTTTCCGGGATTGTTGGTCGCTGCAATGAATTCCATGCTCCGTCCTCCCTCATTCCTCGCGCAGGAACAGCGCGTCCACAAAGCGTCCGGGTCGAATTCCATCAGGTCGTCCATGCCCTCGCCCACGCCCACAAAGCGCACGGGCAGGCCCAGCTTCGCCTTGATGCTGATGACCGCGCCGCCCTTGGCCGTGCCGTCCAGCTTCGTGAGCACGATGCCCGTGGCCCCGGCCGCGTCGATAAACTGGCTGGCCTGGCTGATGGCGTTCTGCCCCGTGATGGCGTCCAGAACCAGCAGCGTCTCCACGCTGGCGGTGCCGCATGCCTTGTGCACCACACGGCTGATTTTGGAAAGCTCGTCCATCAGATTCTTTTGTTGTGCAGGCGGCCCGCGGTGTCGCAGATGACCATGTCGTACCCCCGGGCGGCGGCGCTCTGCACCGCGTCGAAAAGAACGGCGGCGGGGTCCGCCCCTTCATTGTGCTTCACGACAGGCACGTCCGCGCGTTCGGCCCAAACGCACAGCTGCTCGGCGGCAGCGGCACGGAAAGTGTCGCCTGCGGCCAGCATCACGCGCTTGCCCTGCTGCTTGTACAGATGAGCCAGCTTTGCGATGGAGGTCGTTTTTCCCACGCCGTTGACGCCGATGACCAGCACCACCGCGGGCCTGCCGGAAAGCTGCATCTCCCCGTCGGCGCGCAGCATCTCGCGGATGATGCCCTTGAGGGCCTCCAGCGCGTCCGCGCCTGTCTTGAGGTGCTTGCGGCGCACCTCCTGGCGCAGCTCCTCCACCAGCCGCATGGCCACATCCGCGCCCGTATCCGCCAGGATGAGCTGCTCCTCCAGGTCGTCGTACAGCTCGTCGGTGATCTCGCCCGCATTCACAAGGCCCGCGATGGAGCCGAAGATGGAATCCCGCGTTTTGCGCAGTCCCTCGCCCAGTTTTTCAAAAAAGCCCAATCGTATCCACTCCGTTCATAAATATCCGCAAGGATTGCCCCGCTCCGTCAGGAAACAAGGCTCGCGTCCACATGCTCCAGGTCCAGCTTGAGCACCTTGGACACGCCGTCCTCCTGCATCGTCACACCGTACAGCACGTCGGCCTCTTCCATGGTGCCGCGGCGGTGGGTGATGACGATGAACTGTGTCTCGCTTGAAATGCGCCGCAGATACTGTGCAAAGCGCGTGACGTTCACGTCGTCCAGCGCGGCCTCGATCTCGTCCAGCACACAGAAGGGCGCGGGATTCACACCGAAAATGGCGAAATAAATGGAGATGGCCACCAGCGCCTGTTCGCCGCCCGACAGCGCCGACAGGTTGCGGATGATCTTGCCCGGAGGCGCCACCTCGATGCTGATGCCGCTGCCCAGCACATCGGCCTCGTCCTCCAGATACAGCCGCGCCGTGCCGCCGCCGAACAGCTCGGCAAAAATACGGCCGAAGTTGCGGTTGATGGCCGCAAAGCTCTCGCTGAACATGGCGCGCATCTCGTCCGAAAGGCCCGCGATGAGCTTTTGCAGCTCGGCCTTGCTGGTTTCCACATCGCCCACCTGGGCGCGCAGGAACTCGTACCGCTGGCTTACCTCGGCATATTCCTCGATGGCGCTCACGTTCACATTGCCCAGAGCCTTGATTTTGCCGCGCACCTCGGACACCTGGCGGCGCAGCTCGGCCCCGCTCTCAAACGGCACGCACAGCTCCTGCGCGGCGGAGAGCGTCAGCTCGTATTCTTCCCAGAGCTTTGCCACCGTCTGCTCGTACTCGGCGTCCTTCTGCTCCTTCTGCTCGGTCAGGCGGGCGATCTCACGTCCCAGCGCCTCGCGCTCGTCCGTGATCCTGCGCACCCGCGCCGTCTGCTGGGTGATGCCGCCTTCCTTTTCCATGCGGCGGCGCACCGCTCCGGCCTTGGCCTCTTCCCGCTTTTCGATCTCGTTCCGGCTGCCCGCAATGGCTGCGCGGATGGTCTCGATCTGCGCGGCGCGCTCGGCGTTCTGGGCCGTCAGCGTCTCGATGTTTGCGGCAAGCTGTCTTGCCCGCGCGTCGCTCTCATCCGTGCGGCTCTCCAGCTGGGCAATGGCCGCGCGGTGGCTCTCGATATCCTTTTGAGCGGCCAGCGCCTTCAATTTCAAGTCGGAAAGCTCGTCCGCAAGGCGCGTGCGCGTTTCCAGGAAGGTGTCGTCGCTGCCGGAGATGGCGCGCAGTTCCTCCTCCAGCGCGGCGCTGTCCCGTGTAAGCACCTCCATCTCGGCAGCGGCGTCCGCCCCCGCCTTTTCGCTCGCCGCGATTTGCGCGGCAAGCTGGGCGCGCTCGGCGGAAAGCATTTCCCCCGCGGCCCGCGCCTGGGACAGCGCGGCGGCGATGCGCCCGCTTTCCACCTCGCCGCGGATCTTGTCGCCCCCCGCGGTGATGGCCTCGCTCTCGGTGGCGGTCAGCTCGGCGGAAAGCGCGTCCACCTCAGCCTTCGCCCTGTCGGTTTTTTCCTCCGCGGCGTCCCGCTGCTTTTCCAGCGCCTCCACCTTTTTCTTCAGCTCGTCGATCTCCTGCTTGCGGCTGAACAGCCCGGCGGAGCGGGAAACGCTGCCGCCCGTGAACGAGCCGCCCGCGTTGACGACCTGGCCGTCCACCGTCACCACACGGTTGCGGTAATCCAGCGCGCGGGCCGTGCGCGACGCCTCGTTGATGTCGTCCACCACGACGATGCGTCCCAGCAGGCTGGAAACGATATTTGCATATTTTTCGTCATACGTCACAAGGCTGCTGGCCAGCACCGCGCCCTCGGGCAAACGGCCGTTGAAGCTGCCGGGCTTGACGGTGTCCAGCGGCAAAAATGTGGCGCGCCCCGCGCGCTCGTCCCGCAAAAAGGCCATGGCCGCCTTGGCCGCCGTCTCGTTTTCCACAACGATGTTCTGCAAAGCAAAGCCCAGCGCCGTTTCAATGGCTACCTCGTACCCCGGCTTGACGGAAAGGATGGTGGACACCGGCCCTGTGACCCCGCGCAGACGGCGGTTCGCCGCCGCCTTCATCACGGCCTTGACGCTGCTCTGGAAGCCGTCCATATTGCGCTCCAGATCCTTCAGCATGGCGATGCGCTGCCGGGCGGCCTCGATGGCGCGCAGGAGCTTCTGTTCGTTCTCGTCCGCCTGCGCCAGCGCGCCGCGGCGGCTTTCCACCTTGAGCGTCAGGCCGCCCTTGATGTTCTCAAGCCGTGTCAGCCGCTCCACCGCGTCCTGCAGAAAAGCGTCCGTCTCTGCCTTCTGCTCCTCCAGGTCCCGCGTCAGGGCGGCGTTGGCCGCGCCCTCGCTCTCGGCGGCGGCAAGGCGTTTTTTTGCCGCCTCAACCGACGACGCCGCGCCCGCGGCCGCGACCTTTAAATCCGTAATGCGCGCGGCCATGGCGTTCAGCCGGCCCGTTACCACGCCGCGCCGCTCGCCGGAAGCCGCGCTCCTGTTCTGCAGCTCCTCCAGCAGGGCTTCCAGCTCCCCCGTGCGCGCGGCGTATGCGGCCGCCTGCCGCTCGCAGGCGGCGATGCCCTCGCCGTGGCCCCGCACCTCGGCGGCGATGGCCTCGCGGCCCAGGCCGCTCTGGCCGATCTCCTCCTTCAGCGACGCAATGGTCGCATCGTTGTGGGCAATGTCGTTTTCAAGCACCGCGATGCGGGAATCCGCCCCGGCGATCTCCTCCGTTATGGCCCGTATTTCCGCGTTGCAGCGGTCGGCTTCGGTGATCAGATGCTCGATCTCCGCGCGGGTGCTCTCGGTCTCGGCGTCAATGGCCTCGATCTCCCGCCCGGCGCGGGCATAGTCCGCGCCCGCGATCTCAATTTTGCGCTGCTGCTCGCGCACCGTGTCCCGCGCTTTCTGCACGGTGTCCACCCAGAGCGTTACCTCCAGGCCCTTGCGGCGCTCGGCCAGCTCCAGATACTGCTTTGCCTTTTTGCTCTCCCGCTCCAGCGGGCCCACGCGCTCCTCCAGCTCGCCCAGGATATCCCGCAGGCGCACCAGATTTTCCTCGGCGGAGGCCAGGCGGCGCTCGGCCTCATTTTTGCGGTAGCGGTATTTGGCGATGCCGGACGCTTCCTCAAAAATTTCCCGGCGCTCGTTTGATTTCGCGCCCACGATCTCCGCGATGCGGCCCTGGCCGATGACGGAATAGCCGTCGCGGCCCAGGCCCGTGTCCAGGAACAGCTCGTAGATGTCCTTGAGGCGCACATTCTGCCCGTTTACAGAATATTCGCTGTCGCCGGAGCGGTAATACTTGCGGCCGATCGTCACCTCGTCGTTGTCCACGTCGATGCGCCTGTCGGTGTTGTCCACCACAAGGCTGACGCTGGCAAAGCCCATGGCACCGCGCTGCTGCGTGCCGCCGAAAATGACGTTCTCCATCTTGCCGCCGCCGCGCAGCTGCTTGGCGCTTGTCTCGCCCAGCACCCAGCGGATGGCGTCGGATATATTGCTTTTTCCGCTGCCGTTGGGGCCCACCACAGCGGTGATGCCTTTGCCGACGGTAATGCGCGTGCGGTCTGGAAAGGATTTAAAGCCCTGTATTTCAAGCGCCTTCAAAAACATGGAAAAACTCCTTACTTACGAGTATAGGGACATTTTGCCCGGCGCGGCAGGCCCCGCGTCAATACCCCATCAGGGCCAGGGCTTCCTTCGCCGCCTGCTGCTCGGCCAGCTTTTTGCTGTGCCCCTCGCCCTTGCCGATGCAGTTGGAATTGAGGTGCACCTCCACCACGAAATGCTTGTTGTGGTCCGGGCCGGATTCGTCGGTCACCACATAGCGCAGGCGCTCCTCCGGGTTCTGCTGCACGATCTCCTGCAGCTTTGTCTTGTAATCCTCTTCGGCGGCGGCGTCCGTGAGCGCGCCGGTGACAAACGGCAGGATGAACGCCCGCGCCGTTTCCATGCCGCCGTCCAGGTACAGCGCCGCGATGACCGCCTCAAACGCGTCGGACAAAATACTCGGGCGGCAGCGTCCGCCGCCGCGCTCCTCGCCCCTGCCCAAACGCAGATAATCGCCCAGGGATATCTGCTTTGCAAATTCAAACAGCGCCGCCTCGCACACAAGGCTGGCGCGCATGCGCGTCAGTTCGCCCTCGGGCATGTTCTTGTGCGTGAACAGGTATTCGGCCACCACGATGGACAACACCGAGTCGCCCAGAAATTCCAGCCGTTCATTGTGGCGCACACCGTGCTTCGCCTCGTTGGCGTAGGAGGTATGCGTCAGCGCCGTCACCAGCAGCGCCGGGTTCTTAAAATGATGATGAAGAGCCTCTTCCAGCTCGTGTGTCTCGCGCATCGTTCCAGATCCTTCCTTTGTTGCGGATGGCGGCCGTCCCGCCGGGGCTGTTTTGCGAAAGCTCGCCGCGCGCCTTTCCGGCGGCCGTTACGCCCCGGCTTCCTCTGTCTGGGCCACGGCGGCCAGCTTTTCGCGCATGCTCTCCACCGCGCCGCTTTCCACGCACAGCTTTGCCTGCCGGACGGCGTTTTTGAACGCCTTTGCATTGGACGAGCCGTGGGCCTTGATGACGGGCTTCGTCACGCCCATCATCAGCGCGCCGCCGTGTTCGTCGGCGTCCAGCTTTTTCTTAAAATCCTTCATGCCGCCCTTTACCATCAGATAAGCCAGCTTGCTTTTCAGGTCCGCCATGAACACGTTTTTGATCTCGCCCACCAGCATCTTGGCCACGCCCTCGGTGAGCTTCAAAATCACATTGCCCGTAAAGCCGTCGCACACAACAACGTCCACATTGCCCTGGGGCACGTCCTTGGGCTCAACATTGCCGGCAAAACGGATGTTTTTATTATACTTCAAAAGCCGGTGCGCCTCAACATAGGCCGGGGTGCCCTTTGTCTCCTCCGCACCGTTGTTCACAAGGCCCACGCTGGGGTTTGCGCGGCCCATCACTTTCTCCATGTACACGCTGCCCATCGTGGCAAAGGCGCTGAGCATCTCGGGCCGGCATTCCACATTTGCGCCGGAGTCCAGCAGCAGATAGGGCTGCTTCGCGCCCGGAATGACGGTGCCGATGGCCGGGCGCTTCACGCCCCTGAGCCGCTTGACGATGAGCGTTGCTCCCGCCAGCAGCGCGCCCGTGGAGCCTGCCGAAACGAAGGCGTCGCCCTCGCCGGCGGCCAGCATGCGCAGGCCCACCACCATGGACGAATCCTTTTTGCCGCGGATGGCCGCCGTAGGCTCGTCGCACATCTCAATGGTCTCGGAGGCGTCGGCCACGGTAATGCCCGCCATATCGATGCCGTTCTCCCGCGCGCAGGCCTCGATGTCCCGCCTGCGCCCCACGGCCGTGATCTGCACGCCGTATTCCCGCACGGCCGCGGCCGCGCCCAGCAGAATTTCCTTTGGGGCGTTGTCGCCGCCCATCGCGTCGATGATGATGTTCATAACGTTCCCTCCCGATTGACTCTCATGATTTTTTGCGCTCTGCTCAATAATCAAAGTATAAGGGAGCGCGTATTGGTGCGAAAGCAACCGCTTTGTTTTGCGTTCAGCCCAGATACCGCTCCATGGCGGCCACGGCCCGTTGCGCGACGGCAAGATACCGCTGGCGTTTGTCACGGATGCGCGTTTCAGGCGCGGGCAGAAGGCCCATGTTCGCGCCCATAGGCTGAAAATCCTTCGTGGGCGTTGTGATATAACGCAGCAGCGCGCCGCACATCGTGTCCGCCGGCGGCGGCGTGAACGCGCGGCCGGACAGCCGCGCTTCCATGCTTCGGGCCGCAAGCAGGCCGCAGGCCGCGCTTTCCATATAGCCCTCAAAGCCCGTGATCTGCCCGGCAAAAAACACGTTGGGGCACGCCTTCAGCGAAAGATCGGTTCCCAGCAGCGCCGGGCTGTTTAAAAACGTGTTGCGGTGCATCACGCCGTAGCGCACGAACTCGGCGTGCTCCAGCCCGGGGATCATGCGGAACACACGCTGCTGTTCGCCGAATTTGAGGTTTGTCTGGAAACCCACCAGATTGTACATACTGCAGGCCGCGTCCTCGGCCCGAAGCTGCACGTTCGCCCAGGGGCGGCGGCCCGTTTTGGGGTCCGTCAGGCCCACGGGGCGCAGCGGGCCGTAGCGCATGGTGTCGGCGCCGCGCTTTGCCATCACCTCGATGGGCATGCAGCCCTCGTACACGGAAGGCTCGCCGTCAAAATCGTGCAGGGGCGCGCGTTCCGCCCCCGCCAGCGCGGCATGGAAGGCCTCGTAGCCCGCTTTGTCGAACGGGCAGTTGAGGTAATCCGCCGTGCCTCGCCCGTAGCGCGACGCCGCGAACACCCTGTCCCGGTCGATGCTGTCCGCCGTGACGATGGGCGCGGCGGCGTCGTAAAACGAGAGCGCGCCCCGCCCCGTCAGGCGGGCGATGTCCTGCGCCAGCGCGCCCTCGGTGAGCGGCCCGGTGGCCGTCAGCACCAGCGTGTCCGGCTCGGCTTCGCCCACGGCCTGCGCCTCGCCCGTGCGCAGCGTGATATTGGGGTTTCCCTTCACAAGCGCCGTCACGCCGGCGGCAAAGGCCTCGCGGTCCACAGCCAGCGCGCCGCCCGCCGCCACGCGGCAGCCCTCGGCCACGGGCAGCAGTGCGCTGCCCAGCAGTTTCATTTCCGCCTTCAGCAGGCCGGAGGCGGAATCCAGCCGGTCGGCCTTGAGGGAATTGGAGCACACAAGCTCCGCGAAATCCGCGTTTTTATGCGCGGGGGAAAATTTATGCGGCTTTTGCTCCCACAGTTCCACGGCGTAGCCGCGGCCCGCGAGATACAACGCGGCCTCGCATCCCGCGAGGCCCGCGCCCAGGACCCGGATGTGCATGCTCTTACTCCTTTTTTTCGGCACCCAGCGCGCGGGAGTAACCGCAGCCCTCTTTTTCGCACAGCAGGATACCGTTCTTTCCGCCCTTTTTGAACAGGGTGGAACCGCACTCCGGGCATTTTTCGGTGGTGGGCTCGTTCCATGTCATAAAGTCGCAGGTGGGGTTTTTCTCGCAGCCGTAGTACACACGGCCCTTTTTGGAATGGCGCACCAGCATGCGGCTGCCGCACTTGGGGCACAGGCCGCCGGTGTCCTTCACAAGGCGCTTGGTGTTTTTGCATTCGGGGAAGCCCGGGCAGGCCAGGAATTTGCCGTAGCGTCCGCTTTTGATGACCATTTTCCGGCCGCACAGCTCGCAGACCTCGTCTGTTTCCTCATCGGGCACCTTAATCCTTTTGCCCTCCATCTTTACTTCGGCTTCCTTGAGCGTTTTGTCGAAATCGGTGTAAAAATCGTCGATGACCTCGTGCCAGTCCGTCTTGCCGTTTTCAATGGTGTCCAGCTCCTCCTCCATATGGGCGGAGAACTTCACGTCCACGATGTTGGGGAACTGCTCCAGCATCAGCTCGTTGATCACGCGGCCCAGCGTGGTGGGCGCCAGCTTTTTCTGGTCCCGCTCCACATAATCGCGGTCGATGATGGTGGTGATGATGGGCGCATAGGTGGACGGGCGGCCGATGCCGTTTTCCTCCAGCGCCTTGATGAGCGTCGCCTCGGTGTAGCGCGCGGGCGGCTGGGTGAACTTCTGCTCGGGCTTCAGCTCCCGCAGCTTCAGCACCATGCCCTCCTCCAGCGGCGGCAGCGCGGTCTCTTTCTTCTCTTTCTCGTCGGTGGCTTCCTCGTACAGCGTGGTAAAGCCGTCGAACGTCACCACATAGCCGCTGGCACGGAACAGGTAGCCCGCCGCGGTGATGTCGGCAGAGACGGTGTCCTGCTGGCAGTCGCTCATCTGGCTTGCGATAAAGCGGCTCCAGATCAGGCGGTAGAGCTTAGCCGGGTCGCCCGAAACGCTCTTTTCCACCTCGGCGGGCGTCAGAGCGGGGTTTGTGGGCCGCACCGCCTCGTGGGCGTCCTGCGCGGCCGTGGCGCTTTTGCTTTTGTAGGTGCGCTTCTGGGGACACACATATTCCGGGCCGTAGGTCTCGGTGATGAACTCCTTGGCCGCGGCCTGCGCCTCGTCCGCAATGCGCAGGCTGTCGGTACGCATGTAGGTGATCAGGCCCATGGTGCCCTGCCCTGCAATATCCACGCCCTCGTACAGCGTCTGGGCCGCTCGCATGGTGCGCGTTGCCGTAAAGCCCAGCCGGCGGCTGGCCTCCTGCTGCATGGTGGAGGTGATAAACGGGGCGCGGGCACCTTTTTCCGCTTGCCCTTGCTGATGGAGGCCACGGTATAAGCCGCGCCGTCCAGGGCCTTGACGATCTCGGCGCTCTGCCCGGCGCTCGTCACGGCCAGCTTCCTGCCGCCCGCCAGCGCCGTGAGGCGCGCGGTGAATTTTTTTGTGGAGGACGGGGGGGCTGAGCAGCGCGTCGATGTTCCAGTATTCCTCGGGCTTGAACGCCTCAATCTCCTTTTCCCTGTCCACGATCAGGCGCACGGCCACGCTCTGCACACGCCCCGCGGAAAGCCCCCGGCGCACCTTTTTCCACAAAAAGGGCGAGAGCTTGTAGCCCACCAGGCGGTCCAGCACACGGCGGGCCTGCTGGGCGTTGAACAGGTCCATATCAATGGCGCGCGGCGCGGCCATGCCCTGCGTCACGCCCTTTTTGGTGATCTCGCCGAAGGTGACGCGGTTTTCCGCCGCAGTGTCCAGGCCCAGCAGATTGGCCAGATGCCAGCTGATGGCCTCGCCCTCACGGTCCGGGTCGGTGGCGAGGAACACTTCGTCGCTCTCCTTGGCCAGGCTCTTAAGCTCCTTGATGATTTTTTCCTTGCCCTTGATGTTGATATACTGAGGCGCGTAGCCGTGCTCGACGTCAATGCCAAGCTGGCTCTGGGGCAGGTCTCGGATGTGGCCCATGGAGGCCGTCACCTCATATCCGCCGCCCAGGTACTTGCGGATGGTCTTGGCTTTCGCCGGGGATTCTACGATCACGAGTTTTGACATTGTGTTACCGTCCTTTTCCGGGATTTGGCCGAGTCCGGCAGACAGCCGGGGCAGCTTCCGCCGCGGGAGCAGCCGTCCTGCGGACATGCTTTTGGGCGCCGCCGGGACGCTCCGAATACGGCCGGGCGCCCTCCGGCGCCCCTTGCGGGCCTCCCTTGCGCGGCCCGCGGCTCTTTCTATTATGCGATAATAAGAGAAAAAAAACAATCCAAATCTATGCGGCCGTCCCGAGGGACATGCCGTTCAAACAGCACAGGGCCGTCATTTTCTATTTCAGCTGGAACTGCCGGCCCGCAAGCTGCCGGGAAAAGCCCGCAAGCTCCAGCTCCGTCAAAGCCGCCATCGCCTTGGGCGGCGGCAGGCCGTCTTTGCGCACAGCGCGTCCAGCGGCAGCGGCGCCGCGGCGCTCAGCGCGTCCCGCATCCTCTGTGCGTCCAGGCTCAGCGGCGCGCCGTCCGGCTTTGCTTTTTCCGGCTGCTCCGGCCGGGCCAGACCATACCACAAAAGGATATCCGCGCCCGATACAGCGGGCACCGCGCCCTCGCGCAGAAGCTGGTTCGTGCCCTCGCACAGCGGCGAAAAAATGCTGCCCGGCACGCTGAAAACATCCCTCCCGGCGGCCAGCGCCGCGGCCACGGTGTTCATGGTGCCGGAACGGCGGCGCGCTTCGGCCACGCACAGCCCGCGGGACAGCCCCGCAATGAGCCGGTTGCGCTGCAGAAAATAACCGCGCTGCGGCGGGGTGCCCGGCGGATATTCGCTGAGCACCAGGCCCTGCCGCTCGATGACGCCTTTAAGCGTGCGGTTGGCGGCGGGATAGCACTGATCGTGCCCGAAGGCGATGCACGCCACCGTGGGCGCGCCCGCCTGGACGGCCGCCTTATGGCTCTCGCTGTCAAGCCCTGTGGCAAGGCCGGAAACAAGCGCTACGCCCGCCCGGGCCAATTCGCCCGCGATGGACGCCGTCGCCTCCACACCGTAGGCGGAGGGGCGCCGCGTTCCCACAATGGCGAATGTAAAGCAGCGGTTGGGGATGCCCGCGTCGCCCCGGTAATACAGCACGGGCGGCGGTGCAGACACTGCGCGCAGCAGATCCGGATAATCTTCGTCGGCCCACGTCAGTACGTTCACGCCATGCCGGGCGCAGTCGTCCAGACGGGCGGTATAATCCTCCGGCCGCGCGGCCCGCAGCGCGGCCAGCTGCGCCGGCGTGAAGACCATGGAGAGGTCTTCCTTCCAGCACGCCTGTGCCAGCGCACGCGCGTCCGGAAACATGCTCAGCGCCATGCCGCTGTTCGGCGCGCCGGGGCCAAGCGCCGCTGCCATCCAAAGCCACGCAGTCTTTTCCTCCAGCGCCTGTGCGCGTGCACCGCCCATCGCTACACCTCCCTGAAATGCCACAGCAGCACGCCGCCCGCGACGGCGGCGTTCAGCGATTCCACGCCCGCCGCCATGGGGATGCGCACGGCTTTGTCGGCCGCGGCTACGGTCCCGGGCAGAAGGCCGTTGCCTTCGTTGCCGATGAGAAGCGCCGCCCCGGGCAGGCGCTGCGTGTCCACGCGCTCCAGCGGGACGGAATTCTGCAGGGCCGCCGCAAAGCTTGGGATACCGCACGCTTTGAACGCGGCCAGCGCCTGTCCGGTTTCATCTGCAAAAATGATGTCTACCTTGGCCAGCGTGCCCATGGAGGCCCGCGCCGCCTTGGGGGAGAATGGGTCGGCGCAATTGCCGCACAGCACCGCGCCCGCGAAGCCGAACGCCGCCGCGCTGCGCAGCAGCGCCCCCACGTTGGCGGGGTCCTGTATGTGCTCCAGGCACACATAGCGCCCGCCGCCGCGCACCGCCTCCAGCGTTTTTGTCCGGCGGGGAAACACACAGAACAGCCCCTGCGGGGCCTTTGTGTCCGAGAGCTTTGCCGCCACGGCGTCGCTCACCAGAAAATGCCTGCCGCCCAGGGCGGCAAGCTCCGGGGTGCGCATCCAGCAGCTTTTGGGTGCAGTAGACCTCCTCCGGCGGCAGACGCTGGGCAAGGTCCGTGCACAGGCGCAGCCCCTCGGCAAGAAAGCGCCCCTCGGCCGCGCGCCGCGCGCCGCTGTCCCGCAGCTTGCAGGCGCGCTTCACGCGCTCGTTGTCGCGGCTGGCGATCACTTCCGTCATGGCGCACACCCTCCTTTTTAATATCCCCGCCTCAGGCGTGCTGACGTAAGAAAACACGCCTGAGGCGGACCGTTTTGGGGCCTGCAAAGCGTTTTTTCACACAGGCCAAAATACAAAGCGACGCCCGTGCACGTTGTGCCCGGGCGTATCGCTGTGCTTATTTCGCGGCGTTCTTCGCGGTCTCGACAAGGGCGGAGAAGCTCTTCGGATCATGGATGGCCATTTCGGAGAGCATTTTGCGGTTCAGCTCAATGCCGCTCTTCTTCAGGCCGTTCATGAAGGTGGAATAGTTGACGCCCTCGGCGCGGCAGGCCGCGTTGATGCGGGTGATCCACAGGCTGCGGAAATCGCGCTTTTTCTGTTTGCGGCCCACAAAAGCATAGTTGCCGCTCTTCATGACCTGCTCTTTGGCCATTTTAAAATGCTTGGATTTGCTGCCCCAGTATCCCTTCGCCAGCTTCAGGGTCTTTTTTCTTCTTTTGCGCGTCATCATAGCGCCTTTGATACGTGCCATATTTCACAATCTCCTTTAAATGTAAGCTGTTTGATAATCGGTTGCCAAGCCCCTGACAGCTTAGGCGTACGGCAGCATGCGTTTGATTACGGCCGTATTCGTCTTGTCGGCATAGGAAGCCTTGCGGTAGGCGCGTTTCAGCTTGCGGGTCTTGCCATGGCCGTTCAGCAAATGGCTGCGGAACGCATGGCCGCGCTTCACCTTGCCGTTTTTCGTCAGCTTAAAGCGTTTTTTCGCACCGGAATGTGTTTTGATCTTGGGCATTTTATAGTTCCTCCTTAATTTTGCTTCGCGGGAGCGGGGGCAAGGAACATCTGCATGCTCCGGCCCTCCAGTTTGGGCTGCTTTTCCACAACGGCTTCCGGCAGGGCTGCGGCGAACTTCTTCTGAACCTCAAGGCCCAGGTCCGTATGCGCCATCTCACGGCCGCGGAAACGAATGGACACCTTCACCTTATCGCCCTTGGACAAAAACTTCTTCGCTGGCCGACCTTGGTGTTGAAGTCGTTCGTGTCGATGTTGAGGGAAAGGCGGATCTCCTTGATGTCGACGATCTTCTGGTTTTTCTTCGCTTCCTTGTCGCGTTTCTGCATCTCGAAGCGGTACTTCCCGTAATCCAGGAATTTGCACACGGGCGGCTGCGCCTGCGGTGCGATCTTCACGAGGTCCAGATTTTTTTCTTCCGCTTTTGCAAGCGCGTCGCGCGTGGACATGATGCCGAGCTGGCTGCCGTCCGCGTCGATGACACGCACCTCTCTGTCGCGAATGCCTTCATTGATTTCCATTTCTTTTTTGCCGCTAATCGTAAAGCACCTCCAAATGTTTCGGTTGCGGCGGGGGCTGCCCGCCTGTGAAAAAAAGTACGGCTTACGTGGAAGTAAGCCGCACTGCACAAACAAACTCGCGCGCCCAGCGGCGCGTTCCTTCGTATGGACCCGGCGCCCTTTGGCGCGCAAGGTGAGCGCGGCGTCCGCCACAGCTACTTTATTTACCTGTATAGTATAACGCCCCGCTGCGCACAAGTCAAGGGGCAAATTTGCTTTTCCGCCGATTCTCTGCGGCGGGCGCATACGCCGCAGAGCCGCCGTGCCGGGGCATCCCGGCACGGCGGCTCTGCGCGCGTGCGGCACGCGCTTACTTTTTGATCTTGTTCAGCATCTCGTTGAGCGTGATGAGCATGCGCTTGCCCTGCTCGGGGTCCGCGCCGGCCTTGCCGCCGATGCCCATGCTGCTGGCCATGCCTGCCATACCCTCCAGGGTCATGTCCTTCACCATGCCCAGCATGCTTTTTTTCAGCTTCATCTTTACCGTGGCCTGCATGAACTGCATCAGCACATTGCCGGCCTCTTCGTTCTTCATGATGTCGCCGATCTTATCCTTGACGGAGAAGTACCCCTCGCGCACCACAATGGTGTCCACGTCCTTGTAATCGTCCACATTGAACCAGTTGGCCGCGCCCGCGTCGTCGCCTGTATCGTCCGGGTCAACATAAATATACGCCTGGTTCGGCTCGGCCACCTTTTCAATGGACATCGCGTCGGCGCACGCGCCCGCCCTGGCGCTGATCTGCGTAAAGCCGTCGCTCATGGGCACATGCTCGAACACGAACACCTTGCTGCCCTCCTGCTCGGCAAACAGCCTGCCGTCCACATACAGTGCGACCTTGGGCAGGTTGGAATACACCTTCACCGTGGTTTCTTCGCCGGTGCGCTGGGCATAGCGGCGGCTGCACAGGTGTACAAATTCTTCGTCGCTCCAGTATGCCTTGTACAGGTAAAAAGCGTCCTTGCGAATTTTGCGGTCCAGCGTCATCAGGCCCTTGTTGTTGCGGCCCTTTACGCCGCCCTCGTCGCGGGCGTCACAGCCAAAGTCAAACATGTTCCACACATGCGTGGCCCACAGCCAGGGGCGCTCGTCGATGACCTTCGCCAGATGCTCGTGGTACACCGCCTGGTATTCCTCGGTGTAGTCCTTGCACTTGGGCGTGTCGCTGTGGTAGCTGACAATGCCCTCCGCGCCGTACTCGGAGATGCCCAGCGGGCGGTCCGGATGCAGCGCGTGGAATTTATCCAGCCATTGCTCGTTGTTTTCCAGCTCGCCGCCGTACCAGCCGAAATAATGGTTATAGCTGAGCACGTCGGTGATATGGTGCATATCGTTCTCCATCGGCACCATGGAAACGTGGGCGATGGTGGTCATGCGGGTCTTGTCCATCTCGTGCGCCAGGGCATTCAGGTCCCGCAGGTTGTCCAGCAGGCCCGGGCGCTCGCCGCCGATGGTGATCTCGTTGGAAATGCCCCAGAAGCAGATGGAGGGATGATTGTAGTTCTGCACGATCAGCTCCTTCATCTGGCTGCGGCAGTTCTCGTGCGCGCCGGGGGCGGGGTTCATCACAGAGATGAACGGGATCTCGGCCCACACCACAAGGCCCGCGCGGTCGCACGCGTCATAGAAATACGGGCTGTGCTGGTAATGCGCAAGGCGCACGGTGTTCGCGCCCACCTCGCGGATAAAGGCCACGTCCTCCTCGTGCTGCTCTTTCGTCAGCGCGTTGCCCTGGCCCAGACGGTCCTGATGGCGGGACACGCCGCGCAGCGGCGTGAGCACGCCGTTGAGGAAAAAGCCCTTCTGCGGGTCCACCGTATAGGTGCGCACGCCCAGGTTGGCGGACACATTGTCGATGGTCTCGTTGTGAACGGTGAGCAGTGCCTCCACGGCGTACAGGTACGGGTCCTTCACGCCCTGCCACAGGTGGGCGTTTTCAATGCGCACCTCCGCGTGCACCCGTTCCGCAGCCGGACGCACGGCGCCGGCCACGATGACGCCCGCGGCGTCGCGGACGATGAACTCAACGCTCTGGCCCTCGACGGGGTTTGTGATGAACGCGTCCAGAGAGACAACGGCCGCGCCGTCCTCCACCGCAGCGGACACGTCAAAGCCCTTTCCGCCGCAATAGTCAAGGTCAAAGCGGGAGTCCTCCACGGTGATGAGGTTCACGCCGCGGTACAGGCCGCCGTAAAACGTGAAGTCCGCCGTCTGGGGATACACGTCGTCGCGCTGGGTGTTGTCCACCCAGATGGCCAGCAGGTTCTCGCCGTCGTGCAGCGCGTCCGTCACATTGGCGCGGAACAGCGAATAGCCGCCCTTATGGCTGGCCTTCTCCACACCGTTGACGATGATCTTGCCCACGCTGGAAGCCGCCTCGACTTCCACATACACGTTTTTGCCCGCCGGCTTCTCAATGGTCTTGAGATAGCAGCATGGGCCGCGCCAGTAGTCGCTGCCGCCGTCCTGGCCGTCCAATGCGTTCCAGCAGTGGGGCAGGTCCACGCGGGCAGCGCCGGCGGGAATGGCTGCCGGGGCCGTTTCGCAGCCTTTGACAAAGGCCCAGCCCTCGTTGATGGGTAGGATGTGTTTCATATGTTTTCCCTCTCTTTTCTGATGATATATATGTGTCCCGGAAAAACCGGGCGGAAAGCTGTATCGTATGCGGCGCGGGCCGTGCGCCCGGCCGGGGCCGCTACGGCTCCTGTGCCGCTTCGCCGCGCCGTTCGCGCAGCACGGCAGCGTTTTCCTCCACGCTCTTTTTGGTGAGCGGATAGGCCAGCAGCAGCACAAGGAACACGCCGAGATAGCTCAGGCCGGGCACCAGCGTGGAAATGGTGTAAATGCCCTCGCGTACAGGCTGCGTCTGCACCACATGGCCCGTGCTGCTCACATAGCCGATGGCCGCCAGTGCAAAGCCGACCACGCCGCCCGCCAGCGCCTGGCCCAGCTTGCGCGCAAACGAGTAGACGGCGTACACGGTGCCGTCGTCGCGGCTGCCGGTGCGTACCTCCTGATAATCGATAACGTCGGTGATGAACGCCCAGATGACCATATTGAAAAAGCCCACGCCCACGCTGCCCACCAGCATCAGGCCGATATAGGCCCACACCGAGCGCAGACGCAGCGCCCACATCAGCAGGTACGCCGCGGCGGCAACGCCCACGCCCACACAGCCGGCCTCTTTTTTGCCGAACCTTTTGGACAGCTTTGCCGCAAAGGGCGCCAGCGCCAGCATGGGCAGCACGCCCGCGAACCCTACAAGCGAGAGCATGTCCGCACTGTTGAAATAATCTTTGAACAGGTACATGTTCATGCCCTGGCCCAGCAGGCTTGCCAGAAGCAGCAGCAGCGCGGCGCCGATGACGGCTGTGAGGGCGCGGTTGCCCGCCAGCGCCTTTGCCAGCGAGGCAAAGCTCTGCCGTTTGGCCTCCCTGGGCGGCGCCGCCTGCACACGCTCACGGCACAGCGCATAGCAAAGCAGATAGCAGGCCACGGCGCACACGCCGTAGACAACGGCGATCACCGTGAAGCGCTCCGGGATAACGGTCTGCGTGCCGTCCGCCGCGGTGCGGAACAAAAACAACGGCGTCGCCGCGGCGATGATCAGGTTCGCCAGCATGGCGCCCACGCTGCGGAACGTGGAAAGCGACGCGCGCTCGCCTGCGTCGGCGCTGAGCACCGACGCCATGGAACCGTATGGGATATTGATGGCGGTATAACAGATGCTGCCCCAGAAAATATAGGTGGCGAACATGTAAGCCACCTTGCCCGCATAGGGCCAGCTGCGTGCAAAATAAAGGTACATCAGCACGCTGGCCAGCGCCACGGGCACGCACACGCGCAGGATCCACGGCCGGAACCGGCCGCCGCGGGACGGCGGAAGCGTATCCACCAGACGGCCCATGCCCACGTCCGTGAACGCGTCCACGCAGCGCGCCACCACGAACAGCACGCCCACCAGCCCTGCGCTGACGCCCAGCACATCCGTATAAAACAGTGTCAGATAGCTGCCCGCGAAAATAAATGTGAAGTCGTTGCCGAAATCCCCGAACAGATATCCCAATTTATCGCGGAACCCGAACGGGCGCTCATTTTGAGGCTGCAATGCCATATGCAAACTACTCCTTTATCAAGATAACATATACCAAGGATGCCCCGTTAGGAAGATTTTATTGACATTTGTACAATTTTTGGGTAACATTCAAATATCATAAAAATTTTACAGGAGCTTTATCATTCATGGCAGACGTTCCCTTTGCGTTCATCCGCGATATGATGGCCGCCGCGCTGGGCGTGGAGGCGCATCTGCTGCGCCCGCCCTACAAGGACGCGCAGGAGTTCGACTACCGGCTGTCCCGCATTCTGCGCGCGGATTTTGATTACAAGGACATTTTCAGCGCAAGCGCCATGCACGGGCTGGAGGAAGGCACCGTGTACTATGTGCACAATACGCTGGAGCTGAACTATGTTTTCATGCCTGTGCCCGGTCCAAAGCCGCGCAGCGTGCTGCTGTTCGGCCCTTTTCTGTATGAGGCGGCGTCCGGCCCGTTCTTTGAGCGTGTGCTGGCGCAGAACCGCATCGGCAAGGGCGACGCCGCCGCGCTGCGCACATTTTACGGCACCGTACCCGAGGTGGCCGAGCCCACGATGGCTGCGGCGGCACACGCCGTGGCATGCCAGCTGTACGGCGCGCACGACCCCGCCCGCGTAGTGCACCGCACGCTGGCTTCCACCGTGACGGGCCGGGCGCAGCCGGACGAGGCGTTCCAGTTTTCCATGGAGCTTCTGGAGCGGCGCTACCGCGATGAAAACGCGCTGCTGGCCGCCGTGTCCCGCGGCGATTACGACGCGGCCGTGCGCCATCTGGGGCGGTTCTCCATCAAAAATTTCACGCCCCGCACCGGCGAGCTGCTGCGGGACGTCAAAAACATGCTCATCGTCGTCAACACGCTGCTGCGCAAGGCCGCGGAAAGCGGCGGCGTACATCCGGTGTATATCGACCAGCTCTCCGGCGCGCTGGCGGTGAAGATCGAACGCGTGGCCGACACCGTGGAAGCGAACCGTCTGGGCCTGGAGATGCTGCGCCGCTACTGCCGCCTGGTGCGCAACGACGCGCACAGCGGCTGCTCCCAGGCCGTGCAGAAAACGCTCAGCTACATCAGCCTGCACCTTTCCGGCGAGCTTTCGCTGCGCTCCATTGCGGCGGCGCTGGGCTTCAACGCCACGTATCTCTCCGCCCAGTTCAGCCGGGAGCGCGGTGAAACGCTGACAGCCTATATCCATACGCTGCGCCTGCAGACGGCCCGCCGCCTGCTGGACGAAACCGACCTGCCCGTGGCCGAGGTGGCCGCACGGGTAGGCATGGTGGACGTGGCGTACTTTTCACGGCTGTTCAAAAAGAAATACGGCCTTTCGCCGCTGCGCTACCGCGCGCGCCCCGCGGAAGGGTAGAAGGCAGCAACATGCATTTTTCATTTCCCGGCGCTGCCGAAGGTGGGCATGCGCATCTTCAAAACACTGGGCGCCGTGCTGCTGGTCTGTGCGGCATACGGGCTGCTGGGCGGGCGCAACCCCTGCTTCGCCTGCATCGGCGCGGTGTTCGGCATGGGCAGCTTCTGGCGCGAGGGCGTGCGCCACGGCGGCAACCGCTTTCTGGGCACGCTGCTGGGCGGGCTGGTGGTGATCCCGTTTTACTGGCTGTACACAAACCGCCCCTTCGGCCTGCCGGGGCACCTTTACCTGGTCCTGGGCCTCTTCTGCGTCATTTACATCAATCTCCTGTTCGGCGCGCACAGTGCCATCCAGCCCGCCGCCGTGGTGTACTTTGTGGTGATGTTCACCGTCACAAAGGACAGATACGTCTCCTATACCATCGCGCGCATCCTTGGTACCGGCGTCGGGGTGTTGGCCGGCCTGGCCATCAACCGTCTGTTCCCCGCCCCCCGCGACGCCCGGGACACGGAGGATGCAGAGGCCATGCGGGAGGATGCGTCCTCCCATGCCCGGCGCGCTAAAAAAACACACCCGGCGCGCCGGCACTGGGGCGGCTTTTCCGGAAAAGGGCGCGCAAGTTATTGACATATGCCATTTATAATGTTATACTGGCCGCAGAACCAAACAAAGGAGGCTTTGCCATGCCGCGTCCTGTAAAGCGCCGGCGCGTCTGCGAGCCGCCGCGCAACGCCCGCTTTGGCCCGCTGGACGGCGCGCCTGCCGAAATCGTCGTCCTGACAGTAGATGAGTACGAGACCATCCGCCTGATCGACCTTTTGGGCCTGACGCAGGAGGAATGCGCCGGGCAGATGGGTGTGGCGCGAACCACAGTGCAGGCCCTGTACGAGGCCGCGCGCGCCAAGCTGGCGGACATGCTGGTGAACGGGCGGCTGCTGCATGTGGAGGGCGGCCCCTATGAGCTGTGCCCCCGGGCGGGCGGCTGCCGCGGCAAGCGGTGCGCACAGAGCGCGGGCGGCTCGGCCTTCTGCGCACGGTATCAAACCATATCGGAGGATGCAAATATGAAGATCGCTGTCACCTATGAAAACGGGCTGGTATTCCAGCATTTCGGCCACACGCAGCAATTCAAGCTGTACACGGTGGAGAACGGCAAGATCACTTCCAGCGAGGTCGTGGACACAAACGGCAGCGGCCACGGGGCGCTGGCGGTGTTTCTCAAAACGCACGGCGTGGACACGCTGATCTGCGGCGGCATCGGCGGCGGTGCGCGCACAGCGCTGGCCGAGGCGGGCATTGCGCTGTACCCCGGCGCGCGCGGCGCGGCGGACGCACAGGCCGAAGCGCTGCTGGCCGGCACGCTGGCCTATGACCCGGACACCACCTGCGCCCACCACGAGCACCACGGCGAGGGCCACGAGGGCTGCCACGGCCACCACGGCGAAGGGCATACCTGCGGCGGGCACTGCGGACACTGACCGCCTTTCGGCAAACAAACGACGCTTTCCCAAAACACGTTGGGAAAGCGTCGTCTTTGTTTTTATGCCGATGTCAGGGAAACGCGTCAGGCTCTTGTGCGGCCATGAGTGGCTCCTGTGCACAGAAGCCGCATTCTTTTCCGTGCGCGTTGAGCACCCCGATCGCCTGCAAATAGGAATATATGACGGTGGAACCCACGAACTTCATCCCCCGCTTTTTCAGGTCCGCCGCGATCCGGTCAGACAAAGGCGAGGTCGTGCGCACGTCGTAGCGTTCCACGATCGTCTTTCCTGCTGTAAACCCCCAGATATATGCGTCAAAGGTGCCGTATTCCTGCTGAATTTTCAGAAACACACGGCTGTTTCCGATGCTGGCCCGTATTTTCAGCCTGTTGCGGACAATGCCGGGGTCGGCCAGCAGCCGGGCGAGCTCTCCGTCTTCGTATCGGCTGATTTTCTCCGCGTCGAAGCCGTCGAAAGCGCGCCGGAAGCCCTCCCGCTTATTCAGGATGCACTCCCAGGAAAGCCCCGCCTGAAACCATTCCAAAAACAGCATTTCAAACAGCACTTCATCCTTGTGCTGGGGCACGCCCCACTCCGTATCATGATACCGGATGTACGCCGGGTTTTTCAGATTGACCCATTTGCAGCGGTTGGCTGCGCCTTTGTTTCCCATCACGACGTTCCTTTCTCTGCGACCCGCGCGCCCGACAGTCTCCGCTCACCTGCCGAAACGCTCCAGTTCCTCCTCCGGATAGGCAGCGGTCCAATGGTACGGCTGCAGTTCTCCCAACGGTACGAACCGCAGTGCGCCGTCCGGTGTGGTAACGCCCACCTTTACTTCCGCACCCCAGTAGCGCAGACGTTCCTGGCACACGCCGCAGGGGGAAAGGACCTTGAATGGGCCGTGCTCGTCATCCCGCACCACACACAGGCAGTGTGTGGCTTTCACATTGTATTTGTGTGCCTCACACATGGCCCCTACCTCAATACACAGCAGCACGCTGGAGTTGGCGTTTTCCAGCGCCACGCTGGTAAAGCAGCGTCCATCCTCGGCGCGCAGCACGGCCGCGCCGCCCCAACCCGTGGGATATCGTTCTTCAATCAGCGCAACAGCGCGCGCATACATATCGCGTTCGATCTCCTGCTCCGTCACGGGATCATCCCTCCTGTCTGTTGTTTCATGGTAGCACATCCCGCTGTTTTCCACAAGGCGGACAGCCGCCCCTGTTTCGCGCAAAAACGATGGACTGCGGCGCGGTTTCGTGCTATCATCACAGCAAAGGCATAGGAAAGGAGCCTGACCATGGAACAAAATGAAATTCTGGAAGAGACACGCCGCACCAATGAGCTGCTGCGCGGCCAGCTGCTTTGGATGCGCGCCGCCGCCGCGCTGCTGGCCGTGCTGCTGGCAGCCGTGGTGGTGTGCCTGGGCAATACGATGAACAGCATGGGCCGCATCTCCGCGGCGCTGGAAGGCGTGGATCTGGCCGCTGTGGCCGAGCAGGTCTCGAAGCTCGATATGGACGCCGTAAACCGCGCCATCAGCACACTGGACGGCAAAATCAGCCAGATGGACGTACAGGCGTTCAACGACGCCGTCGCCAAATTGAACGGCGCAGTGGATGCTCTGCAAAGCGCTTCGGACGCTGTAAAAAGCTGGGGCGAAGGCGTCTCCGGCGGCCTGGCGGGCCTGTTCGGCCAGTAGGTCTTCCGCCAAAACCAAAACAGGCGCGGCCGCTTTTTGTGGCCGCGCCTGTTTTGGTTTTCTTCAGTCCTCCTGTTCGGCCAGATAGGCTTCTGCATATTTGGAGGCCACAGCGCCGTCCGCCGCCGCTGTGATGATCTGGCGCAGGGGCTTCGTGCGCACGTCGCCCACCGCGAACACGCCCGGCAGCGCCGTGCGCGTGGTCTCGTCCGCGATAAGATATCCCGCCGCGTCCATCTCCAGCACGCCGTGAAACAGCCCGGTGTTTGGAATGCGTCCCACCGCGATGAACACGCCGTCACAGGCCAGTTCCGAACGGTTGCCGCTCTCCACACCTTCCAGCACAACGCCCGTCACCACGGAGCCGTACAGCAGCTCCACCACACGGGAGTTCCAGATGAATTCCACGTTTTCAGCCTTTTGCAGCGCCGTCCAATAGCTTTTGGAGGCGGTGAGCACGGCGCCCCGGTGCACCAGATACACCTTTTTGCACACGCGGGACAGGAACAGTGCATCCTCCGCCGCCGAGTTGCCTCCGCCCACCACAACAACCGTCTTGCCGCGGTACAGCATGCCGTCGCAGGTGGCACAGTACGCCACGCCGCGCCCGCGCAGCTCATCCTCATGAGGCACGCCCAGAGGACGCGGGTCTGCTCCGGTCGCCAGAATGACGGTGCGCGCCCGGCGCTCGCCGGAGGAGGTGGTGATGGTTTTCACGCCGCCTTCCAGCGCCACAGCCGTTGCGTCCGCAAACAGCGTTTCCACGCCGAACCGCTCCGCGCCGTCTTTCATCTGCATGGCCAGATCGAAGCCGTCCACGCCCTCGGCAAAGCCGGGATAGTTTTCCACGTTGCTGGTGGTCGCCATCTGGCCGCCGGGCGAAAGCTTTTCCAGCACCACGGTTGAAAGCCCCGCCCGCGCGCAATACAGCGCCGCTGTATAGCCGCCGGGGCCGCCGCCCAACACCGCCACGTCGTAGATCTGTTCCATTTTATCGTCCCTCCGTTTTCCCGCGCTGCTCCCGCGCGCCTTTTATCCCGTTACAGCGCGCCCTGCGCCCGCATGAATTCCTCGATCTGCGCCTTGGAGCCCGGTGCGATGATGGCTTCGCCATGCTCGCCGTTTTGGAACACGAACAGCGAGGGGATGGTCATCACCTTGAACTGCTCGGCCAGCTCGGGCTGTTCGTCCACGTTCACCTTGCCCACGGCAACCTTACCCGCGTACTCTGCGGCCAAAGCGTCCACCGCCGGGCCAATGCGGCGGCAGTAGCCGCACCACGGCGCCCAAAAGTCCACCAGAACGGGCGTTTTTGCCTCCAATACTTCGGTTTTGAAATTTTCTTTTGTCACATTGAATGCAGACATGTGCAATTGCCTCCTTTGTTGATTGGGCACAGCGCTGCTTTGCGCCGTGCTTTGTAAATAGTATATGCGCCCCCGGCAGCGATACCCCGCCCTTTTGCAAAAGGCCGGCCTCTGCCGCGCGTCCCGGAACTGAACTTTTTTGTGTTACAGTTTCTATCTGTAATCATACACATTACAGTTTGTGTTGTCAAGCTTTTTCCGGAATATATTTCCACTGCGGGAAAAATTTTTTCGGCCGCATTTCCAAAGGACGGGAAATGCCCCGGCTTCCCACGGGCGCAGGTGTATGATATACTGGTCACAGCGCCGTGCCGGTGTGTGCGGCCGTTTTCAAAAAAGCAAAGGAGCATCCCATGCAGCTTTCCATACCCGACCTCGACCTCCGCCACATCTACGAGTCCGGCCAGTGCTTCCGCTGGGAACCGCTGGGGCAGGATACATACCGCATCCCGGCTTTCGGGCGCACGCTCACTGTACGGCAGACAGACGGCGTTTTCGATTTTTCCTGCGGCGCCGGGGAATTCGACGCCCTGTGGCGCAGCTATTTTGATCTGGACACCGATTACGCCGCCATAAAGGCACGCGTGGCGCCCCGGGACGCATATCTTCAGGCCGCCGTAGCCTATGGCTGGGGCATGCGCATCCTGCGGCAGGACTTGTGGGAGGTCATCGTCAGCTTCATCGTCAGCCAGAACAACAACATCCCGCGCATCCGCAAAAACCTAAGGGACCTGTGCGCCATGCAGGGCGGCGCCTTCCCCACGCCCGCTGCACTGGCGGCGGCGCAGCCGGAAACGCTGCGCGCCCTTGGCCTGGGCTACCGCGCGGAATACCTGTGTGCCGCAGGCGCGCACTTTACACAGGCGGGCGCGCTGGATGCACTGCGCGCCATGTCCTATCCGGAAGCGCACACGGCGCTGCGCGCCGTAAAGGGGGTTGGACCCAAGGTAGCGGACTGTATCTGCCTGTTCGGTCTGCATCATGTGGATGCATTTCCGGTCGACACCCATGTAAAACAGATCCTGTCCGCGCATTATCCCAAGGGCTTCCCCTTCCGCCGCTACGCGGGCTGTGCGGGCATTTTGCAGCAGTATATGTTTTATTACGACCTGCACGGCAGCGCGCAGGCCGCCCCGTAACACGCAGCAGCGCCCCGGAACCTCTGGTTCCGGGGCGCTGCTTGTATGAGCTGCATTTCGCATTTTATCTGAGCGTGGGGCGGCGTCAGCCTTCGGGCGTGCCCCCGCCGCCTGTTTCTCCGCCCGCGTCGCCGGACGGCGCCGTGGTGTCGGACGATACCGGAGGCGGCGTGACCTCGCTGTCTCCGGCAGGGGGCGCCGTCTGGGAGGACGAGCTGCTGTCCGGCTGCTTGGGTGCTTCGCCCGCGATGTACAGCGTCACCGTGGTCTTTCCGATCTCCACCACGGTGCCCTTGTCCGTGTCGCTGCGCGCGACGGTCCCCGCGACATAGCTGCCGTCGTTCACCAGCGGATACAGCGCGTATTTGATCTTCAGCGCCTTCAGATCCGCCTCCACATCCGCCTGCGGACGGCCCAGCACCTCGGGCATCACGGCCGTTTCCGGGCCGTCGCTCACCGTCAGCGTGATCACGGTGCCCACCGCTACCTGCGTGCCCTGGGGATGGCTCTGGCGCATGACCTCGCCCGCTTTATAGTCGTTGCTGAACTCGTGCTCCGTAAGAAAACTGACGTATTTCGTATAGGCCTGGTTCGAAGCCAGGTCTGTATATTTTTTACCAACGAAGCTGGGGACCGTAAAGACCTCCACTTCAGAACTGCCGGAACTCACGGAGGTGCCGGAGGACGAGGAGGACGACGACGATGAAGATGCTTCTCCACCACCGGAGGCGGACACGATGGCCCAGATGGACACCGCCGCCACCAGCACAAGCCCCGCCGCGCCCAGCGCGAGAAATTTGATTTGACGCTGCGTCAGCCTGAAGCCGCCCTCGTCCTTTTCCGGCGCAGTGATTGCCGCAAGAAGGTCGGACGCAGACTGCATGCGCTCGCCGGGAGCAAGGCGCATGGCCCGCGCGATGGCCGCCGAGACAAAGCCCGGGATCTCCTTATCCACCGTATGGGCAGGCGGCAGGGTATCGTTCATCCGGCGCAGGTTGGCCGGCACGGGCGTCTTGCCCGTGAGCACGCGGTAAAACAGCGCGCCCAAGCCATAGATATCGGTGTATTTTCCGTCAAATTCCGCCACGGCGTACTGCTCCGGCGCAGCATAACCGTCGAACATCTGGCTCTTCAGCTCGCTGTCCGCGGTGCGCAGGCCCAGCGTGGCATAGCCCGAAAGCTTGGCCGAGCCCGTTTTGGTGATGAACACCGTCTCGGGGCTGATGCCCCGGTGCAGCAGGCCCATGCGGTGCATGGCCTCCACGCCATAGACCACCGGGCGCAGCAACAGAAGCGCCTCGCTCTGCGTCAGCGGCTGGGCCCGCTGCTCCAGATAAGTGAGCAGCGGCGTGCCCTCGTCCGGCTCGCGCACAGCGTAAGCGGTATTGTTTTCCTCAATCAGGTCCAGCACCTGCACTAGGCCGTCGTTGCGCCCCAGCGCGACAAGGCTGCGGTACAGGTCCACAAAATCCATGCGCGTCGTCTTGAACAGCACCTCGCGGCCCTGGCGCGGTATGACGCTGCCGTCGCGGGAACGCGCGGCGCAGATGGTGACGGGCACATATTCCTTGATGACCACGCGGCGCGTGGCGCTGTTGTCTATGGCAGCGTACAAAACGCCCTCGCCGTCCAGCGCCAGCACACGGCCGATGGTATAGCGCCCGGCCAGCAGCGTGTTGACGGGCAGCGTGCCGGCGGGATTGGTATTCTCAAAGCTCTGCCCGCAGTACGGGCACGCGGGCAGGCCCGAATCCGCGTTGGACAGGCAGTTGCTGCAAACGATCTGTTCGCCCACGGCTTATATCCCCTTTCTGTTCCGGCTCATGTTGCGCGCCATCAGCGGTCAAGGTCCTCTTCGTTTTCGAGGTTATGCCACACGTTCTGCCCCGAAAATTCCGAAATACCTTGATTTTGCTAAAAATGGCCATATCATGCGGTTTAACCCTATGAGTATATCACACATACGCCCTAAAATCAACCTTTGTTTAACACAGCTTTTCAAGGTAGAAAATCCCTAACCAAGAGAAAAAGGCGGGCATATTTCGCCCGCCTTTTCTCATTCTGTTGGTTTCTTATGCGACACTCGGATTCGTGGTATTTTCCAGAGTAAATGTGTAGCTGTTTGTTTCCTGTGCGGTTTCTTTCATTTTCTGTGTGGTTTCTTCCAGTTCCTGTGCGTCTGCCATTTCCGCTTCTGTCTCTTGTTCGATGTTCCTTACACCTTTATACTCGGGGCAACTATCCATGAACCATTTCCGCATAGTGAAGAAAGTATATTTTTCCTTGATTTCCCCAGATGACAATACAATTTTTTCCTTTCTCATTTCTAAGAACGTATCCACCAATTCGGGCTTATGCCTGCGGAGATATGTTTCCATCTGATTGTAAGTAATAGTTTCGCCTTTCCCCTTGACTACTACTTTATAGCCCGGATACTGATTTACCAAATCCGACATGGTAACTGCTTCGCTTGTTCCATATTTGTTCGCTTTACGATTGAAAGAAGAAGAAACAATGATTTCCTTGTTGACGTGATTAAAATTAATGTTAGCCATAATAAGCCCTACTTTCTCTTACACTAACGTAGTAAGCACATTTTTAATTTATTTTCGCTTAGGACTTTCTCGGTGGCCACCGTTTCTGTTTCCCTTGCTGTGATTATATTATAGCTTATTGTTGTTTCTAAATCCATTCGCAAAGCCGACAATCCCAATATATTTACTTGTCTACGCCTTTTCCCACCCTCTATTTTTTGGCTTAAATACAGGGTTTATCGGCTATTTTTCAAGATGCTTTGCGCCGCGAAAACACCCCTTTCGGCATTATATACAAAAACGCTTTGTCCCCCTGTTTTTTACCCCTCTATTTTCTTCTCTACTGCTTCTAATCTTGTGTCAATTCTAACCAAAGTCTCGTTGAAATTGTCCAGTGAAGATGAAAATTTCTCCAGCTGGCTATACATCCGTTCTTCGCGCGCCTTGGTATCTTCTCTTGATTGCCTGTTGATTATGATAATGTAATAGGCACAAGCCACCACGCACGCAACAGGAAAACCAAGAGAAGAAATAAAGTTCACTATCTCCCCCATAGCGTCCACCTCTTAAAACTGGATGCCAAGTGCCTTTAACTGCTTCTCAATGTATGTAAGCTGTTCCAACTCTACAACCAATTCAAGAGCGGAACTAACTTCCCCCGTTGAAGTAGAAGTAGACGAAACACGCTTCTTTCCAATAGAAGCAATAATTGAGTAGTCGAAGTATGCCATATCGCTTTCACCGTTCAACAGGTGAATTTCTGCGGTATTAGCTTCGGTGAAAAGCCCCTCGAATTCTTCCACCGTCATAGAATCCACATTCATATGAATTTCCATCTTGTTTCTGCCCGCTCCATAGCTGGGATAGATTGCGGTATTCTCCAATACCTCATATTCGCTATTGTTCGCAAGTTTAATTTTAAGCATTGTAATGCCCCCTTATGATAATACTACTGAGTTTACATTCACCCAGTTTGCGGCTACCGTAGAACCGCTATACAAATAGATAAATATATAATATGAACCGTTTACATCTGAAACATCAAGGGAATGAGAACCGACAGGATTATAACTCGCTCCTGTTTGCTCCCACACTTTTACTTGATTATGCCCATAAATATTCACCCATGTAGTAGAAGCACCAAATCGGAATTGAAAGTGAGAACAACTACCAGCACTTACATTTATAGTAAGGGTTTTCCATGGGGTAAAGTCTACCCACAAAGCACACTGGGCATTAGAGCCGTTATATCCTCCGTTCAACTCAAGCACACCGTTTATTGTTCTTGATGTAGCATTATACCCACTACCAGCATCGTTCAAATTCACATAATGTTCCCATGTATTGCCCGGAAAAGCTTGAAACTGCTTTTTCCACACCAGCGTGTTATTATAGAAAACCTGATTTGCGGATTGATTATTGATAAATACGCTATTGGCTTGGCTTACTGCGGTATTGTTGTAAAATAGTCCCATACGCACACCGCCTTATGAATAACTGATTCTCAAATTGCCGTCATAACTCATTGTGATATTGGACGCACGACGGGCATTAGAAAGCCTGCTATCGTTGCCTTGGCATACAGTCCCCGCAGAAGTTCCAAAGTTCTTATTAAACGCATTGTTCTTGGTAAATGCGGGTTCTTTCCCATTCAGCTTTGTGTCCATCTCGGTTTCTGTATAATATCTGTCATCATGTGTATGGGAAACAGGCGTTGTCTGTGTAGTGCCGTCTACAATCTTTTGAATCTCGCTATCTACCGTATCAATTCTGTTTGAAAGCTGTATGGCCGTGTCAGAATTTAGAATTCCTTTCGCACCCTCAAACCAAGTATTAAACGCATCATCATACTGGCTGAAAAGGTTTGTTGCGTCAATCTGTTCAATGACACCAGCAACCACACCGCAAACCGCACTATTGAATCTGGTATCCGTTATCTGTGCTTCTGCTATCGCTGTTGCTCCTGCGGGAACAGAAATAGTAGCCAATTGAAGTTCATATACATCCGCATTGCGTGTAAGCGTTGGTGCTACCGGGTTTGTAGCCAAAGCACCTTTCTTTACAAAAACTCTCAAATAACGGTTTGTCAAATCCAGTCTTAAAACAACACTGTCAATTCTTCCCTTTGCCCCGTCCGCATTATCAAGAGGAAAAGCTAAATCACTGTCATTTTCGTAGTAATAGCCTTTAATCCAACCTTTGCCCGCCTTTACCGCAACTGTCATTGCGTCAGACGGCACAACCTTTAAATTATCGGCACTACTGGCATAGACACCACTTCCCACAAAAGAAGCAAAATAGCTTGCTATATCCTCGGCCAGATAGGTTCTGTCATAGTTGCCGGAAGTGTCCACTTCGGCATTGAAAAGCTATATCGTTCTGCCATCAATAAACCCCCATTTTCTTATATATCGTAGGCACGCAATTCCCAAAAGTAAGGTTTGTTGTTGTGCCTTTTCTTTCAATGATTCTTTCTATTGCTGTAATTCGTGTATCCAGCCGGATATTAAGCGATTTGTCAATGATACTTACTTTATCACCAAGAGAAAAGGAAAAATCTGCGTTTGTGTTCGCTTCTCCCTCGAAACTCTCCACAATATAGCAATCTGCTAATTTTTCCGTTCCACGCTGGGAAAGCTGGGCCTTATACTCTGTATCCGTTAAATCGGATTGCTGTAAGTCTTTCGCATCCACGAACATTTCATAGCGTCCCAATCCCACCGCATCACCAAGAGAAACGAAAGTGCGGGCCGTGCCCTCTCCCATTCCACCAACCAAAGCTACATTCTTTAATTGCTTTGTGCTATTGATATAGGTTTCAGACAGGATATTTTCATAATCCCTGTTGAAGATTAAAGGGTTTGCCGTGCCCGCTGTCCTGTCTGCTCCCTTATAGACATTGAAAATCAGCTTTTTTGTCTTTTGGTGAAAAGTCTACCGAAAAGCCCACATCATACGCCAAAGCAGTTTCTTCCAGCACTTCCAAAAGATTTATATAGGACACTTGCTTTTCAATCGTTTCCGTAAGCCCTGATACATCACCAAGAGAAAGAAAGGGAATGGCGCGGGCCTCACTCGTGGAAATACAATTTTCATCTACCAGCTTTCTTATAAAAGTTTCTAAGTTCCCGTTATAGTTCACTGTATCCCACACGATACGGCGGGCCAGGTATCCGCACATATCATAGCCATTTACAACTATGCTTTCTTCCCCGTCTGCCATTTCTATTTCTATTGAATGGATGAAGCCCGCAAATCCGTTAAAATACACGATATTCCCAAGCACCAAATATTGTTTTGCTTGTGGCGTATACATCCCCTTTATTTTGAAGCTCCCGCACGCATTGTATTTTGAAACGAAAGTAAAACTTTCAAAATCATCCACCACGCCTAAATAGGTTAGTTCACTATTGAATATTTTTATCTCCATAGCTTACACCCCCAAATACTTAGGGCTGAACATAATGTTTACTTCTAAGTTGCTTTCGTTGCTGTCTGCTCCCCAGCGGAATTCATTTCCCCGACTTCCAATTGAATAAAGGTGCTGTCTAAATCCAAGAAAGAAAAACAGTTGGTTTCTTCTCCATCTATCGTGCCAAATACTGTTTTCTTTCCGTAGTTGGTGTTTACCCGTATAACCTCGCCTTTTTGAAAGCGTCTTATTGATTTTGATTTGTTCGCGTGTATTCAAATTCAACAGATAAGGGTTTGATACTTCCCCTTTGCCACAAACTCAACAATCATTCCCGTTTCTATATCACCGCTATTCTGGATGTTCGCTATTTTAGACGGTTCACGCACGCCAACTATAAAGGGTTCATCTGCCTTTAAAACAAGAGGGAATTTGAATACCGCACGCCACAAAGCAACCTTTATAGTCGTTTCATCAAGAGGAACAAAGCACGGGTTTACGGCTTCGGCACTCAACATGAATTTACAAAGCCTGCTGTTATTCTCATAGCGTGCCACCGCAAATTTCACCGTATCAGACGCGACACAGGAAAGCCTATACCCATCTACCACTAAATCAAACGTATCAAGGGGATTCACCAGCTTGATTAAGTCGCGTTTCCTTATCCGCATTTCCTCTTGACTGTCTGCGAACACATAGCCCACTATTGATATAGAGCGTGTTCCTATTGTGGTATGGCTTAAATATTCTCCCACTTGGTTTATACCCTTGAAAGTAGAAAGTTCTGCGTCTGCCGTTCCCAAATCCATTTCATTTAACGTATAAATAACGTTATCGAATATGATTTCTTTTACCCCGTCCTTACTTCTCAAACTCACCATTTACGCCACCCCAAAGCCAGTTCCCTTTGTGCTTTCTTAAACTGGCGGGCGCTCTCCGCTTCATTTAAGGCTTTCGGGCTGTAATTGTTTACTGTGATATTTGTATTCGATTGTATACCCCCGCTGGCAAAACTGCCTTGCTTTTGATATTGCTTTGCTTCGTAGGCTGTAAGCACCATTTCGCCTTTGTGTAGTTCTGCTACATATCCGTCATAGGGAACTTCTCTAAGCCCTGTTCTATGGCTACCGTCCATTTCAGCCTGTCCGCTTCTCCAAAAGGCCAGCTTATCAACCAGCCAATTTACTTTTTTCTGATACCCAGCTACAAATTGAATCCCAAACAGATTTCAAGCCGTTCCATACACTTGTAAATATTTCTTTACCAGCGTTATAGAAATTCGTCCCAAAATTCACAATAGCGTCTACAATACCGCCGACTATCTCTATCGTTTTCGTTTTAATTGTGTTCCAGATTTTTATAACTGCGTTTCTAAAGTTTTCGTTTGTGTTCCAGAGTGTTATAATAGCCGCTACAAGCCCCGCTACAAGGCTTGCTACCAATATGAACGGGTTAGCATTCATCACGACATTTAACGCGGCCTGTGCGATTGTAAGGCCTTCTTCTGCGGCTTTCATGGCCTTAAAGCCCTCTACCAATTTCATAACGATACTTGCTACATTGAAAACAGCTAATCCTGTTCCAATGCCCACCAAGCCGGAAATAATCAGTTCTGAATTATCAAGAATGAAATTCCCAAAAGAGGCAATAGCATCTACAAATTTATCAATGCTATCTTGATGTTCTACCACAATATTTGCGATTCTCTCTAACCCGTCTGCCGCGAAAGATTTCACTTTCGTTATCACGGGTTCTAACACCCCGGCAATAGTAGCAAGCGTATCTTGGAAACGTTGATTGGCTCTATTGGCTTCAATTACATCTTCGGCGTTCGTTCTATACTTCTCTGCGGCATCGTCATATAACCCGTTTAAAGTTTCTGTAATAAGGGCTTGGCGTTCCTGCTCCGTATTACATTTATCCAGTGAAGATTGAAATTCATCTTCATTTACGCCAGCCCAGTTTAACGCATCAGCAAGAACACCTGTTAAAGCCCCTGTTTTCGCGGTTTCATTCGCCGCTTCGGTTAAACCCTCTATTGGCAAGCTATCGCCAAAAGTAGCATAAACACCAGTGGCAATAGTAGTCCAAGTAGAAAGTTCTTCTTGTGTATCGCAAAGTTTCGCCAAGTGGTTCGCGGCTTCTGTTGCCTGTCCGCTATCTCCTAAAATACTATTCAATTCCGAATATGTAGTTTTAGCGTCCTCCGCCGTGTGGCCCGCGTCCTCAAAAGCTGTTTTTAACTTTGCCTGTTCAGTTCTGTATTCGCGTGTGCTTTCTGCCAAAGCTACCGCACCAGTAGCCAAACCAGCCAAACCCGCTATTGCTGTTTTCGTTGCGGATACCAGCTTATTTTTAAATCGCCCGCAACCTCGCCAATGCTTTTCTTTGCCTTTCCCAATTCCTCGTTGGCTTCTTGGCTGTCTACTTTGATAGATAACTTTAACGCACCCAAATCTAACATTTATCCCCACCACCTTTAAATTTATTCCGCAGACTTCCCCTATCCGGCTTTGTCTGCTCTAAAATCCAACAGTTTTCTAAATACTCCTGTCCCTCTTTTGATTGCTTCAATTTATAGATAAACGCATCACGAAAAAGCATCTTGTAGCTTACACAATCAAGAGAAAGCAACTCTCCAAAATCCAGCCCGCTATAATCGGACGCTACCTTTAAATCTTCCGTATCCACTATAAGAAAAGGTTTATATTTTTCCTCTGTTGGCATGGCGGGGATTTTTATTCCCCAAGCGTTTATAGGTGTGCTGTAAATAGTCCTGTAAAACATACATAGCCGTTTCAAAGTCCAGCATTTCCGCAACCTCTGCTTCTGTGAAAGTGCGTCCGTTCATATTTCTGTTGAATACTCGTGTAGTTATGTTGTTTATTTGTTCGATTACTTCTATCGGCTGTTCGGTTTCTGTCAATTCTTGTAAGCTTGCGAACGCCAACAAAAGCCCCTGTGTGGGTTTCTTCAGCTTTAAAATCGTCTTATCTTCCAACCTGATTTCATAGGGCTTTTCTATTCCTCTTGATAAATCAATCATCTTTCACCACTCCAAAAGGAAAGAGGGCTGTTAAGCCCCCTTGATTTCCTCCCTGTATTCAATTAGCGTTCCCTCGTTATCCATCGGCATTGCTTTAAATTCTGCGTTGATAACGGTTTCTTTATCCTTGGCGAAAGCCATTTCAAAACCAGCTTCATTTGAGCCGATAATAGTAATTTGATATCCCCGTCAACCTTATCTTCATGGAGAAAACGAATCACATATTTAGCACCGTCATAGTTAGACGCACCGCCGATTTTGACAGTTCTTTCCGTATTAGTAGAAGTGACACGAGCAGTAGAACAAAGTTTCTTCAATGTTTCCCCGCACCAAGTCATAACGCCTGACTTCAAAACCGCTTCTTCCTCTGTAATCATCTTTTTAACCACAAAGCCCAAATCGTCCTTGGCTTCATAGAAAGACGGTGTATAGGAAAGAGTTGCCCCGCCTTGGATATAGCCTAAAAGATTATTATCTACTTCTAAAACCGTATCTTCCGGGATTGTGTCGGAAAAGCAATCACATACAATTTACCACTACCCAATACAATCTTATCTTCCATTTATGTTTCACTCTCCTGTAATATCGTATAGTTCACTAGACGATGGATGCCAACTTCACTTTGAAGCGTTCCACCGCCGTTTATTTCAATGTCAAGCACTCCGTTTTTCTTTAAATCACCAATAGAAAGAAGTGCTTGCCGAATCGCTGTATCCAATTCAATCGCCCTTGCCATTGTCTTTCCGATTATGTTTAGTTCCAGCCTGTTGCTTTTTGCTTTATTCCATCGTCAGTTAAAGGAACAATATTGTAAATTATCTGTTCGCCTTTCAAACTGGATGAAATAGGAAATACTGAACGGCTACGGCCTTGGCGATTGCGTCAATAACTTTACCATAGCCCGCACCCCTTAAATTATTTCTTTGAAACACTCTTGAATTTTGTCCCTGTTATCATCAATAGCAGGCTGTAAAAACGGCTGTGGCTTCATGCCGTGGGTTCTATGCCAATCGCCTTTTACGTCCTGATAGCTCCACGGCGTTTGCCGTCCATCCGGGTTATAGATACCTGTTCCTTTCTCCACATAGGGAGCATAGAAAACATTTGTTCCGATATATCCCACCGTTTCCCCGTCCTCTTGCTCTATTTGATATTCAATTGAATTTCTTAATTGTCCATCGTCAACAGGGCAATTCCTTTTCGCATCCGTCAATGCTATCAAACAGGCTTTTTCCAAAGCATAATAGAGTGCTTCGGGAATTTTCTTTTCTATTGCTTCTTCAAGATTTCTGATAACTTCCGCATTCGTATCCATCAGCGAATTTCCTTTAAGTAGAGAACGAATTCACGGCCAGTAGAAAGAATAAACACGATTTCATAATTATCTACTTCCATACCAATAGAAAGCGTGTTATCGTGCGTGAATCCTATATGGCTCACTTCCTTTAATCTCAAATCATTTTGGAGATAGTCAGAATGAGAAATATAGGATACCCCAACTTCAACTTCCTTATATGGAATCCGCGTCTTAACGTCCTCTTGGTATTCGTTCTTCTCTGTCTGGTAGGTGTAAACTTGATATGGCTTATAGAAACTATTCAGCACTTACCCCACCACCCGAATTCTTTTGAATTTATTTAAGGCTCTGTATACTTGCGGGCTATAATCTGTATCATAGCTTTCACTTACGCCCACAACCCTCGCCCGCTCATTCCCTCTGCCCCTTGGCGGTTATAGTCCTCTTCCACCATTCGCGGGACGATGAATTCTAAGCCTGTTGGAAATTCTTTTAAATTACAATAGGAAAGAATAAAGGCACGGACATTTTTTCAATCTGTGTTTTATCCATTAAATCCCCCACCTTTAAAAATAGGGGAAGCGATTGCTTCCCCTTAGAAATTTATTTAAGCTGTTGCTTCTGTGATTTTAACTACCTTGGTATTATCAGTAAGTGCTACAAGGTTTACTTTTCTCATAATAACGGTGTTTTTGCGTGCTTCTGCGTCCCTTGCCTGCTCTACTTCACTGTCTTTCTTAGTAAAGAGCGTGACAGCTTCTTTTGTGGCAAGGTAAGCAGTCTTTGCCGGGCAAAGTTTGGAAACGATAACGGGGACACCGGAAATATTTCCGATTTGTCCGCTGTGGATAATCTCACCAAGATTAGCGGCCTTGAAGTCTGCGTCCTTACGGATTGCGGCTTTCAAATCAGTTCCGATAATAAGGAAAAGTCCACTTTCATCTTCCAAATTCATTTTAGCAATAGCATCCACAACGGTTTCATAAGTAGGATAACCGCCTTTTGCGTAAGTCTGGGAAGTAGTAGCCTTTGCCAACTCCGCAAAATACTTGGTATTCATATCGTTTACCATGACAGTAGAAGCACCCTCCATGGAGTAATCAACTACTTTATTATCTGTCATAAACTGTTCGTCATAGTAATCAAAAACCTGTTGCCATACGTCCACATCATAAGTAGAAGTAGTATAGCTAAGAACACCACGCACAGTATTTGTTGCGCCAAGAGTAGCCATTTTCTCAACAGTGCCCGCATAGGTGTAAGTATTGATTTTCTTTGTCATGCCTACGTTTTCAGAAAGGCTATTATCAATCGTCATTAAAGAACGTGTTGCCAGCTTCGTATTAAGCAAATCAGTCAATTTTGCTTCTAATACAAAATTTTCATAAAGTGTATGTGTAGTAAGTTCTGCCATTCATCATCCCTTCCATTAAGAATTTTTTAATTGTGCCTGTATCTCGGCCAAACTCATTTTTGAGTAATTGGGTTTTTCTTTTGTTGTTGCGGTTTTAGGTGGAGTAGATTTCAGCCTATTCTCTACTTCTGTTTTTACGGCAGTAGTAAACGCCGTTTCTAACCCCTTAATTCTCCCCATCATTGTTTCCGCGTCCTCTGCTACTACCAAATCCACCAATTCAATAGGCAAGGATTTAGAGGAAAGAATTTTTGTGCTTCAATTTTATTTTCGGCCAAAGTCAAATTGCGTTCTTTCTCCGCAATCGCTTTTTCCCTTTTATCAAGTTCATATTTAAATTTTTCTTCTGCACTCATTGTAGCAAGACGTTCCGCTTCTTTAATCGCATCTGCTTTCTTTTTATCAAATTTCTTTAATGCGTCGCTTACACGTCTATCTCCCTCACGTTGAAGAAGTGCGTCCAGTTCTTCCTGTGTTGCGGGAAGCCCTATATTTTCTTTTTTATCTGGCTCTTGGATTTTATTTTCTTCCATGAATTCCACCTCTCGAAGTTTTAGCCCATAGCTAACCCTTTATTTTAGTTTGTTCTTTTACGCCTACACCCTAAAAGGCAAGAGAAAGAGGACACCCGGAAGTGTCCTCTAATTTATAAGTATTTTCTTATGTTGAGTTCTCTAAAAATTTCAGTAGATTTTTTCACCCTTTTTATATGCTTCGCGTGCTTCATTTAGGCTCATTTGATTAGCACCACCTCTATAATCTGGATGGGCGTTTTGGACAATATCATCTTCCCAACCACACACTTCGCAAATATCATGATATTCTACAATGCTCCCACAAACAGCACAAGGCCGTGTAGGGCAAACCCAATTTTTATTTGGTTCACATACAATCACGTTTTATATCCTCCCAATATTTAGCCTTTTCTTTAGGTTTAAAATAAGATGAAATTTTTCCGTCTGACGTCCAATAGCTAAATCGTTCGTGCTATACCTGTATTTATAATAAAACCCCAATTCTTTTGAAACAGCTTCTTCAATATCTTTTCCATCAACAGGAGTATTTAAGAATTCTCTTATCCTATGTATATATTCTTCAATAGTGATATTCCCATATTCGGCAAGGTGTTTTTCATGCTGTCGTTGCTTCTTTGGCGTAGCAAAACTTGCTTCACTCCAATCAAAACGTTTAATATCCTCCGGTTCTTTAAAAATTGTATGGAATTCCTTCCTATTTTCTACTCTATCTTCTTTTTGCGTCCCGCGTCAAGTCCTCTTTACCCGTCATATACGGCACAATATCACATCTACAATTCGGATGAAATAAAAATGCCTTACCCTCGCGGGCTTCGCCTATTGGTGTTATTTTGCCGTTGTGTCGGGAACAGGTATCATAAAGTCGCTCATCTTCGGCCACAATCGTTTCTACATACTCAACACCAGCTTTTTATAACTTTCAAGAGTAGAACGGTTTTGGACGTGGGCTAGTTCCGTTCTGGCTATTCTGTCTGCGTTAGAAAAAAGAAACGTTGAAAATGGATTGTAAATCTTTTACCAAATCGTCTTTTGAAGCCCCGCGTGCTACACTATCCACCAACCCCTTTTCAATAGAGGATTGTAAACGGCGTGTTTTGTCCCAAACTCTTTCGCTCCAATGCTTGCCATCCGCACACCAAACAGAATTCGCAATTTCCTTTTACTTTCTCATTATCCAATAGCAAAAGTCCTTGGATATTGTGCCTTTTGCTTCATTGGCTATGAAGTGATTGACGTAGCGTGCCATATCTTCATATTTACGCCCCATGGCTTTTATTTCTTCTGTGCCTAATCTGTTCAATTCCTGTTGGATTCTGTTGCGTAGCTGTATGAATCTGTTGTATCTGTATAGTGAATCTGTTCCCAAGGGTTCGCCCTTTTCCATTTCATCGTGAATTTCTTGGAATAATGCTACTGTATCGGTTCTGACACCCTTTAAAGCGATTTTATAGTATCGGGCTAACTCTTTTTCTAAATCTTCTAAACTCTTGTCATATTGCTTTCTGGCCTGTTCTGTGGCCCTGTCTACCCAATAGTTACTCATCCTCTACACTTCCAAAAGAATAGAGATTTGCGGTTTGGGCTGTTTCCTCTTGAAGCTGGGCTAGTTCTGTTTCAATATCATCCACAAAAGGAAGTTGGGCCAAAAGTGTTTTATTCGACACTAAGCCACGCAACATATTTACTTCCTGTGCTATTTCAAGTTCGTTTACAGGAAGATTCCTTGTAAAGATGATTTGCGTATCCAAATAGGCTTTTCCAGTAATAGAAAGAATGTTGTTAATTAGTTCTAATCTGCGTTGAAGTCCTTTTTTGAATTTGCGTTCTTTCTTGGCCGTCTGATTTTCAAAAGCAAGAATCTTATAACGGATTGCTACGCCGGACGCATTGGACGCAAACTGTTCATCATTCATGTCCGGAACACAGCTAATCTTATGGATATTTTCTATAAACTCATTCTTTAAGCTATTTATCTGTTCTATGTTTACTTGCTTTGTTAGGTAAAACGCATCCGAAGTTTCATCCAATAGCAAAACACGATTTCGCTTCATTGCCTGTATATCTTCTGGTTCTGCTACTACATTCTTCAAAATCATGTAGCAATCACAGAATTGTTCAAACGTGTTTACTTCATCAGAAGCTAACTTCTCCAATCCATCAATAAGGCCCATGACAGGCTCAAAAGAAGATTGACGGTATTCGTTATTTATGAATTCTACAAAAGGAACATCTTTAAAATAGTGTGGACGTTCCTCTACTAAATTCAATTCACTTAATCCAGTAGAAGCCGTATAGACGGATACTTTTTCCTTATCGTATACTTCTACTGAAAAAGTATAATCATCAATAGGAAAGAACTTAATTGCGGCCCGCATATTGTGTTGAATGGAGTTATCACAAATGAGGATGGTTTCTTTTGGGCTTACTCTGGTGAAACGGACTTGTCCGTCCTCATCCAAATAAAGCTGTTCAATAGCAAAGCCAAAAATATTCGCGTCCGTTGCTATTTCTAAATCTTCATCTGCTACATCGTTATAGAGAAGAATAGAAGCTAACTGTTCATCACCATTATAAACTACTGGTGTTCCTACTAAGTAAGACGCATAGCTATCACAAATAAGGCTGGGATAGTTAATTACTATTTTATTATTAGGTTGCGTTTCATCTGCCATTTGTCGTTGAAGAATCGCGTGCTTGCCTAAATAGTATCGTTCCAGCTTCTCTAAACGTGGTTTTTCACTGGTTCTAAACGTTTGGAGAATTTCTATAATTTTCTCTACTGTCAATTCATCATTACATATAATCAATAGTCCCACCTCTCATTAGAAGCTAAATAGCTTCTTATCTACTGTCTTTAATCTATTATCCTTAACACATTGAAGTGAATAGCGTAATGCGTCCAAGCAATGGTTAAAATCATCAATAGGCTTGTTGATATATTCGCCTGTTGATTTATCCTTTTGCCAAGCATAGTTTTCAAGTTCCGTTATTGTTTCCACACAAGACGGAGAAACAACTAACTTATATTGTTGTAGTTTTTGGATTCCATAGATAATACTATCCTTGCCTTTTATGCTTTCGCGTGCCCGTATAAGGCCAGCACGCTTTAATTCCTCTATTGATTTTGGTTCGGCACTATCACATATGATAAGTGTTTTCGCATATCCAAGAGAAGAAAGAGCGGACGCAATTTCACTGTTGGTTTTGCCTTTGGCCGTCCATTCTTTATAGAGATAAATTGTTTTTGTTTCTTCATCCAAGAGGGACGCAACAAAAGCAGTAGTATCAAGAGAAAAGCCAAAATCCAGCCCGGCCAAGTGCGTTCCGGAAAGATTCCTGTAATCGAATTCCCTTATTTCCCAATTGGAATAGATTAACCTATCAAGAGAAGCAAACTCACCAAGAGCATAGACACGGTAGTAATATGGGTTCGCGTCCATCATTTTTTCCAAAGACTTTATATAGCTTTGTGGCAAGAATCGGTTGTCTTTATAGATTGTTTTTAGAATAAAGGTGTTTTCGTCCTGCGGGCGGGCAAACCATCTTTTGTAGCACCAATTTGCCTTTGAAATTGGATTGAAAGATAATACTATTTGTTGCCCGCCTACCTTGGCACGCAATCGCAAATCAAGCTGTAAAAATTCATCTTCATTCAGTTCTGTTGCTTCTTCTATCCAAATATCCGTTATTCCTGCTATTGATTTTAATTTCTCTACATCATCTACCCCGGCAAAAAAGAAAGATAGAGCCGTTCGGAAGCTCTATCTTGAAGTTTGCTTTATTTATTTTTGTAAACTCCAATAGATGGAAGTTTGAAAGAGTGTCGAGAAATAGTTGCCAACAGCTATTAAGCTGTGTTGCCATTACCTTTCTAATAACAAGGATTTTTCTTTTCTCTTTTAATGCTTTAATAAGTAGCTTTTGAGCGACAAAGACACTTTTTCCACTTCCCGCACCACCATAGAAAACTTCGTATCTGTGTGAATAGTCAAATAGATAGGGATAGTATGCTTTATTAAAGATTTTCTTATCTATCTTTAAATCCACTTTCATTGGTTTCTACTTCCGCTAAAATCTTCTTTACAAAAGAGGTTAGTTCTTTTGTAGCCTGTGTGTTTTCCTCTACTTTTTCTTCTAGTCCTTTTGAAATTTCTTCTAAGGCCTCATAAATTGCTTCGGTTATTTGATTATAAAAATCCTTTTCAAAATCATCCATTTTGTTCTTCCTCCTCAATAGAAACTACAATTGTTGTTTCGTTCACTTGTTCTATCTTGTCTGCGGGCTTGTGTCCCGTGCCGTCAAGAACGTATTTAACCGCTTGGAAGTTCTTTTCCTCTACCAACTCACCAAGAGCAGAAATAGCTGGCCCCTCTAAGGCGGAAAAGGCTTCGTTAAGCACTTCCTTATACTTATCTTTAAATCCATTTGAATTTGTGTTATACCAATCCCATACTCTTGCTCTATTTAATCCAAGAGCAGTTGAAATTGAAGCGAATGACGCGTGCGGGCGTTCCCTCGCCATTTCCAACGCTTTCTCTTGAAGCTGTTCCCGCTGGGCGGGATTTAATTTTGCTCCCATTATGCCACCTCTATTAAATCTAATTCTTGAAAATAGCTATCTTTATACAAAACTAAAAATTTCCGAAAATCGTTAATCGAAACTAAATAGCCGTATACTTCTTTATATCCATCGCGTGTTGTTCCCTGTCGCAATTTATTTTTGTTTACCTCTATGTAGTCTTTTAAATCTTCCAATAGGAAACAGTAAGAAAGATTGTTGCGGGCATCCACATAGAAAATATATTCTGCTTTACAATATGAAAGCCAGCCCGCACGCCCTGTCCGGCTATTAGAGCAATATTCTACAAACATATTGCCCGTATCTGCTATACGGCTATCGTATTTGATTTCTATTGTCCTGCTGTCATTTTCTGTTTGCCATACGATTAAATCTATATCTTTCTGTTGGTATTCTGTCTGTTTGCTTACATCCTCTATCTTCCATTCGCGTGCGGTAAGCGTATTCTTAACGGCGGTTTCGCCTTTTTTACCAACTTCAAGGCAAACGCCAAAATCGTTTAAAGAAGCCATAGCTTCATACCCCCTTATTTTCGAGAAGTTTTTTCCTCTCTCCAAAAGAAAAGTAGTTTTCCATGGCGTGTCCTCTAAAAAAATCGTCAAAATTTTCTCTTATTCTCTTGTGTTCTTTCTATGCCCCTTTTCCATGCGTCTATAATATTCTCTAAATTCTCACTACTGCCCGCAACTTCTTCATAAAAATCTTTAAAAGTATATTCGTGGGCTTCTCCACTCTTAGAAGTAAGTAAATATACCTCTCTATCTTCTAATAACTTCTCTATTGTGTCTGCCCGCGTCCCCTCCATACCTTTTCCTTTTGGTTCGCCCGCTTGCGGGCGGACAGGCTCGCTCCGCGTCAGCGGAGTAGAGCCTTTATCTATCCTATCTGTAATTATATGTTTATCTATTTCTCTACCGTTTTCCGAACTCAACAGTTCGTTTTCCGGACACCCCTGTCCGTTTTCCGAACTTGGTAGTTCGTTTTGCGGAATTTCTATGGTGTCTAAGAGTTCGTTTTCCGAACTGGTGTCCGTTTTGCGAACTGGCGTAGCAAAAAAAATAAAGATATTACCTTGCTTTTCTTCAAGATAACCCTTATTTAACAATTCCTTTATCGCGTCATAGTATGCCGTCTTTTTCACTCCTGTTGCTTCTTGAAACGCCTTTTGGCTTAGTGCTAAATCAAAACCATCCGCGTTAGACGCTAAATAGAGATATAGTTTAAAACTGCTGTCCCTTAGTGTTCGGCTTGCTTCTTGCCACTCACTATTCCCTATTTGTAAAAAGTCCTTTACTACTTTCTTCTTTTGGATATGGATTATTTTCTGGTTTGGATATGTTGTCATTGTCTGTTCCTCCTTAGCCCTCCTTAAAAATAAAAAAATGGGGATACAAGTAAGGAGGTATGAACTTGTATCCCCGCGAAAGTTAATTACTCTTTCGTTCATAGAAAAAGTAGCTTCGGAGGTAGGCTTCTCTAAAAAATCGGTTCTAATTTTTAGAGCTAAATTTTTGACGTATGCGGGCTTTCATAATTTTTATCCATGCCTATTTTTTACGCCTGCCCGCCTTGGCAACTTTCTCTTGGTAGGAAAATAAAAAGGGCTTCACTTTCCAACAGAAAAGTGAAGCCAATCAACAGAAACGACACACTATTGAACAGGAATCGAACAGAAAAGTAATAGAACTACATCACAAATTCTCTAACACTGATTGTCTGATACTTTTTTCAACAATCTCCATATCCCGCATATTTCTTAAATACACCTGCGTAATTGCTACGCTTTCGTGCCCCAACAACCGTGACAGGCTATAAATATCCATCCCATTCTTTAACTGTTGTTGTGCGAAAAAGTGGCGGAACGTATGGGGTGAAACACGAGTATTTTTAAAGTCAGCACCCGCCTTTTTAACGATTTGTTCAATCGCAGCATTCGTTAAAGTTCTACCACTGAAAGACAAAAACAAAGTGTCATCATGCTTTTTCCTAATATCAAAATAGGATTCACGGGCCGACGCATATTTAATAAGCTGTTTCCCTAAAATTGGAGTAATTGCTACCATTCGTTCCTTATGGTTTTTCCCACGAATAACAATGAAATTCCCTTTAATATCTTCGGGCCTAATACAAATCAGTTCATTACAACGAACACCTGTTTCAATAAAAAGAATAATCATCGTCTTATTTCTGATTGAGGTAAAATCCTTACCATTGTAAAACGCAACCATTTTCTTTGCCTGTTCTGGTGTAAAACAGTTAATAACAGGTTTATCCTGCCGTGCCCATTCAAGTTTCTTGTAATTCACATTACAATATTCTTCTCCATTACAGTATTTAAAGAAACTGCGTAAAACCTTAATAATACCGTTGATATAAGTTGCTTTGTGCCCTTGCTTTTGGTGATAATGAATATACGCCTTTAAATCTCTTGGTGTAATATCTTCAAGTTCTTGAATATCTTGGTAAGTATCCAGCCACTTTGCGAACAACTCCAAGCAATACTTATACCCGCTTAAAGTCTTTTTCGTGTGATTCGCCAATTGCTTTTCGTAAAGAAACTCCTTGATGATAACGGCCATTTTCATAGTGCTACACTCCTTTTTAATTGTGCCACGCAAATGGCTTAACACAACTTCGACGGTGGAAAGCCACTTTGTAGCGGTTTTGATATGTTTAACCCAATCAAAAAGCCAATGTTTAGCACAATCTAATGAACAAAAAACACAATTAAGACGAAAAAAGCCATATTCCCAAGTTGTTAAAACTCGGAAATATGGCCTCATATCGCGGTTTTTTAGCGTTATCTGTCTAAGTCCTCTTCGTTTTCGAGGTTATGCCACACGTTCTGCACGTCGTCGTCATCCTCAAGATGGTCCAGAAGGATGCCCATTTTTTTCAGGTCATCCGGGTCGGACAGGGCGGTGTAGGTGGAGGGCACCATGGCCACGTCCGCCGAAATGAATTCATAGCCCTTGTCCTCCAGCGCGGCGCGCACGTCGCTGAACGCGGCCGGGGTAGTGGTCACCTCCGCCACGCCGTCGCCCATGTCGAAGTCCTCGGCGCCCGCGTCGAACACATCCTCCATCACGGTCTCCTCGTCCTTGCCCTCCACGTCCAGAACGATAACGCCCTGCTGGCTGAACAAAAAGCCCACGCAGCCCGTGTTGCCCAGGTTGCCGCCGAATTTGTCGAAATAGTGGCGCAGATTGGCCGCCGTGCGGTTGCGGTTGTCGGTGAGCGTCTCCACCATCATGGCCACGCCGGAGGGACCGTAGCCCTCGTAGGTGATGCTCTCGTAATCGTCCTTTTCGCCGCCCTCGGCCTTTTTGATGATGCGCTGGATGTTGTCGTTGGGGACGTTCATGCTCTTGGCCTTGGCAATGAGGTCCCGCAGCTTGGTATTGACGTTGGGGTCGCCGCCGCCCGCCTTTACGCACACGGACATCTCACGGCCGATCTTTGTGAAGATCTTGGCGCGCTGGCCGTCCGTCTTTTCCTTTTTCCGCTTGATATTATTCCATTTGCTGTGCCCTGACATAAAAGGAACCCCCTAAAAAATATGTTCAGTATTGAAGTTGCAGTCTAACTAATAGATTATAGCACACATCCCGCACCGGCGCAAGATTTTCGGCCTGGCGACGGGATTTTCCGGCATTTCACCCTTCTCCTGCAGCCGGGTGCGGGGAGCATGCGGCCGGTTTACTTCAGATTCCGCAGGCCCTTGGGGTAGTGGTTTTTCACCACGCCCCCGCTCTGCTTGCCGAATCCCAGCGGGAAGCCGTCCGCCAGCACCGCCGCCCAGCCGGGCGCGGCGGTTTCCGCCGGGATCGCCTCGCCGCGAAGCCACGCGGCCGTGCGCGGGTCCGCCAGCGTCAGGCGTTCGGCATTGGCGCATTGCGCGCCGTATGCCATAAACAGGTGATGCGCCGGCACAAAACGTCCCCGTGCCGCGCTGCCCGCGCATACGCCCGCCTGCACCACGCGCAGGCCTTCCGCCGGGCCGCATCCTTCCCGGGAGAGCACGAACAGCTCGGTTCCGCGGCACTCCAGCGGAAGCTGTGCGGCGCCGGGGAAATACTCGCGCAGAAAAGCCTCTCCCTCGGCTCTTGCCTCCGCCCGGGAAACGCCGTTTCCGCCCTGCGCCGGGCGGCAGGCGCGCATGTCTCGGCCGCGCTTTGCGCCGCGCTGGCCGCGGGCCGCGCGCGGCCGGGCCTGCTCCGCCTCCGGCGGTGCGCCGTCCCCGCGCTTTTGCAGCAGCGCCATGAAATGGCCCTCACCGCCGTGGCAGGGGTAAATGCGCCGGGTATGCTCTGCCGCGAAGGGGTGCGCGCCGCATCGGGCCGCCTCCCCGGGCGCGCCCGCGTTCGTCGGCGCGGGCAGCACCGTGAACTCCGGATGCCGCGCCAGAAAAGCGCCCACCTGGGCCTCGTCTTCCTCGGGCGCGAAGGTACAGGTGGAATAACACAGCAGGCCGCCGGGCCGCAGCGCTGCGGCCGCGTCGTCCAGAATGGACGCGCCCAGCGCCGCCGAATGCTGGCGCAGAGCCTCCGGCTCCTTGCGGAACATCCCCTCGCCGGAACAGGGCGCGTCCACCAGAATCTTATCAAAAAATGCCGGAAATGCCGCCGCCACACGCGCGGTGCTCTCATTCAGCACAAGGGCGTTTGTTACACCCATACGCTCCAGATTGCTTTTCAGCACGCCGGCCCGCGCCGCCACATATTCATTGGCCACCAGCAGTCCCTCCCCGCGCAGAGCGGCGGCCAGCTGGCTTGTTTTGCCGCCGGGCGCCGCGCACAGGTCCAGCACACGTTCGCCCGGGCGCACACCCAGCAAACCCGCCGGCACGCTGGCCGACGGCTCCTGCACATAGAACACGCCCGCGTGGTGGTACGCATGGCGGCCCGGGCGCAGCTGCGGGTCCGTCAGCAGAAATGCCGCGTCACAAAAAGGCGACGGCTCCAAACCGAAATCCACCGCCGCGGCGAACTCCTGCGGCGCACAGCGCAGGCCGTTTACCGTAACGCCGCGGCGCACGGCGCACGGCGCGGTGTACAGCACGTCGTACCGTGTGCCCAGCAGCGCGCGCTCCCGCGCTTCAAAATATTCTCCCGGCACAGGCATCCTCCCTCTCGCCGTAAATCAAAAAAAGACCGTATCGGTCCGCGAATATCATGGATGCTCCCTGTGAATAATAGTATCAGCAAGGGAGGTGAGACCAGATGGAAAACAAAACGCAGAACGCCCGCAACGCGAGCAACAAGTCTTCCAACAGCACAAACAAGGCCAGCAATGCTTCCAACAAGGCCAGCAACAAGACCAGTTCTTCCCGGGACTGCAACGCCAAGAGCAGCAACGCCCAGGACCGCAGCTCTGACAAAACCAGCAACGCGAAGAACAGCTCGAACAGCACGAACCGCAAGGGCAACACCCAGTGTAAATAATCCCGGCGGCCCAATGCAAAGGCTGCGGCGCGTTTTCCAAACCCGTTTTATGCGTTTGGGAAATACGCCGCAGCCCCTTTTTGTTTTCATTCCGCCTGCAGCGCGAAACCGGGCGCCAGCGCATTCCAGATCACATCGAACAGTTCTTCGATGCGCGCGCCCCGGTTCTGCAGATACAGCCAGCCAAACAGGGATTCCAGCGCCGTGGACGCCCGGTACTCCTGTGGGGTGGCATGCTTCGCCACAGTGGCCTTTGTGGAATTTTTGCCGCGGCGCACCACGGCCCGTTCGGCCTCGTCCAACAGCGGCGCAATGACCTCCAGCGCCGCATACTGCCCTTTGGCAGACACAAATTTCACCGCCGCCGCATGCAGGCGGTTCGGCACAAGGCGCGTGCGTTCCACAAGGCGCGCGCGCACCAGCACCTCAAACACACCGTCCCCCACGAACGCCAGCGCTATGGGCGACTGCTCATGGATGTCTATCTCCGGCTTTGCTTCAAATAACACTGCGGCCGTCTCCCCCTGCCTGTTTTCCATTCCGCCGCGGAGCGCCGCTCAGGCGGCCCGTTTTTCCGCTCGGCCACGGTCAAAATACATAATCGAACTCAAATTCCCCGATGCGGATGGTGTCGTTTTCCTGCACGCCCATCTCCACAAGCCTGTCGATGACACCGGAATCCATGAGCTGGCGCTGGAAATACTGCAGGCTCTCGTAGTCGGATACATCCGAGCCTTCCAGAATATTTTCCAGCCAGGGCGCGTCGATGTCCCACGCGCCGTCGTCGGCGCGGGCGATTTCGAACGCACGGGGGTCTTTCAATGCAGGGTCGGGCCGGACGTACTCCGGCTCGTACACGGTGACGGGCGGCAGCTGCTGCAGCCGCTCATATACAACGCCCGGCAGCTTGTCCAGCCCCTGCCGCGTGGCCGCGGAGACGGGCAGGAACACCAGCCCCTTTTCCTCGATGAACGCACGGAACTCCGCGATCTGCTCCGGCGACGCGATGTCGCATTTGTTGCCCAGCACGATTTGAGGCCGCGCGGACAGCTCCTGCGAAAAGTTGGCAAGCTCGGTATTGATCTTTTCAAAATCGTCCTTTGGGTCGCGCCCTTCGCTGCCGGAGACGTCCACCACATGCAAAAGCAGGCGGCAGCGGTCCACATGGCGCAGAAAGTCGTGCCCCAGGCCAACGCCGTCGGCCGCGCCTTCGATGAGGCCCGGGATGTCGGCAGCCACAAAGCTGGCTTCCGGCCCTACGCGCACCACACCCAGCACAGGCGAAAGAGTGGTGAAATGGTAGTTGGCGATTTTGGGCTTGGCCGCGCTGATGACAGAAATGATGGTGCTCTTGCCCACGTTCGGAAAGCCCACCAGGCCCACGTCCGCAATCAGCTTCAGCTCCAGACGCACCTCCAGCTCCTCGCCCTTTCCGCCGGGCTTCGCAAATTTCGGGATCTGGCGCGTGGGCGTGGCAAAATGCACGTTGCCCCAGCCGCCGCGCCCGCCGCGGGCCACCACCACGGGCTCGTCGCCTGAAATATCCGCGATGACAAGGCCGCTCTGCGCGTCGCGCACCAGCGTGCCGCGGGGCACGCGGATGATAAGGTCCGGCGCATTTTTGCCGCTGCACCGGGCGGCTCTTCCGTCCTCGCCGTTCTGGGCGGCATATTTGCGCTTGTAACGGAAATCCATCAGCGTGGACAGATTGGAATCGGCCACGAACACCACGTTGCCGCCGCGTCCGCCGTCGCCGCCGTCCGGCCCGCCCGCGGCCACATACTTTTCCCGGTGAAACGACACCGAGCCGTTGCCGCCGTTGCCCGCTTTGATGTTTATTTTTGCGGTATCAATGAACATAAAAAAACCTCCGGCATCTGATTGCCGCTGAGCGGGGCGGAAAAGCCAAAGCCCGCTCCCGGGCGTACCTTTAGCGTTTCACCATTCCCGTTGATTATCAAAAAAGGCCGGGCCAACACGGGCCCGGCCGACTGCCTTCTGCAAGGCTTATTGCTTGATGCTGACCTTCTTGCGGTCGCGGCCGACGCGCTCGAAGCAGACCTTGCCGTCGGCAAGGGCGAACAGCGTGTCGTCGCTGCCGCGGCCCACGTTCTCACCCGGATGGATGTGGGTGCCGCGCTGGCGCACCAGAATGTTGCCGGCCAACACGAACTGGCCGTCGGCGCGCTTTACGCCGAGGCGCTTGGACTCGGAATCGCGGCCGTTTTTGGTAGAACCTACGCCTTTTTTATGTGCCATTTCAAATGCCCTCCCCTGTTAACCGACGATCTCGGTGATTTCGATTTTTGTATACGGCTGACGGTGGCCCATCTTGCGCATGCTGCCCTTCTTGGGGCGGTATGTCAGGATGTTCAGCTTCTTGCCCTTGCCGTTTTTTACGACCTTGCCTGTGACCTTGGCGCCCGCAACAGTGGGGTTGCCAAACTTCACATTGCCCTCTTCGCCCACCGCAAGCACGGTGTCAAAAGAGAATTCGCTCTCGGCTTCGGCATTCAGCTTTTCCACAAAAATGACGTCGCCCTTTTCCACGCGGTACTGTTTCCCGCCGGTCACGATCACTGCGTACATAATTTACCCTCATTTGTATAAGTCTCGCTGGACTAGTAGGCGGGCGCAGACGCGCCGCTTCAAATGCCCAAACCATGCGGCTTTAATACTATACCACAAATATTTGCCCCGTGCAAGTGTTTTTTTCGCGGTGCGGCGCGGTTTTCCGCCCCATGTGCCGCGCGCTCACAGCCCGCTTTGCAGGCGGGCCGCCTTGACGGTGTTTTTCATCAGCATGGCCCGCGTCATCAGGCCCACGCCGCCGGGCACCGGAGTGATGTAAGCGGCTTTTTCCGCCACGGGCGCAAAGTCCACATCGCCGCACAGCTTGCCCTCAGCGTTCCGGTTGATGCCGACGTCGATCACAACGGCGCCCTCCTTCACCATATCGGCGGTGACGAAGCCCGCCTTGCCGATGGCCGCCACGATGATATCCGCCGCGGCGCATTTGGCCTTCAGATCCCTGGTTTTGGAATGGCACAGCGTGACGGTGGCGTTGTTGGCCGTGAGCAGCAGCGCCGCGGGTTTGCCCACGATGTTGCTGCGGCCGATGACCACAGCGTCCTTGCCTGCGATGGGAACGCCGGTGCTTTTCAGCATTTCAATGCAGCCGGCGGGCGTGCAGGGCAGAAAGCACTCCTCACCAATGACCATGCGGCCCACGTTCACTGGGGTGAAGCCGTCCACGTCCTTGTCCGGCGAGATGGCGTCGATGACGCGCTTTTCGCGGATATGCCCGGGCAGCGGCAGCTGCACCAGCACGCCGTGGACCGTCTTGTCCGCGTTCAGCGCCGCGATTTTTTCCAGAAGCGCGGCCTCGGTGGTTTCTTCCGGCAGCGCGATGATGTCGGACAGCAGGCCGCATTCGGCGCAGTCCTTCGCCTTGCCCGCCACATATGTCCTGCTGGCCGGGTTCTCCCCCACGATAACGACGGCCAGGCGGGCGTGAACGCCCTTTTCCCGCAGCTCCGCCGCCTCTGCCGCGGCCTCCGCCTTGAGTTTTGCCGCCAGTGTTTTTCCGCTGATCAGTTCCGCCATTTTTATCCTCCTGTTCCCCTCATACCGTTTCCGTTTTACCGCTGTTATTCCTTCGGCTCCGCATCGGAGCCGTCTTTTTCCGCTGCATCCGCGGCGGCCTCCTGCGCAGGCGCCGCCTGCTCTTCTTCGGGCGCGGCCTGGGTGTCCGCCTCCGCTTCCCGCTGCTCCCGGACGCCGGACGCCCCGCCGCTTTCTTCTGTTTCAGGCGCTTTTTCTTCCGCCTGCGCGGTTTCCTCCGCCGCGCGGGCTGCGCGGCGGCGCTCGATCTCGGCTTTCATCTCCGCGTCCGTGGGAGGCGTCTCGCCGGACAGCCAGGAGAACTCATAGGGGACCTGCCTGCCGTCTTCCTTTACAAGCGCCGTATAAGTGACGGTGAGCGGTTTGTCTTTGTACTTTTTGCGCAGCGCCAGCCAAATGCACAGGGCCGCGATGACGGACACCGCCGCAATGACCTGGCTGATGCGGAAGCTGCCGACCATCAGGCTGTCGGTGCGCAGGCCCTCCACAAAGAAGCGCTCCGCGCCGTACCACATCACATACATCAAGATCAGCTCGCCGTGGAATTTGCGGCGCTTCATATATGCCCACAGCAGGAAAAAGCCCAGCAGGCACCAGATGGATTCATACAAAAACGTAGGGTGCACCGGCAGGGACGGGTCCACCGCAACGCCCTGCGCGGCCAGCGTTTCCTGCACGCTTGAGAGGTAATTGCAGGTGCCTTCGCTGTACATGCCCCAGGGCAGCGTGGTGTTGGTGCCGAACGCCTCCTGGTTGACAAAGTTTCCCCAGCGGCCGATGCCCTGCCCCAGCAGAAACCCCATGCCCGCCAGATCGAACATCGGCAGAATGGGAACCTTGCGCCACCTGCAGGCAAAATAACCGCTGAGGAACGCCGCGATGACCGCACCGTAAATGGCGACGCCGCCCAGGCGGATGTCCAGCATCTCGGCAAAGCTGGCGTATTCAAACGGGGCAGTGGCCACATAAAACGCGCGTCCGCCGATGACGGCGCACACGGTGCCGATGAGGATCACATCCACCATGCGGTCGGAATCAATGCCGAAACGTCGCGCATGGCTGAATGCGAACACGATGGCCAGCGCCAGGCCCGTGGCGATGAGGATGCCGTACCAGTAGATCGGCATGCCGAACACGGTGAACGCCACGCGGTCCAGCGTAAATTCCAGCCCCAGGCCGGGGAACTGCACATGATAAGTCATAAAAAGGGTCGCTCCTTCCTGATATGCGGGGCGGCCTGTGCCGCGCCCGCAGCCCGCGCCGTATTACTGCGCCGGGCGGATGATGACGGTAGCGCTGCGTTCTGTGCACAGCATGGCGCGCAGCGCGCCGTTCACGTCCGAAAGCGTAACGGAGGCCAGCGTCTCGATCTCGTCGGCGGGCGTTCGGCCCCGGAAAAACGACGATGCCAGCGCGCCGGCCACGTCCTCAATGTTCTCCAGGTCCTGCACCAGCTCGCCATAAAGCTGGTTTTTGCACAGCGTGAACAGTTCCTCGTCCACGCCCTCGCGCTTCAAACGGGCGATCTCGTCCAGCAGCAGGCCGCGCACCGTCTCCGGCTCCGGCGTCTCGCCGCCGAACAGGAACGAAAGCGCCCCCGGCAGGCTGAGTATCTCGCCCGAGAAGCCCGGGCTCACCAGCCCCTCGTCGTAAAGCCTGCGGTACAGCGGCGTCATGCTGCCGCAGATAAGCTCCGTGAGCATGTCGCAGATGATCTCCGTCTTGAGCGCGTCGCCCGCGGGCGGCGTTTCTTTAAAGCCAACGCCCAGCAGGGGCTTTGCCACGGCCATGGAAAACTCGCGGTACGGCTCGGCCACGTCCGGCCCCTCGGCGGGAGCGATGCGCTCCACCGTGCCCGTCTTTACGGGGATGTCCGCGCGGGCGCAGGCCGCCAGCACCTCGTCCATCGTCACATTGCCCGCCACGGCCAGCACCATGTTCTGCGGGCGGTAAAAGGCGTCCGTGCAGGCATACAAAATTTCAGGCGTGATCTGCGCGATGCTCTCCACACTGCCCGCGATGTCGTCCCGCACCGGGTGCGCGGTGTACAGGCACTCGTACATGGCGAACATCAGCCGCCAGTCCGGCGCGTCGTCATACTGCTTGATCTCCTGCCCGATGATGCCCTGTTCCTTTTCCACGGTTGCCGCCGTAAAATACGGCCGGGAGACAAAGCCCAGCAGAATATCCAAATTTTCGGCCACGTTGCCGGAAGCCGTAAAAATGTAGCAGGTCTTGTCGAAACTGGTGTAGGCGTTGGCGCTGGCGCCCGTGCGGGCATACAGTGTGAACGCGTCGCCCTCCTCGTTCTCAAACATTTTGTGCTCCAGAAAATGGGCGATGCCCGCGGGCAGGTCCACCCGTTTGCCGTCCAGGGCAAAAGCACGGTCGATGCTGCCGAACTTCGTGCCGTATACCGCGTGTACGCCCGTAAAGCCCGGCATCGTATGCACGCGCACCGTCAGGCCGTTTTCCAGCACCGTGCTTTCAAACGCCGCGGCTCTGCGCACCGCCTGCAAAGAGGGATCATGCATCTGCGCCCGCCTCCTTCGTCAAAGTGTAGCATACCGAAAGCCTGAAGCTCGACAGCACGCGGCGCACGTCGTCCGCCGTCACGGCGTCCACCTCGGCGGCCACCTGCTCCGGCGCCTTGTCCGCGCCGCGCATGCGCTCGGCAAAATACCAGCCCTCCAGGCCCTGGAGCGTATCGCCCACGGCGGCGAGCTGGTTTTTCAGCGCGCGCTTCGTGTCGGCCAGCTCCCCGTCCTCCACCGGCCCGGCGCACAGCGCGGCCAGCTCTTTCAGGATGGACTCCCGGGCCGCCGCGGCGTTGGCGTGCTCCACGCCGCTGTCCACACACAGCGCGCCGGTGAGCGAAGTGTAGGACGCCGTGCAGTAATAGCACAGGCTCTGCTTTTCGCGCACGTTCTGGAACAGGCGCGAGGTGGGCGTACCGCCCAGCAGCGCCACGGCCACCCGCAGCGCGGAAAGGTCCTGCGGCGCAAAGGGCTCGCCCGGTGTGAACAGCATGCACAACTTGCCCTGCACGGTGGGCAGCGGTTCTTCAAAGCTGCGCGGCTCTTCGGCGGGCATGGCGATGGGCGCGGGCAGCTCCTCCGGGGCGCGGCGCAGGCCCGACAGCGCCGTGCGCAGGCGCTGCGCCACCGCGTCCACGTCCGCTCCCAGCACAAACACCTCGATCTGCGCCTGCTCCACCATGCGCGCGTAAGCCCTTGTCACCGCGTCGGCCGTCAGGCCGTCCACCTCGTCCAGATAACCGTTGCGCTCAATGCCGGCGGGGGAATCGCCGTAAAACCTGCGCCGCGCCTGCCGGATGCAATAGCTGCGCTTTTCGTTGATCTCGCCCTCCAGCAGCTCGCGGAGCTGCTCCTTTTCAATGGCGACGGCCTCGGCGTCCAGCACGCCGTCCACGCGGTACGGCTCGAACGCCGTGCCGAAGGCGATGTCCGCGTATTCGCGGCTGAGCGGCTCGCCCGCCAGCGCAAACGCGTCCCGGATGCCCGAGAGCGACACCGTCAGCACGCGGCTCTGGCCGCTCATGGTGCCGTCCACGGAAAGGGCCGCTCCGTACAGGCGGGCCAGCTTTTTGGAAAGCTCCGTCATATCCGGGCAGCCCTGATAGCCCCGCTCCAGCACCAGCGGCAGCAGGGCCTCGGCCGTGGCCCACTCCCGGGCGGCGGGCCAGATGAAGTTGATGGAAATGCGGCAGCGGTTGAATTTTTCCGCCGGAAGCACGTTGATGTGCGCGCCCGGCGCAAGGGTAATGCGTTCCATTTGATACGTCCTTTTTGTTCAAATATCCGCCGTTCCGGCGGTGGGGTGTTCCGCGCGGGCCCGCCCGCGCCTGTCTGTGTCATTCCGTCCGGCCCAGATACTCCTCCAGGCACACGCCCTGGGCCGTGATCTTCTGCGCGTCCTCCACGCCCACATAGCGGTAGTGCCACGGCTCGAAGGAGGTTCCCGTGATATCGGTTTTGTCTTTCATATAGCGGAGGATGAAGCCGTATTCCGGGGCGTGCTCCCTGAGCCACACGGCCCAGTCGCGCTCCTCCAGGCTCTCCACCAGGGCGGCGTTGATGTCCGCCGCGCCCACGATGTCCACGGCCAGGCCCGTCTCATGCTCCGAGGTGCCCGGCTCGTTGCGCCACTGCTTGGTGGCCGCAAAGGCCTCTTCCTCGGACATGCCCTGATTGATATAATCCTGTTTCATGCTGTTGAACAGCGTGGTCTGCTCCTGTGTGGAACGATAGGCCGAACGCGCCACCAGCTCGATGCCGTCTGCCTTTGCGGCCGCGAACATCTGCTCCAGCGGCTCCTTCACGCGGGCGTCCATAAACTGCTCGCCGTTGCGGCTGTTGCTGCCCACGCTGGCAAGCTCCGGTGCGTAGCCCTCGGGCAGCGGGTTCGTGGTGTTCGTCAGGATCAGGCTCCACAGCGCGGGGTCTGCGGGGGCGTTGGGGTCCGCCGCCGGCTCACCGGAGGATGCGGGCGGCGCGGAGGCCGAAACGCTCTGCGCCGCGCTGACGGACGAAGCCTGCCCGCCCCGCGCCCAGCCCGCCGCGGCTTTTATCAGGAAGAACAGCCCCACCAGGGCTGCCAGCGCCAACGCACCCAGCAGCGCCAGAAAGGCGTAATACCGGCGCATGGCACGCCTGCGCAGGATCTCTTTCTGCCGGCGCCGCTCCGCGGCCATGGCGCGCTCCTCAGGTGTCATGGGCCGGCGCCGGCGCGGCGGCTGTTGGTTCTGCATATTTTTTCTCCTTTTTCCGGTCACACTGATAAAACGAGTATCGGCGCAGAATATCTACGCCAGGCGGGCCGCGCGCATTTTATGCAGCATTCCCCGGCCGCGCCGAAAACAAAAGACAGGCCTTTCCCGGCCTGCGCCGCAAAAATGCCTGTCTTTCATTATACCCATTCCGCTGCCCGATGTCTACGGCAGCGGAGTGTTTTTCACGCTTTCCGCACTCTTTTTTCAGTTCAGGAACGCGTCGTGGATGGCGTTCACCGCACGGTCCGCGTCCGCCTTGGCGATCAGCACCGAAATCTTGATCTCGCTGGTGGAGATCATGCGGATGTTGATGTTTGCCTCAAACAGCGCCTCAAACATGCGGGACGCCACGCCGGAATGGCTCTGCATGCCCGCGCCCACGATGCTCACCTTCGCCACGTCCTTGTCCACAACAATGTCCCTGCAGCCGAAGCGCTGGCGGTTTTCCTCCAGCAGCGCAAGCGCTGTTTCGGCGTCGCCCAGGGGCACGGTGAAAATAACGTCCTTGTGGCCCTCCTTGCCGGAGGACTGCAGAATAATATCCACGTTGATCTTCTTCTGCGCCATCAGGCTGAACACCTTGAACGAAGCGCCCGGAACGTCGGGCACCTCCAAAATCGAAATGACGGCGACGTCCTTGTCCTTTGCGACGCCCTTGATCAGCATACCTTCCACGTCTGTGACCTCCTTCACGATTGTACCGGGCAGATCGGTGAGCGACGAGCGCACCTCCAGATTGACCGAATATTTCTTTGCAAGCTCCACGCTGCGGTTGTTGAGCACCTGTGCGCCCAGGCTGGCAAGCTCCAGCATCTCGTCGAAGGTGATCTCATCCAGCTTGCGCGCGCGCGGCACCAGGCGCGGGTCCGCGGTGTAAACGCCGTCCACGTCCGTGTAGATCTGGCACAGGTCCGCGTGCAGCGCGGCCGCAATGGCCACGGCGCTGGTGTCGGAGCCGCCGCGTCCCAGGGTGGTGATGTCGTCGTAGCGGTTCAGGCCCTGGAAGCCCGCGACCACCACGACGCGGTTTTTGGAAAGCTCGCTCTCGATGCGCTCGGTGTCCAGGTTTTTTGATGCGCGCGCGCGTGTAGGCGCGGTCCGTGTGGAAGCCCGCCTGCCAGCCCGTCAGGCTGATGGCCGGGCAGCCTGTCTCGCCCAGCGCCATGGCCAGCAACGAAATGCTGATCTGCTCGCCCGTGGCCAGCAGCATATCCATCTCGCGCTGGGACGGGTCGTGGGTGATCTCGCCCGCTTTGGCGATGAGGTCGTCGGTGGTGTCGCCCTGGGCGGATACCACCACCACCACGTCGTTGCCGGCGGCGTGCGTGTTCGCCACGATGCGCGCCACATTAAAAATGCGGTCGCGGTCCGCGACGGAGCTGCCGCCGAATTTTTGTACGATGAGTGCCATATCTGTTCTCCCCTATCCCTCTATCAAAAGCAGGGGCGCGGCATACGCGCTCCTGCTTTTTTCATTTTGCCGGCGCGGCCGTTCAGACGACCTTTGCCCCCTCGTTGTCCGCCACGAAGCGGTGCAGTGTAAAATGCGCCAGCTCCTCGTCGCTCTCCAGCGCCGCCTGCGCGCGCTCAAAAAACACGTTCGCCTCGGCCGTGCGCACAACGGAAAGGATGGTCGGCCCCGCGCCGCTGATAAACGTGGCCAGTGCGCCCAGGCCGTCCGCCAGCGCGAACACAGCCTCGCCGCCCTCGATGAGCGGCAGGCGGTACTGCTGGTGCAGGCTGTCCTTGGCGGCCACGGGCAAAAAGTCGTACCGCTCCTCGCAGAAGGCCGTTGCCAGCAGCGCCGCGCGGGAAAGATTGTACACGGCGTCTGCGTGGGACACCATTTTGGGCAGCGCTGCCCGCGCCTTTTCCGTCAGCAGCTTGAAATCCGGGATAAACGCCGCGAAGGTGATCCCGGGCGCGATGGTCTTTTTCAGCGAGTAGACATGCCCCTCGTCATAGGCCGAAACCACGAAGCCGCCCAGCAGCGCCGGGGCCACATTGTCCGGGTGCCCCTCCAGCTTGGTGGCGAACGTCAGGATGTCCTTTTCCTCCAGCGGGCCGCCCAGCAGGGCGTTGGCACCCAGAATGCCCGCTGCGATGCACGCGCTGCTGGAGCCCAGGCCCCGCGCCATGGGGATGGGGTTCGTCTGCACGATGCGCAGGCCGTGGAACGGCCTGCCGCACAGCGCGTATACCTCCTTGGCCGTGCGGTAGATCAGGTTGCCCGGCGTGCTGGGCACGAACGTGCCGTCGGACGACGTGATGTCCACGCCGTCAAATTCCTCAAACGCCGCCGTATTGTACAGCGAGAGGGCAAGCCCGCAGGAATCGAAGCCCGAGCCGATATTCGCGCTCGTGGCCGGAACGCTGACTTTTACCATACCGCGCCCCCTATTCCGCCATCCACTTGAGCGTGTTGCCCACGCGCACGCCGGCGGCCCGCGCCTTGGCGCACAGCTCCGCAAGACGCCCGCTTGTCACGCCGCGCAGCGTAAACACGGCCTCGCCGTCCGAGGTATCCAGCATTTCGATCTGCTGGCCGAACAGGTCCTTTGCCACCGCCTCGGTCGCGTTTTCCAGCCGGACGTAATGGTCCGCCGGCGTGCTGTCGCCGTAAAGGCCCTCGATGGGCGCGGATTCCTGCCAGAACAGGCTGTCGTGTATCTTCACGCCGTTTTTCAGCGCGTCGATAACGTCCGCCACCACGGCGCTGGCCGTGGGCAGCTTACCCGCGCCCTTGCCGTAGAACACCACGTCGCCCAGCATGTCGCCCTTCACCAGCACGGCGTTGAACACGTCCTCCACGCCCGCAAGCTGGTTTTCCCGCGGGATGAGCATCGGCTCCACGGCCAGCGCCACGCTGCCGTCGTCCCCGCGCCGCGCCCATGCGATGAGCCGCACCGCCGCGCCCTGCCGCGCCGCCAGCGCGATGTCCTTCACAGACACGTCCCGGATGCCCCGGGTGGGCACGTTCTGCGGGAAAAAATGCCGCCCGAAGGCGAGGCTGGCCAGAATGGAGATCTTTCGCTGGGCGTCGATGCCGTCCACGTCCGCGGAAGGGTCGATGGTCTCGGCGTAGCCCAGGCTCTGGGCGAGCTTCAGCGCCGCGCCGAAATCCATATTTTCCCGCGCCATTTTCGTGAGCATGAAGTTCGTGGTGCCGTTGACGATGCCCGCGATCTCGCTGATGACGTTGGCCGCCATACATTGGTGCATGGGCGTGATGATGGGCGTGCCGCCGCCCACGCTGGCCTCGAACAGAAAGCACACGCCCCTGCGGCGTGCAATGGCCAGCAGCTCTGCGCCGTGGGTGGCCACCAGCTCCTTGTTGGAGGTGACCACATGGCGGCCGCTCTCCAGCGCGGATTTCACATAAAAGTACGCGGGCTTCAGGCCGCCGATGGTCTCCACCACGGCGGTGACCTCCGGGTCGCTGAGGATCACGTCGATGTTGTTGACGAACAGCGCCGCGTCCGGGTGGGACGAAAAGTCCCGGATGTCGCAGATGTATTTTACCGTGACGGGCTGGCCCGCGCGCCGCCCGATGCTGGCGGCGTTGCGCCGCAGTACCTCCAGCACGCCGCTGCCCACCGTGCCGTAGCCCAGGATCGCTATGGTTGCCATTGTTCTCCCCCTGTACCGGGAGGGCGCGCGCCCTCCGCGTTTTGTTTCCGGGCTTTTCCGAAAGCCCTGCTTTTTTACACGCCCCGGCGGATGTCCACCACGGTGCGCTGTTTTTTCAGCTGCGCCAGCATATCCTCCAGCGTGCCCTGCATACCGCCCGTGCGGATGGACACGGCCACCTGTGCCGCGCCGTTTTCCGGCGTGGCCTGGTTGATGGTGACGATGGACGCGCCCGCCGCCGAAATGCCCGCCAGCAGGCTTTGCAGCGCCCCCGTCTCGTCCAGAAGCGTGGCGTTCACCGTCAGCACTTCCTTGCTGTTTTCCGCGTCAAAAATACAGTCCTTATACTTGTAAAAGGCACTGCGGGAAAGTCCGGCCATCTTAGTAGCGGCCGAAACATTCTTCGCGCTGCCCGCCGCCAGAAGCTCCTTGGCCTTTAACACCTTCAAAAACACCTCCGGCAGAACGCTCACATCCACCAGCAGAAAACGTCGCTCCAAATTCTTCACCTCTATCCCTTCTCCATGTACGCAACAGATGCACATATGTTTTTTGATAAAGACACTATAACATGTTTGCCCACCGGGCACAAGCACCGCCGCGGGCCGCGCGCATGTTTTTTCGGGTTTGCACAAAATCGCCTGGCTGCACCGGCGAAAAATCGGCATTTTTTCGCACGCCGGGCACGCGCAAAGTGTATTTCATACAGGGACAATCAGGTTTTCCTCTGCCCAACCGCCGGACAGACACACAAAAACACCCGCACGGCAAAGCCGTGCGGGTGTTTATCTATCGCTTCTGTTTTTGCGTCAGGCGGCGGGATCGGTTGCATGGATGCCCGTACATACACCGCGCTGCACGCCGGTTTTATAATAGCCAGTTCCGCGGGGACACCCGTCGGTGGGAATATCGCCCGAGATGGTGCAGAACGCGCCTATCTCCACGCTATCGGGCTTTTCCCACTCTACAATTTCCTCCTCTGAAAGGTCAGCCTGTATGGTGTCCATCACTTCAGCAAAAGCGGAAGCGCCCGGATGGCCCTTCTGGCTGCCTTTGTTTTTGTAGATATAATAATTGTTGTAATCATCCATCGGCTCGTTTTGATCGTAGCCGTACCAGGTGGCCATCACATACTTGGGCGTCAGGCCCACGAACCACACGTCCTTGTTGTCGTTGGTGGTGCCTGTCTTACCGATGGAATCCATGACGTTTGCATCCGGATGAATGCCGTAGGCCGTACCACCACGGTCGAACAGGACGCTGTGAAGCAGACGGTTCATGATATACGCGGTGTCCTCGCCAATGGCCTGCGTGGTAACAATGTCCTTTTCCAGGATCTCGTTGCCCTGATAATCGCGCACCGAGGTGTAGCTGTGCAGGCTCGTCATGCGGCCGCCGTCGCCGTACATCATATATGCACCGGCCAGCTCATAGGGTGAAAGGCCGGTGGTGGTCGCGCCCAGCACCATCGGCGCCAGGTCTATGTCCGAATTCTCGTCCAGGGTCGTGATGCCCAGCGTGTCCCGTGCAAACTCGAACATCGTGCGCGGCGTTACCCAATCGCCCACGCGCACGGCCACCGTATTCAGAGACTTCTTGAGCGCCTCGTACACAGTCGTCATGCTGTGGCTGTACCGCCCATTCCAGTTGCTGGGCCAGTCGGTGCGGGTGCCTCCCTTGCCATCGGGGATGGGGAAATAATCGTCCATCAGCACGGAAGAATAGTTGATCAAATCCATATCAATGCCCAACGGGTAGGCCGCGACAGCCTTCATAGTGGAACCGACCTGACGCTCCATCTCGGTGCCGCGGTTGAAGCCGCGGTTTTCCGTCTTCTGGCCAAGGCCGCCCACGACGCCGCACAGCTCCCCCTTGTAATTGATGACAACGCCGGCTGCCTGCGTGGTGATGGTATGCGGAGTATCGTCCGGCTTGTTTGGATCGACGTAATTTTCAATGGGCATGGGCTCCCAATACTTGCCCTCCAGCCACACGTTCTCCAGTGCGGTCTGCACCTCGGTGTCCACCGTCGAATAAATGCGCAAGCCGCCGTTGTATAAATAGTCATTGGCGGCAGCGCGGTCCCAATTTTCCCTGCCAAGCGGGTTTTCCGCCACCAGATCGTCGATGACCTCGCTGATGACCTGATCGGTGAACCAGGAGTAATCCGTCTGCACGGCGGCGTTTTCGTCCGTGGTCTTTTCCACCAGATTCAGCGGCGTGGCCCACGCCGCCTCCGCTTCAGCCTGCGTGATATAGCCCTGCTGCTGCATGAACAGGATGATGTCGTCGCGGCGCTTCAAATGCTCCTCCGGGTTGGTATAGGGGTTGAAGCGCGAAGGGTTCTTTGTGATGGCCGCAATGCTGGCCGCCTCGGCGATGGTGACGTCCGCCGCCGATTTACCGAAGTACTGGTTCGCGCCCGCCTCCACGCCCGCGGTATTGCCCGTCAGGCCGATGGTGTTCAGGTACGCTTCCAGAATCTCTTCCTTGCTGAAACGGTTGTCCAGCGCGATGGCGCGGAAAATCTCCTTGACCTTACGGGCGTAGCCCTCGATGCCGGAGGATTCATCCTCGCCGGTGATGTTTTTGATGAGCTGCTGTTCAATGGTGGACGCACCCAGCTGGCTGCCCGTCAGGTAGCTGCCCGTCAGCTTGCGGAACACCTCGTTGATGGCCGCCAGCACCGTGCGCTTAAAGCTGAAGCCCGGATGCGTGTAAAAATTCTCGTCCTCCACCGCGACGAACGCGTGCTGAATATACGGGGATATTTCATTCAGCGGCTTCCAGATGCGGTTTTCCTCCGGGCTCTGCAGACGCTGGTACTCCACCCACTCGGGCTGGCCCTGGTCGTTGATCTGCTGGCTGTAAATGATCGTGGTATACGCCAGCTCAAGCTGCGTCAGGTCCAGCAGGTCGCTGTCGCCCTGCGTCTCTTTCACCACATACAGGCTGACAGCCACTGCCGCGACGGAGCCCAGAATGATGCACACACACAGGCAGCTTGCAATAAAGCGCATGATCGCGCCCAGTACTCTGCCCGCCGTCATTTTTTTCTTTTTGTTCCTGCGCGGGCCGCCGGAGCCCCTGTGCGCCCCGGGGCGCGCCCTGCGCCGGGCGCTGCGCGCCGTTTTTATTGTTTTCTATGATGAGTCGCCTCCCAAAAGTACTTCCCGCGCGCCGCATGCGCAAAGACGGGGAAAATTGTATGTTCCCGCATGGTGCTTACGCCATAGTAGTATACCACATTTTCGGCTGCCAGACATCCGTCCATACAGGAATAGGACAAATTGTTTGTGCCCATACTGTGGGCGTGAGGTGATTGCTATGAGCGCGAAACGAATCGCCGTGCTCGTGATCGTTCCCATTGCTGTTTTTGCCGTCAGCGTGGGGCTGTTTCTGCTGCTGGCCCATCCGGGCCGGGCCGGCGCCGCCGAGCCTCCTTCCTACACGCTGGGTGAGGATTCCGGCAAGCTGGCGCTGTTCAAAACCGGCGAAAACACCCCGGTGACACGGTATGAGATCTACACCGGGCTTCTGCCCGAGCAGGACGTCGCCGCCCTGCAGCAGGGCATCCCTGTCGCCACGCAGAAAGAGCTGCGCCGCTATCTGGAGGATTTCGGCGCGTAACGGCCCGCGCCGCATGCATGCCGGGTCATTTCCTTGCGGGCACGATCTCCAGCCAGTAGCCGTCCGGGTCCGCGATGAAATAGATGCCCATGGCCTCGTTTTCAAAGCAGATACAGCCCATCGCCTTGTGCAGAGCGTGAGCGGCCGCATAATCGTCCACGGTGAACGCCAGATGGAACTCGTTTTCACCCAGGTCGTAGGCTTCGGCGCGGTCCGCCAGCCATGTCAGCTCCAGCTGGTGGGGCGTGACGCCGTCGCCCAGGTAAACGAGGGTGAACGCATCAGTGGCGTGGCGCCGCACCTCCTGCAGGCCCAGCGCCTTTTCATAAAAAGCCAGGCTCGCATCCAGGTCGGCCACGTTGAAATTGTTGTGTGCGAATGTAAACTGCATGGTGCTCCTCCCGCCGTTCAGGCTGGTACACAAAAATAAACGAATCAGGCGCGCAGAATATTTCACGTTTCGCGCCGCTGTGCGCAAAAATGCACGATGCCGAGCAAACGCGGCACAATACGGAGTTATTTTAGCACGCGGCGCGCCTGCTTTTCAAGGCTGTAAATGTGAAAACCGCGGCTTACGCGCCCAAACAGCCTTTTGTCCCGCGACAAAAGGTTTGTTTTTATGCCGTTTTTCGGCTATAATGGTGATTGATACCAACGGTTTTTTCACCAAATTGTAACCTTGTTTTGGGAGGGAAACATTTGCGCTGCTTTGATTATCCGTTCGACCCCGCTTTCATTCTGCAAAAAAAACGCGCTCTGCGCCGCGAGCTGCTGGCCTCCGAGGGCCTTGTGCCCAAAAAGGTGGCCATTCTCAGCGGATCCACGGTGGGCGAGATCAAAAATATCCTGGAGCTGTTCCTGCTCAACGCAGGCATCCGGCCCGAGTTTTATGTGGGCGGTTACGCCCTGTTCTACGAAGAACTGACGTTCGACGCCGACGGCGCGCTGGCCGCCTTTGCACCCGACATCATCTACGTCCACACCTCGGCGCGCAATTTGGGCAATCTGCCGCTGCAGACGGACACACCCGAACAGGCGGAAGAAAAATTCGCCGCGGAATGCGCCCGCTGGCAGGGCATGTGGAAGGCGGCGGCCCGCTTCGGCTGCCCGGTCGTCCAGAACAATTTTGAGCTGCCCGGCCTGCGCGTGATGGGCAGCATGGACGCCGTGGACCCCCACGGCCGGGTGCGCTTTGTCAACCGCATGAACGCCATGCTGGCGGACTGGGCCGCGGCCACGCCCAATTTCTATCTGCATGATCTGTGCTGGCTCTCGGCCAGCGTGGGCGTAGACAACTGGTGCGCGCCCGCGGCGTGGTACGCCTACAAATATGCGCTGGATATGCAGTACATCCCGCTTTTGTGCCACAGCGTGGCCAATATCATCAAAAGCATTTTCGGCAAAAACAAAAAGGGCGTTGTGCTGGACCTGGACAACACGCTCTGGGGCGGCGTCATCGGCGACGACGGCCCCGAGGGCATCGAGCTGGGCAATGAGACGCCCACAGGCATGGCCTACACCGCGTTCCAGAGCTACTTAAAAGAGCTTTCCGGCATGGGCGTGCTTTTGAATGTGTGCAGCAAAAATGAGGAAGCCGCGGCAAAGGCCGGCTTTGAACGGGCGGACAGCGTGCTCAAAGCGGACGACTTCCTGTGCTTCAAGGCCAACTGGGAGCCAAAGTCCCGCAACATCGACGCCATTGCCGGGGAGATCAATATCCTGCCCGACAGCCTGGTATTTTTGGATGATAACCCGGCGGAGCGGGAGATCGTGCGGCAGGAGCTGCCCACCGTAACGGTGCCCGAGCTGGCAGCTCCCGAGGAATATGCCCGCGTGCTGGACCGGGGCGGATGGTTTGAAGCCACGGCCGTCTCCGCCGACGACCGGCGGCGCGGCGAGATGTACCGGCAGAACCTGCAGCGCGCCGCGGCCCGGCAGAGCTTCGGCAATTACGAAGACTATCTGCGCAGCCTTGAGATGCGCTGCGAGCTGGGCCCCTTCGACACGCCTCACGCCGAGCGCATCACACAGCTCATCAACAAAACCAACCAGTTCAATCTCACCACGCGCCGCTACACCGCCGCCGAGGTGGAGGCGCTGATGAACGACCCAGCCTGCGTGACGCTTTACGGACGGCTGCTGGACAAGTTCGGCGACAACGGCATCGTGACGGCGCTCATCGGCCGCCAGACGGGCGACGCGCTGGACATCGAGCTTTGGATCATGAGCTGCCGAACCTTCAAGCGCAATCTGGAATACGCCCTGTTCGACCGTCTGGTGGACGTGTGCCGGGAGCGCGGCATAAAAACCATCAACGGCATCTATCTTCCCACGGCAAAGAACTTGTTGGTGGCGGATTTTTATGCTACAATTGGCTTTGAAAAAATAAGCGGCGGCGAAACGGGCTCGGTATTCCGCTATACGGTGCCCGCCGAACGTACACCGCTGAACACGGTGATGGAGACCGTACTTTTATAATAAGGAGCAGACACGCATGAATGAACAGCAGATCTTTGACGCGGTACAGAATATCTTCCGCGACAATTTTGACGACGATTCCCTTGTGCTTACGCGGGAGACCACCGCGGACGATATCGAGGACTGGGACAGCCTGGAGCAGATCAACCTGCTGACGGCCATGGAAAAGCAATTCGGCGTCAAGTTCAAGCTGGACGATGTGCGCGGGCTTGCCAATGTGGGCGACATGGTGGACCTGATCATCCGCCTGCGGGGCTGATGCGCGCGGCTTTTTCCCCTTTTGTACCGTTTCCCGGGGCGGGCACTGCGCCCGTCCCGTTTTTTACATCCCGGCCCACGGCGCGCCGGACAGACGGAGGAATATTTCTATGAACAGCTATACGCTCGCAGACATTTCGCCCGGCCTGACGGCGGACTTTACCCTGGAGGTTACGGCTGAAAAAATGGCGCTGTTTTACGAACTGACAGGCGACTGCAGCCCCATCCACATGGACGAGGCCTATGCGCAAAGGCGCGGCTATCCGGGCCGCGTGGTATACGGCATGCTGGGCGCGAGCCTGTTTTCCACGCTGGCGGGCGTATATCTGCCCGGTGAGCACTGCCTGCTCCACGGCGTGGAATGCAAATTCGCAAGGCCCGTGTTCATTGGGGATGTGCTCACCGTCAGCGGCACTGTGACGGAGGTGAACGAGACGTTCCGCGAGATCACCGTCAAGGCCGTCATCACCAACCAGAACGGGCAGAAGGTGACGCGCGGCGTCATCCGCGCGGGCGTGGCCGTCTGAGCCGCGCCCCGCGTTTTGCCTTGCTTTTCCGGGCGCATGGGGTGCGGCGGGCAACGCGTGTTGACCGCCGCGCGTGAAAAACCGTGCGCTCCCATACCGAAACACAAAACGGAGGTTCTGCCATGTCTGTTTATCTCATCACCGGCGCGTCCAGCGACGTGGGCACCGCGCTCATCGACCGTCTGTACCGGGAGGGCGACGTCTTCATTGCCCAGGGCGCGGGCGACCTTTCCCACCTGGCCCCGCTGTGCCGGAAATACCCCGGCGCCATCAAGACCTACGATGTGGACCTGACGGACCCGGCCGCGCTGGAGCTGTTCGTCCGGGATGTGGCGGCGCGTTACCCCACGCCCACGCACCTCGTGCACCTGCCCGCGCTGCGCGTCGTAAATACCAGGTTCAAGAATTTTGACGAGGACCGCTTTGAGCGGGACATGAGCGTGCAGATCCGCAGCGCGGTGAAGCTGTGCAAAACGTTCCTGCCCGCCATGGCGAAGGCGCGGCAGGGGCGCGTATTGTTCATGCTGACAAGCTATCTGCTGGGCGCGCCGCCCAAAAATACGGCGGCCTATGTAATGGTGAAAAGCACGCTGCAGGGCCTTGCCAAAAGCCTTGCGGCGGACTACGCCTCCTTCGGCGTCACCGTCAACTGCGTGATGCCCAGCATGATGGAAACGAAATTTCTGGCCGACACCAGCGACCTGATCGTACAGGCCAGCGCGGAAGCCAACCCCATGAAGCGCAACGCCCGTGTGGAGGACGTGGTGCCCGCCATGGCGTTCCTTCTTTCCGAGGAAGCGGGCTTTATCACGGGCGTAACACTGCCCGTCACGGGAGGGAGCGCGTTTTTATGAGCACTTCCCCGCTGACTTTCCGCCTTGCACGGCCGGACGAGGGCCCGGCCGTCGCTGCATTTCTGGACGCGCACTGGGGCGAAAAGCACCCGCTGGTGCATCTGCCCGATTTTTTTGATTTCTACTACCGGCCCTTCGGCCCGGACGGCCCGCTCCAGTTCGCTTTCGCCGAGCAGGACGGCGCGCCCGTCGCCATCGTGGGATATATCCGCGCCAACGCGCTGGAAACGCCCGACATCTGGGTGTCCATCTGGTGTGCCGTCAAAGGGCACAACGGCAGTGGACTGGAACTGATGGCCGCGCTGCCGGGTCTGACAAACGCCCGCGTGATGGCCTGCAACAACATCCGGCCCAGGACCATGGCGTTCTACACCTTTCTGGGTTACACCGCAGAGCGCCTGCCCCATTATTACCGTCTGGCCGATAAGGCCAGCTACGCCGTGGCCCGCGTGGCCCGCAGGGATATCCTTCCCGCGGGAGGCAGCGCCGTGCTGCACCTTCTGCCGGACGAGGACGCGCTGCGGAAATGCGGCTATACGCCCGACCCCGCCCGCAGGCCTTATAAAGACCTCTGGTATCTGGCGCGGCGGTATTTCCACTACCCGCGCCAGCGGTACGATGTGTGGGCCGTTGAGGAATGCGGTGCGGTACAAGCGCTGCTGGCAACGCGGTGCATCCCCGTAAACGGCACGTGCGTGCTGCGCATCGTGGATTATACCGGCGTCCCGGAGGCCTTCTCCCGGCTGGGCGCGGCCGTCAGCCGGCTGATGGCGGACTGCGGCGCGGAATACGCCGACTGCTACTGCTGGGGCATTCCCGCGCAGACGATGGCCGAAGCGGGCTTCTGCGCCCGCACGGAGGACGACCTCAACATTATCCCCAATTATCTGACGCCGCCGCTCTGCGAAAATACGGAATATTATTTCTTCACCAGCGAACCCGCTGCTTTCACGATGTTCAAGGCCGACGGGGACCAGGACAGGCCCAATATCAGGGTGGAATGACGCCGCGGCCCGTTCCCCCCTTTCCATTGCAACGCCATGCCCGGCAGATGTGTAAAAACATCTGCCGGGTTTTTGTGTGTTCTGCCAAAAATAATCACCGCCCCTTTCTTTTTGTTGCCTTTTACACTAATATGTTATATTGGGTGAAAAGTTTTGTTTTTGTTGTTTTGAGTTTTGGGAAAGGAGGGGGTGAAATGCGTTTTCTCATGCTGTTTTTGCGGCTTGTGCTGTGCGCCGTCTGCCTGTTCGCGCTTTGCCCGTCCGTGCCGCAGGCCGACGGGAGCGATACGCCGGACAGCCTTCCCCTCCTTGCCCAGGAGCGCATACAGGAGCGGGACAGCTGCCTGCTGGCCGCTCCCGGCGCCGCTTTCAGCGCGCCCGCGCGGCGCGGCATGCCGCCGCAGCGCGCAGCGTGTGCGGCAGCCACCGTGGGCGTCGGCGCCCTGTGGCGCTGCCTTGTGCACTGCCGGCACGCCTGCCGGGCCCGTCGCAGCCACCGGCCCTGCCTGCTTTCTCAACGGCGCGGAGGCCATGCGCCGCCTTGCCCCTGCATTTAAAACGGAGCATCCGGCCCGGCGACGGCTCGCCCCAAACGCGGCCGCCCCGGGGACACTTTATCGTTCAAGGGGGGTATATTTATCATGTTCTGGGTCTATGCGGCGCTTGCCGTATCGCTCGTATCCTTTTTTGTCGCGGCGTATTTCTACAACTGGGTAAAAAAACTGCCCACGGCCAATCCGAAGCTGGATGAGGTCGGCGCGCTGATCCGCGAGGGCGCGTTCACCTTCCTCAGGCGGGAATACCGTGTGCTGGGGCTTTTCTCCATCATCGTGATGGCCGTTATCTTTTTGTTCTTTCCGCAGCCTGTCTGGGCCGGCGCGGGCGTGGGCAAAAATCTGCTGATGGTGTTTGCCTACCTGTGCGGCACCGTGCTTTCGGCGCTGGCGGGCTACGTGGGCATCTCCATCGCCACCATCGCCAACCTGAAGGCGGCCACGGCCGCGCGGGAATCCATCCAGAAATCTTTTATGGCGGGCTTCCGCGGCGGCGCGGTGATGGGCATGGCCGTCATCGGCACTTCTCTGGCGGGCGCGGCGCTCATTTATATCATCTCCCGTGACGCGGACGTCATTATGGCGTTCAGCTTCGGCGCAAGCTCTCTGGCGCTGTTTGCCAAAGCGGGCGGCGGCATCTTCACCAAAACGGCCGACATCGCGGCCGACCTGACGGGTAAGGTGGAACTGGGCATCCCCGAGGACGACCCGCGCAACCCCGCCGTGATCGCGGACAATGTGGGCGACAACGTGGGCGACGTGGCCGGCATGGGAGCCGACCTGTTCGATTCCAATGTAGCCGCCATGGCCGCCACCATCGTCATTGCCCTTTCCCTGGGCGAGGTGCCCTTCCTGTTCTGCGTCACCACGCTGGGCCTGCTGGCCTCTGTTGTGGGCGTGCTGTGCGCCCGCCTGGGCAAAAACGGGAATCCTTCCCGCGCGCTGAACGGCGGCACCTATCTCACCTGCGGTGTGTTCGCGGCGCTCACTTTCATCGCCTGCCTTGCTTCCGGCTTTGAGCTGCGCCTCTGGGGCGCGGCCATGGTGGGTATGCTGGCGGGTGTCATCATCGGCATCACCTCCGATTTCTTCACGGGCGACGACAAGAAGCCCGTTGCCAAGGTGGCCGAGGCCTGCCAGAGCGGCCCGGCGTTCACCATCCTCTCCGGTTTTTCCTATGGGCTTTTGTCCGCGCTGCCCGCGCTGGTGGGCATTGGGCTTGCGGCGCTCATTTCCTACAAGCTGTGCGCGCCCCTGGGCGCAGGGTATGAGATGCTGGGCATCTCCTGTGCGGCCATCGGCATGCTTTCCATCGTGGGCATGATCATCTCCAGCGACGCCTACGGCCCCATCGTGGACAACGCCCGGGGCGTGGCGGAAATGGCGGACCTTGGCGATGAGGTTCTGGAGATCACCGACGAGCTGGATGCAGCCGGCAACACCGCAAAGGCCATCACCAAGGGCTTTTCCATCGGCGCGGCGGGCCTGACCGTCATCGCCCTGCTGGGCGCGTTCCGCGAGGTGGTCCAGGCTGCGGGCGTGGAGATCACGTTCGACCTGATGGACCCGCTGGTGTTCTTCGGCATGCTGGTGGGCGCAGCCATCCCGGCCGTGTTCTCGGCCATGCTCATTATGGGCGTAAACCGCAACTCCCAGCTGATGGTGAAAGAGATCCACCGCCAGTTCAAAGAGATCCCCGGCCTGAAGGAAGGCACCGGCAAACCGGATTATGCGCGCTGCATCGATATTTCCACGCTGGGCGCCATCCGTGAGCTGGTCCCCGCGGGCCTTACAGCCATTGCCGCCACGCTGCTGGTGGGCTTCATCGGCGGCGTGCAGGCCATCGGCGGGTACCTGACAGGCAACATCATCTCCGGCCTGCTGCTGGCGCTTTTGATGAGCAATGCGGGCGGCCTGTGGGACAACGCGAAAAAGTACATTGAATCCGGCCACTTCGGCGGCAAGGGCAGCGACGCACACAAGGCCGCTGTCATCGGCGACACCGTGGGCGATCCGTTCAAGGACACCGCCGGGCCGTCCATCAACACACAGATCACCGTCGTTTCGCTGGTCAGTTCTCTGGCGGCGGTTTTGTTCCTCACCTATTCCATCTTTTAAAGCAAGCGCAAAAAGAGGCCCCGGCTGCTGCCGGGGCCTCTTTTTTACGGAGCAGCAGCTTACAGGTCGTCTACCAGAGCGGTGCTTTTCGCATAGGCCGTGCTCTTTGCCTCAAAGAAATCCGTTTTCACCAGGTTGGCGTTGGAATACTGGCTCACCCAGGCCATGTTGGCCGGCTCGGCCTCATAACCCTCATACAGCGTGCCGAAGCCCAGGCTCGTCCAGCGCAGATTGCCCAGATACCTGATATAATCCGTCACCATCTGCCGCGTCAGGCCGGGAATCGCGTCGCCGATGACATAATGGCCCCACGCGGTCTCCTGCCGCACGCCCTCCTCCAGCAGCTCGCGCATCATGCGCACGTTTTCCGTACCGAACAGCTCGGGCTGTTCTTTCTGCAGCTCCAGGATGATATTGCGGAACAGCCACAGATGGGTGTTCTCGTCCCGGTTGATATAGCGGATCTCTTGTGCGGAGCCGGGCATCTTGCCGTTGCGGCTGAGGTTGTAGAAAAACATGAAGCCGGAGTAGAAATACACGCCTTCCAGAATGTAGTTCGCCATCAGCGCCCTGAGCAGCGCTTCGGGGCTTTTCTCGCGCTGGAACGCATTGTAGCATTCCCCGATGAACGTGTTGCGGCGCAGCAGATGCTCGTCGGTTTTCCACTGGTAAAGGATCTTGTCACGCTGTGTGGGGCTGCAGATGGTGTCCAGCATATAGCTGTAACTCTGGCTGTGGACACATTCCTGGAATGTTTGGATGTTGAGGCACAGATTCACCTCGTTGGCTGTGATGTATTCGCCGAGGTTCGGCAGGTTCGCCGTCTGGATGGAGTCCAGAAACACCAGAAAACTGAGTATTTTATCGTAGGCCGTGCGCTCGGCCGCGTCCAGGCGCGGGTAATCCTTCACGTCCTGCGCCAGGCTGATCTCCTCCGGGATCCAGAAATTGTTCATGGCCTGACGGTACCAGCCGCTCACCCACGAATACCGCATGTTGTTAAAATCGTTCAGATTGGTCGTATTGCCGCCAATCATCCGCCGCAGCCGGACGTCGGTGTCTCCGTCCGGGTTGAACAGCGGTTTTTTTGCCAGCATCTCCATCGCTCTTTCTCCTCTTCCCGCCCCGGTACGGGGCCTTTGTTCTTCCTGTCCGTTCCGCCCGCAGAGGGTTGCTTCAGGAGGAGCAGCTCTCGCATTCCTCCACCTCCAGCGATTTGGAGCGCACATAGTATACGGTCTTGACGCCGCACTCCCAGGCCAGCACATACAGCTCCAGCACCTGCCGCAGCGTATATTCGTTGGTGATGTACAGGTTCACGCTCTGGGCCTGGTCGATATGGCGCTGGCGCACGCCGCAGGCGCGCACGCTCCACTTCTGGTCAATGGTATGGGCGTTTTTGTAGTACCAATAGGTATCCATGGAAAGCTCCGGCGCAACGCGGGGCAGCATGCCTCCCTTTTTCTCCTCCAGGAAAAAACGCTTCATCAGCGGGTCCACACCGGCGGTGGTGCCGGAAAGGATGCTGGTGGAGCTGGTGGGCGCAACGGCCAGCAGGTACGCGTTGCGCATGCCCTGCGCCGCCACCTTCTGCGCCAGCGCACGCCATTCCGGCGAGGTATAGCCCCGCTTTTCAAAATAGGCGCCGGTCTGCCAGTCGCTGCCTTCAAAATAGGCGTAACTTCCTTTTTCCGCCGCAAGGTCCGCGCTGGCCTCCACGGCCGCGCGGTTGATGCGTTCAAACACATCGTCCGCAAAGGCCAGATGCTCGCCGCTCTCCCACCGGATGCCGCGCTTGGCCAGCATGTGGTGGTAGCCGGACACCCCCAGCCCGATGCTGCGGTAGCGCCGGTTCGTCAGCTCCGCATAGGGCAGCGGATAGAAATTCAGGTCGATGACATTGTCCAGCGCACGCACAGCGGTGCGCACGGTGTCCCGCAGCACTGCGTCGTCCTCCACAGGCAGATGTCCAAGAGAGAGACTGGCAAGGTTGCACACCACAAACTCGCCCGGGCGCGTGGTGGTGACGACCACAGTGTCGCCGTCCCGTGTTTCCACCTCCCGGCTCACGGTCTCGATGGGCGCCATGTTCTGAGCGATCTCCGTGCACAGGTTGGAGCAGTAAATCACACCCTTATGGCTGTTGGGGTTCGCGCGGTTGACGGCGTCCCGGTTGAAAGCAAAGGGCGTGCCTGTCTCTACGGCGGATCTGAGGATGAGGCGCACCAGTTCCTTGACCGTGACCACACGTTTGGAGATGCGCGCGTCCGCCACACAGTCGCGGTAACGGCGCTCCCACTCCGCGCCGGTGTAATCCTCCAGCGCATAGCCCTTTACCGTCAGCACCTCATGGGGGCACAGCAGCGCCCATTCGGCGTCGATGTCCTCTTTGGCCAGCTTCCAGAACAGGTCCGGATAGCACACTGCCGGGAACACGTCGTGGGCTTTCATGCGGTCGTCCCCGTTGTTGGTGCGAAGCTGCAAAAACTCCGGCAGGTCCTTGTGCCAGGCGTCCAGATACACGGCCACAGCGCCCTGGCGCATGCCCAGCTGGTCTACCGCTACGGCGGTGTCGTTCACCAGGCGGATCCACCGCACCACACCTCCGGCCGCGCCCTCAAAGCCGCGTATGCTGCCGCCCGCCGCGCGCACCTTTCCGAAATACATGCCCATGCCACCGCCGTATTTGCTTACCTGTGCAAAGTTGTCGATGCTTCGGTAAATGCCTTCCAGGCTGTCCGGCACCGTATCGATGAAGCAGCTGGAGAGCTGATGATAGGGCTTGCGCGCATTGGACAGCGTGGGCGTGGCCATCGTCACATGCATCCGGCTGAGCATATCGTAAAATTTCTGTACCCAGGCCATGCGGTCCCGCTTTTCACGCATGGCCAGATGCAGTGCGATGCCCAGAAACATCTCCTGCGGAGTCTCCAGCGGAGCGTGGGCCCGGTCGTGGATGACATATCGCTTGAGCAGCAGGTCCAGCCCGGAGTATGTAAACAGCTCATCCCGCTCCGGCCGCAGAAAATTCTGCGCCTGCTCGATCTCTTCCCGGCTGTAATGCGCCAGGATGTATTCGCCGTACAGCCCCTCGTCCGTCAGGCGGCGCAGCTTGTCGTACAAGCCGCCGATGCCCCGCTTGCGCAGCTGCTCCTCCAGGCTGCGGCCAAACCGTGCATTGAGCAGGCGCGCCGCGATGAATTCCCAGCGCGGGGCCTCCTGACTCGTCAGCTCCACAGCCGCCTTCACCAGCGCCTCCAGCGCCGCGTCCGCGCCCATGCCCGGCTTGACAAAGCTCTGAAACTTTGTGTTCAGCACGGTCAGCGCATACGCCTCGCCGGGGAAATCCTTTTCGATCTTGGCCAGCACGCCGTCCAGTGCCGGAACGCCCGCCGCCTGAGCCATGGCGCGCCGCGCCGCGCGCTGCTCGTTGCGCCGGTGCCGGTACAAAATATACCGCTTTGCTTCCTCGTAACGGCCGTTTTCCATCAGCACCCGTTCCACAGCGTCCTGTATGTCCTCCACGGCCCAACCGCCGTCTTTGTGCTCCATTTCCTTTTCCACCGCGCGCAGCAGGCGTTCCATCTCCTCCCGGCTCGTCCCGGCCGCCGTTTCGCGGAAGGCCTTGCCCATGGCCGTGATGATCTTCTCCGGCTCGTAGGGCCGCACCGTGCCGTCGCGTTTGATGATGTTCCTCATCAGGTCCCCTTCTTCCGTTTGTATTATACTATTTTAGTATAATATGGAAACAGTCTTCCGTCAACAGCAAAATCCCGCCGAAGGAAAAAAAGCCGCCTGCCCCGACGGGGCAGACGGTTCCGCATCAAATATCATCCGTTTTTCTGTACGGGCTCTCCCTCTGCAATGCGCAGCATCCGGTAACCCACGCCCACATGGGTCTGGATGTATTTTGGCTGTGCCGGCACCGGCTCGATCTTTTTGCGCAGCGTAGCCATGAACACACGCAGCGAAGGCGTATCCCCCGGCAGGGCGCTGCCCCACACCTCCTTCAAAATGAAGTTGTGCGTGAGCACCTTGCCCACGTTCTTTGCCAGCAGGCACAGCAGCTTGTACTCGATGGGGGTGAGGTGCACCTCCTGCCCGGCCAGATAGGTGCAGCCCGCGGCATAATCGATCTTCAGCTCACCATTGGTAAACACCGCCTCGGGCGCGCCCGCGTGTCCGCTGTCCTGCCGCGCGCGGCGCAGCGCAACACGCAGGCGGGCCAGCAGCTCGTCCACGCTGAAGGGCTTTGTCAGATAATCGTCTGCACCGGCATCCAGAGCGTCGATCTTGTCCCTGTCTTCACTGCGGGCGCTGATGACGATGATGGGCATGCCCGACCAACCGCGCACCTTTTCGATGATGGCAATGCCGTCCATATCCGGCAGGCCCAGATCCAGCAGCATCACATCCGGCTGAAAGGAAACAGCCTCCAGCAGCGCCTCGCTGCCTTTTTCCGCCGTGTGGTACTGGTAATTCTGCGTCTCCAGTGTAGTGGTGATCAGGTTGCGCACGGCCTTGTCGTCCTCCACCACCAGTATTTTTGCTTTGTTCATAGCTTTATCTCCTCTGCTTGCAGGGTAAAAAAGAATACGGAGCCGTGGGGCTCGTTGGCCCGCATGCCGATCTCCCCGCCGTGCGCCTCCACAATGGACTTGCACAGCGCCAGGCCCAGGCCCAGCCCCCGCCGTCCGTCGCCGCGGTCGTTGCCCGCGGTATAGAACATCTGGAACAGCCTGCCCTGTGCCTCCTGCGGAATGCCGGGGCCTGTATCCGCGATCTCCACCCGCACCGTGTCTCCCTCGCGGCGCGCGCTGAGGGTTATGTCCGTACCGGGCGGCGTGTATTTGACGGCGTTGTTCACGATATTGATGATGACCTGCGTGATCAGGCGGGAATCCATCTTCGCCATCAGCAGGTCGTCCTCGATATCCACACGGATGGGATACTCGGCGCTGCGCCGGTTCAGATGCTGCAGCGCCTCGCCCGCCACCTCCTCCAGCAGCTCGGGCTGGATGCGGAGGTCCAGCCCGCCGTTTTCCAGCCGGGTGATGGAAAGCAGATTTTCCACAAGCTGGACGAGCCACATGGAGTCGTCGTAGATATCGGCATACAGGCGCTGTTTTTTCGCCTCATCCAGCACGCTGGAATTCTCCATCAGTACGCCCGCGTTGCCCGAGATGCTGGTGAGCGGGGTTCGCAGGTCATGGGAGATGGTGCGCAGCAGGTTCGCCCGCAGCTGCTCCTGCTGGGCCTGCAGTTCCGCGTCCGATTTTTCGCGGGCGATGCGCTCTTTTTCCAGCGCCAGCGCGCATTCGTTTAGCAGCGCCGCCATCAGGTTTCTGTCAAAATCATCCGGAATGTGTCCCTTCCGCAGGGCAACGCCCGCCACGGCCAGCGGCGGAACAGACGCACCCACGGCCAGATACAGGCATTCCGCATCCGGGCAGACGGCCGTACGGGCCCCCGCCTGGCCGCCGCAGCGCAGCACGATCCGGGCGGCACGCAGCTCCCGTTCCGTTGTACAGGGCGCGGCCTCCGTCCCTTGCGCGTCGCAAACCAGAGGAGGCTGCAGCGCGCCGTCCCGCACCGGATACAGTGAAACGCCCGCACGCAGCAGGCGGGAAAGATGCTCTGCCGCCGCGGTGAATATCTGCTGTTCTCCCTCCGCGCGCTGGAGCGCCTGGCTGGTCTCCAGCAGGACTTCGCTGCGGTGCGCCTTGCGCGCCGCCTGGCGCGCCTGTGTTTTCACCCGCATGGTCAGCGTGCTGGTGATGCACGCGGCAATGAACATCACAAGAAACGTGACCGAATACCGGCTCACATCATTGAACTTAAGCGTAAAGCGCGGCACGGTAAACAGATAATTGAAAACCAGCACGCTTGCAACAGCCGCAGAAATGCCGTACACCCGTCCGTCTGTGGCCAACGCCGTACACAGCACGGCGAGCAGATATACCGTAACGATATTTGCCTCGGTGATGCCCGCTTTGTAAAAAAGCAGCCCGACGAGGGAGGCCGCGCACAGAATGCCCGCCGTCCTGCCCATATCCCGCCAGGAAAGCGTCAGCGCCCCCTCCATACGCAGGCGTCCTGTTTCTTGTTCTGCACCGCACCGTCCGAACATCCGGGTCCCCTTTCTTCCGCAAGCCGGCCGGGCCCTGCCCGGCGCCTTCGATCCATCTCATTATAGCGTTTTCCGAACGGAATGTCAGTATCCGCAGTTTGGCACGGCATAAAGATTTTTTCTCTGATGTTAAAACCATATTAAGAAGCTGTTTCTCCGTGCGCTGCATAGGTGACCCGCTGCATAAAAAACCGTGCGTGTACGGAACACGCACGGTTCTTCTCCTCTGCTTTTATTTTTTCTCGGTACCCAGCAGCGCCGCGCCGATGATGCCTGCGTCTCCTGCAAGGCTGGCAGCCACAATACGCGGCTGCTTTGCGCTGCCACGCGCATAGCCGTATTTTCCCACGTAGGCGCGCACCGGCGCCATTACGGCCTCGCCCTCGCGGCTGATGCCGCCGCCCACGCACAGCACCTCGGGCTGGAAGATATTGACGATGCTCGTGATGCCCACGCACAGGTAATGCACATATCCGTCCACCACTGCTTTCGCGGACGCGTCGCCCCGGCGCATGGCGTCGAACGCCGTGCGGCCGTTCACCAGCTGCTCGCTGCCGCCGGCCTGCTCCCACAGCAGGCTGTCCGGCGCGGCCCGCATGGCGGCCCGCGTCTGTGCGATGAGCGCCGTAACGCTGCCGTACTGCTCAAAGCAGCCGCGCAGGCCGCAATTGCACGGTTCACCGTTCATATCGATGACAAAGTGGCCCAGCTCGCCCGCGGCCCAGTTGCAGCCCGTGACGATGCGGCTGTCTTCAATGATGCCGCCGCCTACGCCCGTGCCCAGCGTCACCATCACCATACTGGAGCAGCCCTTGCCAACGCCCGCCCGGTATTCGCCCCAGGCCGCCGCATTGGCGTCGTTGTCCACATAGACGGGCAGGCCCAGACGGGTGCGCAGCATCGCGCCCAAAGGCACATTATAGAATTCCAGATTGTTGGCATATTCCACTACGCCCGTATCTTTGTCCACACTGCCGGGCGCGCCCACGCCGATCCACGCCATCTGCTCCAGCGGCGTCTGCGCCGCCTGCGCCAGACTGCGGCACAGCGCGGCGATGCGGTCCGCAATTTCATCCGGCGTGCACGGCATGCCGGTTTTGACGCTCTGTGTGTGCACCAGACGGCCGTCCAGCGTGGCGACGCCCCCCGCGATGTTGGTGCCGCCCAGGTCAATGCCGATACAGTATTCCATCTTCCGTTTTCCTCCTCTGTAAACAACGGCGCGCAGAACAGTACGTTCTGCGCGCATCGTATTTGGCTTATCTGCCCGCCCAGGCACGCATGACGGCAAGGTCACGCGCGGCTGTTTCGGGGGCGATCTCCTCGCGCAGCAACGCCACGCCGGGCTTATGCTGCGCCAGCCAGCGCATGATGTTATCATAACACATCACGCCCTCTCCCAGCAAGGCCGGGGCCAGCGCTCCGTCCTTTACCACAGCGTCTTTTACGTGAACGGCCGCGATATCGGGGCCAAACGCGGCCAGCGCCTCGTCCCACAGCGCCGCCTGCGTTTCGATCCGAGCGGGCGTGAGCAGGTTCACCGCGTCGAAAATAGCCGCAAGGCCCCCGCCGCGGAACTCCTGAAGCAGCCGGGCCGCCAGGGCCGGGCTGTTGAGCGTATGGGCCGCAACCGGCTCCACCGCAACGGTCACACCCAGCTTCGCCGCATCGTTCAGCATGGCGTCCACGCTGCGGCGCAGGATATCATAAGCCGCCGGGCGCTCCTGCTCCGGCCCGGAAAAAAGCGTCGTCTCGGTGCCGACGCAGCCCGCCCCCAGCTCCGCCGCACAGCGCAGCCCCAAGCGGAACGTATCCAGCTGCGCCTTGCGCGCAGCCTCATCGGGCAGCGACGGCTCGATATAGCACCCCAGCACGGCGATATCAATGTGGTGTTCCCGGAAAGCCGCGCCGATCTCGCGCAGCAGGCCGTCCGTCACCTGCGCATAGCTCTCCACCCCGGCAATGGCCTTTGGGATGGCCAGCTGCGCCGCCTCGACGCCCTGGGCCGCCATTTTTTCCGCCAGCCGCACAGGCGGCAGGCACCCGAAATCATGCGCGCGGATACCGATCTTCATGATATTTCCTCCTTCGGTTGCAGCGCCCCCGCATAGCCGCAAAGGGCGGAGCCGTCAGTTCTTCTGCTGTTCTTTCCCATGCCCGCGTGAAAAGGCCAGGAAGGTGATGATGAACGCCGCCATGGCCAGCGGCAGCACATAGATGCTGACGCCGTAGCCCAGCGTATCCACAAGGCGGCCGAAGCCGACGTTGAACAGAATATCAAACAGCGACGCGACACTGATGATGGTGCCGGCCGCGCCCGCCACCTGCCCATGCGGAAAAAACAGGCGGATGCTCATGACCAGCGTGGGATACAGGATGGAAAGGAAAAAGCCGCTGGCCGCCCAAAGCGGCATTGCCGCCGCGCCGCCCACAACACCCGCGATGTACAGCACCGCAGAGAGCGAGCCGAAGACGCCCATGCTCTTGAGGATGCCCAGCCTGTCCACCAGCGGCGAAAGCACCAGACGGCCCAGCATCACGCCGCCGAAAAACACGGCCAGGTAGTTGGATGCTTTGGCCTGCTCCATTCCGAGGCCCGCGGTGGCGTAGGCCACCAGCCAGTTCATCACACCGTGCTCGGCGATGAAATAAAAACCGAACACAAAGACGAGCGGCAGCGCGGCCCTGTTTTTCAGCACGCCGGACTGACGCTTTGCCGGATGCGGGCCATCCGCCCGCGGGCCGGGCACCGTGCTGAACGCCAGCAGCAGCACCGCCGCGGCCCCCAGCGCCAGCAGCACCAGGTTCGTCTTGTGCCAGAAGCCGATATCCGTGGCATAACGCCCCAGCAGAGACTGGCTGCCGCTGGTGCCGATGCCCTGTGTAAAAAACAGAAGATTCACAAAAAACGCGGGCGACGACGCGAACAGCAGCGGCGTGACGAGATTCAGCGTCGTGTTCAGCAGCGTAGACGCGCCCATGGCGCAGAACATACCCGCCAGCAGCAGATAGTAATTATCTGTGAAGGCGAACACTGCCAGCGCCGCCATCCAGATGCCCGTCAGCGCCAGCAGCGCTTTTTTCTTTTCAAACCGTTCAATGACGTTGCCGCCCACCAGAAGGAACACCAGGTTGCCAATGTAGCTCACCGTGACGATGAGCCCCAATTGCGTGGCCGAAAGTGCAAAATGGCTGCTGAATACCGGCGAGAAAATGCCGCGCAGGCTGTCGCTGGAGCCGAGCCCCACCATCAGCACAACAAAGGCCGCAAAGGTCAGGCGTGTGTGCTTCATACCCTACCCCTTCCGCGCGTCAGGCTTCTTCGCCCGCTTCCATCAGGAACAGCATGGCCATGGCCTGCCCGTAAGGCATCTGCCGCAGCGGGATCTGCTTGTAGAAATCCTTTGTCTCCCGGCCCATGGCGGTACCGTAGGACACCTGGTCCACAATACCGTCCTCGCGGATGCATTTAAGAATGGGGGCGAGCGCCTTTTTGGCATTCTCCGCATAGGCGGCGTCCACAAGGCCCATATGCACGGCCTTCAGGATACCATAGCCGAAGCCGCTGGTGGCGCTGGCCTCCACGTAGGACGTGGGGTCGTCGATCAGCGTATGCCACATGCCGTTGCCGTCCTGGTATTTTGCCAGCGAGGCGATCTGATTTTCCAGCGCGTTCACAAGGATGCGGCGGGCAGGCTGCCCGACGGGCAGCATTTCCAGCAGCAGCGGGATGGCGATGGTGACCCAGCAGTTTCCGCGGCCCCAGAATGCGCCCGCGAAGTTGTGGTTGCCATGGAACGTAAACCCATGATACCACAACCCTGTTTTTTTGTCAGCCAGATATTTCGTATGCAGCAAAAATTGATAGACCGCTTCATCGGTGTAGTCCTGCCGGCCCAGGATACGGCCCATGTTGGCCAGCACCAGAACCGTCATGAACAGCGTGTCATCCCACAGTTCGCCGTCGTTGAGCGTATCGGACGTGATGTGCTGAAAGCCGCCTTCCTTTGTTTTGGGAAGGCTGTCCATGACCCACTGGGCCCACTCTTTGCACACCGCGCCGTAAGTCTCGTCGCCGGTGTATTCATATAAATAGGACAACGCCAGGACGGGCGCCATGGTGTTGATGTTTTTGCCGGGCAGGCCGTCTGCGATGCGCGCGTCGTAATATTCCCGCAGCGTCGCCAGATACCGCCCGTCTTTCGTGCGCTCGAACAGCTTCCACAGGCCGTACAGGCCCACGCCCTGCGTCCACTCCCAAAGCTGGTACTTTGAGATGTCGTCTCCCGCGAGATTGTTTTTCTCCATGTTTTTCAGGAAAATATCGTCCGGCTCGTACAGCACCTTTTTAAAGCTGCCGACGCACAGCTCCAGCTTGCGCGCTACCTCCTGCTCCTGCATGCACCAAAACTCCTTTGCTTTGTTGTATCCGCCCCGCTGCGGCGGACCTTCCTAACCTGTTTGATGTTTTTCCCGCGCCCGGAGCCGCTCTTCCGGCGGCGGTGCGCACACAGATTTTAGGCAGATAACCAGTATCCGCCCTGAAATACATCAAAAATATGGTCAACTTTACAGCATCAGTATAGCACAGGCAAAATAACAAAAACCACTTGCTTTTTGCCTTTATTCGCATTTCTATTTGCATTTTTTGCGTTTTGCGATATAATGGGGATGAAAACCGGCAGCCCGGCGGCCGCCGGCTCCCAAACGGGCCGCAGACAGCGCAAAAGGAGGCTCCGCGCATGTATTACAATGCACCGCTGCTTTACGAGCAGGCCTATTCCATTACCATCAACAACGCCGAAGCGCCGCTGTATTATTTTTTCGATTACGACGAGCGCTCTTACAACATCAATATGGAGTTCCAGCATTTCCATCAGTTTTACGAGGTGCACATCCTGCTGGACGGCAAGGCGTCTCATATCATCGAGGGCGATTATTACGCGCTGCAGCCCTATGATATCGTGTTTCTGCGCCCGGCGCTGCTGCACAAAACGGAGTATCCCGTGGGCGCGCCCCGCAAGCGCCTGATCATCAATTTCGCCATTCCCGCGGACACGCCGTGCCTGGGCGGCATGCTGCGCCAGGCGCTGGCGCCCTTTGACGCGGAGGTTCCCATCTACCGCCTGGGCGATGCAGAGCGCGCCTCCGCCTTCGGCTACCTGAACGATATTTTCACGCTGGGCAAGCAGCCCCGCACGCCGCTGACGGAGCTTGCCATCCACAGCAAATTTGTGGAATTCCTGTGCGCCGTCGCCCAGGCCTGCCCGCGCAACACCTATGTGCCCCAGGAATTCGACGATTCCATCACCCACAAGATCTACTCCATCACCAGCTATATCCACAGCAATTACGCGCAGGAGCTCTCGCTGGATTATATCTCCAAAAAATTTTTCATCAGCCCGTACTACCTGTCCCACCAGTTCAAAAGCGTCACGGGCTTCACGCTCATCAATTACATCCAGATGACGCGTGTGCGCAACGCCCAGCAGCTTTTGCTGTACACGGATATGAAAATCGCAGACATCACGGCGCACTGCGGCTTCACCAGCTTTTCCCAGTTCAACCGCGTGTTCAATAAATTCTGCCACACCTCTCCTTCCCAGTTCCGGCTGAACGGGAGCGCCGGCATCACGCCCGCCAACAATTACATCCAGCTTCCGGCGGAATCCCGGGAGGCCTGACAAAACGGCATTCTTACACCAAAAGGCCCCGCCCGCCGCGCACGGCGGCCTTCGGCGGTCGCTTCGCTCTACACGCCTCGGCACTGGCCGTGCGGGGCGTCGCGGGGTTGTTTTAAATTTTGGGCGGCATTCGCCGCGTGGCCTGCACTTTGCTGCGCAAAGATGCATGGCTTTGCCACCGCCAGCTTTTTCCCCGGACTCTTCTTTTACTTCTTTACTTTTTTTCGACGACCTGGAAGGCCCCGCCCGTCCGCAGCAGATGCGGACGGGCGGGGCCTTGTTCTGCACGGAAGCTTCACACCGCGTATGCAGGGGTCATTCCGGCCGCAGCTCCACCACGGCGTTTTTCAGCCCGTGCGGCACCGTGACCTCCCACGCGCCGGGCGCGCGCTCGGTGCAGGGCAGCACTGTGCCGCCCAAAACGGCGCGCACGCGTGTGCCGGGGCACAGCGCCGCCAGCACCAGCGCATCCCGCGCACAATCCCGGGTGGAAAGTTCCAGCGTGCAGGCCGTACAGTTCTTTGTAAAGGATGCGCGCTCCAGCCACACGTCAAAACCGCAGTTCACCGTGCCGGGCTGGAAATACGCGCACGCCCACAGATACACCGGACACGACAGCCCGCCGAACTGGTGGAACCAGCCCCCGCGCCCCGTGGCGATGTTGATCATTTCAAAGGTGTCGTAGCTGTCGTCCACCTCCCGCTTCCATGCCTCCAGCGCCGTGCGCGCGATGTCCCATGCGAACGCGCCCTCGCCCAGGTCCAGCATGGTTTTCCAGAAAAACCACTGGTGCGAGAACCACACCGCGCCGTTCCAATAGCCGTCATCCCGGTAATAAGACGCGGACATGTCCACGGCTGTGAGCCCAACGGGTGAGAACAGCTCCTTCGTGCTTTTCAGATGTGCCAGCGCCGTGCTTTGCTGCCGTGCCGTACATGCGCCCGCCACCAGCGGATAAACACCGTCCAGCCCCTTGTTTGCGTTCTCGCCCGCGTCCGTGCGCAGAAAGCCCTGCGGCCTTCCTTCGTCATCGTGCAGCACATAGCTGAAGTAGCCGCATTCCCCGTCCCAGGCGCACTGCAGCGCGGCGGAAAGCCGCTCGATGTCCCGCCCGCAGCGCTCCTCGTCCTTCACGAGCCCCAGGCGCCGCGCGCTCTGGCGCAGGATCTTCGCCGCGCGGATGACATGGGCGGTGAACAGGACGGGTGCGGCGCGGCCCGAAAGGCCCTTCGCATGCATCAGCACCTGTGCCGCATAGTCGTCCATTCCGCTGGCGTTGTAGAAATAATCGTAATTCGTCAGCAGGCCGCTTGCAAAGCGCGCGGTCGTGGAGCCTTCGCCCCGTCCGGCCAAAAATTCGTAATACCGCCGCATCGCCGGATACAGCCGCAGCAGCCCGGCCTTATCCTGCGCGCGCGCCAGCAGGTCCTGGTACAGGTAAAACTGCACCGGAACCAGCGAGCCGTGGTGCACAAAGGCAAAATCGCTGTTTTCCGGGCCGGAAAGATACTGCTCCAGCACGCGGCGGCCCAGCTCTGCGTCCGCCTGTGCCAGGCCCAGGCCGATGAAGCCGGAGTCCCATGTGTAGAAAGAGTCCCACCGCTTTCCCGGCGTATAATGCGCCACCATTTCACCCCTGCGGTACAAAGGATAAACGACATTCGTCAGCGCGGCGGCGCGCAGGCACCGCACCGACAGCCGGTAACGCCTGCCCGCCGGGTTGAAGGCCGGCAGCTTTGCCCGGCGCTTGCCCGCGCGGAACACCTGCTCCAGTGCCTGCGGCGTGTCCGTCCGGGGCGTGGCCGAGAGCACGGCGTATTCTGTATGGCAGGCCCCGGGCTGCAGGAACAGCCCGCTCACCAGCAGGTTTTGATACCAGCCCGGGTCACTGTGCTTGCGCCGGAACGAACCGGAAAACGGGTTCAGCACATCGTCGAAGGTATGGTCCGGGTTGGACAGGCGGGAGATGAGCGCATCCTCCAGAGAGCCGGTCTCCAGCAGGCGCTCCCGCCGCCTTTCGCCGTATACGCGCACACAGAACGCCTCGTCCACGCCGGCATAGCGCAGGCGGTACTGCCCGTCCCTTTCCCGTTCCAATACGGGCCTGGCATCCGGCTCCTGTGTGCACACACCGACGGCAGCCGCCCGGGCGCGGGCCGTCACCGCAAAAAAATCCAGCTCCACGCCCGCGCCGCCGGTACCGCGCGCCGTCAGCGTGAGCGCAAGCTCCCCCGGCGGCACCGCGCCCAGCGGGAACGAAACAAACGCGGGCGCGTCGCTGGGCGGAAAGGACAGCGGACCGAACGCAGTATCGAACACCACCGGCTCCGCCGAAGCGCCCCTTTCCCCGTGCCCGCCCTGCGGCGGTACGGTACGGTACCGCACCGTGAGCGCGGCATCCTCAAACCCGGGAACGGCGACGCGGTAGCCCACAGCATCCCCGGCCTGCGCGCCAAAGGGACGCAGGCCCGCAAGGCGCGGCATGTGGGCGTGAGGCACGCGGTCGCCCAGGCCGTGGCCGTCTGTGAACGCCTCGTCGCGGAACTCACCTTTTTGGAGCGCGTCGGGCGCAAGGCCGTCCCACGGGCGCGGCTGCGCGTAAGTATAGGAAGCATAGTCCAGCGCATGCCAGCGGACCGCGCCCTCCGGCAGAACGGGCAGCGTCCGCCGCGCAGCCGGGTATTCCAGCGCGCAGAAATAGTTGAGCATACAATTTCGGGGCAGCTCTGTCCGGTTTTGGAACCGCGTGCGCACGCCCCACGCGTTTTCATCCAGGCGAAAAAACGCAATGCTCGCGTACAGCCTGTCCTTGGGCAGCAACTCGCAGCGGTAGCTGTAAAACGAGCCGTCCGGCGCGGCCTGCCACGGATGATACCCACAGGGAAACGTGGTGTTTGGAACGGGCACCGCACCGTTCACGCAGGTGGGGTGAACGACAAGGTCGAACCGCGCGCCCGGCACCTGCGCCCGCGGAACGATTTTGGAAAGGCCCAGATATTTTTTGGAATACGGCCCATACAGAGGGACGTTCGCGCCTGTTTCCATCACGCGTCCTCCCCGGTGTGGTACAGCGCCTCGGCCAGCATCAGGATGGCCATGGCCTGCCCGTATGTCATGGGACAGACGGGGATATCCTTATAAAACTGTGCGTCATTGCCCACAGGCGTGCCGTAGGAAACGCCGCCCACGATGCCCGCGGCATCCACGCGGGCCAGCACGGCCTGCACGGCGCGCAGGGCCGGCGCCTCATACTGCGCGGGCAAAAAGCCCAGACGGACGCCCTTGAGCATTCCGTAGGCAAACGCCGCCGTGGCCGAGCTTTCCTTATAAGACGCCGGGTCGTCCAAGATCGTATGCCACATGCCGTCCTCCGCCTGGCAGGCGCACAGCGCGTCCACCTGGGCGCGGAAGGTGTCGAGGAAATACTGCCGCAGCCCCGGCTCGATGGGGATAAGGCCGATCAGCTCCATGATGCCGCAGGTGTACCAGGAGTTTCCGCGTGCCCAATGCACACGGCCGTAGTTGTGGCGTCCCTTGAAGTCGTATCCATGGAAATACAGCCCGCAGCTTGTGTCATACAGATACTTGATGTGGACCAGGCACTGGCGCTTTGCTTCCTCCACATAGTCCTTGCGGCCGAACACCACGCCTGCTTTGGCCAGGAACAGCACCGTCATGAACAGTGTGTCGATAAGCATCTGGCTGTCGTTGGCGTCGCCGGTGATCATGTGCTGAAACGCGCCGTCGCCCGTGCGGATGAGCCCGTGCATCACCCACTCGGCCCAATCCCGGCACAGCGCGCCGTAGCGTTCGTCCTGTGTGTCCTCGTACACGCACAGCAGCGTGAGCATGGGGCAGGTCGTGTTGACGTTGCGCTCGGGCAGGCCCTCGGCCATGCGCGCGTCATACCAGCCGCACAGGAAATCGAACGTCCCGCGGTCTCCCGTCAGCTTATAATAATTGTAAAGGCCGTACAGGCCCACGCCCTGCGGCCATTCCCACAGGTTGATGTCGATGAGGCCAATGGGGTACTTTTCCTCAAAGCCCGTATTTTCCAGATGCATCATCGCGGCCGATACCTTTTTGAGCGCCGCGTGCAGGGTCTTCTGGTCCAGCATATTCTTTCCTCCTATGCCTGCGCATCCGCGGCAGGCTGTTGTTTTTCCCGCAGCTCCAGCACGCCGTACTGGTCGCTGCCGCCGTATTCCATTGCCGCGCCGTTCACCGAAAGGCGTTCGTTCCAGCCGCTGCGCAGCACTCCGTATACCGGGTCCTCAAAGCGGCAGGCAAGCCGCTGGGCGTCCACCTCCAGCGGCGCAGCCAGCATGGCCGTGATGAACGCCGCAAAGCTGGGGAATTCATCCGTCTGCGCGGCGCGCACCAGCCACACGCAGCGGCGGCCGGGCGCAATGAACTCACGCTCGGCGTTCGGGCCGAAGCGCTGGGCCGTGAGCCCGGCCGAGCAATAGACCGCACAGTAGGCGTCTCCCTCCTGCGCAAACACCCAGGGACCCTGTACGCGGCACAGATAAAATTCCATTGTGGGCAGATACAGATGCGTGAAATCCACCGGGTGTTCCGGCGCGATATCATAAAACACCGTGGCGAAGCCTTTGTACTGGTTGACACGGGGCAGCGTGCCGTTGCCCGCCCAATAGGACGGACGCCCCTTGCCGTACAGCGCCCGCTCACCCGGATGGCTGATCCAGAGCTGCGCCGTGGGTGTGAATGTGAGCTGCAGCGGATTTTCCTGATAGCCCGGCTTTCCGGGCCGGAAATCCGCCGCGCTTGTCATCAGATAGCCCGACGTTTTATAGGTATAAAGATCTACGTGCTTCTGATAACCATGCGTGGAGCGGCACACAAGCTCAAAACCCGGCTCTACATTGAAATAGGCCGCATAGTCCCGCGGCGGCTCGTAATCCGACAGGCAAAGGGAAACCACGCCCTTGCCCGCGTGGCCCGGAGTGCCGCAGCCATAGCCGATCCAGCTCATGAACGATGTGCAGTTGGACCAGTTTCCGAACTGCTCCTTGAGGTACGTGCGTCCGGAGGACCCTGCGAAAAAGCCTTTGCGGCTGTGTACGGCCAGCAGATAAAACACATAGTCCATGCCCCGTTTTGCCAGTGCCCGCAGCTCTCCGTCCTGCGTCCAGGCATAGAGGCTGGCCAGGCCCAGCAGGTCGATGGGCAGGTAAGCGCTGGAGTTCCATTCCGTAAAGCCCTCGTTTAAAAATCCCCGGAACCATTCCAGCAGCAGGCCCTTCGCTTTCTGCTGCATCTGTAGGCCCGTCATGCCGCTGTTGGAAAAGGTCTCCGACGGATACAGCTCCCCGGCCAGCAGCTGACAGGTATGAAACATCAGCGCGTGGTTCTCACTGTAAAACCACATCACGTCGTCGCCCGGTTCATCCATCCAGTAACGGAAGTTCAGGATGCACGCCCGCATGGCGCGCTCCAGCTCCGGCGAGAGCAGGCCGGCGCCCTGTGCGCCCCAGGCCCGCAGGATATGCGGAAAATAAACGAGGTAAAAATCACTGCAGTCGCACCGGCGGTCTACAAAGCGCACCTGCGCGGCAATGAGGCGCTGCGCCTCGTCCGGGCTGCCGCCCGTTGCCAGCAGCGCCACGGCCCGGTTGGTGTTCTGCTCGCCGAAGTGCGCCAGGAATTCCAGCGCCTGCCGCTTGCGCCTGGCCACGGTGTCCGCCGCATGGGGCAGCAGAGCCGAGGCGTGCGTTTCCACGGTGATGGGGCGGGTGATGGCTATTCCCTCCACCACAGCGGTGGCCTGCAGCAGAAGAAATCCGAACGGGAACTCGGCGCAGTCCCCCAGGGACGCCCGTGTCTGCCCGGGGGCAAAATCCGCTGTGCGCGTGAACAGCACGCCCGCCTGCTCGTTTTCCTCCGTAGCGCCCTCCAGCGTTACATGCAGCGTCTGCTGGGCGAAAGGATTTTCACACCGCAGACTGACGGGGCCCGCCGCATAATGGTTGCGGCTGAAGCAAAGGCTGCGCATGGCCTGCTCGCCCTGCTCCAGCAGCGTAGGGTTCGCCGCGCCCACCGGCACGCGCTGCTCCGGCGGCGCATCCGTTCCCTGCCAGCACAAACGCAGCAGGAACGCCGCGTCCCGCTCGGCCAGGTCATCAAAAAACACCAGCACGCTGTTTCTGCCCTTGCGCAGCGTCAGCTCCAGCGGCGTATCCGCGGGGATGTTGCGGGTGAAGGGCGTAAATTCCAGCACCTTCTCGCCGTTCAGCCACACGGCTGCTCCGCCGCAGGTCGTAAAGAGGAACGGCGCGGGGCCGTCCTCGTCCGCCCAAAGCTCGGTATACGCCCAGGCGCGGATATGCGTGGGCGCGTCCCATCCGCCGGAGATGTCAAGGCTGATGTCGTCGAAGGGCCAGTACACGGCAAACGTCTGGGGCGACGCGCCGTCTCCAACGCGGCCGCCGGGCACCGGCTCGCATACAGCGGGCAGCGCGGCGGGGCGTGCCCGGCGCGCGCGTACGAATTCCGTCTTGCAGGGATTTTCATGAACGGAAAATCCCTTTTTCAGCCACAGGTTGATATCCCCGTGCAGCGTCACCGGTGTGAAATGCACGGGCGTCTGGGCAATGCCGCTGACGAGCCAGCGGTTGACGTATCGCCCCAGAAACAGCGGAAACTTTAAATATGCCACAGCCTATTCCTCCTCCAAAAGCGCATCCACTTCCATGCGCGTGATATGGGCCGCCATGCCGATGAGGCCGTCGTCCGCGCTGGCCGGACGGCGCACCCGCACCGGCGAGAGGCACAGCTCCTCCAGCCTGGCGTTCAGCGCGTCCAGAAGCGCGTCGCCCAGCAGCTCGGCTACCTCGCCGCCCAGCACCACGGTGCTGCAGTCCAGCACATGCGTCAGGTTGGCGATGCAAAGCGCCAGGGGCTTCGTCACCTGGGCCGCCATCTGCGCCAGAAGCGCGGGCGGGATCTGGCTGCGGCGGGAAAAACGGTCCAGGGCGAACTGCTGCTCCAGCACATGGTAACCGATGCGCTGCTCCAGGCAGCCCGCTGCGCGGGCCGTGCGCTTATAATCCTCGAAAAACACATTGTAGCCGATCTCGCCGCATTTGTTCGTTTCGCCCCGTCGCAGGCGGCCGTCCAGCATGACCCCCGCACCCACGCCCGTTCCCGCCGAAACATACACAAGGTCCCGCGCACGGCAAAGCTCATGCTCGCCCATGCACTGGGCGTTGGTGTCGTTTTCCACATAAACGGGCACGCCGAACTTCTGCGTCATCCCGTCCATCCACGGGCCGATCTCCACCGGCCCGAACACACCGATGGCGGGCGCGTAATCCAGCACGCGGCGCGCGGGGTCATACGTCCCGGGCAGCGTGACGCCCACGCCGATCAGCCGTGCAGGGTCTGCTCCGGCGGCGTGCAGCAGGCTGCTCACCAGCCCGTCGCGCACCTCGGCCAGAAACGCGCCGAAATCCTGCGCCGTGCGTGTTTTCTGCCTGTGGAGCACACGGCCGGAGATGTCCACCAGCCCCATGGAGAGAAACGAACCTTCCAGCGCGAACACCGCCGAAAATCGGCCCGGCCCGTTGATGGCCAGCAGCTGCGGCCGGCGTCCCACGCCGGCCGCACCCTCGCCGGCCTCCACCACAAGGCCCCGCTCCACAAGGTACGACACGATCTTGATGACGGTGGGCGGGCTGATGCCCGTTTCCTTGACGATCTGCGCTTTGGAAGTTGCTCCCCGTTCCCGGATAAAATCATATACGACATGGCGGTTCATGCCCTTCAGGTGCGCAGCGGTGTACTGCGGCTTTTCCATTCCGCATGTCTCCCTTCCCGTTTGCCGTGCGAAAACGCCCCGCCCATCCGGGCGGGGCGTTTTCAAACACGCTGCGGTATGACCGCTTCTTTTCTGCTTATTGGGCCCAGCCGGATTTCTCGGCCAGAGCGGCGGCGAAATCATTGAGGGCTTCCTCAGCCGTCATGTCGCCGTTCACCGCCTGCTTCAGAGCATCGCGGTACTCATTGTCCAGATAGTTTCTCCACATGGAGGATTCGTCCACGCTGAACAGGGTAGTCGTCTGGCCGACTTCCGCCTGCAGGACCGTGTAGTCCGCGGCAGCCTTCTCGTCGGCGGGCTGGTACGTCACGCCCGTCAGAGAGGACAGGCCCTTGTCCAGATCGAGGTAGTAAGAGAAGTTTTCCTCCTCATAGAACCACTTGATGAAGGAGAGCGCCAGATCTTTGTTGGCGGAGTTCTCGGGCACGGCCAGACCGGAGCCGCCCAGAATCGCGGAACCGCTCACAGAGCCGACCGGAGAAGGCATAACGCCCCATTCAAAGCCGGTGATGTCCGTGGTGAATGCATTGTAGTTCCAGGAACCGGAGAAGTACATGCCCACGTCGCCGTTCTTGAAGTAATCGCCGGGGTTGTCGGTGGAGCCGCCGGCCCAGATGGCCTTGGGCATAATGCCCTCGTTGTTCTTGTCCACGAAGGTCTGCAGGGTGTCGATATTGGCCTGGCTGTTGATGGCGACCTTGAAGGAATCGCCGTCCTTTTCCACCATGGAGCCGCCGTTCATATACATCAGGTTGTCATAACGGGCGCGGGAGAAATCCACGGCCATGCCGTACTTCACGCCGCCGTCGGCCATCAGCTTCGCAGCGGCCTCGTACACTTCATCCATCGTCCAGCGGTCGTCCACAGTGGGAACCTCCAGGCCGGCGGCCTCGAAAGCGTCCTTGTTGTAGAACACGTTGGTGATGGTGAACTGCAGGGGCAGGCAGGAGAGCTTGTCGGAGTTATATTCCTGGCTGATGATCTCCAGTGCCATCGGCTCGAAGATCGAGGTGTCGACGACCTGGCCCAGGTCCACAAACTCATCCGGATACAGACGGCTCAGACGCGTGGTGGAAACGAGGTCGGGCAGGTCCTTGTTCTTGGCCATGAGGGGGAACTTGGTGAGCTGGTCGTCGTAGGGAATGACCATGAGCTCCACGCTGTTGCCGGTCTCCTCGGCCCATTTATTCAGTGTCGTGGTGAAGGAATCGCCGCTGCTGGGCTCCTCGGAAAGCATGACCTTCAGCGTCTGGCCCGTAGGCGCCTCGGCAGAGCCGGACGCCGCCGTGGAACCGGAAGCCGCAGGCGTGCTGCTGGAGCTGCCGCCGCATGCGACGAGCATGAGCGCCATGACGGCAACAAGAAGCAGGGAAAGTACCTTTTTCATACGTTAAACCTCCTAAAGATTACCGCTGCGCCCTGCGGGCGCAGGTTTCTTCCTCAAAACAGCGGGACGCGCATCTCCCGGGAAGCATGTGCCGCCGCCGTTTTTCTGTGCCTTAAGTATAGCATTCGCTCTTTCGCGGAAACTACTCCTATTTTGCTGTGTTGCTTCAGATTGTATTGCATTTTTTGCTTTGCATTTTTCATCTTAGGCAAAATGCATCAAGCATTTTGTTCAAAATTGGTAATAATCCCAATCAAAATCTATCAAATCTGTGTGCGTTTTGCAGCAAAGCGCCTGCCAAAGCCCGTTCCACGGGAAAAGGCAAAGAAAAAAATGCAATATCGCGTTGTCATAATTTCGTAACCTTTCTATGTCCCTACAGATAAAAGACGCAAAAGCGGAGCCGCGGCAGGCCCTCTTCTGCGTCTTTTGTGTTTTTTATATAAAGTAAGTTATATTATAAACAGAGATCCGCCTGCTCCCCGGCGCACCTGTCCGGATGCGGCATGGCGTGGCCGAACGCGCCGTAATGGCCGCAGCACTGAGCGGCAAATACGCTCGCCTTCTGCGCTGCGTCCGCCAGATCCCCGCCGCCCGCGTGGTATTCCGCAAGAAATGCCGCAATGAACGCATCGCCCGCGCCCAGCGCGTCCACCACGTCTGCACGCACACACTCCTGCCTGTGCTCACGCCCCTGCTCCAGCAGATAAGAACCGCGCACGCCCATCGTCACCACGACCGTGCGCGCTCCGGCGTCCAGCGCAGTGCGGGCCAGCGCCCGCACCTCTTCCTCGCTGGCGGCGCCGCCGGAAAAGAAAGCAAACCGCAGCAGCGGGCAGAGCTGGGCGATGTTCACCCGGTCGTACTCGCCGGAAAAGTCCAGAGAGAGCGGCACCCGGCGGCTGATGGCCGGGTGGTAGGCATCCAGCCAGCTGTGGATGCTGGTGTGCGCCAGGTCGTACTGCTCCATCATGGCGTAGTCGCCGGGCGTCAGGCACAGCAGCGCCTGGTACTGCGCGGTCTCCCGGCCGTTGTTGCCCACAAAGTGGCGGTCGCCCGCCTCGTCCAGCTCGATGTAATTGCGCGCGCTGACGCCGTGCATCACACGCACGCGGCTGATATCCACGCCTTCCTCCCGCAGGGCGGAGGCAAAATGCAGCCCCGCGCCGTCATCGGCCAGCACGCCGATATAGGCTGCTGTGCTTCCGTCGTAGCGGCGGGCCAGCACGGGCACATTGACGCTGTTGCCCCCCGGGTACAGCTCCTGCCGCCAGCGGTAATCGTCCAGCACGTTGTCTCCTATGCCAAGCAGCTTCATCAGTATTTTTCCACCCCCATGTACCGGCGCGAGGAAATAGGGTGTCCCATCGCATAGGACATCTCGTCGCAATATAGCGCGGCCAGACGGTTGAGCACCAGTGCGGAGACCGGCGCACGCAGCCAGCCGGGATAAGCCTCGAGATCCAGCGCGGCCGCGTCCAGCACCGTCAGCTTCCCGGTCTTGCGCTGTAAAAACTTCACCGCGCGTTCCTCCAGGGCCCGCGTTTTGCCCAGACCCAGCAGCGCAAACACCGCGGCCGTATCATCCACAGCCTCAAACGCACCGTGGAAAAACTCGCCCGCGTGCAGCGGCGAGGAGTGCTTCCACAGGGATTCCATCACCAGGCAGTTCGTCAGCACATAGCCTACGCAGGCGTCCAGGCCCGCCGCAATGGAATAGAGGATGGGTTCCCCAGCGTATTTTGCGCCGAACGCCCGCGCCGCGGGGCGGTAGGCCGCGCACGCTTCGTCGAAGGTATCCTGCAGGCGCAGCATGGCCGCGTTCACTTCCGGCAGGCGGCCCGTGCCGTTCCATACATCCAGCAGCGCGTAGGTCAGCTTGTATACCTCGGGAAAGATCGTCAGCACCGCGGGGTACGGGGACGCCGGGTCGTCGAAGTAATAAACGATATGGTCCGCCGCCTGCTCCAGAGCCGAACCGGGCGTGGTGGTGAACGCCGCCGTCAGCGCGCCGCGCCCGGTGGCCAGCCGTGCCGCCGCGGCGGTCTCCGGCGTGCCGCCGCTTTGGGAATTGAGCACCACCAGGCTCTTTTCGCCCAGGCGCGCGGGGGGATCGTTCAAAAACTCCGCCGCCGTATAGGCCCCGGTGCTCACCGCCGCCGTTTCGCGCTCAAGGATATACTTGCCCGGGTACAGCGTGGCCAGCGAACCGCCGCAGGCCACAAAATAGACGTTTTCCACAGCGCGGGCCGCCACAGCCTGCTGCACTGCTTTTACCTGGCCGTCCACCAGTGCGATCTTTTCTTCATGCATCGTTCCTCTGCTCCCTTGCTTTTTGATTTTGTCCGTATCTGCATTTGCACTTCAATTACTAAAGTTTATTTAGTAATTTGTTTTCACTATAGCATAACGCGGCCGGGAGCGCAAGCCCTCCTGCAAAAAAATTTATTCTCCACCCCGCGGCGGCCGCTTTCCCCTTTGACCGCCGGGCACAGGGATGGTATGATTATCATAACTTTTGGATATCTGTGCGCGCTGCAGCGCGCGGGAGGGCCGTATGGAACCATATCTTCCGAATTATCTCAAGGGAAAAAACCGCCGCCTCGTGTTCGACCTGCTGCGTGAGCGCGGCCAGATGAGCCGCGCGGAGATCACCCGGGACACGGGCATGAGCTTCCCCACCGCAATGAAGGTAGTGGACGCCTTTCTGGAAAAGGGCCTGCTGGTGGAGCTGGATGAAACCGGCCCCGCGGCCGGCGCCGGGCGGAAGGGGCGCCTGCTGCGCTTTGAGCCGGGAGCTTACCGCGCTGTGGGCGTGGAATGCGAGGGCCGCTTTGCCCGCGTGGGGCTGGCGGATATGGCGGGCGGCGTGCAGGCGCGGGAAACCATCGAGCTGGGCGATTTCGCACGCACGCGGGACCTTTCCCCCCTTGCGGCGGCCATCCGGCGCATGTGCGCTGCGGCAAACGGCGCTCCTGTTCTGGGCGTGTGCATCGGCTTTCCCGCCAACCTGGACCCGGACGCGGCGGCCATCGTCAGCTACGCGGCCATGGACATCCAGCAGCCCACCTCCTTTGCGCAGGTATTCCCCGCGTTCTGGCGGGAAGTGGAGCTGCCCGTCTATCTGGAAAACGATGCGAACCTCGCCTGCGAGGGCGAGGCATTCCTGCGGCGCGGCGCGGGCGGAGCGGCCAATATGCTTTATCTGTCCATCGGCTCGGGCTGCGGCGGCGCGGTGCGCCTAGACGGAAAACTGCGCCGCGGCGCGCGCTGCCGCGCGGGCGAGGTAGGCGCGATGCTTCTGCAGCCGGCGCTGGGTGCGCCCGGGCGCAGCGCCGCGCGGGAAACGCTGGAGGACGCCGTGTGTCTGGCCGCGCTGGAGCGCCGCTTCGGCGCAGCGCTGCGGGACGGCGCACAGCCGGGCGAAGCCAGCGCACAGGCCATGCGGGACTATCTGTGCGGCCCGCTGAGCGGCGCTGTTTACAGCCTTGTGATGACGCTGGACGTGGAGCTGTGCGTGCTGGCGGGCATCGTGCCCGGCGCGCTGGGCATGCAGCTTTGTACTCAAGTGTCCGAAGCGCTGCGCGCCGCCCTGCCCGAGAGCACGCCCGTGCGCGTGGAGCCTTCGGTGAGCGCGGACGCGGGCGTCATCGGCGCGGCGGCCACGGTGTTCGAGCGCTCTCTGGACGCCCTGCTCGGCAGCGGCTGACGGCGGAGCGGCACGGCGCGGGCTTGCGCAGGGGTGCGCCGCAAAGCAACGAATGCAAGCTTGCCGCCGCAAGCAAAGCAAAAAACGGATAGCCAGGCGCTCCGGCGCGTGCTATAATAGGTGCGCCTAAAACACGGCGGATGCGCCGTGGCCGCCGCGCGGCGGCGGGATGAAACGGAACAGCCGGGGCGCGCACCGCACGCCCCGTGAGAAAGAGAGGGAAACACATGACGACTGAACAACTGCGCCACCGCATGCCTCCCATTTTGAAGGCGCTGAAGGAACGCTCCCTGCGCGGGCGCACACCGGTGGAGGGCCTGCGCCGCACCGAATGCGCCTACCACGGCTGGGACACCGTACACGCCGATGCCGCAAGCTGGGAGCCCTTTGCCCCCGGCGACGCTTTCGGAGGGCTGGAGGCGCACCACTGCTTCAAAGGCACGGTAACGCTGCCCGAGGCCAGCGCCGGAAAACGCGTGGTCTGTCTGGTATCCACCGGCGCCTCCGATATCTGGAACAACAACAATCCCCAGTTTCTGGCCTATGTGGACGGCCGGCTGGTATGCGGGCTGGACGTAAACCACAACGAGTTCGACCTTGCAGCCTGCGCGGTTCCCGGCGAAAGCCACGAGCTGGCGCTGTACGTCTACTGCAACACACCCGCGCGGGATGTGTTCCTGCGCGTGGAGACCGCCGAGCGCGACGACGACGTAACGGGGCTTTACTATGACCTGCGCGCCCCGTACGAGGTGTGCGCGCTTCTTGCGGACGACGACACACGCGCCATCGGCATCATGAAGCACCTGAACCGCGCCCTCAACCTGCTGGACCTGCGGGACCTGGACAGCGGAGCCTTCGCCCAAAGCGTGCGGGACGCGCGCGAGTATCTGCGCACGGAATTTTACGACGGCTTCTGCGGCCGGACAGACGCCACCGAAGCCTGCGTGGGCCACACGCACATCGACGTGGCGTGGCTGTGGAGCCTTGCCCAAACGCGGGAAAAGGCCATCCGCAGCTTTGCCAGCGTGGATTACCTGATGGAACGCTATCCCGAATACACCTTTATGTCCAGCCAGCCCCAGCTTTACGATTTCGTCAAGCGCGACTGCCCGGCCCTGTATGAGCGCATCCGGGCGCGCGTGGCCCAGGGCCGGTGGGAGCCGGAGGGCGGCATGTGGCTGGAGGCCGACTGCAACATGTCCTCGGGCGAAAGCCTGGTGCGCCAGTTTTTGCACGGCAAGCGGTTCTTCCGCGATGCGTTCGGCCGTGAGAACCGCATTCTGTGGCTGCCGGACGCCTTCGGCTTCAGCGGCGCGCTGCCGCAGATCATGAAGCAGTGCGGGGCGGATTACTTCATGACAACGAAGCTGGCCTGGAACGACACCGACATGATGCCCCACGATGTGACGCACTGGCGCGGCATCGACGGCAGCGAGGTGCTGGCTTATTTCATCTCCACAAAAGATTACGTCAAAAAGCCGGACAAGGACCCTAACCCCTCGTTTAACACCACCTACAACGGCATTCTCGCGCCCAGGCAGGTGATGGGCTGCTGGCAGCGCTTCCAGGACAAGACGCTGACGGACGACGTGCTGCAATGCTACGGCTACGGCGACGGCGGCGGCGGCCCCACGGCCGAGATGCTGGAGCTGCAGCGCCGCCTTGCTTACGGCATCCCCGGCGCGCCCCGCACACGCCAAAGCACTTCGCTGGCGTTCTTTGAAGAGCTGGAACGCCGCCTTGCCGGACAGGACGTGCCCTGCTGGTGCGGCGAGTTCTATTTTGAATACCACCGCGGCGTATTCACCACCATGGCGCGCAACAAGCGCTACAACCGCCTGGCCGAGTTCAAAAACGCCGACGCGGAGCTGTTCAGCGCGCTGAATCTGGCCTGCGGCACAGCCCATGCCTATCCCGCCGAAGCGCTGGCCCACAACTGGGAGCTGACGCTGCTCAACCAGTTCCACGATATCCTGCCCGGATCCTCCATTGAAAAGGTGTACGAGGATTCCATGGAGCAGTATGAGCAGGTGCTGGCCTCCGACGCCGCGCTCATCGGCGATGCGCAAAACGCGCTGGCCGCGCTGGTGCGCGCAGACGGCGACGGCGTTCTGGTGTTCAACCAGCTCGGCTTTGCACGGGACGCGCTGGTGCGCGTGCCTGTAGAAGCGCCTGTCGCGGGCGTGCTGGCCAACGGCCGTCCCCTGCCCTTCCGCTGGGCGGACGGCGAGCTGTGCTTTGTGGCCGCAGAGCTGCCCGCCAAGGGCTGGCGGCACTACCGCTTTGCCGGCTGTGCCTCTGCGCCCGTTCCCTTTGCGCAGGTCTCCGAAGACGGGCGGCGCATTACCACGCCTTTCTATGAAGCGGAGCTGGACGCCTGCGGCGCATTCACCCGTCTGTACGACACCGCGGCCCGGCGCGAGGTGCTCAAGCCAGGCGCACGGGGCAATGTGTTCCAGATGTTCGAGGATCGTCCCGACAACTACGACGCGTGGAACCTGGAGCAATACTACTCCGAACACATGTGGGAGCTGGACGGCCCTGCCGAGCTGAGCGTGGAAGAAAACAGCGCCGTGCGCTGCTGTGTGCTGGTAAAGCGCGCGTTTTCCCGCTCCGCAATGGAGCAGCGCATCGTGTTCTATCCGCACACCCGGCGCATCGACTTTATCACCCATGTGGACTGGCACGAGGAGCACGCGCTGCTCAAGGCCGCGTTCCCCGTGGACGTATATGCCACCCGCGCGCGGTACGACATCCAGTTCGGCAGCATTGAGCGGGACACCCACCGCAACACCAGCTGGGACGCGGCACGCTTTGAAGTGTGCGCGCACAAATGGGCCGACCTCTCCGAGGCAGGCTACGGCGTGGCTTTGCTGAACGACTGCAAATACGGCTGCGACATCCACGACGGCGTGATGCGCCTGTCGCTTCTGCGTGCGCCCACGCATCCCAACCCCAACGCGGACCGCGGTGCGCATACGTTCACTTACGCGCTGCTGCCCCACGAGGGCGATTACCGCACAGGCGGCGTGGTGCGCGAGGGCTACGCGCTGAACTGCCCGGCCTATGCCCGGCCTCTGGCCGCGCAGGACGGCCCGCTGCCGGAAAGCTACTCCTTCGTCTCCGTGGACGCGCCGGGCGTCGTGGTGGAGGCGGTGAAGCGCGCCGAGGACGGCAATGGCATCATCGTGCGCCTGTACGAGGCCTGGGGCATGCGCACCCGCGCCGTTTTGTCCGTGCCCGGCAGCACGCGCGCCGTCACGCCCTGCACCGCCATGGAGGACGCCTGCGGCGAAGCGGCGGTACCGGAAAACGGCGGCATCCCCTTCCAGATCCGCCCCTTCGAGTTTAAAACATTCCGCATCGAGCTCGCATAACAAGCAAAACACCGGGACCCTGCAAAATGAGGTCCCGGTGTTTTTTTGCTCTGCGGCCCGTCATGCGTTGGGCCTGCCGTTTACGGCACCACAGAAAACAGCTCTTTCCAACGGGGATAACTTACCTGCTTTACTATATTGCCCCAAGGCGGCAAAGCTGTGCGGCAGAATTGGAAAAGAGCATGGAAGGCCGCTGTTTTTCGCCGAACAGGGCCAAAGCCGGGAGGCGGGAAAACAAATTTTCCCAAAACCCCACTTTTGCATTTATGCACAATATATTATTATCATATTTAGGCAAACCGCTGCATTTCTTTCCCTCTTCCTGCCTTTTCACCGTCGATAACGCAAAAAATGCAATAGAGCAGCACCAAAACAAGCAAAATAGTAGTAGAGCTTGCGGAGCAGAAAATGCTATACTCAAACCACAGAAATGGGGCCCGCCCGCAGTGAATTTATGGTGATAAAGCACAACGGCCGGGAAAAACTGAAATTATAGGAGGAATGGCAATGCTGAAGAAAAAATCATCGCTGAGGCATACAGGTGCATTCTGGGCCTTTGTGGCGCCCTGCTGCATCCTGTTCGGCATCTTTTTCCTGCTGCCGCTGGTCCTGAGCATCGCGTTCTCGTTCACGAACTACGATGGCTGGAAGGTCATGGACTTCGTCGGCATCAAAAACTATATCACACTGTTTAAGGATTCCAAATTCTACGCGTCCATGGGCCGCACGCTGGTGTACACCATCTGCTGCCTGCCCTTCCGCGTGATCATCCCTCTGCTCATCGCAGTGCTCGTCACCTCGCCCCGTGTACGCCTCAAGAGCCTGTCCCGCACCATGATCTACATCCCGGTGCTGATGAGCGCCCTGGTCGTCGGCATCACCATCAACTGGATGTTCAGCCAGGAATACGGCCTTATCAACTTCATCATCCAGTCCTTCGGCGGCACCCCGCTGGAATGGTCGCTCAACTCCGGGCTTGCCACGTTCGTCATCGGCTTCGCCTCCGTGTGGGCCTCCATCGGCTTCAATATGATCATTTATGTGGGCGGCATCAACAACATCTCACCGGACCTGTACGAGGCCGCCAGCATCGACGGTGCCAACAGCTTCCAGTCTTTCCTTCGCATCACGGTGCCCATGCTCAGCCCCACCACGTTCCTTGTAGTGCTGCTTTCCACGGTAAACCTGCTCAAGGAATACGCTTTGGTACAGGGCATCACGCAGGGCGGCCCCGGCCTGAGCACCACCTATATCATCCAGTACATCTTTGACAAGGGCTTCAATCAGATGGAATACGGCTATGCGTCCGCTATTTCCACTGTCGTGATGATCGTGTTTGCGCTGATCGCATACGCCCAGTTCAAAGTCAACAACGGAGGTGAGACCTGATGGCTGAACGCAAACAGAAGGTAAGCATTCCCCTTACGGTTCTTTCCGTGCTCATCGCGGTAATCGTCGTGTTTCCCATCGTCTGGATGGTGCTCAGCTCCTTCAAGCCTTCGGGCGAGCTGTTCAGCTATCCGCTGCACCTGTTTTCCCAGGACCCCACGGTCGAGCATTACGCCTCTGTGCTGGCGGGCGGCTTCATGGGTTATGTAAAGAACAGCCTGTTCCTGGCTGTCGTAGGCACGCTCATCACGCTGGTCATCAGCTCCATGTGCGGTTACGCGCTGGCCATCTACCGCTTTGAGATCAAGTATGTCAACCTGGTGTTCGGCGTTTTCCTGCTGGGCACGCTCATCCCAGGCGAGACGCTCACCGTGCCCCAGTTCTCCGTCATCAGCGCGCTGGGCCTGTACAACAACATCTGGGGCGTCATCCTTCCCGTCGTCACCACGACCACCGGTATCTTCATGTACCGTCAGCACTATATGTCCATCCCGCTCTCTTTCGTGGAGGCCGCGCGCATCGACGGTGCGAACGAGCTGCAGATCTTCACTCGCATCATGTTCCCGCTCGGTTCGTCCGTCACCGTGACGCTCACCATTTTCAGCTTTATGTGGCGCTGGAACGATTACATTCTGCCGCTGCTGGTGCTGTCTGATCAAAAGAAATACACCATCCAGATCGCCATCAAAAACTTTATCGGCAATCTGGGCGTTGACTGGAGCTCTATCCTGGCGGCCTCCGTGCTGTCCATCCTTCCCGTCATCGTGATCTTCATCTTCCTGCAAAAATATATCATTGGCGGCATCTCCGCCTCCGGCGTAAAGGGCTGACCTGTTTTTACAGCCCCCGCGGGGCCGCCGGAGCGCGCAGCACGGTTTTTTATTATAGGAATTGTAAAGTTATGGCCGCCCCGCAGGTACACGGGGCGGCCATATATGGTATAATAATCTCAAAGCCGCCGCTTGCGCGGCTGCGCGTGTGCAAAGCACACGCTTCGTGCCGGCGCACAGGGCCTTGAGAACATTGAACCATCCACAACCGCAGCATGTGCGGTTTTGTTTGTGGCCGCTGCGCGGCGTCATGGTATAATATGTCCGGTTAACGAATGCGAGCCGCCGGCGAAGCATGAGTTTAGCGGCATAGATACCAGGCTTTGACGTGAACACAGCGGTAGGCGAGGCATGAGCCTGGAAGCATGGTGCAATACAGACAGCGCCGCGGTGCGCGGCGCCTTTCCCGATACCATCACACAACCGAAAGGAGCAAAAACAATGGAAATCCGATATTCATGCAACCAGCGGGACTTCAAGCGCTATACAACAGAGGAGACGCGCAAAGAGTTTCTGATCGAGAACCTGTACGCGGCAAACGAAGTGGTGGCGGTGTACAGCCATGTGGACCGGATGGTGACGCTGGGGTGCATGCCCACTACAGAGACGGTGCCCATCGACAAGGGCATCGACATCTGGCACAACTTCGGCACGCAGTATTTTCTGGAGCGCCGGGAGATCGGCATCTTCAACATCGGCGGCGCGGGCAGCATCACGGCGGACGGAGTAAAGTACGAGCTGGGCTACAAGGACTGCCTGTACATCACGCAGGGGACGAAGGAAGTGCTGTTCACCAGCGAAGACGCGGCGAATCCCGCGAAGTTCTACATGGTGTCGGCCCCGGCACACCGGGCGTATGAGACGAAGCTCATCAAAATCGAGGACGCGGCGAAAAAGCCGCTGGGCGCGATGGAAACGAGCAACAAGCGAGTGATCAACCAGTTCATCCACCCGGACGTGCTGCCGACGTGCCAGCTATCCATGGGCATGACGGTGCTGGAGCCGGGCAGCGTATGGAACACGATGCCGGCGCACACCCACGAGCGTCGGATGGAAGTGTATATGTATTTTGAAGTGCCGGAGGACAACGTGGTGTTCCACATGATGGGCGAGGGCAGGGAGACGCGGCACATCGTGATGCAGAACGAGCAGGCGGTGATCAGCCCGAGCTGGAGCATCCACGCGGGCGCGGGCACGAGCAACTACACGTTCATCTGGGCGATGGGCGGCGAAAACCAGGCGTTCGACGACATGGACGTGATCCCGACCACAGAGCTTCGGTAAAAGCACAGAAAACAGCCGCGGGCGGAAAGCGCGCGCGGGCAGGAGGGCAAAAAAAATGGAAATGAAGGATTTTTCTCTGGAAGGCAAGGTAGCGCTGGTAACAGGCGCGAGCTACGGCATCGGTTTTGCCATCGCGGAAGGCATGGCGAAGGCGGGCGCGACCATCGTATTCAATGACATCCGGCAGGAGCTGGTGGACAAGGGCCTTGCGGCATACAAGGAAGCGGGCGTGGAAGCCCACGGATATGTGTGCGACGTAACGGACGAGGACGCGGTGCAGGCGATGGTGAAGCAGATCGCCCAGGAAGTGGGCGTCATCGACATTCTGGTGAACAACGCGGGCATCATCAAGCGCATCCCGATGTGCGAGATGACGGCGGCGCAGTTCCGGCAGGTGGTGGACGTGGACCTGAACGCGCCGTTCATCGTGAGCAAGGCGGTGATCCCGGGGATGATCGAAAAGGGGCACGGAAAGATCATCAACATCTGCAGCATGATGAGCGAGCTGGGGCGCGAGACGGTGAGCGCGTATGCGGCTGCAAAGGGCGGCCTGAAGATGCTGACGAAGAACATTGCCAGCGAGTACGGCGAATACAACATCCAGTGCAACGGCATCGGGCCGGGATACATCGAGACGCCGCAGACGGCGCCGCTGCGGGAGCGCCAGGCGGACGGAAGCCGCCACCCGTTCGACCAGTTCATCATCGCAAAGACGCCGGCGGCGCGGTGGGGCACCACGGAGGACCTTGTGGGCCCGGCGGTGTTCCTTGCCAGCGACGCTTCCAACTTCGTCAACGGCCATGTGCTGTATGTGGACGGCGGCATCCTCGCCTACATCGGCAAGCAGCCGCAGTAAAACCGAATCTTCTGGGAATCGAAAGGCCGCCCGCCCCGTGTTTACGGGGCGGGCGGCCTTTTCTTTTTGAACTCCTCCGCTGCCGCTCAGCGCCAAAGGAACCAGATGAGCAGGTATCCCGTTGTGACGGCAATGAGAGAGAACGGTACGCCGATTTTCATAAAATCCCGGTTGGAGACCGTGTAGCCCTCCTTGCGCAGGATGCCGATGCCCGTGATGTTGGCGCTTGCGCCGATGGGCGTCAGGTTGCCGCCCAAGGTCGCGCCTGTCAGCAGCCCAAAATAGAGCAGATACGGCTCCACGCCCATGAGTGCGGCAATGCCGCTCACCACAGGCAGCATTGTTGCCACATAAGGGATGTTGTCAATAAATGCGGAGAAAAGCACCGAAGCCCATACGATGAGCGAATAGATGGCAAACAGGTCGTCTCCCGCGATGTTGACAAACAGGCGGCTGATGGCGTCGATGACACCCGCCCGCGTGATGCCCGCGATGATGACGAACAGGCTCGCCAGCAAAAGCAGCGTCTGGCCGTCCAGCTCACGGAAGAACTGCCCCAGCGGAGCCAGCGACCGACGCTGACCCGCTTTGCGCAGAAAGCCCACGGCCGCCAGCAGCACACAGATGACCCCATTGGTCACAGCAGGCTTTTCCGGCACAAAGGAAACGATGATAAGCAGAGTCACCGTAGAAACGAGCAGAAGCGTGGGGACAGTGTCCGTTACCTGTGTGCGCTCGCCGGATTCCACCGGCTGGCGCAGGTTTCGAAAGTAATACAGCAGCACGCACGCGGATGCCACGGCACCCACCTGTACCACCCAAAAAATCCCGGGCCTGCCGCGGAACACGAAGAAATCAAGAAAATTCATGCCGGCATAGCCGCCCAGCAGAATGGATGTGGTATCTCCCACCAGCGTGGCCGCGCCCTGCAGATTGGAGGACACCGCAATGGCGATGATGACCGGCACAGGGCTGATGTCCAGCTTTTTGGCCAGCGCCAGCGCCACAGGCGCGACCATCAGCACTGTGGCCACATTGTCCACGAAAGCGGAGATCAGCCCCGCAAACAGGGAAAGCGCCACCACCGCCCATTTGATGTTGGGCACTTTTTCCATAATGATATCCGCCATCAGCGCGGGCATGCGTGATTCGATAAACAGCACCACAGTGCCCATGGTGCCCGCAATCATCAGCAGAACGTTCCAGTCTATGGCCGCAGGCACCTCAGCCCAGGGCAGGATGCCCAGCACCACAAAAAGCAGCGCCGACGCAGCGGCGATATACGCGCGGTATTTGCCGAAGATCAAAAGCAGAACATAGGTCGCCAAAAACAGTGCGAGCGCAAGATACATGCCCGGTCTCCCCTTCCATCATCCGTGTCCCGGCCGCGCGGCGCGGGGCTTTTGCCCGCGGCCGCGCACCGGCCTGTCCACAGTATATAGAACGGGCCCGCGGGCCGTCAATCGAATCGGGACGAACTTAGCGGTATTTTAGCGGCCGGCGGCGCAGCGCATGCTTCACCGTTCCTCGTAAATCTGCTGGCTGCCGTCGATGGCCTGCTCCAGATACGCGTCGATCCACCGCTCCGCTCCGTCCATGTCCCGCCTGCACAGGTAATTGTACAGCGTTTCCGTGTTGCGGCAAAGCGCGCCGATGCCGTACATGCGGCAGAAACGCAGCCACAGGGTGATAACGGGCGCCTTGAACGAATAGTAGATGAGCGGCAGAATGCTGTTGCCGCCCGCAAGCGCAAGCTCGTGCTGGAAGGCAAAGGCCGCCTCAGCCGCCTGCGCGTTGTTCTGCGCTGCGGCGATGCGCGCCACAATATCCCCCAGGCGTGCCAGCGCTTCATCCGAGGCATAACGGATGGCACGCTGCGCAGCCAGATGCTCCAGCGCGCGCCGCACCTCCAGAATAGAGCGTATCTCATCCTTGCCCAGCACGCCGCCCTGATACTCCATGATGGCGATAAGCGTGGAAAGGTTCCCCTTGCGTCGGTAATCCGCCACGAAAGTTCCCTGCCGCGGCCGCACCTCCAGAAAGCCCTGCTGGGCCAGCTCCGCCAGACCGCCGTTCACCACGGCGCGGCTCACCTGCATCTGCTGGGCCAGTTCCCGCTCAGGCGGAAGCTGTGTACCCATGGGCAGCTCGTCGGACAATATCATCCCCTGCAGCTGCTGGACAAACAGGTCCTTCAGGCTGGGAGCGGACAGCTTTGCAAATTCCATTGTGTGCCTCCCCTTCTGGTATTGGTTGTACCACATATCACTTTTTGATTTTATCATACATTTTGCCAGAGTACAAGCCCGCTTTATACCACACTTTCACAAAAAGGGAGACGGCCGATTGACGGGCCGAAGCAGGAATGTTAAACTATTGACGAAGATTGGTATAGCCACGCTATCAAGCAAACAAGGGAGAGATACCTGTGGACGAAGTGAGGATTTTGGAAATCAAACAGAGCGTATTCGCCAACAACGACCAGCGCGCCGAGCTTTTGCGCCGGGAGCTGAAAGAAAAGAGGATCTTTCTGCTCAACCTGATGAGCTCGCCCGGCTCCGGCAAAACGACCACCCTGACGCGCACCATCGAGCGTCTGCGTGACGAATTCAAGATCGGTGTGATGGAGGCGGACATCGACTCCGATGTGGACGCGCGTACCATTGCGGCGACGGGCGTTAAATCCATTCAGCTGCACACGGGCGGTATGTGCCATCTGGACGCGGATATGACGCGCCAGGGCCTGGACGGCCTTGCAGCGGGCGACGTGGAGCTTGCTGTTTTGGAAAACGTGGGCAATCTGGTATGTCCGGCGGAGTTCGACACAGGCGCGGTGAAAAACGCGGCCATCCTGTCGGTGCCCGAGGGCGACGACAAACCGCTCAAGTACCCGCTGATGTTCCAGATCTGCGACGTGGTTCTCATCAATAAAACGGACGTGCTGCCCTACTTTGATTTTGACATGGAGAAATGCAGAGAAAACATCCGCATGCGCAACCCGAACGCCAGGGTCATCCCCATCTGCGCCAAGACGGGCGAGGGCGTGGACGAATGGGCCGACTGGCTGCGCGCCGAAGTAAAAGCCTGGCGCGGCTGAACCGCGACCGCACAGAGAAAGGATGCCGGATATGAGCGAGACACATTTCCCCCTGGACGAGAGCAAACTGCCCTTTTCCATTCCAAAGGACGCGCAGCCCCGGGAGAAAATTTTAAAACTGGGGCGTATGATCACAGACCGCATTCCCGCCAAGCTGCACGGCCTGACGGCGGAAGACCCGGAATACTGGGGCCTGGCGGGCGTGGTGACGGATGAAATGGCGGATGTCGCCCTGAAGATGAAGGTGCGCAAGCCCATGACGCTGTCCGAGCTTGTAAAAGCCACGGGCAAGCCCGCCGAAGAGCTGGAACCGCTGCTGTACCAGATGAGTTGCGTGGGCCTGCTGGAGTACAACTGGGAAAACGAACGGCATGAAAAGCAGTACGTTCTGCCGATGTTCGTACCCGGCAGCGCGGAATTTTTCAATATGCACAAGCAGCAGATCCAGGACAATCCCGAGGTGACGGCTTTTTTTGAGCGCATGACCTTCCTGCCCCTGGAGCACATCACCGCCATGGTTCCGCCGGGCGGCGCGGGCATCGGGATGCACGTCATCCCCGTGGAAAAAGCCATTGAAACAGAGAACCGGTCCGCCGATATCGAGCACATTTCCCACTGGCTGAAAAAATACGAAGGCAAATACGCGGCCAGCCCGTGCTCCTGCCGCATGTCCCGCGCCCGCATGGGATCGCCGTGGGCGATATGGCCGACTACGTGGTCGAGACCGACCGCGGCCATTATGTAACGCGCGACGAGGTTTACGACATCCTGCGCCAGGCCGAGGACAACGGCTTTGTGCACCAGATCACCAACATCGACGGCGAGAACAAGATTCTTCGCCATCTGCAATTGCAACGTCAACGTGTGCTATGCCCTGCGCACCTCGCAGCTGTTCAACACGCCCAACCTGTCACGCTCGGCTTACCGCGCCCAGGTCGAGCTGACAAGTGCGTGGCCTGCGGCAAGTGCGTTGAGGTGTGTCCGGCCGGTGCTGCCAAGCTCGGCCAGAAGCTCTGCAGCAAAAAGGCCCGGACCGTGGAATATCCCCGCCAGGCCGCTGCCGGACGACAACCACTGGGGCGAGCATATGTGGAGCCCGAACTATAAGGACGACAACCAGAAGCAGTGCCACGAGTCCGGCACCGCTCCCTGCAAGACCGCCTGCCCGGCGCACATCGCCGTTCAGGGCTACATCAATCTGGCTGCGCAGGGCCGCTATTTGGATGCGCTCAAGCTCATCAAGCAGGATAACCCGTTCCCGGCCGTCTGCGGCAGCATCTGCAACCGCCGCTGCGAGGATGCCTGCACCCGCGGCCGTGTCGACGCGCGCCGTGGCTATCGACGAGATCAAGAAGTTTGTCGCCGAGCGCGAGCTCCATGCCGACAAGCGCTACATCCCGAAGGTCATTACCCCGACGCGTGCCGGCGGCTTCGCAGAAGATTGCCATCATCGGTGCCGGTCCGGCCGGCCTGTCCTGTGCTTATTATCTGGCCGAGCGCGGCTACAAGCCCACGGTGTTGAGAAAAACGAGCGCCCGGGCGGCATGCTGGTATACGGCATTCCCCTCCTACAAGCTGCAAAAGGACGTCGTGGACGCGGAGATCGAGGTGCTGCGCCAGATGGGCGTGGACATCCGCTGCGGCGTGGAAGTGGGGCGCGACATAACGCTGGACACGCTGCGCCGGGAGGGCTTAAGGCTTTCTACGTGGCCATTGGCTGCCAGGACAGCCGCAGCGCGGGCATTCCCGGCGAGGACACCGCGGGCGTGATGACCGCCGTGGACTTCCTGCACGCCGTCGCGGAAAACGAAACGTACCCCGTGGAGGGCCGGGCCGTTGTCATCGGCGGCGGGAACGTGGCCATCGACGTGGCCCGCACCAGCGTCCGCTGCGGCGCTGCAGAAGTTTCCATGTACTGCCTGGAGCCGCGGGAAAGCATGCCCGCCTCCGCCGAGGAAGCAGCAGAGGCCGAAGATGAGGGCGTGGCCATCCGCTGCGGCTGGGGCCCGAAGGAGATTCTTGCGGAAGCCGGCCGGGTGACCGGCATCGTTCTGAAACGATGCGTTTCCGTGTTTGATGAAAACGGCCGCTTCTGCCCCAGATATGACGAGGCCGATACCATTACCGTTCCCTGTGAACATGTGTTTCTGAGCATTGGCCAGAGCATCCGGTGGGGCAGCCTGCTGGACGGCGCAAAAGTAGAGCTGGGACGCGGCGGCGCCGCCGTGGCGGACCCGCTCACCTACCAAACGGCGCAGCCGGACATATTTGTAGGCGGCGATGTGTACACCGGCCCCAAATTCGCCATCGACGCCATTGCCGCCGGCAAGCAGGGCGCGGAATCGCTGCACCGCTTTGTACACGAAAACGCCAGCCTGACCATCGGCCGTAACCGCCGCCAGTTCAAGGAGCTGGACAAGGAAAGCCTTGCGCTGGAGAGCTACGACAACGGTGCACGCCAGAGCGCGGGCATGGACGAGCGCATCGACTACCGCCGTTCCTTCCGGGACGCGCACAAGACCTTTACCGAGGAGCAGGTGCGCGCCGAGACCGCGCGCTGCCTGGGCTGCGGCGCCTCGATGGTGGACCCCAACAAGTGCATCGGCTGCGGCCTGTGCACCACCAAGTGCGCGTTCGACGCCATCCATCCTTATATGATCAAGCGTGAAATGAAGATCCGCTTCGGCAAAAAGGACGGCTGAGACGATGCATGAGCTTGGGATCGTATTCCATATCATCGACAGCATCGAGGAGGTTGGGCGGCAGAACAAGCTGCGCCGCGTCTCCACGGTGACGCTGGAGCTGGGTGAGGTCTCCGGCGTGGTGCATACTTATCTGGAGGACTGCTGGCACTGGGCGGCGGCCAGATCGCAATTGCTGAACGGCTCGCGCCTCGCCATCGAGGCGCTGCCCGCTGTTACCCTGTGCGAGGACTGCGGCAGCACCTACGCCACGGTGGAGCACGGCAAAACGTGCCCTTTCTGCCAAAGCCCGCGCACGCATCTCGTCAGCGGGAATGAGATCAATATCAAGGAGATCGAGGCGTGCTAGGGACGCGCCTTTGACCGGGTACACGGCGGCGCTGCCGCCAAAAACAAGGGAGGAACCGTATCATGTTATTTCAGATCTACGGCGAAAACGCCGGCTTCCAGCTTTTGGGCTGGGCTCTCGTCTTTGTGGGCCTCATCGCGGCCAACGAACTGGCCCGCCGCTCCAAAAAGGGCGGTATCTTCTTCTTCCTGGCGCTTCCCGCCGCACTGACGGTATATTTTATCGCCATTTACGCGGGCGCGGCCATGGGCGCGGAGTGGGCGCTGAACAACCCCACCTACACGCATATGAACAGCTGGTTCCACTACGCCAAGCTGTACGCCGCCACCGCGGGCTGCATCGGGTTTATGATGCTGAAGTATAAATGGAGCATAGGAAAAACGCAGTGGTTCAAGGTTTTTCCTTTCGTCATCGTCGCCATCAATATCCTCATCGCCGTGGGCAGCGATTTTGAATCCGGCATCCGCGGCGCAATGGCCCTGGCTGAGACCGGAGACCGCTGGTGGCTCTCCAGCGAGAACGTTTGGCTGTACGGCGGCTGGTGGAACTGGGTAAACGGCATCGCCGGTATCCTGAACATCCTCTGCATGACGGGCTGGTGGGGCATCTACTCTTCCAAAAAGCACGACGACATGCTCTGGCCGGACATGACCTGGCTGTTCATCATCGCCTATGACCTGTGGAACTTCGAGTATACCTACAACAACCTGCCCACCCACGCGTGGTACTGCGGCCTGGCGCTGCTTCTGGCGCCTACGTTCGCCAACGCGCTGTGGAACAAGGGCGGATGGATTCAGAACCGCGCCAACACACTGGCGCTGTGGTGCATGTTCGCCCAGGTGTTCCCGTTGTTCCAGGACGCCAGCGTGTTCACCACCATCCCGGTGCTGTATGCGGACGGCTTTATGGACGCCGCGGTGCGCCCCTCTGCCGCCGACCCCACGATGCAGGGCGTGGTCGCCATTCTGGCGCTGGCGGCGAACGTCATCGTACTGGCGGTCATCATCAAGCGTTCCCTCGCACAAAAGAAAAACCCCTATACGGGCGAGATCTTCACCGATACGCGGGATTTCCAGCTTGCCATGGCAAGAGCCGAGGGCAAATAACCAATACGGCGCACCCCGCCCAAAATATACGGGGCCTGTTTGCAGGCCCCGTTTTTCATGGAAAGGACGACAGCATGAACAAGCGTGAGATCATCGCATATTTTGACGCCCGCGCGCCGGAATGGGATGCGCGCATGGTGCGCAGCGACAGCAAGATCGCCTTCATCCTGGACGCGGCGGGCGTGCGGCCAGGCGTTTCGGTGCTGGACGTAGCCTGCGGCACCGGTGTTTTGTTTGGCGATTACCTGGCCCGGGACGCGGCGCGGGTGACAGGGGTGGACATCTCGCCTGAAATGGCACGCATCGCCGTTTCCAAGCTGCGCGACCCCCGCGTGGAGGTACTGTGCGGCGACGTGGAGGAGCTGCCCCTTCCGCGCAGGTACGACTGCTGTGTGGTATACAATGCGTTCCCCCATTTCGCCCACCCCGCCCGGCTGCTGGCACGCTTATCCGCCTGCCTCTCCCCCGGCGGGCGGCTCACTGTGGCCCATGGCATGAGCCTTGCGGCGCTGCACCGCCACCACGCGGGCGCGGCCCGCGGCGTGAGCCGGCCCATGCTGGAGCCGGAACGCCTGGCCGCGCTGATGCCGCCGTGCCTTGCGGTGGACGTCGCGGTCTCGGATACGGAAAAATACGTCGTCTCGGCGCGGCTGCGGTGAGCGGCGTACACAAAGTTTTTTCAAAGGCGCCGGCTCCCGAGCCCGCGCCTTTTTCTTTCCCCGCGCGCATGCACCTTGCACCGCGCTTCTCCATACAATGATATGAGAGCGGGCGGCACTTGCCCCGCTTTGAAATGCGGCGCCGGGCCTGGGGTTCTGCCGGGCTGTCCCGGCATTTTGTCTCCCCCTTCCCTCCGGCGATTCGGCCGGGCCCGCCTGCCGCGCAATGAAGGAGAACGCATTATGGAACAAGGTACTCTTTTCGTAAAGCTTGAAAGCGCCCGCGAAGCTCTGCCCGTGCAGGGCCGTGTGGTCATTTCGCAGACAGTGAACGGCGTCCGCGTGCTGGAGATCGAGCTGGTAACGGACGAGGACGGTCTGACACAGCCCGTCACGCTGGACGCACCGGACCGGTCCATCTCGCTGGACCCGGCCAGCACCCAGCAAGCCTGGGCCGCCTATGACGTGGAGGCATATGCCGACGGCTACTCCGACATTCTTCTGGAGGGCGTACAGGTATATTCCGGCGTGGAGGCGTACGCGCCCATCAGCATGCTTCCTATTTTTTCCTCCCAAGCGGTTTCGCCCACAGCCGTCACGGCGGACACCGGTTCCACCTCCCGCAAGGCCCAGCAGGACATCCTGCACACCACCATCCCCGCGCCCGCCATCCGCGGCGGCTCCGCCAGCGGCCCCGCGCCGCTCTCCACCTGTGCCACGCAGCCTCTGGTGCTGCAAAGCGTATTCATCCCCCAGTACATCACCGTGCATCTGGGCAAGCCGCAGAACAGCGCCGCCAATGAGACGGTCAGTTTCCCCTATTACATCAAAAACGTCTGCAGCAGCGAGATCTACCCCACCTGGCCCGAAAATGCCATCCGTGCCAACATCTACGCCCAGATCTCTCTGGCGCTGAACCGCGTTTACACCGAATGGTATCCCAGTAAAGGCTACAACTTCAACATTACCAACTCCACCCAGTACGACCAGTATTACGTTTCCGGCCGTAACATCTTTACAAATATCAGCCGCATTGTAGATGACATCTTCAACACTTACCTGCGCCGCGTGGGTGATTTTGCCCCCTATTATGCCGAATACTGCAACGGCACCACCGTCACCTGCAAGGGGATGAGCCAGTGGGGCACCGTAAGCCTGGCGGAAAGCGGCCTTTCCCCCATCCAGATCCTGCGCCGGTACTACGGCAACAATTTTGAACTGGTGACCACCAACGACATCCGCGCCATTCCCAGCTCGTATCCCGGCACGCCGCTGCGTCTGGGCAGTACGGGCAACAACGTGAGCATCATCCAGCGGCAGCTCAACCGCATCGCCAAAAACTATCCGGCCATCGGCCAGCAGTCGGTGGACGGCGTATTCGGCGCAACGACACAGTCGGCCGTGCGCACGTTCCAGAAGATATTCAATCTGACGCAGGACGGCGTCGTCGGAAAGTCCACCTGGTATAAAATCAGCTATATCTATGTAGCGGTGAAAAAGCTGGCGGAGCTGGGCAGCGAATCCGAACCGTATCCCGGCGGAAGCGGCGACGCGCCCGGCAGCGGCACAGGTTCTATCCAGCAGGGCGCCGTGGGCGCACAGGTGGCGGCCGTGCAGTATTACCTGAGCTACCTTGCGCAAACGTTCTATCCCACAATCCCCAATATCGTACCCGACGGTATTTTCGGCGCACAGACGCGCAGCGCCGTCATCGCGTTCCAGAACACCTTCGGCCTGACGGCGGACGGCATTGTTGGTCCGGCCACCTGGGCCGCGCTGGAAAAGCAGTTTGAAACCGCCTATGACGACAACAACCCCGGCAGTTATTTCGGCGCGTACCCCGGCGTCGTGCTGCGGGAGGGCAACCGCGGCCTGCGCGTTCAGCAGATGCAGTTTTACCTGCTGTACCTGCACTACTCCTATTCCTCCATCCCCAAGATCAACGCGGACGGCATCTTCGGGCCCGCCACCACCGCGGCCGTACGCGCGTTCCAGGCAAAATTCGGGCTTACACAGGACGGCGTGGTAGGGCTTGCCACCTGGACAGAGCTGTACTCCATTTACAGCCAGAAAAACGCACTGGTGCTCTCGGATGAACAAGTGCCTGCTTATCCGGGCTTCGTGCTGCGCAGGGGCAGCCAGGGCCAGGCCGTGCTGGGCGTGCAGACTTACCTGAACGTCATTTCGCGGAAATACGCCTCCGTCACGCCGCTGACGCGGGACGGCAATTTTGACAGCCGGACGGAGGTATCCGTGCGGGCGTTCCAGCGGCAGTTCAAACTCACCATTACCGGCTGGGTGGATGAGCCGACCTGGAACTGTATTTACAGCGAGTACAAAAACACACTTCTTTCCGAGCACCTGGAATGCCGCTTTATCGACGTGCCCTATCCGGGCGAGCCTGTCGAGGTGGGCCAGACCAATATCTTTGTGCGCACGGCGCTGTATTACTACAATCTGATCGCCGCATTCGATCTTCTGCTGGAGCCCACGGACATCACCGACACTTTCACTTTAGAGGACTCCCTCGCCATCGAGGAATTCCAACGCACGCGCGGATTGACTGTTACGGGCGTCATCGACGAGGATACCTGGACGCTGCTTTATTACCAATACGTGGCCGCTTATCAGGACGTTTTCCCCAACTGCGCGGCTCAGGGCTCCGTCCCGCAGCCTTTCCAGACGCTGGTGCCCGGCAGCCGCGGCGTCGCCGTGGAGCAGCTGCAGATCTGGATCAACGCTCTGAGTGCCTATTACTGCGACCTGGTGCCCCAGGACGTGACGGGCATCTATGACGAGACAACGGAATCGAACGTTTTCATCCTGCAGACGCTGCTGGACCTTCCGCTCACCGGCGAAGTGGACCAGACCACCTGGAACCTCATCCAGGAGGCTTATGAAGAAGCGCTGGCCGAAAACAACAATGGGGAGGAAGCCTACGGCGACCTGCTGGATGTCACCTACATCAACCGCACCATTTCCATGACGGAAACAGTCCTATGCGCGGGCAACTGCGGCACGCCGCTGGACTGACGCCATACAGCCTCCGTGTCCGCGCGGGCATGGCAGCACAGGAAAAATGCTAAAAATCCGTTTGCCCGCCCGGACATGCGCCGGGCGGGCAAACGCCTCTACCGCACAAAAGAGAGAAGTGAGGGAAACCAATAAACGCCTGCGCAGCACAAAGCGTTTGGTTTCCCTCACCTCCGAGGCTGGCGGCTTTGTCGCCGGCCTCTGGCGCCTCGGCCAGCCGGGACGCCTTTTTTCCATTGCGCACAAAAGTGCGGTGCCGGCTGTCCGCGCGGCGTCACAGGCGGTTAAAGTCGCGGAAATCAGACGGGGCGACGCCGTATTCCCGCCGGAACGCCCGGTAAAACGTGGAATAGTCTGCGAAGCCCACATCCGTGCAGATCCTTCCCAGGGCCTCTCCTTCCAGAATGCGCTCCTTCGCCGCGATGAGACGGCTCTGCGTGAGATACCGGTAAAAGCTGATGCCCAGCTTTTTGCGGAACAATTGGTCGATGGTGCTTTTGCTGACGAAAAATTCCCGCGCCGCTCTCTCCAATGTAACGTCCTGCGCCAAATGCTCCTCGATGAAAAGATTCAGACGGTCGAACAGGTCCGGCACCTCCGCCGGAGGCGTGGGACGGTCGACGTCTTCCAGCGCCCGGGCGATGTTCACCAGCAACTCCAGCGTTGTAGCACATACGACAGCCTGCCAGCCCGGTGCGCCGCGGGCCGCCTCGCCGCAGCCAGCCTCAAACAGCTTTGCCATTCCCTCCCAACGGGTGTTGGCCGTGCGCAGCACCCCGAACCGCTGGTTTTTCAGCAGCTCCGGCCACATCGGGCGGACGCTTTCCACATATTCCTGGCTGAACCATACAACGCAGCGCCTGTATGGATCGGCCATTTTTTCGGCCAGCAAGGGGCGGTGGCTCACACCGGGCGGAATGAGCACGATGTCACCGTGGCGCAGGCGGTACCGCTGCGTTCCCAGCAGATACTGCGTACTGCCGCCGGTACAGTATATCATCTCGTAAAATGTATGGCTGTGGAGCTGCACGCCGTCGCCGCCCTGGCTTACGTCCCGGTGCGTGTCTACAAAACGGGAGCTCATTTCCAGCTCCTGATAGATGTTCACGAACCGGAACCGGTATTTTTCCAGCTGTGCCTGCCGCTCTCCGGGGGAAAGCTCCCGTCCCTCTACGCCCGCGGCTTTCTCCAGCATTCTCCCCAGCTCAGACAACTTCACAAATCCCACCTCGTTTTATTGTTGATTTTGTGTATATTTTAACTTTTCTTTAAGATAAATGCAATAATCTATGTGTCATTTGCAATTTTAATTGCAACAAAATTGTTGTATGCTGTATCCATGATACAGCGGTGCGCCTTGCCGGCCGGGAGGAATGCCGCAACATGACAGGAGGAATCACAAAATGGCTACCACCACTCAAAAAAGCGGCCTGACGTTCAAGCACAAAGTCGGCTACGCCATGGGCGACCTTGGCGGCTGCATGACCTTTGCGCTGATGGGCGCCATGGTCACCCGCTATTACACCAACGTGCTGCAGGTCAATACCGCCGTCCTGGCGACGCTGCTTCTTGTCTGGAACATCTGGGACGCCGTGAACGACCCGATGATGGGCGCGCTTATGGACAAAATGTACGCAAAACATCACAATAAGAACGGCAAGTTCCGCCCCTGGCTGCTGCGTGCCGCTCCGCTGCTGGCCATCACCTCTATCGTGTTCTGGACAGTCCCCACGCTGTTCGACGGCTACACGATGCTTGTGGTGCTGTTCTTCTGCAAGATCCTTTACGAGGGCTGCTACACCATGTTCAACATCCCCATGGGTTCGCTGCTTTCCGCCATGGCCAACACCGACGGCGAGCGTGCCGCCCTGTCCTCTGCCCGCGGTTTTGGTTCCATGATCGGCAACGTGATCCCAATGATGATCCTGCCGCAGCTGCTGGCCAAATTCGGCGACACTTCCAAGGCTTCGGCATCGGCGCCGCCATCTGCGCGTCCATCGGCTTCGTGTTCTGCTTCCTGCACTATTACTGGACAGAGGAGCGCAATGTCGCGGATACGCCCAAAGAAGAAGCCGCCAATGTCAAATTTACCGATATCCTTTCCGTTTTCAAAAAGAACCGCGCGTTTCTTGCGCTTTGCATCCACGGCGTATGTATCTGCTGCATGCAGTATGTAGGTTCCACACTGGGCACCTATATGTACTCCGATGTATTGGGCAACATCGGCATTATGAGCCTTGCCAGCGTTGTCTCCATGCCGCTGAGCATCGTCGCCCTGCTCATCATGCCCAAGCTCGCTGAAAAATTCGGCCTGGAAAAGGTCATCCGCACCTGTCTGCTCATCGGCTGCGGCCTGTATATGGGCCTGTTCGCCGTCATGATGCTGTTCTCTGTTCCTGCCATCGTCTACCTCGTCTGGAGCACGATGGCCAGCGGTATTGCAAGCGTGTCCATCCTGATGCAGTGGGGCCTCGTGGGCGAAGCCATCGACTACAATGAGCTTCTGACGGGCAAGCGCACCGAAGGCTCCATCTACGGCACCTTCAACCTGTCCCGCCGCATCGGCCAAACCGTCGGCAACTCCGCCGCCGTGCTGGCACTGGGCTGGATCGGCTACGACGCCAACCTGGCCGCCCAGTCCGCAGGCACGCTTACCGGCATCAAGGCGCTGTGCGTGCTTGTCCCCGGTATTTTCCTTGTCGGCTCCTGGATCGCATTCCGCTTTGTGTGGAACATCACGCCCGAGATCCGCGCCAAAATGGCCGCCAGCAAAGCCGCAAAATCTGCACAGTAATGCCGGCCGCCGCGCTTTATCAACGCAAAAGGAGTGTAACCTTGCCATGGAACTTCGCACCCGTTTTCTGCCCAAGCTGCTCAACAGCGAGGTAGATGAATACTTAAAAAGCAACGATATCATCATCGTGCCGGTGGGCACGGTGGAGATGCACGGCGGATTGCCGCTGGACAGCGAGACCGTCATCAGCGAGGCTTTCGCCCTGAAAATGGCCGAGGCCTGCGACGGCCTGGTGCTGACGGGCCTGCCTTATTTCTACGCCGGTGCCACAGCCTCCGGCCGCGGTACCGTTCAGGTGAGCGTTCGCCAGGGCATCGACTACCTGAGCGCCATTGCCCACAGCCTTCTTCGCCAGGGCTTCAAGCGGCAGGTCTACATCAGCTTTCACGGGCCCGCACACATGACGTGCAGCCCCATGGTGCGCGATTTCTTCGATGAGACGGGCGTACCCATCCTGTACATCGACCTGAGCATGCAGATGTTCAAGTCCGCCAAAGACCTGTTCAAGTCCATGGACGCTTTCCACGCCATTACTGTGGGTGCCTATCAGCTTCTGGGGCGTCTGGAGGACGTGCCCCTCACCACTGAATACAGCGCGCCGCATACACAGACTTGCGCGCCTTTCAACGATCTGTTCGCACTGGCCTATCAGAGCGGCTCCGCGGGGTACTGCTTCGCAGACCCCATGGACCACATGCCCACCACCGCCATTCCCGACGAGGCCACGCGCAAAGCTCTGGCCGGCGAAGGAGCGGAGCTGATCGGCGAGATCGTGAAGCGCATGGATATGCCGCACGTCGCCGCGCAGATGCGGGACCTGAAAGCATATACGGACCGCGCCGGGGAACTGTACCCCTGGATGCCCAGCGCATACAACAGCGCCAAATGACACACCGTTCCCCCGCCCCTTGATTTTCGCAGCCGCCCGCAGCCGATGCGGGCGGCATTTTTTGGCCTCATCCGCCGGTAAAATTTCCGGATTTTATGCAAACCACTTGCAATTCACACCATATTAGTATATAATAAAGTTAGACAAAGCTAACACATTGTTCTGCGGCAAACAGAGCAAATACAAATAATTTTACAAAAGAGGCCATTGAAATGAAGATCATCGAATCTCTGGAAAAACGCAGGAGCTACTACAGCATTGGGAAAGAGCTGCCCGTGAGCGAGGCCCAGGTGACCGCGCTGGTGGAAAAGCTTGCAGAGCTTGTTCCCGACGCATTCAACATGAAGAGCTCGCGGGTCATCGTGGCGTTGGGTGAAAAGCAGGACATGCTGTGGAATACAGTTTATGACGCCTTCGGCGGCAAGGTCGCCCGTGAAAAGATCGACAGCTTTCGGGCAGGCGCGGGCACGGTGCTCTATTTTTACGACGAAGCCGTAGTGCAGGCGCTTCAGGCACAGTTTCCGCTGTATGCCGCCAACTTCCCCGGCTGGGCGCTCCAGTCCAGCGGCATGCTTCAGCTCAGTGTTTGGAGCGGCCTTCGGGAGCTGGGCGTGGGGGCGTCGCTGCAGCATTATAATCCCATCATCGACAAAGACGTCCGCGCGCTGTTCGGCTTACCTGAAAGCTACCGACTGGTGGCGCAGATGCCCTTTGGCTCTATCAAAGACGAGCCTGAGCCCAAAGAAAAAGAAGACATCTCCCTGCGCGTGACAACTGTACGCTGAACCGAACCGCCCCGTTCCCCGCCCGGGGACGGGGCTTTTGTTTTCGCGGCGTCAGGGTATAATAACCCCAAAGCCGCCGCTTGCGCGGCTGCGCGTGTGCACGGCACACGCCCCTGTGCCGGCGCACAGGGCTTTGAGAACATTGAACCATGCAAAACCGCAGCACATGCGGTTTTGTTGGGGCCGCTGCGCGGCGTCAGGGTATAATAACCCCAAAGCCGCCGCTTGTGCGGCTGCGCGTGTGCACGGCACACGCCCCTGTGCTGGCGCACAGGGCTTTGAGAACATTGAACCATGCAAAACCGCAGCACATGCGGTTTTGTTGGGGCCGCTGCGCGGCGTCAGGGTATAATAACCCCAAAGCAGCCGCTTGCGCGGCTGCACGTGTGTATGGCGCACGCCCCTGTGCCGGCGCACAGGGCTTTGAGAACATTGAACCATGCAAAACCGCAGCACATGCGGTTTTGTTGGGGCCGCTGCGCGGCGTCAGGGTATAATAACCCCAAAGCAGCCGCTTGCGCGGCTGCACGTGTGTATGGCACACGCCCCTGTGCCGGCGCACAGGGCTTTGAGAACATTGAACCATGCAAAACCGCAGCACATGCGGTTTTGTTGGGGCCGCTGCGCGGCGTCAGGGTGTAATATACCATCCGGAATGTTTCATAAAAATATACATACGGTCATCTTTGACGGACGGCCGGAAAGGACAATCTGCGATGCAGTACTCCAATGTGATCCCGGGACGCTTCGTTTCCCGGCCCAACCGCTTCCTTGCACAGGTGAAAACCGCGGACGGCGTGCAAACCTGCCATGTGAAAAATACCGGACGCTGTGCCGAGCTGCTGCTGCCCGGCGCTCCGGTATGGCTGCAGCGGTTCGGCACGGACGCAAAGCGCAAGACAAAATTCGACCTTATCGCCGTGCAGAAGGGCGCGCTTCTGCTGAACATCGACAGCCAGGCGCCCAATGCGGCGGCACGGGAATTTCTGGCCTCCGGCGGGTTAGGCTGGATTCCCAGCGTACTGCGCCCCGAATACACCTGGGGCGATTCCCGTTTTGACTTTTATTTGGAACACGGCGGGCGCCGGTGTCTTGCAGAGGTGAAGGGCGTCACGCTGGAGGAGGACGGCACAGCGCTGTTCCCCGACGCGCCCACGCTGCGCGGCATAAAGCATCTGGAGGGCCTTTCACGCGCCGCGGCGCAGGGCTTTGCGTGCTGCGTGCTGTTCGTCGTTCAATTTTCTCCCGCAGCCGCCTTCGCGCCCAACCGGCGCACGCACCCTGCTTTCGCAGACGCCCTGCGCGCCGCACGGGACGCAGGAGTACGCGTACTGGCCTACGACTGCGCCGTCACACCGGAGTCCATGGTCCTGCGCGCGCCCGTCCCCGTCACAGGGCTTTGAAAAACGCGCCGCCCATCAGCGTCCTCCCCGTCCCTGCATCCGGACGGCAAAAGCCCCGTCCCCAAAGGCCGTTCGGCCGCCGGGGGCGGGGCTGCTTTTTATCCTTTATCCTGCGCCGTACACGATTTTTCGCGCTCAGACCGTTTTCTGCATGGTATAAGGCAGGATGCCCAGGAACAGGTTATACTGCACGCCGGACACATTGCTGTGCATGGCATAGACGTCCTGGTTCACATAGGTGGGGATGAGAGGCGCTTCGTCCAGCTCGATCTCCTGCATGCGCGCCCACATCTCCGCACGTTTTTCAACGTCCAGCTCGGAGCAGGAGGCCAGATAAAGGCTCTCGCACTCATCATTCTGCCAGCCGGTATACATACCGTTGGTGATTGGGTTGTACACAATGAAAGACAATGCCAAGGCGCTGTCCGGGCCCGTGCGACCCAGATTGGTCAGGCCCACCTGATACTCGCCGTTTTTCTTCATGGCGGTAAGCGTGGCCGCGTCGTATTGGGTGACCTCCAGCGTCACGCCCGCCTGCGCCCACTGCTCCTTTAGAATGGCGGCGATCTGTGCCTCCGTGGTATTGCCGGAGGTGATGCTCAGCGTGAGCGTCAGGCCGTCGGCATAGCCCGCATCCGCCAGCAGGGATTTCGCCTTTTCCACATCGTGGGTGTAGCCCTCCAGCCCGGTGTTGCGCAGCACGTCCAGATTGTCGGTAAAGGTGGTGACGCGCTGGGCGTACCCTTGGTTCGCGCCTACGATCAGATCATCCACATTGGTGGCATACGCCAGCGCCTGGCGCACTTCCTTGCTGGAGACCGCCTCAGCCTCCACATTAAAGCCGATGTAATTCACCGTTACGGTGTCAAAGGCTTCTACCTTATAGTTGCTGTCCGCGCTGAGCTGGGGCAGATTGTTGCGCGGCGTGCTCATCATCAGGTCGATGTCGCCGTTCTGGAACTCCATCAGGCGGGTGGAATCATCCGCCACGACGGTCACCTTGATCTCCTCGGTAACAGCCTTGGACGGGTCGTAGTAATTGGGATTCTTTTTGAACAGCATGTACTGGTCTTTCACCCAGTCGGCAATATAATACGGGCCGCAGGTGACAAGGTCCTTATAGTCGCCGCTCTCGCCGCTGTCCTTCTGGACAATGGCGCAGCAGGGCATTGTGAAATTGGACAGGAAGTCCGGCGTCGGGGCCTTCAGCGTCACAACGACCGTCGTGTCGTCGGGGCATTCAATGCCCGCGATGGCCGTCAGAAAGCCCGCGAAGATGGATTTTTCCGGGTCGATGGCACGGTTGAGAGAATACAGGATATCCTCTGCCGTAACAGCGTCGCCATTGTAGAATTTCAGCCCGTCGCGCAGATGGAAGGTGTACGTCAGGCCGTCCTCGGAAACGTCCCAGCTCTCGGCCAAAGCGCCCTCGATGGCGGTGCCGTCATTGGCCGGAAACACAAGGCCTTCAAAGTTCCAGGCCACAGTCATCAGGTCCGTGGCGTTGGAGGTCTGCGTCGGGTCCACAAGAGCGGCGTCCTTATTGCGTGCAACGACGATCTGCTGCGCAATGCCCGCGTCCGCCGCGCCGGAGGAGGCGGACGCCGCACCCGAGGCCGCCGCGCCGCCGGAGGAGGCGGGCGCGCCGCCGCAGCCGGCAAGGCCCGCTGCCAGCAGGGCCGCCGCCAAAAGGCTGGCGATCAATTTTTTCATATTGAAAACTCCTTCACAAGTTTTTTCTTCCCCGCGCCCGGCCCCACCCTGTTCCTGCCGTAAACGCTTGTTTTTTAACTGGAAGTTAAACCAAATTATAAATCTCCGGCTGCGCCCTGTCAATAGAAAATATGTATAAAGATACTCTTTTTTGTTTTTTGAATGCAAAATCGGGGCTTGCAAAACGCCGCCGCATCCCGTACAATATCGGTGAAACGAGGTGCATGTTATGCTGGAATCCATCCGCGAGCTGCGGCGCCGGAAAAACTTCACTCTGCGCCAGCTCAGTGAAAAAACAGGGTATACCGTCAGCTTCCTTTCCCAGCTGGAGCGCGGCATCAAAAACCCGTCTCTGGACGCGCTGCGGGCCATTGCGCAGGCGCTGGACGTCTCGCTTGTGAGCCTGATGAACAATTCCGATTACACGGCCGGAAGCCGCGGCGAAACCGGCGACGACGCCGGAGAGAGCGGCTTTTGCGTGCTGCCGCCGGACGGCCGGCGCACAATGCCCATTGATCTTCCGGGCGTCCGCTACCAGCTTTTGAACGCGCAGCAGCTTGCCCCGGGCCACGCGGGCGACGTGACGATGGTGCTGTGCACGCTGCAGCCCGGCTGCTCCTCCAGCGGCAAAATGGTGAGCCACCTTTACACCGAGGTATGCTTTGTCATCGCGGGGCGCATCCGCGCGCTGCGCGCGGGCGGCGAGGAGCTGCTCGGCCCGGGAGACACCATCCGCGTGACGCCCGGCGTGCTGCATGATTTTTACAACGTGGGCGATGCGCCCGCTGTTGTACTGGCCGTTACATTTTAGCTTGACAATTGGTTTGTGTTTGCTATAATTTACTGTAAGTTAACTTTGTCGCATTAAAGCGGAAAAGAGCGATCCAATTGCGAAGGCTCTCCGACGGCGGAGGGCTTTCGCATATCTTTTTTGTCGGGGGAGATGTCCGTGAAAGAAATCAATTACATTTTAAAGCGGGTGCTGCAGATGATCCCGGTGCTGCTGCTGGTGATGGTGCTGATCTTCGCGCTGATCCGCTTTATCCCGGGCGACCCGGCCGACGTGATGCTCGGCGCGCGCGCCACCGAAGAATCACGCGCCATGCTCCATGCCAAGATGGGCATCGACAAGCCCATCTATGAGCAGTTTTTCCTGTTTATGAAAAACTGCCTGCGGCTGGATTTCGGGGAATCCATCCTCAGCGGCGAGCCTGTTTCGCAGATCCTGGCGCGCCGCTTTCAGGTGACGGCCTCGCTCACGGGCATGACGGCCCTGTTCACGATGCTGCTGGCGCTGCCCATCGGTTATTTTTCGGGTGTGAACAAGCACAACGCCGCCGGAAAGGCCATAAATACCTCGGCGCTGGTCGTCATGGCGGTGCCTGCGTTCTGGGTCGGTATCCTTCTGATGTATTTCTTCGGGCTGAAGCTGCACTGGTTTCCCATCTCCGGCTGGGGCGATACCTTCGGCGAACATGTGTGGTCCCTCATCCTGCCGGCGTTCACGCAGTCGCTGGGCATCTCGGCGCTGCTCATCCGCAATATGCAGAACGAGGTGGCGCAGATTTTCACCATCGACTATGTGGATTTTGCCCGCAGCAAGGGCCTTGCACCCATGCGCGTGCGCGTGTGGTACATCCTGCGCAACGTAATGATCTCCACCACCACGCTTTTTTCCATCGGCATCGCCAGCATGCTGGGCGGCAGCGTCATCATCGAAACGGTGTTCTCTCTGCCGGGGCTCGGCTCACTGATCATGTCCAGCATCCTGGCGCGGGATTACCCCGCCGTACAGGGCTGCGTTATCCTGTTTGCCGTTATCATCATGGCGGTGAACCTGCTCACCGATATTTTGTATTCCGTGCTTGACCCCCGCGTCAAGCTGCAGTAAAGGAGGCGCACAGATGCAGGCAGAAGCTGTAAAAGCAACGCAGCGGCGCACCGTATGGAACGTGCTTCGCCGCAACCTTTCGCTCACCACAGGGTGCTTGATCCTGCTTTGCGTGGTGTTCACGGCGCTGTTTCCGGGGCTCATCGCAAGCCAATCCCCCACAGACCAGAACCTCACGGCCATGCTCGCCGCGCCTTCGGCAGAGCATATCTGGGGCACCGACGAGCTGGGGCGGGATATTTTCGCCCGCGTCATCTGGGGCACCCGGTATGACCTTGTCATCGGCCTGGCGGCCGCCAGCATCCCGTTCGTCGTTGGTACGCTCATCGGCCTGTTCACGGCCTATTTCGGCGGCATTCTGGACACGCTTTTCATGCGCCTTGTGGATGTAATGATGTCCTTCCCCGTCATCGTGCTCATCATCGCCATCGTGGCGGTGCTGGGGCCCGGCATCGGCAATATGTACCTGGCCATGTGGCTGGTGGGATGGACGAGCTACGCGCGCCTGGTGCGCAGCGCCGTCATGGTGGAAAAAAACGCTGAATATGTGCAGGCCGCGCGTACGCTGGGCTATTCCCACCTGCGCATCCTGTTCCGGCATATTCTTCCCAACGTCATCTCCGGCGCCATCGTATACGCGGTTTCAGACATATTGATGTGCATGCTCATGGGTGCGGGGCTCAGCTTTCTGGGCGTTGGCGTACAGCCCCCCACCCCGGAGTGGGGCGCCATTATTTCGGGCGGCCGTTCCTTTTTGTTCAACGCGCCGTGGATCAGCATTTTTCCCGGCATCTTCCTGGCCGTCACGGGCGTGGGGCTCAGCCTTTTGGGCGACGGTCTTGCAAAGTTTTTCCAAGTAAAGGGGCATTGACATGGATAAACCTGTATTGCTCGAAGTCAAGGACCTGAAAACCTATTTCTATTCCGGCAAACACGCGCTCAAGGCCGTGGACAGTGTGAGCTTTTCCATTCGGGAGGGCGAGGTGTTCGGCCTCGTGGGCGAGAGCGGCAGCGGTAAGAGCATCACCTGCAAATCCCTCATCGGGCTCATCCACCGCCCGGGGCGCATCGCGGGGGGCAGCATCCGCTACCGCGGGCAGGAGCTTGCGGGCCTTTCCGAAAAGGCGCTCACCGCCGTGCGCGGCAAAGAGATCGGCATGATCTTCCAGGAGCCGATGGTGGCGCTGAACCCGGTGCTGCGCATCGGCCAGCAGATAACGGAATCCTTCAAGGACCCCGGGCTTTCCGGTGAGGAAAAGCACGCCCGCGCCGTGGAGCTGCTGCGGCGCGTGGGCATTCCCAACCCGGAGCAGCGCATGCGGGAATATCCGCACCAGTTCTCCGGCGGAATGCGCCAGCGCGTGGTCATCGCCATCGCGCTGGCCTCCAACCCCAAGCTGCTGCTGGCGGATGAACCGACCACGGCGCTGGATGTGACCATCCAGGCCCAGATCCTGCAGCTGCTGCGGGAGCTGAAGGACGAATACGGCATGGCCATGGTGCTTGTGACGCACAACCTGGGCGTGGCCGCGCAGATCTGCGACCGCATCGCGGTGATGTACGGCGGTCATATCATGGAGCTTGGCCCCACGCGGGAACTGTTCGCACACCCGCAGAACCCGTATACCCGCGGCCTGCTGGCCTCGCTGCCCGTGAATAAACGCAAGGGCGAGCCGCTCTCCGCCATACCGGGCACGCCGCCGAATCTGGGCGAGATGCCCGTGGGCTGCCCGTTTGCCCCACGGTGCGCGCAGGCGCAGGACGTGTGCTTCAGCCAGCCTCCCGCCGAGCGGGAGGTCGGCCCCGGCCACACCTGCCGCTGCCATTTCGCGGACGGCCCCTGCCGAGAGGAGGATGACTGTGGAAAACCGCAATAACGCACAAGAGCCCCTGCTGCAGGTGCGCGGGCTGAGCCTGCGCTTTCCCGTAAAGCAAGGCCTGCTGGACATCCTGATGCGCCGCCCCCAGCAGGCGGTGACGGCCGTGGACGATGTGGACCTTGCTATCTACCCGGGTGAATGCCTGGGCCTTGTGGGCGAAAGCGGCTGCGGCAAAAGCACGCTGGCCAAAACCATCATCCGCATCTACGACCCGGACGCGGGCACCGTACTGCTGGACGGCGTGGATTTTACCGCGCTGAAGGGCAAACGCCTGCAGGCCGCGCGCCGCAGCGTGCAGATGGTATTTCAGGACCCATACTCCTCGCTGAACCCGCGCATGAGCGTGGGCGCCATGCTCAAAGAAGTATTGCAGGTGCATCATGTGTGCCCGAAGGACGAAATGGACGCCCGTGTGGCGGCTCTGCTGGAGATGGTGGGCCTTGCGCCGGACGCCGCACAGCGCAGCCCCGGTGAATTTTCCGGCGGCCAGCGCCAGCGCATCGGCATCGCCCGCACGCTGGCCCTGCAGCCCAAGCTGCTCATCGCGGACGAGGCGGTCTCCGCCCTGGACGTCTCCGTGCAGGCACAGATCATCAACCTGCTGGAGGAGCTGCAGAAAAGCCTGCATCTGACGATGCTGTTCATCTCCCATGATCTTTCCGTGGTGCGCTGCATGACAGACCGCGCTGTGGTGATGTACCTGGGCAAGATCATGGAAATGGGCCCCACGGAACACCTGTTCGGCGCGCCCGCCCACCCCTACACGCGCAACCTCATCGACGCCGTGCCCGAGCCGGATCCCGACTGTCCGCCCAAAGAGAGCACGATGATCGGCGAGCCGCCCAGCCCCATGGATATCCCCGGCGGATGCCGGTTCCATCCGCGCTGTCCCTATGCAAAAAACGTGTGCCGCCGCGCTCAGCCCGAACTCACGGACCTGGGCGGCGGACATTTTGCGGCCTGCCATTTCCCCCTATGCGTGCGCCGGGGCGCCGCAGACGGAAGCTGAACAATAAGACCGCCCCGCGGCGCGCCGCGGCCCGGACAATGAATATGGGAAAGGAACATCTATTATGAAAATCACCGGCGTAAAGATCGAAAAGCTGCTGCTGGAGCTGACCAGCCCGTTCCGCGTGGCCTTCGGCACCATCACGCATTCCGAAAACGTAATGATCAAGGTCACCACAGACGAAGGCGTTACCGGCTACGGCGAGGCCGCGCCGCTGGCGTTCGTCACAGCCGAAACCACGGATTCCGTCATTGCGGCGCTGGAGCTGTTCCGCACCGGGCTGATCGGTATGGACCCGCTGGACATCGAAGCCGTGCATGCCATGATGGACGGCCTGATGGGCGGCAACTCCTCGGCCAAATGCGCGGTGGACCTTGCCATGTACGACATCCGCGGCAAAGCCGCGGGCATGCCCGTGTACAAGCTGCTGGGCGGCTATTCCAACACCGTGCTCAACGATATCACCGTCAGCATCATGGAGCCGCAGGCCATGGCGGACAAGGCGCTGAGCTATGTGCGCGACAAGGGCTACCGCGTGCTGAAGGTGAAGGTGGGCGCGGACGTGAACGACGACATCCGCGCGCTGACGCTCATCCGCGAGGCTGTCGGCCCGGACGTCCGCCTGCGCGTGGACGCGAACCAGGGCTACGACGTACCCACGGCGCTCAAGGCGTTGAACGCCTTTGCCGCACTGGGCGTGGAATCGGTGGAGCAGTGCCTGCCCGCATGGAACATGGAGGGCGCGGCCTACCTGCGCCGGAAAGCGCCCGCCATCCATCTGATGCTGGACGAATCGATCCACGGCCCGGTGGACGCAGCCCGCGCCTGCCGCATGGACGCGGCGGATATCCTGAACATCAAGCTGATGAAATGCGGCGGCCTGTATCCGGCCGAGCAGATCAATGCCATCGCCCAGGCCAACGGCCTCACCTGCATGGTAGGCTGTATGATGGAGACAAAACTTTCCATCACTGCCGGCCTGAGCTTTGTGGCGGCAAAGAAAAATGTAATGGACGCAGACCTGGACAGCTTTATGGAATATGTGGGCGGCGAGACCCACTTCCCCGGCGGCTTCACCCACAAGGGCAGCGATTTTGTGCTGTGCGACGCACCGGGTTTCGGGCTGGACATCGACTTTTGATTTACCGGAAAAGGCCGTGTGCGGGCGCTCCGGCACCCTGTGCCCGGGCGGACGCCCGGCCTTTTCCCATTTTACGGAGGGATAAGCATATGGAGACATGGTCGTTTTATTCCGCGGGCATCCGCATCGCCCGCTTTTGGCCCGCCGCCGGCACGTTGGAGTGGGCGTGCCTGGACGACGGGGCGGGCGTTTTGGGCGCGCGCGGTGCAATGAACGAGGAGAACGCCGAATGGTTTGCCAGGCGGTACCAGTTTTCGCCCGCGGCATTTTTTGAAGGGCTGTCCGCATGGAACGAAGCGTTCGCGGACGGCGGCTCGCCCGTCAGCTGCGGCGGCTCGCGCTACGACCGCCGTCCGGATGGATTTTACGCCCAGCGCGAGGCGCGTTTTCCCAAGGATATTTTGTTCGCGGACGGCGCTGTTCGCGCGCAGCTTTGTTCAAACGGCAACGGAACCACGGTGCTGGTGCAGGACGGCTGGGAGGCACGCACGCCCGCGGGCGCGTGGCTTGCCTATGCGCCTGCGGAGCCGGCATGCCCGGTGCGCGCGCTGGGCACCTTTATGGTGCCCGCGCGGGATGGGGTAAGGCTTGCCACGGATGTCTATGTGCCCGGCAATGCCCAGGGCCCCGTGCCTGTGATGCTGGTGCGCACGCCATACGACAAAACAGCTGCTCCGTGGAATTATTTCAACTTCGTGCGCCGCGGCTATGCGCTCGCCGTTCAGGACGTGCGCGGCCGCAGCGCAAGCGAGGGCGATTTTCTGCCCTGCTACCATGAGGTGGAGGACGGAGACGACACGCTGAACTGGCTCGCCGGGCAGGAATGGAGCAACGGCCGCGTGGGCATGATCGGCGGGTCTTACCTGGGCTATGTGCAATGGTGTGCAGCGGCCAGCGGCAACCCGCATTTGCAGGCGCTCGTCAGCATGGTCACGGCGGGCAGCGCCTTTGCCGACATTCCCCGCCGGGGCGGCTGCTTTGAATCCGGCATGATGGCCTGGGCCTTTGCGGTGTCCAACCATCAGATGGACGCCGCCCGCATGGTGCGGGACGACTGGGACGACGTGCTGCAGATCCGCCCGCTGGAAAGCATGGCCCGGGAGGCCATCGGCGAGGACATCCACTTTCTCAACACCTGGTTCGAGCACTCGGACAACGACGAATTGTGGCAAATGTCCGACTGGCAGGCCCGCAGCAAGGGCGCGCGCATCCCCGCGCTGATCTTCTCCGGCTGGTTCGACGACGACGGCATGGGCACCACCCAGGCGCTGGAGCTGGTCCACGACTGGCCCGCCGCTCAGCGTAAGGCCGTCCTTGGCCCGTGGATCCACAGCTTTAACAGCCGCTACGACATCCACGGCGTTCCCATGGGCCTGCAGGCCATCCGCTACGACGTGGACCTGCTGTACTTCCAGTGGGTGGACCATTTCCTGCGGGATGTGGAAAACGGTGTGGAGAAAGGAGCGCCCGTGGAATACTTCACCATCGGCGAAGACAAGTGGAAAACCGCTGAAAACTGGCCTGTCGCGGCGGCCCGCCCCCAGACGCTGTACCTGGACGGGGAGGCCGGCGCGGCCGTGGAAAACCACGGCCTGCTGGCGCTGTCCGTGCCTGGGGCGGACGCCTCCGACACCTACCGCTATGACCCGGACGACCCGGCCGTCAACATCATTGACATGTCGGAAAATGAAATCGAGGTGCCGGAGGATTACGCGGCCGAGGAGCTGCGCCCGGACGTATTGTGCTATACCACGCCCCCTCTGGCCACGGATGCCGTCATCACCGGGGACTGCAGCGTGGAGCTGTTCATTTCCTCTGACGCCGAAGACACGGATTTCATCGTCCGCGTCACCGAGGCCACGCCGGACGGAAAGTCCATCAAGCTGGCGGACGGCGTGCTGTGCGCCAAATACCGGGAAGGCTTTGAGGCTCCCCGGTATCTGCAGCCGGGCGCCGTATATCCCATCCATATCCGCACCACAAAATTCTCCAAACGCTTCGAGAAGGGCAGCCGCCTGCGGGTCACCGTTACCTCCAGTGCCAAAAATTTCCTGTTTCCCAACAGCAACACGCGGGCGGGCTTCAACAGTGTGGAGACCGTGGTCGCCCACAACACCATCCATCACGGCCCGACGCATCCCTCCGCCATCACGCTGAACGTAGAAAAGGCATTGGAATTTTAAGCCCCGCAGCTTTTTTGCTCATATTTCCATTTTTCGACAGGATTCTCCATGGTTTGCCCGGGCAGACTGCGTTATAATAAGAATGCTGCCGCGTTCCCACTTCGCGGCGGCGGGCCGCGGCTGTTGCTTTGAATGGCCGCGGCCCATCCATTTCATGCGGCCGGCAGACGCACCGCCCGTCCCCGAGCCGCCGCACAGCCTTTTCTACTACTTTTGTCTAAAAAAAGCCATGCTTTACGCACGCTTTACGAACAAAACGACAAAAATATAAAAAATAGCAAAACATGTCCGATTTTGGCAGGCTTTTGTGATACAATATCGGTGTAGTATGCCCGGCCCCGCGGAGCCGGGCCAAACCCGCTTTGCGGCATCATAAAATTAGGAGTGTGCTTTCCCCATGGTGCAAGCCAGAACCAGTGCGAAGGAATTTTTCAACGCCGATGAACGTCTCGCCGACCTCGGCCTGATTGCCGTGCCCGGCGCCGAGGAGCTCACCGCCAAGATCGACCGTCACCTGCTCCGCTGGGCGCAGGAGGCCGGGATGGACCAGGACACGTTTATCATCGAGAGCGAATGCCCCCGCTTTTCCTCCGGCGACGGCAAGGGCCTCATCCGCTCCACCGTGCGCGGCGACGATATCTATTTCGTCGTAGACGTGGGCAATTACAACCAGAAATACAAGATTTTCGGCCATGAGAACTTTATGTCCCCGGACGACCATTTCCAGAACCTGAAACGTCTGATCCAGGCCACCAGCGGCAAAGCCAAGCGCATGAGCGTCATTATGCCGCTGCTGTACGGCAGCCGCCAGCACCGCCGCGCCTACCGGGAAAGCCTGGACTGCGCCGTCGCGCTGCAGGAGCTGCAGGCCATGGGCATCTCCAACATCGTCACCTTTGACGCCCACGACCCCCGCATGCAGAACGCCGTGCCCCTGATGGGCTTTGACAACGTGATGCCTACCTATCAGGTGCTGAAAGCCATGCTCCGCGCCGTTCCCGACCTCCAGCTGGACCGCGACCATTTCATGGTCATCAGCCCCGACGAGGGTGCGATGAACCGTAACATGTATTACGCCTCCGTGCTGGGGGTGAATCTGGGCATGTTCTACAAGCGCCGCGATTATTCCCAGGTGGTAAACGGCCGCAACCCCATCGTTGCCCACGAATACCTGGGTGAAAGCGTAGAGGGCAAGGACGTGTTTGTGGCGGACGATATCATCTCCTCCGGCGAAAGCATGCTGGACATTGCCTACGCGCTGAAAAAGCAGGGCGCAAAGCGCATTTTTGCCAACGCCACCTACGCCATTTTCACAAACGGCCTGGATTCCTTTGACAAAGCCTATGCCGACGGTATGATCACGGGCGTGTTCGGCTCCAACCTTACCTACCGCACTCCGGAGCTGCTGAGCCGCCCCTGGTTCCATGAGGTGGACGTATCCAAGTATATCGCCTATTTCATCGCCGCGCTGAATCACGACCTTTCCGTCAGCGCCATCATCGATCCCCACGAAAAGATCAAGGCTCTGCTCGAACGCACCGGACAGGCCCGCTGAGCATTTTCCTTCGTTTTTACCGGAAGGCCCGCTGTTTTTACAGCGGGCCTCTTGTTTTCCGCCGTTTTTCGGCGCTCGACCAGCGGTCGGTTGTCAAAAGCGGGCTTTGGGGATACAATCAGGACAGAATAAAAACAGCGCGGCAAAGCCGCCGCGCAGGGAGGAATCGAATGGACGCCAGATATACGGGAGAGCAGATCGCAGCCGCGCGCCGCGCCAAAGGGCTGACGCAAAAGCAGCTTGCGGACGCCTTGGGGGTAACGGATAAGGCCGTCAGCAAATGGGAGCGCGGGGAATCAAATAAATAAAGAAACAAACCAAACAACCCGCGTGAAAAGCTTGCAATAAACTTACAAGAAAATAGTTGATTCCGCGAAAGAGAAAAGTCCGTGAATATAGTAAAGGATACTATGCGAAATTGTGAGAAGTGCGAATAGAAAAAGTAGGAATATCTGGCAACACAAGGAAAAGCAGAATCAAAGCTAAATACGGTTATTATCTTTTCTAATGCTATCTTTACATGCTTGGATAAATATCAAAAACAGTTACACTCATCAACGGTCAGAATGAACGAGCTATGTGCACCGTATGATAAAGTCGTCTATTCCTGATAATATGATATGCCAAACAGCGCAAGCAGATTTATACTTGCGCTGTTTATTCATTGTAGGCGGAGTGCTACGCAATAGGCGTTGATTTTTCTTAATTCATGCTGCTCTATTCATGTAATAAGAGCAAGGACCAGTATTTTATATTTCTATCCCACGAAACCAGCGTTCGATTTCATAACAGTCAATCTGTCCGCGTGGATACTTAGGGGTGGAGAAGCCTGTATCTATGCAGCTTATAGGACGCAAAAACAGAACAAGTAGTATAATTCCTTTCGGAGGCCATAAACCTCTCTTCTATCATTCCGAAAAAATGAAAAGGCGAATGAGAAACACAATACTTTTCACTCACCTTTTATGTGCAGCCTATTTTCGATTCATCGGCTTCTTATCTCCTATTGCTTGTTTTTTGTAGTGCCGGAAACGACCCTACCACTTCTGTAACAGTTTTTAGCCTCTTTCAACAGACAACGCCATTAGAGCAAACGATTTTCTGTATCCCGAAAGAAGCGGTCACAATCGCGGGCGGCCATTTCAGGACATTCGTCGGCGCCGCCGTGCCCCAGATGTTGATACGTCAGCAGCGATGCCCCGGGAATCACCTGCGCGACTTTTAGCGCGTTTTCCGCCGTTGCAAGAGGATCAAGCCCGCCCAGCCAAATCAAGACCGGAACATGAATCCCCGCGAGCTTTTCCAGCATCTCCTGCTCGCTGTTTGCCCGGCAGCATGTCATATCTCCAATATTCGGCACTTCGAATTCTTCTTTGGCGCGCTCCATAAGGATGGCAGTATGCTCCTTGTGATTGGCCGCCCGGCGCGCCAGACGTTCGGGGTTTTGCGTAGGCCATGGCTCCATCCATGCCATTTTTTCAAGAAGCTCATAGTTTCCAACCATCTTGTCGGCATCTGGGTTGCGACGTGATGAGGGGCTGCCGCCTTTCTCTGGCTGACGATACTGGACAATCCCGTCACAGCATACAAACCCTTTCAGCACCTCCGGATGATTGAAGGCGGCATACCATCCCGCAAAATTCCCGTGGGAAACGCCGGTATAGTAGAAAGACTTGATTCCCATTGCTTTCGCGAAGGCAAGCAGGTCTTCCCCCCATATCTCATTGTAGTCACGTTCGACATTGTCCGTAATATGAGTTGATTTTCCATATCCACGCATATATACGAGAAAGCAATGATAATCGTACGGCGGCTTTCCCAATAATTCCATGTGGCAGTCCGTCAAGAAAAAATTTTGTGTCGAAAGAAGATATTTGTCGCCGCTACCAAATTCCTTGTAAGCAAGGGTAATCTGTCCAATCTGGACTGTTTTGATTTCCTCCATCGTAAATACCAGCCTTTCCCATGTTTTATAAATCTTTGTGCAAAGCAACTCTTTCGTTACAGTATAACAGACACCGATGCCCGAAGAATTCACAAAAAAACGCTTTTCTTTCAAAATTCACGCATTTTACATTTTGCTTTTCATGTGAAATGCATAACAATATTATTTTACAAAACCAGTGTTTTTTTTTGAAAGATTTTACGGCGGGCCCCATTTATCATTTTATCTATAATAGAACGAAAGAAAAGAGGCCAGTAAAATGAAAAAACTGAAAATCGGATTCATCGGTTGTGGTGGTATTGCATTCGACAAGCATCTGCCCGGGATGGCGACGCAGACGGACAAAATCGATATGTATGCATTTTGTGATATCATTGCAGAACGCGCCGAAGAAGCACGCCAAAAGTACGGTTGCACAGACGCAAAGATGTATACCGATTACCACGAACTGTTGGAGGACCCGGAAATCTACGCAGTACATGTACTTACCCCCAACGTGAAGCACTGCGAGATCTCCTGTGCCGCAATGGAAGCCGGCAAACATGTCATTTGCGAAAAGCCCATGGCTGCCACTGCCGCGGATGCAAAGAAGATGCTGGACACATCCAAACGTACTGGCAAGCTGCTGACGATTGGATACCAATACCGGCACTTTGATGCGAACAGGGCCATGAAAGATTATGTTTCTACCGGGGCTTTGGGCGATATCTATTATGCTGAGACGACCGCTATCCGCCGCCGCGGTATCCCCACCTGGGGCGTATTCACCAACAAAGCGGAACAGGGCGGCGGGCCCCTCATCGACATCGCCACTCATTCTCTGGACCTGACGCTCTGGATGATGAACAACTACGAAGTCGAAAGCGTCACAGGCGTAAGCTTTGCAAAAATAGGGAAATACGCCGCCCCCGATGAAATGGGAAACGATTTCGGAGCATGGGACCCTGCAAAATATGAAGTAGAGGACTCCGCTTTCGGATTTGTACGCATGAAAAACGGCGCGCTGATCAACCTCCGCTGTTCTTGGGCCCTGAACATGATTGCGCCCGGCGGTAGTGTGCTTTTGTGCGGCACAAAAGGCGGCCTGGACAATTCTGACGGCGTACGAGCCAACCATGTGGTCGCCAACCGTCAGATAGACAGTAAGATCGCCACGCGCGCTCCACGTTTTATGCCCTCGAATCTTATCGACCGCAATCCGATGGTAATGCCCAATGTTGCCGAGGCTGAGATTTGGGTAAACGCACTGTTGGGCAAGGGCGGTTTATTCGTCACCGCCGAGCAGGCCTATACCGTCACCCGGATACTGGATGCGATATATCAATCGTCGGCCACCGGCAAGACAGCCTATTTTGATTGAGGTGCATCATGCAAAAAGAACGACTGCAAAAGCTGAACGGCTGGGCCAGGCAAAACCTGACCCAATATATTCTTCCTTTCTGGACCAGCGACTTCATCATCGACTATGAATACGGCGGCTTTTATGGTCGTGTATCAGCCGACATGGAAATCGACAACACCGAACCACGCGGACTGACATTGGCCGGGCGCATGACGTATGCGTTTTCTGTCGCATACCGCGTTTTGGACGATGAAGTCTGCAAGGAGCGCGCCACATATGCATATCGCGATCTAATCAGCCGCTTTTACGATAGTGAGTACGGCGGCGCATACCCCACTGTTAGCGCACAAGGCGATGTCATTTCTGACGATAAGCCCACCTATTGCGAGGCTTTTCTATTGATGGGCTGTGCGGCATATTATTATGCCACCGGCGACGCCGACGCTCTTGAAGTGGCGTATCAGACTTTCCGGTTGATGGAGACAAAAGTAAAGCTGCGCCCGGGCTGTTATCACAACAACATGACGCGCGACTGGAAGCCTGCGCCCGGCATGGGATTCGGCTCCAAGAAAACCTCTCCGGCATTTTCAATGCCGGAGGGCGCTGTGATGTTCCCGCATCATCTTTGTCAGGCCTATGTCCTGCTGTACAAAGCCACACAAAACGCGGCCGTAGGGCAGGCGCTGGCTGAAATGGTGGATTTTGCATGCGATACCCTGTATGACGCAGATTATCGTTGTTTTAAGACCATCGTTGAAAAAGGCGGAACACGTGTGGGGACAAGGCAGAGCTTCGGGCACGATTGTGAGATCAGCTATCTGCTTCAAAACGCCGCAAGCCTTCTGGGTGACAATGCATTGGCCGCGAAGGTGGACAATGTTTGCAAGCAGGTCCTGATACAGGTACTTGAGCACGATTATGACGCCTGGGGCAGTTTGTACAACGGCTGCGACCTTGCCACCGGAGAACGGGAAAAAAGCCACGTTTGGTGGGCCCAGGCAGAAAGCGTCACCGCCATGTTGTATGGCTATGAACTGACAGGGGATACGCGTTTTCTGAGCGCCTGCGAAACACAGGCAGATTATATTGAAAAGTATTTTGTCGACCGCATACACGGCGACTGGTACAACAATGTCATCGTCGACGAAACCGGCCTCCATATTGTGGATGGGATGCATGGCTTTGACAAACTGAATGGAGGGAAATGCCCCTTTCACAATTCGCAGATGTGCTTTGAAGTAATGGAGCGCACTGCGCGCCTGTTGAAAAAGGAGGACTCATGAAATGAAAGACGTCTATCTCATCACCGCTTCCTTTGTCGGTGAGATTAAGCGTGATTTTCGCGGGTATGTGAAAATGGCTGCCAAAGCAGGATATGCCGGTTTAGAGCTGTTTAATTGTATTTACGGTGGCTTTGGTCCTCAAGAACTGAAAAACTATCTGGCGAGCTACGGTATGACAGCCATCAGCGCTCATGTCAACGTTGAGGATACAGACAGTCAGCTTTCTTATCTGGCCGAGGCCGGGTGCCGTTATGTGGTATGCCCTATGCTGCGCGTAGAAAGCCGCGATGATGCCTATCGTAAAGCCGAACTGCTCAACGCCTTGGGGCAAAAGGCAAAAGCTGCGGGTCTGCGTTACGCTTATCACAACCACGACAATGACTTCGACGTTTATGACGGCAAAACAGTGATCGATATTTTTCTGGAAAATACCGATCCAAAACTTGTGACCTTTGAGCTGGATGCCGCCTGGGCTTGGCGTGCAGGCGTTGACGCAGCCGATTTTGTCAACCGCCATGCAGGCCGGTTCGACCTGATCCATGTAAAGGAGACCTCGCGCGTACTGGGCCCGGAGGATGATATGCATGCCCTGTTCGCTGGAGCCAAACGCGAACCGGACGGTAGATTTATTTTAACCCCGGAAATGGAGGCTAAGTTCAAGGAACGCCAGAAAATCAACTGCAAACTCGGCGACGGTATCATCAATATGCCCGAACTGAAAAAAGCCGCCGACGCCCAAGGCGTGAAAGCCTATATCGTAGAGCGTGAATATGCCTATACCGGAGACAATTACACCACCATTCTGGCAGACAGAGAATATCTGAGTGCTTTGGAATAAGGAGGATATCGTATGAAAATGTTCATTGACGGCCGTTGGACAGACAGTTCGGATGGAGCCGTTTCTTCCGTCATCAATCCCGCCACGGGAGTATGTGTAGACACCGTTCCCGAAGCGACAGAACAGGACGTGGACTGCGCCATTGCCCTGGCTGTGGAGGGACAGAAAGAATGGAACGACATTCCTCTTCACGAAAAACTTTCCATTTTAGAGCGCTATTGTGTCCTGCTGACGGAAAATACTGAAAAAATCGCGTCCATCATGTGTGAAGAAGGCGGTAAGCCCATTGAACAGTGCCGCACGGAAGTTGCCGCCAACGCTGCGATCTTTCGCATTTATTGTGCTGCCGCATATACCTTTTACGGGAAGTCGCTCCCATACAATGCCGAGCCTCGCTCCCAGGGGGACGTGGCTTTTACCATCCACGAGCCATTGGGCGTATTTGCCAATATAGTCCCCTTCAATTACCCGGTCGAGCTTGCGGCGCATAAACTGGCGCCCATGCTCGTGACCGGCAACAGTGTTGTGCTGATGCCCTCCAGCAAAACACCGCGCAGCGCGCTGCTGCTTGTAGAACTTTTGGTGCGTGCAGGTGTGCCTGCTAAGGCTGTATGCTGCGTTACCGGGGCAGGCAGTAAAGTCGGCTCACGCGCCGCAGCTGACCCCCGCGTAGCCGCCGTCAGCTTTACAGGCAGTACCCGTGTGGGCATCAACCTAGCCGAAACCTGTGCCAAAAGCCTTCGTCCAGTGTCTCTGGAGCTTGGCGGCAACGATGCACTGGTCATTTTTGACGACTGTGACTATGCGCTGGCTCTTGATGAAGTTATCAATGGACGTATCGGCAATGCCGGGCAGACCTGCTGCGCCAGCAAACGCTTTATCGTGCAACGCGGTATCTACGACCGCTTTGTCCGGGATCTCACCGCTCGCCTTGCAAAAATCAAAATGGGCGATCCGTCCGACCCGTCCGTAGAACTTGGCCCCTGCGTGCGTGAAGACTCAGCGGCCGATGTGGAAAAGCAGATTCGTCTGACGATCGAACAAGGAGGAAAATTGGTGTGCGGCGGCAAGCGCACCAATGCATTTGTCGAACCCACCGTGTTGGAGGTCTCGCCCGAAACAGACATCGCACGGGATATGGAGGTGTTCGGCCCTGTATTTCCAATGATCGTGTTTGATACCGTACAGGAGGCCATAGACATTGCCAACAATTCCTGTTACGGACTCTCCTCCGGCGTCATGACATCGGATATGCGCGTTGCCATGAAGGTCGCGAATGGAATTCATGCGGGCGCATGCATCATCAACGGAAGCGGAAACTACCGTTTGGCCCACCAGCCCTTCGGCGGATATAAGCTCTCCGGCGTGGGCCGTGAGGGCGCCGTGTGTACTCTGGAAGAAATGACGCAGCAGAAAATGATCTCCTTCAAAGGGATCTTGAACTGATTTTACAGAATTAAGAGCGGCACAGGGCCGCCTTGCTATCAATGGAGGTGCAAAATGAAAGGCGGAAAACTTCAAATCGGAATTATTGGCTGCGGCGGTATAGCAAACGGAAAACACATGCCTGCTTTGGCGAAGCTGAACGAGCTATGTACGATGGCAGCGTTTTGCGATATTGTCGAGGAACGGGCCGTAAAGGCAAAATCGGAATACGGCACGCCGGATTCAAAGGTTTATACGGATTACAAAAAATTGCTGGAAGACGATTCCATCGATGTGGTGCATGTTCTGACACCAAACGTACTGCACTGTCCGATCACCGTGGACGCATTCGCCGCGGGTAAACACGTAATGAGCGAGAAACCAATGGCCAGCACCAGCGCCGATGCCCAAAAAATGCTACAGGCGTGGAAAAAAAGCGGCAAACAGTTCACTATCGGCTATCAAAACCGTTTCCGTCCCGAAGTCCAAGCACTTCACACAGCATGTGAAAACGGTGAGCTGGGGGATATCTATTATGCCAAGGCGCATGCCGTGCGCCGCCGCGCGGTTCCCACCTGGGGGGTATTCCCCAACAAAGCGCTGCAGGGCGGCGGGCCGCTCATTGATATCGGCACGCATGCGCTGGACATGACGTTGTGGATGATGAGCAATTACGAGCCTGTCAGCGTGTATGGTTCCGTATTTTACAAACTGGGGCACCTTCCCCAAGCCACAGAAGGCAACGCTTTCGGCCCCTGGGATCCTCAGGCCTACGAGGTCGAGGATTCCGCTTTCGGTATGATTCGCATGAAAGACGGCTCCACGATTCATTTGGAAGCTTCCTGGGCATTGAATGTACGGGAATCCAAAGAAGCATCCACTACGCTGTGCGGTACCCTGGCAGGCGCGGAAATCAACTCCGGAATGAGTTTCAAAGAAGATGAGCTGATCATCAACCGCGGACGAAACGGTATCCTGATGGACGAACGCATGGCAGGCGGCGGTAACGTGGCTTATTTTGAAGGCGGCACCGGCGACCCCGGTTATGCGGAGGCCCGGCAATGGCTGCTGGCTATCCTGAATGGCACACAGCCGCTGGTGCATCCCGAGCAGGCATTTATTGTAACACAGATCCTGGAGGGCATTTATCGTTCAGGCGAAACCGGAGCAGAGGTCCGGCTGAAAGGCTTGGAGGCGGTCAAATGAAGCTTGGTTTTATTACATCGATCCTGGACCAGTATGGATATGAGCAAATGATCGATACCGCTGCAGAGATGGGATTTTCCTGTGTGGAAGTAGCCTGCTGGCCCGATGGGAAAGCCGAGCGCCGATATGCGGGTGTATGCCATATCAATGTAGACCGTGTGCTGGCCGACGACGCCTATGCCGCGCATCTTCTTTCATACAGCGCTGAAAAAAATATAACGATTTCCTCTCTGGCATTTTATCCGAATACAATGGACAGCGATCTTGAAAAACGTGCCGCCAATATCGCGCATCTGAAAATGTGATTCGCGCCAGCGCTAAATTAAAATCAACATGGTGAGCACTTTCATCGGCCGCGACCAAACGCTTCCCACAGAAGATAACCTGGAGCTTGTAAAACAGCTTTGGCCGGATATTATACGACTTGCCGAAACGCTGAATGTCCGCATTGCCATTGAAAACTGTCCGATGCTGTTTGGGCGCGAGCAATGGCCCGGCGGACAAAACCTGATGTGTACCCCACAGCTCTGGCGTGCAGTGTTCGATGTTCTTCCAAGCAAGTATTTGGGGCTGAACTATGACCCTTCTCACTTTGTATGGCAAATGATGGATTATATCTCCCCGCTGTATGAATTCCGGGACAGAATTTTTCATGTTCATTTCAAGGATATCAAGCTCTACCCTGAACACTTGGCTCAAGCCGGTGTTCTGGCATATCCACTGGAATACATGCAGCCGAAAATCCCCGGCCTTGGCGATGTGGATTGGGGCAGGTTCGTCTCCGCATTGACGGATATCGGCTATGACGGTTATGCCTGCCTGGAGATCGAGGACCGCGCTTTTGAGGGAACGCCGGAAAGGGTACGTGCCTCTTTGCGGCTCAGCAAGCGATATATAGAGCAATTTGTGATTTGAAAGGGGGCGGTGCGGAATGTATGAATCGAACTACACAGTGCTCCGGCAGGTGATTGCAGATAAAAGCGTCATCCGCCACGTGTCACAGCACCGCGGCCCGGACGGCAGCTTTGATCTGGATGGGAATAAAAAAATATGGAATTCCGCGCTCTCCCGCTTCGACCAGATACCGCTTTGGGAAAACGGCGCGCCCGGCTATGATGGGCGCGATCCCCTGCAGCCACAGCCCTCACTTGTTTTCATTCCCGCACAAGGCGCCAGTGGACCACGCAGTACGATCATTGTGGCACATGGCGGCGGGTTTGAAAGCCGTACCGGCTGTGAAGGCATGCATGTCGCCGGCTTCTTTGCGCGCGCCGGATTCAACGCCGCGATCCTCACTTACCGCCTCAAACCCTATTCCCGCCGGGATGCGATGCACGACATGCAGCGTGCGATCCGTCTTCTGCGCGCCCGCCGCGACGAGCTGGGTATCACGGATAAGATCGCCGTCATGGGGTTCTCCGCAGGCGGTATGCTGAGCGGCAACTGTGCAACGCACTACGACGCAGGGGATACAGCCGCTTCGGACCCTGTGGAACGTTTCTCCTGCCGCCCTGACGCGGCAGTTCTGGGATATGGGGCATTTGCGACGGTGGCTTTCCCCGCCGGCATCTTTGCAGACCCCTTTAAAGACGACGACCGCTCAGAAAAACTTTATCTTGCGCCGGAAAAAAATATCACCTGCGACACGCCGCCCTTCTTTATCTGGCAGACCAACAGCGATGATCCCAGAAACTCTTTCGTGCTGGGCGCTGCACTGACAGAAGCAGGCGTTCCGTTTGAACTTCATTGCTTCCCCGACGGCGTCCATGGACTGGCGCTGGCAGACGGAAATAATGATCTTTATATGGATATTCCCCATGTGGCGCACTGGTCCGGCCTGTGTGCCGAATGGCTGCATGGACTTGGATTATAAAAAAGTTCCCGTCGAATTGCACCGGCCTCAGTAAAAAGGCGCAATGCCCCTTGATGCGGTAAAGCAAGCTGCATCAGGGGCATTGTTATGGGCACCGGTGTATGAGAGTAACTGTATGGTCATCCAGCTATAAAATAAAAACAAAAATCGCTGCGAAACCGCACCTCCACAACGACCTAGGAATTTCAGTATACCTTGCAAGTTCATCTCAACCTAACCCAAGAATACGGCATTACGCCGTCCATATCAAAAAGGCATCTATATGGATACCATTGCAGAAAAGTTTTTTATCCTCAGAATAGAATATATTTTTGCCACAAACAATCTGCAATCTGTAAAGCCAACGATATATTCGACCAGCTGTATCCAACTTTTGCAGCCATGAGCAGCATCTTGCCCAAAAATGAAGAGACGATGCCTATGCGCCGTCTCTCCGCCTAAAATCCAATATTTCTGCGATCAGACACCTTTTTATGCTGGCTGCATAATCTGGAGCGCTTCAAAAGCAGGGCCTTTTCTTTTTCTCTGATTCGGCTTTATATCCGCTTTCCGCTCTCCTTGTCGAACAGATGAAAGTACTCCGGCTGCATTTCCAGGCGCCCCTTCGCGTGCTTCGCAATTTTCGAAGGAGGCGTATCGCCTGGCAGAACAAGCGTCACTGACGTGTCGCCCACCTGAAGATGCACAACAAATTCTTTTCCCGTTGTTTCTGCATACTCCACCTCCGCCTCTATGCCCTTATCACCGAACAACAAATGCACCGGGCGTATGCCGAGCCGTATCTCCCGGCCTTCATCACTGTCCGCCAATGCCGCGCATTGCTTTTCCGAAATAGGATATTCAGTTCGGAGCACTCTTACATACCAGCTTTTCTCACGTCGCGTCAATTGCGCATCCAGCAGATTCATCGGCGGCACGCCAACAAAAGATGCAACATAGGTATTCAAAGGGTGGTTGTACAATGCTTTCGGTGTCCCAGCCTGCTCAATCATCCCGTGACGCATCGCCACGATACGGGTCCCCAGCATGAACGCCTCAGCCTGATCATGGGTCACATAAATAAAAGTCGTGCCTATTTTTTTCGTGAAGCCGCTTCACTTCCCGGCGAAGCTGGGCACGCAATGAAGGGTCAAGATTGCTGAAGGGCTCATCCAGAAGAAACAGCTTCGGCTTGCGCACCAATGCCCGGCCAATGGCCACACGCTGCTGCTGTCCGCCCGATAGTTCCTTTGGGCGCCGTTTTAAAAGTCCGGTCAGGTCCAGCATGGACGCAATCTCTTCCACATACAAACGGATCTCATCCCGTGGCATATGCTGGTTTTTCAGCGTATATGCGATATTATCATACACAGTCAAATGCGGATACAGCGCATAGTTTTGAAAAATCATGGCAATATCCCGTTCATCCGGACGCACATCGTTGATGTTTTTCCCGTCCAGGCACACCTGGCCGGCTGAAACTGACTCTAGCCCCGCGATCATTCGAAGAACTGTGGTTTTACCACATCCGGAAGGCCCCAAAAGCACAACAAACTCACCATGTTCTATTTCCAGGCTGAACTGCTGAACCGCAATTACACCTTCATTTGTGGTATATGGGTTCATTTTCTCCTGCCGCAGAGCCTCAACAGACCGCCTGCGCGCGCCGAACAAGCCTCCTATCTTTGTATACGGATAGATTTTCACCAGATCGTTCAATACCAGTTCCGCCATACTCCCTGCCTCTATTCCTCAGAATCATTCATATGCGCAGCCTGTTCCAGCGCTGAGAGCCCGCCGAATTCAAGCACTGTTCCCGTTCCGGTTCGGCATCTGTCTGTTTCTCAGGTTCTTTTGCACCGCTCAGCGCCACGAGCCGTTGCAAAGCCTTCTCCACTCCGGAACAAGTCAGATCGACATACAGCGCCGGTACGATCAGCAATAGAACCGGATAAAAATCCACCACAAAAATCATAACCGCCAAAAAGAATCATCTGCAGCAGGACACTGAAAAAATTCCGAAAAGGAAGGTAAAACGCTATCCGAAGTATGTCCAGCACCCCTCCTTCAAAGCGAGACAAGGCCGGTGCAAGATAAAAGACGGTAGCCGTCCAAGCATACGCCAAAATGCAGCCGACGGAAAAATAAGCGGTTCCCACAGCGTTCTGCCGCATCATTTGATATCCAAAATCCACACAGGTATATAACAGCAGGCTTCCTCCCGCCGTTATAAGGGAGAGCAGCACCCCTGGATGCAACGCATGGCGAAAAGCGGAAAAAAAATCTGCTGTAACGCCTTCGCCATCCTGGCGAATCACTTTTGTCACTGTGTGGAACAGCGCCGTACAGGCGGGAATGATGGTGACGACCGGAATACACGTCAACAGCCAGTAAAAGCTGACCAAAATAAAATTCCCGATTTTTGTCAGCATTCTCATCAAGGGATTTTCCATTTGAAACATCGTTCACTGCCTCCCGGAGCGGCGCATCCATGCGCTGCCGTTTTGTTTTGGATATACCACACAGGCATAGCCACTTTCGGGTTATGCCTGCGTGTTCCTTTCTATTCTATTTTGCCACAATCACATCCGGGCCGTCCCCACTTCTGCGAAACGCACTGTTGTTTGTGTCCTCAACCGTAACGCCATCGCAGTCAAAATGGAACACCAGCTTCTTCGTCAGACAGGTCTCTGCCCAGCGGAGGTTCACCGCAAAGGTGTCCTCTTCTGTCCAGGCACCGTCACAAACAAGCAGCTGCGTCTGATCTTCCGCCTTGCCGACCAGATTTGTAAAACGGCAGCCATTTGTGGCGATTCGAACGGCCTGTGTGCCATTTGGGCCATTTACATTCCATATACATCCATAACTGTCGAACGCGAACGAAAAATCCGTTATTGGACTGACGGGTTCTCCTGACATAAAGTTGAATATTTCCGTACTCAGCACGCCGCTTTGAACCGTGTATGTTCTGCCGCTGATTTTTGAAGCAATGGGACTGAGCGGCTGGAATACCGGATTTGGGAGATTGAGGCACCGCATTTTCTGCGCCAGCCGCCCAGCACTTTGCGGATCTTCCTCCAATGTCTCGCCGCCTACTTTTTCCAAAAAGTCCCATGTAATATTCAAAGTACTTTGCGCCCAATGCGCGCCGACAGCCGTTTCATTAATGGCAATCAGCAGATCCTGCTCCGGACTTACGATGGTGAACTGCCCCATCGCTCCATCCGCCCGGTATACACCCTTCGGCTTGCACATCCATATCTGAAAGCCATACCCCAGAAAATTGTCGCTTGCCTCCGGGTTGTTGAGCGCTTCAGTGGATGAGTCATTTTGATTTGTAGTGGCAAGTCTGACATAGTCCTCTGCCAGAATGCGTTCACCCTCCCATACGCCGCCATCGGCGTACAGCTTCATCAGACGCAGATTGTCCTCTGTGGTGGCAAGCATTCCGCCGCCGCCCATTTCCATCCCGTCCGGCATACAGTACCAGCGGATATTGTCCGGGTCGATACCGATTTTACAGAACAAGCGTTTGCTCAAATATTCCTGAAGCCCTTCCCCTGTTTTTTTGCGGACAATGGCACCCAGAATCGAAGAGCCTGTAGAATTGTACATGAAAGCAGTGCCGGGCTTGTGATTGACCGGTGTATGCATGAAATCGCGGATCCAGTCCACCGTTGGGCGCGGCATCGCGTCCATACCGCATCCCATACACAATACATCGCGGACGGTTAAAAGCTTCAGGTTTTCGCTTGGGTCCGCCGGAGATTCCTCTGGGAAGATATCAATGAGCCGTTCATCCAATTTCAATACGCCTTCCGTATAAGCAATGCCCACCGCAGTGGCCGCATACGTTTTTGTGTGCGACTGCAGGCCGTGACGCAGGTTGGGAGCAAACGGCTGCCACCAGCCCTCCGCGCAGATCTTACCATGACGCATAATCATAATGCCGTGCATCTCGGTGTTGCTGCGTTCCAGAGCGTCTATATAATCCAAAATTGCCTGGCTCCGAATACCCACAGCTTCCGGGCTCGTTCTTTCAAATTCTTTTCTCATTGTTTACCCCTCACTTTTATCCTTTTACGCCGCCGATAACCATGCCCTTTACCAATTGCTTCTGGATGAATGGATACACCAGCAAAATCGGAATGATTGCGATAATGGCAATCGCCATACGGGCACTTTCTGTCGGAAGCGATTTCATCGCCAACGAAGCGGATTCGACCATATTATTGCTGGACTTCAGATAAGCGATATTGTCCATCAGGCGTTTCAGATAAACCTGGATGGTGTACAGGTTTGAATCCGAAATATAGTACAGGCCATTTGTCCAGTTGTTCCAATACCCGATTGCCGCAAACAAACCGATGGTGGCAAGCACCGGTTTGGACAGCGGGACAATGATGCTGGTATAAATACGCAAATCGCTCGCGCCGTCCATCCCCGCAGCCTCGATAATCGAATACGGGATGTTCGCATTATAGTAATTCCGCACCATCAATACGTTCATTGCACCCATCAGACCGCCCGGAAGGATCAGCGCCCAAATCGTATTTTTGATATGAAAGAAGGTACTCCAGACGATATAGGTCGCGGTCAGCCCTCCATTGAACATAACGGTGAAAAATACAATAAACGCGAAAATATTTCGCTGCTTAAAATCCTTGCGGCTCAACGGATACGCAAACAGAGAGGTCAAAACCAAGTTGCCCAGCGTGCCTGCAACTGTTGTCACAATCGTCAGCATATAGCATCGGCCGATGGTGGCACGCTTTGCCCACAGGTAATCATACGCGGCAAAAGATATTTCCTTGGGCCAAAAGCGGTATCCCAATTGTCCCAGAGATGTCTCAGTCGAAAGAGATACCGACAACATCAAGATAAAGGGAAAAATACAGTAGAGAGCCAGAAGAATCAGTACCGTCAGCGCAAAATAGTGGAACGTCCTTTCATCTCTGATTTTGGGGCCAAACTTTTTTCTCTTTACGCATCGTTTTCTTCCTCCCTCAGAACAGTGCGTTGTCATTATCAACGACACGCACAAATGCATTGGACAAAACGACCAGCAGGAAACCAAGTACAGCCTGGAATACACTGGCTGCCGACGACATTCCGATATTATTCAGTTCCATCAGCGCCCGGTATACATAGGTGTCGATTGTTTGCGTTGTGCTGGTCAGCAGGCCCTGATTCAGCGTCACCTGATAGAACAAGCCGAAATCAGAGTTGAATATTTTGCCGATAGACATAAGAAGCATCAGAATCACCATCGGCTTGAGCAGCGGAAGCGTGATATATCGGATCTGCTTAAGCTTATTTGCACCGTCAATCTTTGCCGCTTCATAAAGGCCTTTATCGATGCCTCCGATGCTTGCCATATAAATAACCGAGCTCTGGCCCGAGCATTGCCAAAAATGAACGATTGTAAGGATCACCGGCCAATACTGTGCGCTGGCATACCAGTTGATACCGTCTCCCCCCAGAAGCGCACGGTTGATGTAGCCGTTGTTCGTGCTGAGAAACGCATATACGATGAATGACAGGATAACCGCAGAAATCATCGACGGAAAACATATGATTGGCTGAATCACCTTGGCCGCGGGACGTGCCGAAATCTCTGCCATGAGTATTGCAATAAAAACCGCAATCACAGTCCCCATGGCAATCCATACGATGTTGTACAGCAGCGTATTGCGAATCATAATCCAGGCATCTTTCGTCTTAAACAGGAATTCAAAGTTCTGCAAACCGCACCAGGGGCTTTGCAGGACGCCCACTGAAAAATTCATCTTTTTAAAAGCGAACAAAATACCGAACATCGGCAGATAATTGTTGCAGAGCAGATATACAAGCCCTGGAAGCATCATCAGATACAGCGGGAGCAGCCGTTTAAAATCCGCCTTTCTCTTGTTTTTTTTCTTCTGTTTCAGCAGGTCGTCATACTGTGACGCAGCCCGCGCTGGGACAGTGATTTCCGCATTTGACATAAAATTGCACTCTCCTTGCCTACCGTATGCCTTTATTCTACCTGTGGCAGCAGATGTAAACATTAAAAAAAGTACGCTGTATTTCCTATTTTGTAACACGCATCACCGCGGCCGAAAAGCCGCGCCCGCTTCATCCTCCAAGGATGAACGCCAAAAGAAAATGCAGGCCTGCAGGCCTGCATTTTCAAACGGTTCAAACTTTTTTCCGGGCTTATTTATACTGCTCTACCCAAGCGTCGACCTGTGCCTGATAATCCGCCAGGATATCATTGATGCCGGCAGCCTCCAGCGCCGCCTGGAACTCAGGCAGGTAAGAAGCGGGGTCTACGTCGCCGTACATCAGCGCTTTGTCATACTGGTTGTAGACGTTGGATACCGCCGCCACCTGCGTAGAAACATTATCGGAATTCGGCGTAAAGCCGAACAGCGGCGCAACCCACGCGGAGTCAATCAGCTCTTTCATGTACTCTTTGTCTTCATTGGAGGTATTGCCGTCCATTCCATACAGCAGGAACTGGTTGCCGAACGCACCGCAGGAGAACAAACAGGTGTACGGAACGGAATCCAGCCCCAGGCCTTCGGGATACTGGATAGAGCTCTTGTCTGCGTTCCACTCCCAAGATACGCCTTCCAGGCCATAGATAAGCGTGCTCATCACATACTCGTCCGTCCAGATCAGGTTCAGCACTTCCGCCGCTTCTTTCGGATGCTTAGACGTATAGGCAATGCCATATGTGAGCGTATTGCTGGTGAGCGAAGTCTTACCGATGCTTACGGCTTTGAACGTCGCGCCATAGGTATTGTTCATCGTGAACATCTGTTCGATCGTGGGCACGCTGTAAGCATGGCCCATATAAACACCCTTACAGGCACCGGACTGCGAAAGAACATCATGCGTAAGCGTCTGGGCGGAGCCCTCGGGGTCCACATAACCCTTCTGCCGCCACTCATAAGCCTTTTCGGCGGCTTTTTTGTAAGCAGCCGTATCAAACAGGCTTACCAGCTCGGTGCTGTCTCCTACAGTGGCAAAGTAGGTGCCGACAACAGCCGTGTGGTCCTCTTCGCAATACAGCGGCAGAGACACTTGGTAGGTATACGCAGCCGGCAGTTCGTCCGGGTACTTTTCCTTGAACTGGGCAAACAGGCCGTCCAGATCGTTGATGCTCTTGATCTGGGTCATGTCAAAGTCCTTGAAATATTCTTCGTTATAAATGTACTTGTAATCCAGGGAGAGACCCTTGTAAGCAGGAATGCCGTACAGTGAGCCGTTTACGGTGCCGCACAGGTCCCAGTCGCCCACTACTTTCATGGCCTCTGCCAGCACGTTGTCTCTGTACTCATCCAGATTTACCAGATAGCCGTTCGTGACCGCCGTATTAATGGGACCGGTATAAATAATATCCAGTTCCTCGCCGCCGGCCAGACGCATATTCATGTCCGTTGTATAATCAACGAGCGAATACGGTTGAACGTCAATGGCGATATTGTAACCCAGACCCTGTACGTATTCAGACAGGGCGTCACTGACGGCCTGCTTGGCTTCTTCGCTGGGCAGATTGTTCATCGACGGGAGCGTGATGACGACCTTTACAGTCTCACCGTTGCCTGCCGAAGATGAAGCAGGTGCTGCAGAACCGCTTGCAGCAGGCGTGCTGCCGGAGCTTGTGCCGCCTGAACATGCCGCCAGAGACATCAGCATCAATACAGCCAGCAAAAGTGCGAATGCTTTTTTCATTTCTATTCCTCCTAATTGTTTTTGCTCTCCCTGAGCGCACTTTTATCATGCCATCTTCATCGCACTTTTACTTTTGAAAAGATTTTCGAATTTTTTAAAAAAGAACACAAGAGCCTTTTATCCCGCAGAGAATTTTCAATTTTGTTCCCCGGGGTTTAGAAAAACTACACTTTTCCGCTGTACAGCAGCTGCGTGACCATCAAAACCGAATTATCAAGGTTCTGGGCGTTTGACGCTACGCCGAGCAGAACAGCGCCGGAATAGTATCCCGCTTCATGCAGCAAAGAATTTCCGCTTAGCCAAATGCCGCTTAGCACTCTGTTTCCCTCTGCATCCTCACTGTAGTATAAGTGGTCTTTATACCGCTTCAATACATCGCCCGGGATAAAAAGCCCCAGGTCTACAAACGCTCCCTGCTTTGCATAAGAGGCAAACACATCCTCGTCCGCTACAAACACATCCAAATCCCCGATTCCGAACAGCGCAGCCAGTACCTGAAGCGTTTGTGCGTCCGAGAGTGCGGCATCGTCGTAATGCAGGGTATAGTTTGCCTCGATGTCGACACTTTTTCCCGTCATGTCCACACCGCCCTGCTCCAGCAGCGGAGTAAACGGGTCTGCCTGTACTTCATTATTCGCGTTGACCATCACGGCATAAAACGCCGTATGCGCGCTGCGCGCTGCCGCTGCTGCGCCGGCCCCAGCCAGCACCGCAACCAGAAGCAAAGACAAGATCGGAAGCTTATAATAATCCCAGATAAACAGCATCTTCTGTCTGGGAGCCAGCCCCGCAAGCGTCTGCTTATCCTTTCGCAATTGTTCTTTCCACTTCATCCGTATCCCCACTGCCCTTTCTGTTTCTCCAATCAGCGGGACTCACGCCGCACTGCTTGCGAAAAACGGTAGAAAAATAGCTTATGTTATCAAAGCCTATATCACTTGCGATTTTGCTGATTGAAAAATCGGTAGACAGCAGCAGCCTTTTTGCTTCTCTGATACGCAGCTGATTGATATATTCCCGCATGTTCATTCCAACCTCGGAACGGAACCGTTTGGAGAGATAATTTGGCGTGACAAAAGCAATGGATGCCACGATGTCCCTGTCGATATTTTCACGGTAATGCACCGTGATGTAACGCTTCACCTTGCTGATCACATTTTCTGAATCAGCAAGCTCCAGCAAATGTGTCACAGTGTAGTCGTATAAATGCACGGCAAAATTCATCATGTCAAAGACAGAACGCTCCGCTGTTCCATCAAGCTCACGTATCATCTCATCCTGAAACAATGCATGGGCTGGTATCGCATTGTCATTCAGATATGTATTGAACGCGCGGATCAGATCATGATGCAGTAGCGCAATGGCGCAATCACTGCCTGTCTTATCCACGGAAATTTTGTTTGCAATCGAAGATATCTCAGCTACATATTCTGTTTTGTCCCGTCGCTTGATGCAGTCCAGTATCTTCGTCTCATCCACCGCGGGCGGCACATTGCCCGCTGGTACGGAAGCCTCTCGGAACAAGCGCACCTGGCCGCTTTGCAGGCGGATTTTATGGAGCCTCCGCTGCAGCTCAGGCCCCTGTGTGGGCAGCTGCCATAGCTGTATCACCTCGCCCACCAAGCATACTGGCTGCAGGATCAGATAGCTTCTGCAGGCCGAAACCAGGTGATCGCACCGACGCACCACTTCCTGCTCAACAGCTTTTTCCGCCCGAAGCAGCATGGTCACGGTAATGAAGCGTTCACCCATATCGACGATAGAATATGCAAAGTCCTGCCGCTCTGCCACGATTTCCTGAGACAGATAATTGAAGCTGTATACAAGCAGGTCTCTGTTCCATCCGTTTTTCAGTGCATTGGTCGAATCTGCACTCACCAGTACACAACGTATACAGGAATCTGGCTGCAGCTCAAACTGCGTCGGCCCATGGCCGCCGCAATTCTTATTTTTTCCTCTCCGTACAGTCCGTCACGTAGACGCTGCAGGAAATTGTTCAGCAACAGGTCCGCATGATGGGCGCTGCCTTCCGTGGATTCCTGTGCCAGCTGTTTTGCACGCAGCGTGGCAATCATTTGCAGCAGCGCTTCCCGCAGTTCATTCAGATTGATTGGTTTCGTCAGATAATTTGTGGCGCCGTAACGCACTGCTTCCCGGGCATATTCAAAGCTTTCATAGCATGTCAGAAAAGCGAACTCCGGATGATACTCCGCTTTACTGACGTATTTCAATACCTCTATCCCATTGCACTGCGGCATGCCGATATCACAGAGGATCAGCTCCGGCCGTTCCTCGGCGATGATTTCCTTGGCGGTAAGCCCATTGTATGCACGCAGTATTTTTGTGATGCCGAATTCATTGCAATCCAGACTGTTCTGGATAAAATCGATCGTTGAAATGTCATCGTCACAAATCAGCAGCTTCATCATTTTCCTCCGGTATCCAAATCTCTACGTGTGCGCCTCCTGTTTTCGCGTTGGATAAGCGCAGCAAATCGTTTCTATGGTAAATTAACTGCAGTGTCCGGCTGATATTCGTCAGGCCCAGATGGTCTTTCGCTGAACGAGGCGTCTCTTCTTCCGGCAAAGAAAACATGGAAATCACCTCTTGCGGAAAGCCTTTTCCATTGTCCTCCACGATCATCCGGCATCCACAGAAGTCTCCGTCCTGATAATGTTCACACTGTACAACGAGCCATAGCGGCTCATAAAGACTCATCGCGTGCTTGAAAGAATTTTCAACAGCAGTAAACAACAACAAATAAGGGACTCGCGTATCAGCAACAGAATCGGCACAGCCGATATATGCGTCCACACTTCCCGGAAATTTGATTTTCTGCATTTCCAGATAGCTTTTGACCTGCTCAATCTCCTCTGCTATACGCACCCATTTATTTTGAATATTCAGCATATAACGCATATATTTCGCCAGTGCCGCCAAATATTTTCGAATATCCTCGTTCCGGTTCTGATACGTCATGTTGCTGACAGTTGTGATTGCATTCAAATAAAAGTGCGGCCGCAGCTGAGCTCGAAGCATCTTCAGCTCATCCCGCTGTTCCCGAAGCTGTCTGTCATATGCTTCAATGCGCATTTTTTTCAAGCTGTCAGCCATTTCGTTAAAGCTGTTGAACAAGTCCGCAAATTCCTGACTGTTTGCTTTTTCCGCAATACGGTAATCTTCATTCCCGCCGCTCAACTCCCGGTTGGCTTTCAGAATCACGTTCGTGGGGTGAACAATCATCCTCTGCATCACCCACAGCAAAAGCAGAAAAAAGCAGAACACAAAGGATGCTTGCACCGCCCAGCATTGCAGCGCCGCCGTTTCCGTTTTGAAATATATCCTCCCGCACTGTCAATATGATTTTTGCATCGCATGTTTCCAGTTCCGCCTGCGCCGTAATGAGGGAATTTCGGCCAGCCTTCACCCCGCCGGACGCATCCATAATCACAGCCTGTTCTTCCGCTGTTCCTGCAAACAGATACATCTCTTTTCCTACCGCCAGATAGCAGGCCGGCTCAGAACCCATTACACTATAACTTTCCAAAATATCATATTGGGACAGGCAGCTCGCCGTACCCACCATGTATTTTCAAGGGCAATTACTTTTATGAAATACATTTCATCGCCAATTTTTTTGATTGACCAGGACTTATCCTGAAGTCCAATCTTAACTTCAAAATCAGTGGTATAGAAAAACGCTTTCAGTGCAGATTTTTTCTGATTTGACACTCCGTTTCCCGCTGAAAAAAGCCTGAGTGAGCTTTCTGTGTCGACCAGATAAAAACAAGCGCTGTCCTCACTGACCCGCAGCTTGTCCGACATCATATCAAGACACTTTTTCTTTGCGGAATACTGCATCATCGGAGTGCCCGCTCCCAACTCGGTATTATTATAGATGGTGAGCAGGAGCTCATATAAATGCTCGTACAGCATATTGAGACGTGTTCCTACTGAATTTTCCCACAGCTCTGCCGTATGAATATTCTGCTGACGGATATTCTCTACAGACTGCCTGTAATAACTAATATTTGTCCAGGCAAGGAATCCAAGGAGCAGTATCAGCAGAAAAGCCAGTAATCCTGTCAACGTCTTCCGCCAAGATCTCATAAGCCCCTCCCTTATGTGAACCAGCACATTCTTTGTCTTTATTATCCATTATAACTGCTTTCCCACTTTTAAAAAAGTTCCTTCCATTTAATTTTGTTCCCTATATTTTCAAAAAAGTACAATTTCATTGAAAAATTTGTTTTATTTTCCAAGTCTTTTCTTTTAAAGAACATGCGTACAAAATTATAAAATTCATATTCATTTCTGAAAGACAATAACTTTTTTCTTTGCTAGACTGGAAACCGAAACATCAATCATCACCCGTAGAGGCGTCGTCATTCACGGACGCGCTGTCCTGGCAGGGAGGCTCGCAAGTACTATGCGTCGAAAAACAACAGAATTCATCGGCAATAATATTAAATATTTTATCATCGCTCCGCTGCTGACCATCGCCGAAAGCAGCACAGAGCTGCTGCTGCCTTTTCTTATGGGCCGAATTGTAGACGACGGGCTGAACGCAGAAAATTCCCGCAATGTGCTGTACATTGGACTGTGGATGATAGGCATATCCCTTTTGGGGCTTTTACTGGGCATTTTCAGCGCCAGAACATCGGCCAAAGCTTCACAGGGATACGGATTTAATCTGCGCCAAGCGATGTTCCGCCAGATTCAGACATTTTCTTTTGCGGATATAGACACTTTTTCCACCGCCTCTCTTGTGAACCGCTGTACAATGGACGTTCGCCAAATACAAGATGCGGTGATGCAAATCATCCGCATGCTAGTGCGCGCACCGACGTTGTTGATCGTATCCATGGTGATCTGCATTCGACTGCACGCCGGTCTCTCCATCGTGTATTGGCTGGCGATCCCTGCGCTTCTTGCCACACTTTTTGTTATCATGCGTATTACAAAGCCGTTTTTCAGCGCAATGCGCACTCGGTCCGACGCATTGAATGCCTGTGTTCAGGAGAATATGATCGCCATCCGTGTGGTAAAAACCTTTGTGCGTTCCAACTACGAAAAAGAAAAATTCAGGCGTGCGAACGACGCCCTTACCGACACCTCCATCGGCGCCAGTATTCGCATCGCTCTGATGCATCCCTGCAGCACAGTCATTTTCAATCTTGCCACCATTGCTTTGTACTGGTTCGGCGGCCATCTCGTGGGCAGCGGTGCGCTTCTTTCCGGAGCGCTGCTGTCTTATGTTGCCTATTTGAATAATATTTTGTTCTCCGTCATGATGTTTAATATGGTTTTGACGCGTCTTTCCCGCACAAAGCCCTGTTTGACACGCTGTATGGAGGTATTGAACTACGAGAGCAGCATCCGCAGCGAAAACGGCGGCGAACCGTCGTCCATGCAGGGCGCGATCCGCTTTGAGCATGTTTCTTTTTCCTACCCGGGTGCGCAGCGTTCCGGCTCTGTTCTGGAGGATATCTGCATTTCTGTCAAGCCCGGCGAGTTTATTGCCGTTGTGGGGCCGACAGGCGTTGGGAAAACCACATTTGTTAATCTGATTCCCCGGTTCTACGACCCCGTCGAAGGCAGGATCTTCATTGACGGCAAAGAACTGCGGACATGGGACTTGGGCTCACTGAGACAGCACATCGGCGTCGTGCTGCAAAACAACATCCTTTTCTCCGGAACGGTCCGTGACAATCTGCGCTGGGGCGCCCCCACCGCCACAGACGAAGAGCTTCTGGAGGCCGCCCGGGACGCACAGGCACACGAATTTATCCTTCATCTGCCCGACGGATTGGACACAGTGATCGAGCAGGGCGGGACCAATGTCTCCGGCGGGCAGCGGCAACGCCTGTGCATCGCCCGAGCGCTGCTCAAAAAACCATGCATTCTGATACTGGACGATTCCACGTCTGCTCTCGATTCTATCACGGAACGCCGTATTTTCGATACATTTTATCAAAAATACCGGAACACCACCATACTGCTGGTAGCGCAGCGGATTTCATCCGTGCAAAATGCCGACCGCATCATCGTTCTGGATGGGTGCCGCATCTGTGCAGTGGGAACGCATGCGGAACTGCTGCAAAACTGCGGTATTTACCAAGCGATCTACGATTCCCAACAGGAAGGGAGTGAAGCCGATGGCGGCAGGAGGCAATAACGCCGGCCGCGGCAGGGATTACCGAAAGCCCAAGGATGTTCAGAGGACCCTGCGGCGGCTTGGGAGATACCTATGGAATTACCCGTCCCTTCTTTTTTCTTGTGCTGGCCGCGACGATCTCTCAGTCCATTTTAGGTCTGACTTCCTCTTATCTGCTCAAACCGATCATCGACGATTGCATCGTTCCCAACATCGGGAACGCCGCGCCGGACTGGTCGCCGCTCCTTCATACGCTGGTCCGGCTGGCCGTGCTCTATCTGTTGACACTGGCTGCCTCCGATGGACAATCCGTTCTTTCGATGATCCTTTCCGAGCGGTGCACCAACCGTCTTCGTGCAAACCTGTTTGAACGCCTGCAGGACCTTCCCATATCGTTCTTCGACGCTCATGGTCATGGCGAAGTGATGTCCCGTTTCACAAATGATGCAGACAATGTGCAGGCTGCCATCGAGCAGGGAATCACATCTTTTCTTTCTGCTCTCATTACGTTTTTCGGCACCATGTATTTGATGATACGGCTGAACGCTTACTTATTCTGCCTCACGTTTCTGTTCATGGTACTGGCCGTATTTACAAGCCGCACACTCAGCCTGAAAAGCAAGGCCCGGTTTCGTCTGCAGCAGCGTGAGCTGGGGCTCGTCAACGAATACGCGGAAGAGATCATTCAGGGAATCCGTGTTGTAAAAGCATTTCATTATGAAGACCGGGCTGTGGAAGAATTCAACAGGCGAAGTGAAAAATTTCGTGATACGGCCATTTCGGCCAATTCTCTCGGCATGTCGCTGATGCCGGTCATCGGGCAAATGATGGGTATTTGTTATGCCGCCACCACTGTTGTCGGCGCCTTCTTCATTATACGGGACGCCGGAACCGGCGCTTCCTATTTCACGATTGGCAGTTTGGGGCTTTATCTCACATACACACGGCAGCTTCGCGCTCCGATCAACAACATCACCAATCAGCTGGTGAGCCTGATGTCCGCACTGGCGGGCGCCGAGCGCATTTTCAATGTAATGGACAACGAGCCTGAACCCGATGACGGCGCCGTGCGCCTCACCTTTGAGGACGGAGACTATCAATGGGCTCTCCAAGAAGAGGAGACCATCCCACTGCGCGGACATATCACCCTGCATGAAGTGCAATTCCGTTATACTGCTGATAAACCCGTTATCCGCGGCATTACTTTAGAGGCCTATCCGGGCCAAAAAATCGCGCTGGTCGGTTCTACGGGCGCAGGCAAAACTACGCTCACCAATCTTATGAGCCGCTTTTATGACATTCAGCACGGCGCCATCACCTATGACGGCATCGATATTCGAAATATCCGCAAAAGTGATCTGCGCCATAGTATGGCCGTAGTTCTTCAGGATACGCATCTGTTCACAGGTACGATTCTGGAAAACATCCGGTACGGACGTCTGAACGCCACCGATGAAGAATGTGTCGAAGCGGCGCGGACCGCCAATGCCTATGATTTTATTCACGCTCTTCCGGATGGTTTTAAAACAGTGCTCACTGCGGATGGCAACGGCCTCAGCCAGGGTCAGCGCCAGCTCCTGAACATTGCCCGCGCAATGCTTGCCGAACGTCCTGTACTGATTCTCGATGAAGCGACCTCTTCCATCGATACCCGCACAGAACAGCTGATCGAGCAAGGGCTGAATCGTTTGATGGAGGGCAAAACCGTACTTATCATCGCACACCGGCTCTCCACTGTCCGCAATGCAGACAAAATCGCGGTAATCGAAAACGGACAGATACTTGAATTTGGAAATCACCAGGAACTGATGGCTCAAAAGGGGAAATATTATGAACTCTATACAGGCCAGCATCTGCTGGACTGAGAAAGGATGTTTGTCAATGGCAAACCTGGATATCACCTTCCGTTCACAAAGCCTTACCCGCCCCACCACGTTTCATCTGATCTGGCCCAACGACGTTCCTCCCGACATGAAAGCACAGAACCCGCATTACGGGCGTCCCTGCAAAACACTTTTCCTGCTTCACGGGTATACGGCGGGCTACAAAGAGTGGCCTTCCTGCAGCCCCATCTGGGAGCTGGCAATGAAATACAACCTCGCAGTCGTCTGCCCGGACGGAGGCATCAGCTTTTATCTTGACGGCAAAGGCGCCGGGACCGCTTGGTGCCGCTATGTAAGCGAAGAATTACCCACTTATCTGCAGCAAAACTTCGGCTTGGCGGACGGCCCTGAAAATACGTTCGTGGGCGGCGAATCTATGGGAGGCTTCGGCGCGCTGCATACAGCACTGTCACGGCCGGAAACCTTTGGATGCGCCATCGCGCTTTCCTCTGCTCTCATCATCCACCAGGTAGCCTCCATGAGGCGCAGCTCCGGGCCTGTTCCCGCCATGGCCGATTACGATTACTACACGTCCACTTTCGGCGACCCCGCAGATGTGGAAGACAGCGCCAATAACCCGGAAACGCTTGTAAAACATCTACTGGCCGCCGGAAAAGCCGTTCCGCGCCTGTTCATGGCCTGTGGCACGGAAGATTTTCTAATCGAGAACAACCGGGCGTTTCATGATTTTCTCATGGAAACCAGCGTTCCAGTAAGCTATCATGAGGCTCCCGGCGTGCATAATTTTGAATTTTGGAACCAGTGGATAGAACCGGGAATCCGGTGGGCGCTAGAGCTTTGAGTCGTTTCTGACACATCCTGCCATATCGCAGTAAAAAAATACCGCTGCATCCTCAGAGGATGCAGCGGTATTTTTTTACTCGGTATAAATCTTTCTTTTGTTTCAGGATCACGGCTGAAATGCGAGAAAAACTCAAAAATCTGGCGTGCCATTTCTGGAGTCGGCCAATGCGGCATATTCATCTCACACATGATGCGCACACGGGCGACACCGTCTCCGCTTTTCAAATCGCCGATATAGTTTGTAACGCCGTCCGCCACCACAGTACGGCGGCAATCTGGAGCAAGCGGCAGACCGATATTCTTCTCTTCCGCAGAAACAGTCTCGTTCTCTTTCAACGCCATAACGTCGGATAAGGCGATCTCCGGCGCGCGGTTCACTCTTGCCCAACTATTGATTCCATCCAGAAAAATATCCGTTGCCGGCGCATCTGTCCCGCGCAGTTTCGCATCATACAACGGAAAACGGTGGCCATCTAGGTTCCCGGAAACAGTTATAATCGGCATATACGTTCCCATTGCGAGCGAGCGCGGTACACCGTCAAACGGCGTCTGTGGCTCCGGCCCGATGGCTTTGTCTACGAACCCATTGGAAATCGGCGCGCCGCACGGTGCCACGGCCGCATATACATCCGGTCTTTTGTTGCCAAGAAAGTTCGCCATAAACCCGCCATAAGAAAAACCTGCCGCATAGATTCGGCTTTCGTCCACCGGATACAAGCGTTTTGCTTCTGCCAGGATCTCATCCAGAACATCGTCCAGCTCCACAGACGGAGCAATCACAATCCATTCGCGACGGGCTGCCTCCTGCGGGATTCCCCATCCGTCGATGATGCTGATAGGATTCTGTCCTCCATGAAGCATCACTACCACAGGATATTTACGTCCTTTGTTTTTGGGGGCGAACGCACTTACCGGCACAAACGAGTTCCACCGTTTAAACTCATTTTGCGGCGTTGGACAATCAGGCCGCTCCCAGTGATAGCCTGTGCGCGTTTCATATTCTGTCCAGCTCATAGGGCTTGTAGCCCCATGAAATTCTTTCACCATTCCCTGCTTTGCCCAATACGCCACCACCTCAGGCGAATGATCATCCAAATCCATCAGCACCGGCTCCATCATTTTGGCCAGGGCTTTCAGATATCCTCCCTCTTTAAGAGCCTCCAAATCCACCTCTGGATTGAACGTCGTATAAAGGTCCCGCACGCGGTCGATCCGTTTGTTGTCCGTCATCACAAACTGACAGTCCAGAAAAGCATTATAATCCATAATATATACTTCCTTCTTTCTTATGTTGACTTATCTTTTATAATAGCGCTCTCTTCCGAACACTTCTATTGAAAAAAATGCCGTTCATTTCAAATTTGTAAGGGGCTGGCAGGAGCGGAACATTATTGAAAAAACACAGTCGTTTTCTAATGGCAAACCACCTCTCCTTCTGGTATCATGACAGTATGGAGCGCTGTGCCTCCCAAAGGCTTGCGCAGCAGGAAGGAGAGAGCATATGACAGATACCATATCAAACAAGCTGACAAACGCCATAGAAGGTTGGAGCGCACCGGATATCGGGCCTGACATTCCCCACGGCGATATGCCGGGAGACAAAATCGTCATCAACGCGGCGCATATCGAAAAGGCCCGCATCATTTTCCCCGGCTTTTGCCTCTGCTGAAAAATGCTATGGAGCAGAATGGCGCTCCACGCGCCGTGGCGGCCGTATGCGGCGGTTCTGGGGTCGGCAAATCTGAAACGGCTTCATTGCTGGCGCATTATCTGCAGCAGATCGGCGTGGGCTGCTATGTATTGTCCGGCGACAACTATCCCCGGCGTATTCCCGCCCAAAATGATGCAGAACGTCTGCGCATCTATCGTTGCGGCGGTATCCGCGGCCTGTTGACAGCCAACTGCTATACGGCCGAACGGAGTGCGGCATTGATGGAACTCATGGAAAAAGAACTGGACGCCAGCGCTGAACAAACCAAGGGACATCCTTGGCTGACTGTTTATCAGCAGGCGGCACGCGATGCCCTCTCGGGCTATCTCGGCAGTTCCAAGGAACAGGACTTCGATCAACTGACGGACATCATTTCCCGCTTCAAACGCGGCGATACGCACATCTGGCTCAAGCGTATGGGGCGCACGCCGGAAGCTCTCTGGTACGAAAAAGTTGATTTTTCCCAAGTCTCTGTGCTGATCATCGAATGGACCCACGGCAACAGCGAAAAATATCAGGGGGTGGATATCCCGATTTTACTCAACAGCACGCCGGAGGAAACGAGGGAGCATCGGCGCCAGCGTAACCGTGACGGCAAAACGGACAGCGCTTTCACCACAGTCGTATTGGAACTGGAACAAAAATGTTGGAGTCCCAGGCTGCGCGTGCAAAACTTATTATTTCCAAAAACGGCAGCATCCTTTCATACGCTCAGTACCGGAGCCTTATGGCAGAAAACATATAGGGATGGTGGAGTATGGATAATTTCGCAAACAATATCGGGCCTATGCTGAACGCTTATCCGGACAGCATAGGAGGCACGCTTCACGACATTGTGGATCTTCTGCAAAGACCCGAGCTGGCAGGAGCTTTTACTTCTTTCTACATCCTTCCAAGTCTTTTCAACACGGATTTGGATCGCGGCTTTTCGGTAATTGATTACGGGCTGAACAAGCTGATGGCGCAGAAGGAGGATCTGGAGGCGTTGGATGCGCTTGGCATTGATTTGAAGCTGGACTTTATCCTGAACCACGCGTCTGTACTTTCGCCTCAATTTCAAGATATCCTTAAAAACGGCCGTTCTTCCCGTTATAAGGATTTCTTTATAGATTGGAACGAATTCTGGAAGGGACACGGGACAATGACGGAAAACGGCTGGATTCTGCCGAACCCGGAGCTTATTTCCGGCATGTTCTTCCGCAAACCGGGACTCCCGATCCTGATGGTACGCATGCCCGATGGCGAGGAAGTGCCTTACTGGAATACTTTTTATCAGGAGGTCATCTATTCACACATCGACGAACAGGAACTTGTGCAAGAATACGGAATTCAATATGAGTTGGCGAAGATTCTGGCCGCCCAGGCAAATGCCGCAATCGATGCTGGCAGCAAGCCCTCTGAACTTGAACTCGGGCGCTGGAACGAATACCGTGCCCAAGTTTCCGCCTGTCTGGAAAAAAAGCGTCGGTATCTCGGCCAGATGGATCTGAACATTCAGTCTCCTCTCGTCTGGGAATACTACGAACAGGTATTGGCAAAGCTGGCTGCCTACGGCGCCAAAATCGTGCGTTTGGACGCCTTTGCCTATGCTCCCAAAGCAGTTGGAGAACGCAATTTTCTCAACGAGCCGGGCACTTGGCAGCTGCTCAGCCGGCTGGCTGGGCTGGCTGGCCCCCACAGCATCTCGCTCCTGCCGGAGATTCACGCGGGATATGCGGAAAAGACCTACGAAAAAATAGCACAAAAAGGCTACATGGTGTACGACTTTTTCCTGCCAGGACTTGTTCTGCACGCCTTGGAGGAGAGGGACGGCACGCTGCTGGCGGCGTGGGCGAACGAACAGCTTTGCAAAGGGATACACTGTGTAAACATGCTGGGCTGCCATGACGGCATTCCCCTGCTGGATTTGAAAGGCCTGTTGCCCGATGAACAAATCCAGAAACTGATCGATACCGTGGTCGCACGCGGCGGATACATCAAAAATTTGCACGGACAGAAAAACGTATACTATCAGATTAATGCTACTTATTACAGTGCGCTTGGTGAGGATGACCGCAAAATGCTCCTCGCTCGTGCTTTGCAGTTGTTTATGCCCGGCAAGCCACAAATATGGTATCTTGACCTTTTTGCAGGCAAAAACGACTACGAGGCGGTAAAGCACGCAGGACCGGGCGGGCATAAAGAAATCAACCGCACCAATCTCTCGTCCGGACAAATCGAAGCAATGCTGAAACGCGCTGTTGTAGCGCAGCAGCTCCAGCTTCTGCAAATGCGCAGCCGGTATAAGGCCTTTTCCGCAGATGCGTTCATCACTGTACAAAGCCATACCGCGCACATGGTCTTTGCATGGCAGGCCGCCGGACAGAACGCCATCCTAAACGCAGATCTTTCCACATGCGCCTTTACCATTGAGGTTACCGGCACAGACGGTGCTCTCCTATTCCGTTTTGTACAGAAATGATTCCTTATGAAGAAGGCCGTGGCCTGCATATCCGACGATATGCAGGCCACGGCTTTTCGGAGCACGGTGCCGTCACAGCTCCACGCCTTTCACTTTCTTGATCCACTTGCCGCTCCTCAACCGAATGATAGACCATACAGCCTTTACGATCTGGTCAGAATGCAAACAAATGTATATCCAAAACGGCGCAATATCCAATACGATGCCTGCAACATACCCCAAGGGGATCGCCAGACACCACATGGTGGATGTATCGGCCAGCAGCAAAAAACGTGTGTCTCCGCCGCCGCGCAGAACGCCTTTTGTTAAAATCGAGTTTGTTGAGCGGAAAATGATGATAAAACTGATCGCATTCATGAGCTGTGCTGCTATCTCTTTCGTCTCATTGGTAATATTGTAGGAATTGATTACCGGAATACTGAGCATCTGTATCACTACAGCGGCAACACAGCCGATTCCCAAACCAAGCAAAAGCATCGTATTGCTTTGTCTTTTCACTTTATCCATCCGGTGCTCACCCAGTGTTTGCCCGATTATAAAGCATCCTGCAAATGCAATGCCCGTGATGAAGATTGTACTGACGCGCTGTACGACCGTAGTAATGGCATTTGCCGCAACAAATTGAGAGCCGATGCGCCCCATAATCATGGCAAGCACACTGTCGCCCACGCCGAGTAAACCATCACTGAGCATAACGGGAACGCTGACACGCAGAAATTCCGCCGCAAGGTCTCCGCATTCCCCAAAGATATCCCGGACACGGTATCCAATACGTTTATCAACGATAAAGAAGTATCCACAGATGATGAGCACTTCCACCACACGGGCAATCACTGTTCCGAGCGCCGCGCCCGCGATTCCCATTGCCGGAGCGCCGAGTTTTCCAAAAATGAAGATATAATTTGCGCCTATATTTACAAGGAACGAGGTGGTAGAAGCCGCAAGCGGAATCATGGCAAGGTCGGCGCTGCGCAGAATATTTGTCGTTACAGTCGAAAGAGCCATCAAAATATATGTAATGGTGGACCACTGCAGATAGACGGTTCCCCCCTCGATGACCGGTGATTCATTTGTATAAAGTTCCATGATCTGGCGTGGTACACAGATATTTACCGCCGTAAACACAAGCGCCAGTACCACGGTAAAACGAAGTGCGACCGTGATCGTCTCGCGCAGGGAGTCTTTATTCTGCGCCCCCAGTACCGTGAGGTAAGCACCGACGCCCCCATACTGATACCCATACATAAAAAAGTAAACAGCGTGATGAACTGCGTCGCCAAAGAGGAAGCGCTCAACGCCGTTTCCCCTAAAGTTCCCAGCATGATGGTGTCTACGAGGTTGACACCTGTCGTGATAACGCTCTGCATGGCGATGGGCAAGGCTATCTTCACCAATTTTTTATAAAATCTCTTGTCTGTTTCGATATATTTCATCCTGTAATTCCTATCTTAATCCGTATAAATGCTTTTGCCGCTTTTCCCATCGCGTTTGAAATGCGCAAAAAACTCAAAAATCTGACGCACCATCTCCGGAGTAGGCCAATGAGGAATGTTCATCTCTGCCAGGAGCCTTACCCGTACCACTCCGTCCCGGCTCTTCAAGTCCATGCGATGATATGTCACGCCGTCTGCCACATAGGTTTTTCGGCAATCCTCCGGCAGCGGAAGCCCAACCTCTCTTTCAGCCTGTGAAATATCATTCTTCCCTTTGAGCGCCATAACATCTTCTATACGAATTTCTTCCGCATCATTTACGCGAGCCCAGCAGTTGATGCCCTCCACAATGTCCTCCGGCCTTTCCATATGGGACAAGCCGAAGGCTTTTGCCACGGAAATCATAAATGGGGAAACGGTTCCCATCACACTCGCCATACACGTTGATGATTGGCATACAGATATTTTTGGCAAGTGCACGAGGCACACCATCAAACGGAGGAAGCGGTTCACGATCGTCGTCAAATCCCTCGATAAACCCGTTGTCCATGGCCGTACCACAGGGAGCTACGGCCGCAAAAACTTCCGGATACTGGTTTCCCAAACGGTTGGAGGCCCATCCGCCATAAGAGAAACCTGCGGCATAGACACGTTCCGTATCCACAGGATACAGTTTTTTCGCCTGTTCTAAAATATCAAGCACAAATTCATCCAGTTCCAGCGACGGAATGATGACGATCCATTCGCGCCGGGCCGCCTCCTGCACAAAGCCCCATCCTTCCACCAGAAAAATATTGTTGCAGGCACCATGCAGTGCAAACACCACCGGATATTTTTTCTGCCGGTTCGCAGGGGCAAACGCCGAAACAGGCACAAAAGATGTCCAGATCCTATGTTCGTTTTGAATGACCCGGTGCTCCTCCGCTTTCCATCGGTAGCCGGTTTTTGCCTCATAATCATCCCAATCTGTCGGTTCATCATAACCGTGAAATTCCTTTACCATTCCCCGTTTGGCCCAATATGCCATGACTTGGGGCGAACGTTCATCGGGTACGTCTAAAACCGGCTCCATCATCTGCTCCAAAGCCGGAAAAAAATCCGACTTCTTCAGTGCTTCCAAATTAACATTTGGGCTGAAAACTGTATACAACTCACGGATTGTATCGATTTTCCCCGCGTCGGTCATCTGATATTTTCTGTCCAATATTTTATCCACATTCATAAATGGCGCCTCCCAAATCCAAAAAATAGCATCTTAAAACCCCTCTTTTCTTTTTTCTTCAACACTGTAAATGATACCCTCACACCCGTTTTCGCCGCATCAACTTTTGTAACAAGTATTTTCATTTTTCTGCCTGCAAAAATATTTTGCGCAAATAACAAAACAAATGCGTACTTTTTTTGATGCCCCTTTTCAGGCCCGGCGCTATAATCGTACCGGAAAGTGAGGGATTTTTACATATGGACCGAATGCTGCCGCGCTGCACCCCCGAAGAAGCCGGGATCGCAAGCAAAACGCTGGAAAATCTTTTGGACGCCTTGGAAGATACCGGAACCGAGATGCACGGACTCATGATCGCCCGGCATGGGAAGGTCTGCGCCGAGGGCTGGTGGGCGCCATACGCTCCGAACTTGGTCCACGGCGACCAGTCTTTGACAAAAACATACACCATCACCGCACTGGGCCTGCTGCACGATGAGGGAAAACTGGAGCTTGAAGAAAAGCTGGTGGATATTTTCCCGCAATATATGCCGGAAGTCATCAGTGAAAATCTGCAGGCAATGACGGTTCGCAACCTGATGTCCTTCGGCAGCGGTGTGGAGCAGATGGTCAGCATCGCAGACGCCGACTGGCTGCGCCGTTTTTTTGCGCTTCCTGTTACCAACCCTCCGGGCTCCTCCTTTTTTTACAGCGGCGTATGCACTGCTGTCGGGGGAGCTATTGTGCGTGAACGGACCGGCATGGGCCTTATTGCATATCTGACGCCGCGTCTGTTCGACAAAATTGGGATTGATGCCTCTCACATCAAAACTATTTACACTGGAGACGGGCTTGAATATGGCGGCGGCGGCTTTTTTACGACTACGGAGGACAACCTGCGCCTGATGCTGCTGTATGCCCGCGGCGGCCTTTGGGATGGGGAACGCGTCCTGTCCGGGGAATGGTGCCGCGAAGTCACATCAAAACAGATCGATACCGCTTCAGAGGCAGCCGGAAATCCAGGCGTCACAGACAATTTTATGGGCTATGGCCTGCAATGCTGGATGTGCAAGCCGCATGGTGCTTACCGCGCCGACGGCGCTATGGGACAGTTTGCTATTGTCGTTCCCACTTCCGATTTGGTCATCTCTATTAACGAAACCGCTGATCAGAGCAAACTGCAGCATCAAAAGGTATTGGACACGATATGGACCCAATTGCTGCCGCATGTAACGGACGAGCCTTTGCCCCCGAATCCGGACGCCTGTGCGCATCTTACCACCCGCCTGCGCAGCCTTTGTCTCCCGCGTCCTCTGTTTACTGCGGTTTCTTCACTGGCCTCCACCGTATCCGGTAAAACTTATCAGCTCGCTGAAAACAGCGCGATCCTTCTTCCCGCCGCTACTTTTATGGCGTATGGTCTGGAAAACAGGGGGATCCGTGACTTTTCTCTGGTTTTCTCAGACGCTGATACCGCTCTTCTCCACTGGACCCAGAAAGACGCAAAGCTGAATTGCCGCATCGGTTTAAGCGGCAACGACGCGGTCAACCAAGGACGGTACGGCCCGGCCGGGCTGAAGTGGCTGCATGCCTCGGGCAGATGGGAAAGCCCTGATACTTTCTGTTTTCGCCTCCGTATGGTAGAAAGCTGTTTTTCCAAAACCGTACGAATCCGCTTTGAAGCAAAAGGCTGTATGTTCATCATCGAAGCACCCGTTGCAAACCCGGGAGAACCCGTCGGAACCATGGAGATCCCCGGAGTCCGGATATAACAGATTTTCACATCCAAAAAAGCCCGTAATGGCGCGCTGACGCAAGAAAACGCCGCCATTACGGGCTCTTTTTTGCAGAGTGGTCAAACACCCTTTTTATTTCATCGGTTCAGGCACACTGAAAAAGGGAAAGCCGGCAGGCCGGCGCTGTTGAACAGCGCTGCCTCGCAGTAATTTTCCTCGCAATACCGCACTTTGATTTGCTTTGCCTTGGAAAATATGTCACTGTGCAGTGTCACTGTATCCTCACAGACATCGATTTCGGGGGCCACCATGCTTCCGTCCGCTTCAACGTACAGGGGCCTGCAGGAAGTTTTCTTCCAGAAAAGACCGCTGCCGCTGTACAAAAATTTAAGGGAGACCGTACTGTCCGCCCGTCCGGCACTGCACAGGCGGGGGCTGTCGGCCAAAAGCTCCATTTCCCCATACACATATTTTCTTGCCAACAATGCCAAACGTTCTCCCACCGGCCTTTTTTTTCGCACATGGATGTTGCGCGCATCGCCTGCATCCAGGATGCATACATTGTGCACACCCGGCAAAGCATCCATCACGTCGCGCTGTTTCTCGCGGATCACTGCATAATTGAGCGCTTTTCCCAATCCTTCGTGCAAGGGAGCCAATTCCACCTGCAAAAAAGGAAGTTCGCGTTTCCAAAGCCTGCGCCAGCTTTGAATCAGCGCTTTCATGGATTCGTCGTAAAATGCATGCCAGCCGCGCGCATCGTCATCCTCTCCCTGATACCAGATGACGCCCCGCACCCCATAGGGAGCCACACGGCGCAGGATGTTCTCGTATAAACCGGTGGGGCGGACCGCGGCCTTGGGCCCGGGTTCAAAAGGGCTGAACCCTTCCGGCGGCCTGGGCGGGCGCTGCTTTTGCAGCAGCTCCGGGCTTCCCCCCATCATCAGGGCGTCCAACATTTCCCGCTGCTCCGGCGGCGGATCCTTGTCGGGATGCAGTGCATCCGCCTCGTATTTGGGCCAATCAAGTTCCGCGCAGGCGCGGCTATGCCAGTCTAAAACAGCTTGCAGAGCCGGAACCGCATCCAGTTCTTCTGCCGCCGTCCATGCAGCAGCCGGGGTTCCTCCCCAGTTGCATCCTACAAAGCCCACCGGGACGCCAAGCACCGCCCGCAACCTGTGCCCCATATAGGCCGCCGGTGCGCTGAAATGATCCCTGTTCTCCACGCTGTCCCACTTCCGCCAGAAGCCGTCATCCGGGAATGCGTCCCGCTCCAGCTGCCCCAGAAAACTTGTCTGCGGGTAACGAAAGTAGCGCAGCATCGGGTCTTGCGGAATATTATGCATTTCATCCGCACCCTCGTCGTACTTAAGCAGAAATTCCATATTCGACTGTCCGCCTGCTATCCACACTTCACCGATGGCAACACCTCCAAATTCGATTCTTTCCCCTGTGGCGGCGGATGCGATCGTCATTGACGTATCCTCTACCGCTTCCATGGGTTGAAACGTAACGCGCCATTCCCCGCGTTTGGCCTGTGTGTGAAGCGTATACCCGTTCAGCACTACCGTAACAGTATCATCCCTGACACTGCGCCCCCACACCGGAATGGGAATCCCCCTCTGAAGGATCATGTTCTGGCCGAAAATCAATGCCGGCTGAAGTTTCATCGCCGTTCGCCCTCCTTGGTTTTATAAAAAGCGTTTCAACCTTCCTCAAACGGAACAGATTGATGCATCTGCGCAGAGCGGAATACCGCTTCCATCAGGAGCATGACGCGTTTCACCTGCTCCAGTTTGACAACCGGCTCTGCTTTGTGCTCTATCGCCGCCATCACATTGCGATAAAAATCGCGAATATCTGCCTGTACCTGCGGCAGCGGCTGTTCCGAAAAGGTATCTTTTGTACGCGGGGCCATCGTTTTTGTCAACCCCGCGGCAGTACGCACCGGCACGGCGTCGTTGTGCTGCCGATCCGTCACATACACCATCTTTCCCTGCTCGTTCCAGTTTTGAATCAGCGCCGTACCGTCCCGGCACAACACATACCAACGCGGCAGAGCAATGAAATTGTTGGTTCCCACTTCCGCGACAAAAACGAGTCCGTTTTCGAAAGTCAGTTCAACGGTGAAACCGTCTTCTACCCGCTCGTTTGTAATATTTGTAAAGGATGCATACACCCGTACCACTTTTTCAGGCACCATCATCAGTGCCTGATCCAGCAGATGTACACCCCAATCCAACACCATCCCGCCGCCCCGCTCCGGCTTCTGCCTCCAGTCTCCCGGTATCCCCCGCGAACCATGCACGCGGCTCTCTATCCGAAAAGGCGTTCCCATCCACCCGTGATCATACAGGTTTTTTACCGCCAGAAAGTCCTCATCCCAACGCCGGTTTTGATGTACTGTCAAAAATTTTCCGGTCTGTACGGCCTTATCCATCATTTGCTGAAGCTGCGCGCTGTTCAATGCCGCCGGCTTTTCGCACACAACATTCTTCCCCGCTTCCAGCGCACGCAAAACGATTTCTTTGTGTACGTCATTCGGCGTTGCGCACAGGACGATGTCCACTTTTTCGTCCGAGAGCAGTTCTTCCAGGCATCCATATGTATGTAAACCGACACTTCTTGCGTATGCCTGTCGTTCACCGCGGATATCAAAGCTACCTGCAAGGTGCAAATGCTCAATCGGGCCGCACGCGCGGTCATTCCAACTGCCTTCTCCCTTGATCAACTCACGATGCCAGTTTCCCATACCGCCCAAGCCGACGATTGCACAGTAATGTTCCCTCATGGTTTTCTCTCCTTATTTACTGCTTTTTGTGTCATTGCGCCAATCATACCAGCTTCAATTTTATCTCAATTCAATTGCTGCAGACCTCAAATATTGTTCCTTTCCTTTCCATTTTTGTATCGTCCTGTGAGGAACGCTTCTTTTGCTTTACAGATGGCGTTTACCGCCGCGAAGAACAAGCGGGCACAAAATCTTACAAAATCAAAAATTTCAGGTATAACCGCAAAAGAGATTCCCGCGAAGAAGCGATATAATGATGTTGAAACAACATACGACAGGGAGCGCGCCATGAAACGAGAAAGAGCATTGTTTGACGAAATCATATTCCCCAACGGAAAAAGCAAAGCCTTTACCATGAGTTATGATGACGGAACCATTCATGACCGCCGTCTGGTAGAGATCATGAACCGCTACGGCATCCGCGGCACTTTTAATCTGAACGCCGGTTTTCTGGGCCAGACCTGCTGGATCGGCGGGCTGCACGGAAAGCTGGATATCAGCAAGATAGAACCGGATGAAGTGCCGACACTCTACGCCGGGCATGAAATAGCCGGCCACGGGCTGAATCACGCAAGCCCTACGGATATTGGCTCCTCCGCCTATTTTTACGAAACCATCGAGGACAAAGCCGCCCTGGAGCATCTTACAGGGAAGCTGGTTCGCGGTTATGCCTACCCGTTCGGAGCCTACGATGAAAAAACAAAAAACGTGATGCAACTTGCAGGTTACCATTATGCGCGCACTGTGGATACCACACGCCAATTCGAACTTCCCACAGACTTTCTCGCTTGGAAAGGAACATGCCACCACAACGATCCCCAACTGATGCAGTTGGCGGAACGTTTCTGCCGTGGAGAACACTTTTCCCTGCATACCAAACTGTTTTATGTATGGGGACATTCCTACGAATTTGCGGATGACGATAATTGGAGCTGTATTGAAGGCCTGTGTTCCACCCTGAACAAGCAGGACTCCGACATTTGGTTTGCCACCAACATCGAAATTTTCGACTATGTAACAGCTTTCCGAAGGCTGGAATACGGTGCGGAAGGCAGCTTGGTTTACAATCCTTCCGCACTCAGCGTATCGCTTCGGCGCGGCGGAAAAACTTATACCATCGCCCCGCTTTCAACAAGTGATCTGGACCGATAAACAGGTTCGAAGTTCCGGTATCATATTAGAAAGAACAGAACACAAGAAAGGATTATATTTATGAAGCGTCTGCCCATCTGGGAAATCATGGACCGTATGCAGGCCTATGGCCGCACATTTTATGACGAGCAGGACGGCGTCCTGTATTCAAATTATACCTGCGGCGCTTTTGAGGTGGATTTTACAGGGACTCTGCTGGCCGCTTCCTTTTGTGCCATTCCCGACACTTCGCCGTCCCCGCGCGCCGCTTTTCCCGACCAGGATCCCATCCCGCGCGAAGATTGGCCTTGGATTTCCATTTTTCTGGACGGGGCGGACGTGCCGACCCGTACCATCTGTGTACACGACCGCGAGGACATCGTCCTGTTTTTCAGCGAAAAGGCGGAAACGCATCGCATCAAAATCGTAAAGCTGACGGAAAATTTCAGGACGGCTCTGGGGATATCCGCTTTCACGGCGGAAGGGACCCTGAATATCTTTCAGAGAGAATCGCATGAGGTAATTGAGTTCATTGGAGATTCTATCACATGCGGTTTTGGCAATTCTGCATCCGACGTCAGCCATGAATTCGAAGCCTCGGAGGAAAACGGCTGGCTGACGCACGGTGCAATTGCAGCGCGTGCACTGGAATTGGAACCTCGATTTGTTTCTGTCAGCGGCATCAGTGTTGCAAAATCGTCTGCTATGCCCAACTTGTACGGTATGAATGAACTGTATCCTTACACCGACCGCATCATTCAGGATAAGCTTGCGCAAAAACGAGGAAGCCCCTCCGTGGAATATCTGCCCTTTGACTTTGCGAACCATCCTGCCCGATACATCGTGCTGAATCTTGGCACCAACGACGCCAGTCAGATTTATTTCCGACCGGACAAAAAACAGGCGGAAATAGATTTCAGGGAGAACTACCGTGCCTTTGTTTCCACAATACGGCAATTGAATGGACCAAAGGCAAACATCATCTGCGCGCTGGGCTGTATGGACTATTATTTATTCGACACTGTCAAAAGCATTGTATCCAGGCTGAGGGCCGATACCAAAGACAAAAACATCTTTATTTTTAAATACAATAAAATGATGAATATCGGCCCCGATGCCGGTGCATGCCTGCATCCGTCCATCCACCGCCATCAGCTTATGGCTCAGGAACTCGTTACGTTCATACAAAATCTGCCGCAAGAATAAAAAAGAGCTGCTATAAGCAACTCTTTTCCATAATAAATTAGGGGAGCATAAAAAATCTATTCACCCCAACCCATTACAATCACCCTACTTGGAAGCGTTACTGATACAAATTAAGCATGTCTCCCGACTTATGACTCAGACACAAGTACTTCCTTTCTCGCTTGCGCAATTGAAGATAAAATGCTGCTCGTCAATTACAGTGACTGAATCGTTCAGGATTTCCACCTGATTTCCTATTATCTTTTGACCTCCTTATGGAACAAAAGCACTTAATGCAATATTCACTTTTTTATTGTCAAAAAACAAAATACTATAATTGGCATTCTAATATAAAAATCAATCCCTATATTTTGATTACTTTAGAGCTCTTCTGAAAAGTCAAAAGCGACCAATCATACAGGTTGTGTTATTATAGTAGCAGTGATGATAATTGGAAACAAGCGGTATGAATTAACAGATGAATAATAGGATTGAGTGATGAATAATATCATTTATTCTAAAATGGGAGAGCTATCCAAGGATGACAAGTAATGCTCAGCTCCCGTTATAGCAAATACCAAGTGGGCAATCCGGTCTGCGAGGCGGGTCTTGTGATTCACAAGGATGGTAAAACCACCAACAGCGGTCACACTTGTCAGAAATTCTGTTGCCCCTTCAGACAATCCAAAACTGGATGCTACCCCTGCAACCACAAAAGTTGGAACAATGGCAGAAAAAACCGTGGCTGCATGAAATACAAGACCATCCTTTCTGACTACAGATTCTCCATTGATAGAGATGCTTACAATTTAAGCGCATCTATGCCTTGCATGCTGAGCGTGAAGCGCTATAAATCCCGTTTCAAAGTCTTCGGTCAGGAAAGACTCTGGGTTCGCAATGGTACCAGTTCCGCCAAGCTTAACTCCTTTTCTCATATCTCAGCACTGGCGATTGCCCCGGTTACTGTGCTCTCCGCATCTCACTCCTACCGTTCGGGCAAGCAGCTCCGTCTAATCTGCCACACCCATATCTATTTTCAGGCGCAGTTCATTTCCGGGCTTGGACTCTTGTGCCTTTCGGGCACTCCACAGAGTTCCTCGCACAGACAAGCTATCCAAACGACTATTTTATCCCCCCCTGTTTTGCTCATCCCTATTTCATTCACAAATTAACAGAGAAGCATTTAAATTAAATTCGCTTGTGTAACGTTCTCTGTTTTTCCCAAAGCTCCTGAAACTGCGCCATCACCTCCTCACCGGAAAGATCGGGATCGTTGAATATACGAATAACCTCCATCATACTTTCCGGAATTTCCGGCAGGTTCTGGAAATCAAGCTCATCTGTTTCCGAGCGGAGTTCAACGGATGGGATTTCAAAGATTTCCGCAAGCACGTCATACGTAGAGCGTTTCTTGGGATAGGATTCACCTTTCTCATATGAGATGATTGTGCGCAGTGACAGACCGGACAGTTTTGCCAGTTCGGCCTGAGTCCAACCCTTTTCTTTTCGTAGACGCCGTACTTTTTCTCCAAAAGTCATTCCAAACTACCTCTCTTCTAAAATGTGCGGATATTTTGCATGTTTTTGATATAAAAGTATCGACACGAGAAAAAAACGGATGTAGAATACAGATGTGCAGATATTCTGCATGTCTGTATTCTATTACGGAATGCTGGAGATGTCAACAGCGGGAGCAATTGACAAATCCGCAATGTGCCGGGATAGAATACTGTTCCGGCAGGAGGACCGACTGCAAAACGGGAGCAGTCGCGGACATAATTTCCCCGGCACCTTGAAAAATAAATACCGGCACGGCAGGTACGTTTCTATTGACACGAGCGACATCGGGAAAAGCGCCAGGACGTGCGGACAGCGGCGCACGGATGAGAGGTGTGAGCCGAGTTCTGCGCAGAGCGATACATTTTGCCCGTAAAGGGGCCACCATGGCAGGCCCTATTGCCATTGACTGTCGATGAGAAGAAAATGACACACCAGCAGCCCGGCGCAACAGACCGGGTGGGAGACTTTGGGTTGTAATCAGTAAGACCTTCAGGCTCCCAGTGAGCGGCTGAAATGCCAACGGCCCGCCTGCCGTGTTCCCAGTCCATCAGGGGGCGAGCTGCGAATACGGTGGAGATATCTGTCTAAAGAACGGACATGTATGAAAATGCAAGTGAGGCAGGCATCCAATTGGATGCCTGTATGAGCGGAGTTTTCAAAACAAGGCATCCATGTGGATGCCTGCAAGAAACAAAGGAGCGGAGCAGACGATTCAAACGAATTGTGAATCTGTACGAAAAAGCTGCTGTGCCGCAATTGGAGAGACAGGTAAAACGCAAAAAGATTTTTCTGTCCGGAGCGTTTTGAACGTTCTGCAACATTGCGGCATTCCCCACATGATTGTATGTTCAGAGATGCTTCTCTGCAGCGAGCATGGGCTTTGTGTTGCCATCCGGCAACCCTTTGCCGCCGCGGACGCGGCACATACGGGGCCAGCCCCGAACCCCATGCAGGTGTGGATATGAGAAAACGGACACAGGGAATCAATGTGCGTGTGACAACGGCGGAAAAGTGCAAAATCGAAAGGTCGGCAGCAGGCTGTGGGCTTACAGTATCGGAATATCTGCGCAGACGTGCGCTTGGATATACACCGAAGTTTCATCCGCCGCCGGAACTTTTCAGCGCCCTCACATACATGGATAATCTGACAGACATGCTGGAACGGCTCGACCCGTATCTCGGGGGACAGTACAGGCTGTGTGCCGAAGAGATCCGCGGCAGTTTTCTTTGTGGAAGTCAAAACAGTGAGTGAAACGTATCCGTAAGCCACAGGAACAATGGCTACGGGTCGAGGGAACGCATGAGGCGCTTATTTCCAGAGATGTATTTGACCGTGTCCAGGACTTGAGCGCGAAGCGACGCAGAAGCCAGAAAAACGCGGTCACGCAGATTTTTGCAGGGCTGGTAAGATGCGCGGACTGTGGATGGTCGATGCGGTTCGCTACGAACCGGCAGAACAAAACGCCGTACAGCTATTACTCCTGTACCTATTACTCACAGCATGGGCGTGGTTGGTGCTCCTCTCACTATATTCGCTATGATGTTCTGTACGCTTATGTGCTTTCCCGTCTCCAATACTGGTGCCGACAGGCGCAAATAGATTGCAAACGGCTGCTGGAGAAAGTGAAAGACAATGTTGGGGGCGAGTGTACAGCACAGACCAAAGCAAAACTGACAGAACTCAACCGTCTGGAAAAGCGTCGGAGTGATGTAGATTCCCTGTTCACACGCATGTATGAGGATCGGGCTGCAGACCGAATCACGGAACGCAATTTCACCATGCTGCTGGAGAAATACCAAGCAGAACAACAGCAGCTGGAAATCCGGATACAGGACCTCAAGGCGGAACTCTCACACGCCGAAAAATGGCTGGCCATTGTGGAGAAATATGCGACTCCCACGGAACTGACCGCCGAACTGCTTAATGCCCTTATTGACAAGATCCTTGTCCATGAGGCTGAGGTGGGACCCGATGGCATTCGCCAGCAGGAAGTCGAAATTTTTTACCGCTTTATTGGCCGTTTAGACGGCCAATCCCTCAGCCGTTCCTCTATCCCCGACCCGGTGTCTTTGCCTGTGTGATACCGGACTGAATTATCCGGATATTGTATTGTTCCAGCCCATCTCCGAGTTGCTTGGGCTTCCGCTTTTGCAGCTTTTCTGCAAGGACGGGCTTTCCGCCGAGCAGGCCGTGGCGGCGGCGGCGGCGCTTTCCGCACAGGAAAAGCAGGCCGTCAGGCGCGACATGAAATGGCACGCGGTATTCCGCCTGGCGGCCGCCCTGATGCTGTCCGTTGCGCTGGTCTATGTTTCCCGCGTGCTGGATCTGCACGGCATTTACGGCTGGCCGCAGGGGTGTACCATGGGAATGCTGCCTTTCACCGGCTGGCTTGCGGGCGACGCTGTTTTTACGCTTCGGCAGGTAAAAAAGCTCTGACAGTGTGGAAGAACGCCAAAAGGCCCGGCGCTGTTGCGCCGGGCCTTTTGGTGAGCGCCGCACCGGATTATGTCTTTGCGCGCGATGCCAGCTCTTCATAAACTTCCTTTGTCTTTTCCTCTGTTTCGCCGTTGAATACAGTGGTCTCATCCGCTCCGTGCCGCACGACAACGGCGCAGCGCACACGGTTGTGGAGGTACAGCCGGTATGCGCCGAATTCATCATTGGTAAAGGTACCGCTGGATATTTTTCCGGTCCCGGTCCCCCAGGTACGGCTTCCCTTGTCAAAAACATCGCGCCATTCCACGCCGGTGATCTCCGTGTATGGGATAGACGCCCTGTCCCCGATCCCTCCGGAAAGCTCCAGCGCCGTTCCGGTGAGCTTTACACTCACACCGGAAAACACGACGACGGCCATGGCGAACACGATGGACGCAATGCCGATCACGCCGCCGATCACTCCGCCGGCCTTCTGTATCCGCGTCTCCCGTTTTTTCATGTTCTCCGCCACTGTTCCCGCCTCCTTACAGCTTCTGCAGGATACGCGCGCCGGAACCGCACAGCCAGTGCCAGCCCAACGCCGCGCCCGCCAGCAGCACCGCGGCCGCGGCCAGGCTGAACCACACGAAGCCCAGCAGCTTGCCGCCAACAGCCCACAGCAGTGCGCCAAGCCCCACGACCAGCATGCCGCCGAAAATGCCGATCATTGATGAGGCAGACTGCTTCACCACAATGGTGTCGTTTTCACAATCCAGACGCGGCAGCCACAGGTTGACGGCCAGCCCCGCCACCGGAATGAACAGTCCCATGCACACACACAGTGCCAGCAGCGCCAATGCGTCCGGCGCGGACAGGCCCAGCCCAAACCACAGCAGAAACACGCTCAGCGTCGCGGGCACGTCGGACACCAGAACGTTCACCAACGCCTTTGCGCCAAACAGCTCACGGGGCGGGACGGGCGCTTCCTTCAAAATCCACAGCGTACGGCCCTCCAGACTGATGGAGACACACGCGGGATTCACTGTCGCCTGCATCAGGCAGACAACGGCCGCCAGCATGGGAGCCACCGCCTGCGCGCCGCCCATCTGCGCAACAAGCAGCGCCGCCTGTCCCCGCACGAACAGCACGTATACCGAAAAGCCCAGCAGCATCACCGCGCCGATCCCGGTGTTCAGCAAATAGATGGTGGTGCCAAAATAGCGGCCGCATTCCTTTTTGAACAGCGCTGCAAACCGGCCTCCGGCCTTGACCTCACGCAGCCTGTAATCGCTGCGCGTCACATGGCTGGCAAGGCTGGACAGGATTCGCTTGTACTGCGTGCTCATACCCCAGACAAGCACCAGGAAGGGCGCCAGGCTGATGAGCAGAAAGCCCAGCAGCGCGCCCCAGCTGCCCACAAGGCCGTCCAGCAGCAGGCCCAGCGGCAGCAGCCAGGTATGCAGCGTGCGCCGCACGCCCTCGATGTTTTGCAGCAGTGCCGCCGCCAACGCATTGATCTGCAGGCTCCCCACCAGCACCGCCCCCGTCAGCACGATGCTGAGCACCGTGCCCACCAGGGGATTTGTGCTTCATACGGCCGGAAAAATAGGCGATCACCCAGCCCCCCAGCAATGCCAAAACGGAAGGCAGCAAAGGCAAAAACAATGCGGCGGCAAGCAGCCGCACACAGAAGCCCGCAGCCTGCCCCGCTCCCAGCCCCGCATACACCAGATAAGCCGCGCCTGTGGGCAGCATCCACAGCCCGCAGAACACAAGATTTTCCAGGTACAGCGCCAGGATCTTGCTCAGCATCACGGTAAAGGCCGGCACCGGCAGCGCCAGCACGATATCGCTGTCCTTGCCGCCGAACACAAGACCGCTGGCTGCGAATAATGTAAACATCAGCGACATCACGCAGGCCATCAGCGCCATCAAAGGCAGCACCATCTCCACGATGCCCACCTCCGCCAGCATGGAGGCCAGCAAAAAGCTGTACACGCCGGAAAGGTACAGCGCCAAAAAGGCCATCAGCAGCAGCGCGCCCAGGCCGCCCGCGGCCTTCTTTTTGCTGCTGCCCGCTCCGCTGCGAAACGAAAACGCCCGCAGCATCGCGCGGAAATTCAGCTTCAAAAGCACCCACAGTTTACGCATGTGCACCGCCCTCCTGCGCCAGCTCCAGGAACACCTGTTCCAGACTCTCATCTCCAACAACGGACGCCGTGGTGCCCATTTTCACCAGTCGGCCGCCTTTTATAATGGCAATGCGGTCGCACAGCTTTTCCGCTACCTCCAGTACGTGCGTGGAGAAAAACACCGCGCCGCCTGCCGCGCAGATCTCGCGCAGAAAGCCCTTGAGCACGAACGCGGCCTGCGGGTCCAGCCCGACAAAGGGTTCATCCAAAATCAGCAGCCGCGGCGCGCGGATAAGCGCCGAAATGACAGCCAGCTTCTGCTTCATGCCGTGGCTGTATCCGCCGATGGGGCTGCCCAGCGCGCCCGTCAGCTCGAAGGCATCCGCATACTTGCGGATACGCTCTTCGCGCACGTCTTTCGAGATACCGTAGATGTCCGCAATGAAAGCCAGATATTTGATGCCCGTCAAAAATTCGTACAGATCCGGATTGTCCGGCAAAAACGCCGTCACCTGCTTTGCCGCCACGGGTTCGTCCTTTACGGAATGCCCGTCGATGACGATCTCTCCCTCGGTAAAATCCAAAATGCCCGCCACGGCGCGCAGTGTTGTGGTCTTGCCTGCGCCGTTGTGGCCGATAAAGCCCATGATCTCGCCTGCATTGACGGTCAGCGACAAATTGTCAACAGCCTTTTTGCCGCCTGCATACGTTTTTGAAAAGTTGGTGATGGTCAGCATGATACCCTCCGTTCCGTCCGGCTGTGCGGACAAAAGGCGCGGCATTTTGCCGCGTCTCATTTAGATGAATTTCTAAATGTAGTATAACACAAAACCCGCACCTGTCAATAGGTGCTGCACGATAAAGACGCATTATAAATATGGGGATGTACTGTTTTGGGAAGACGCAGGCAGCAGAGTTACCCGCACCGTTCTTCCGCTATACCGCAGCGGCAGTGTCAAACAGGTGATTCTCCATATTCAGTTCTTCATCGGGGAGCTTTCATCCCCTGATCGGAAAGCTGTCCTTTCCCCTCGCCTCCGCTACAAGCCTACATTTTCCCTCGGCGTTTTTCTATATTTTATTCCTGGCGCTCACACATACATTCGCAAATAACCAGAAGAAGGGGCCGTGGCCAACCGCATAGCTTTCTTCATGGCGCCGATGCCGTGGAACATGCGGGCCAGCCCGACAAACGGGTACGCGCCCGGCTCATACTTGCCAAAGCCAGGGGCAGGTCACATAGGCAGCAGCCGGGCAGGGGCTGGACAAGTTCATCCTGTCCCGCCCCTGCCCGGCCGCTCTCCGACTCACCCAATCAAGAAACCTGGAATGAAATTTCATGTGGCATCTGTGTCTCAATTTACAAAGGCAGGCCAAACGGGGCCTGCCTTTGTAAATTGTTGAAATGGCGCGCTGTCAACCCAGCTGAATCCCCAGCTCGGAGGGCAATGCCCGGTTTTCCGCACAGTGAACCAGCATCTGCTCCAGATTTTTAACACAATAGAAATCATCCGTATCCGTATGCACCGGCTGCACCAGCTCGGAACGCACCGGAGTGATAGGGTTTTGCTGCACCAGACGTACCGCGTGGATATGCGGCAAATCCGCTTCCACACCGCAAAATGGCGGGTCACCGCTGTCAACCGCCTGAATCGCATCCATCAGCTTCTGCATATCGGCGCCTGGGGCCACGCCGCTGTAATCAAAGGCGCTTCCATCCGCCATCACTCCGCGAAATACCGGCTTTTCCCGGGTGTAAGTGATGGTGGCGTTTTCAAATTCCAACACGCCCACCGGCCCCCAAAACTCTGTGCGGATCGGGTGCGCCGTATAGTACAGGAGCGGCAGCCCCTGTGCCGTTTGAAACCGCAGCGCGGCAATGTCATAGTTTTCAATCGTGGGATTCGCGCGGTACAGCTCCGCCTGCACGCTCTCGATGTCACAGGCTGTACGCATTGTCGGTCCCAGCAGAAAGGTCAGCATCTGAAAATGATGGGCACACGCGTTTGTAAAGGGACTGTCGAATACTTCCCGCCCCTGGCAGGTGATCCGCCCGGCCCAATTGTTGCGTGCATAGTAAGCGGCGCCGCGGCGGAAGCCATGGTAGACGGCGATGTGCTTTGCCTTGCCGAAACGCCCAAGCAAAATATCACGCTTGAGCGCCTGTACGTCCCTGCGGTAATTGAGCTGATAGCCGATACCG